>Ga0209986_10000961_pt1 | contig 28256 bp, 18 predicted proteins | sample BlataG_FD_183168 | JGI IMG/M metagenome (GOLD analysis project Ga0209986, IMG submission 183168) | Deep subsurface microbial communities from Black Sea to uncover new lineages of life (NeLLi) - Black_00105 metaG (SPAdes) (version 2) | ecosystem: Environmental > Aquatic > Marine > Oceanic >...
TCCTCCTCCTCCTCCTCCTCGTCCCTCTCATCATGTACCATAGTAGTAGTAGTAGCATCCCTCATCACCTCATCACCATCTTCATCATGATGTCTTCTCCTATATTGCTTTCTACCTACTACTAAGACTTCTTTATCATCTTCATCTTCATCTTCTTCCTTCTTCACACCACCACCACTAGCAGCGACTGCAGAGATAGTCCTTGTGAATCCAGATAGATCATTAAATGTCAGTTGATCCCCTCCCAATAATGATGATGGTAAAGGTTCATTTCTCTGCTTCATAAATGCAGCCTCCCTTCTTTGAGCTATCTGCTGTGCTATGTCCTCCGGTTTCACCACTGCTGCATCCCCTGCTGCTCCAGTTGTTGATTTACCACTAGTTTGTTGTGCTAGACGTCTTGCTTTGCTAAGGGATGCATATAAATCATCTTCATCTTCACCTTCTATGTGTTCTTTTTGATATGTTGGGTTCAGTGCCAATGAGGCATAATTAGCTTTAGTCAAAGCTGCATCGAATCGAGCTCGTCTTTTAGCCTCTTCTTCTGCTGCAGCCTCTGTCTCTCTTGCAGCTCTCTCTTCTCTGTCACCTCTAGAACCTAGATCACCACCTGCACGTGCATTACCTTCTTCTTCTAACATTGCTATATCTTCAGCAGTGAGAGCCTTCTTCTTCAGTTTTCTATCCTTCTTCTTCTTATTCTTCTTTGGTTTGCTAAATGCTGCCATTTCCTCAGCTGTATAATAATCACTTCCTCCTGTTGCTGCTGTTGTTGCCCTTCCTCCTGCTCCTCCTGCTGCTGAAGATATTGCAGCAGCCAATTTGGCCTTAGCAGCCAGTTTTTGCTTCTCCAAATCAACCTTCACATCCCCCCTATCCCCCAATACCAGCATCTCCTCCTCCTCTTCATCATACTTGTCCAACAAGGATCTCTTCTTGCCATCCTCTTCCCATAATAATTTAGCATGCTTCTTATTACCAGCTCTATATGCCTCTCTTCTTTCTTTATCCTCTCTAGTTTGGATGTTTTCCAACTCCAAGATAACATCTCCATCTTCCTCTTCAGCTAGCTCCCCTCTGTCGTTGAGGATGCTTTTATCCTGCAGAGTGAGAATGGTGGTTTCACCTTCAGCCAGGTCCACTTGGCGGATCCTGGCTCCTGCTAGTGCCCTCATTCCATCCTTGTCATCACCATCATTCCTTGTAGTAGTAATACCTGCTGCAGGTTGTTTCTTAGTAGTGGTGGTAGCACGGCACTTTTGGACCCATTTTTCAATATCATCCAGCTCTGGTTCTTCTTCTCCCAGGGTCTTGGTTGAATCCAGGAGTTGTTGTTGTCTGCGTTTCTCTCTGGATGCTTTTACCCTTTCAGCTAGTTGTTTGGCCTTGTCTGCAGCAAGCTGAGGAGGTTTAGCACTGCTGCTTGGTTTGTTGGCAGTGGGTTGGAGTTGGAGAGGTTTGAGGCCGAGGGAGATGCGGAGCTTGTTGGTCTCGTCGATTGACATGGATGTTTCGCCACCTGCATCATTATTACCGTCATGGATGAACCCTTTATCACCTCCCATGTTGATTGTAGTGTATTTTGGTTACTTTTGAAAGCAACAACCGTGCGATTTGAATTTAATTTGCGTTGGATTTCGGATTTAAGACTATACTTAACCCTTTAGCCCAGTATATACAATCATAAGAACTTTGAAACCACGTTTATTGGTATATTTAACATTACTTTTGTCGAATTCAAAGAAATTGGCCTTTTTCAGTTCCTTCCAAAATTTTCAGCCCGACATCATCAAAGGCATGCATGTCGCTGTCATCGACATTTAAAAAAGAAAGTTACAACTGTTCTATCCCTTTAGATTCACGAAGTATCAGTACATATTGCCGCCGCCACAGTTAGCTTGTCGATAACATCATCACTTGTTGTTTGACGTTGATAATCTTGGGTAATTCTCAATTGCTGTGAATTCTAGCCATATCACAAGCTTCACATACATATATACTTGGTGACATCATGCCCCCCAAGAAGAAGGATAAGGACAGTGAAGAAATTTTGACCAGAATTGCTATAGTCAGTTCAGACAAGTAAGTCTTTTTGAATATCTTCCACAGTATCGGTTGATTCACTCTCCTATAAAACAAAGGTGTTTACCCCAACCAAATCGACTCTTCATATCAATTCTAACGCCTCACCCGCACCTCGGTTTTCTCATCATTCATCCCCGCCCCTCTCTCTTCTGCAGATGCAAACCTAAAAAGTGCCGCCAGGAATGCAAGAAGAGTTGCCCAGTCGTCAAGGTCGGCAAGCTCTGCATTGAAGTAGCCCCCAACTCCAAGATTGCATGGATCAGTGAGGAACTTTGCATTGGTTGTGGTATCTGTGTCAAGAAGTGTCCTTTTGAAGCCATCATGATCATCAACCTCCCTAAAGACTTGGAAAAAGAAACCACTCACCGCTATGGACCCAACTCTTTCAAGTTACATCGCCTTCCCACCCCACGTCCAGGCCAGGTCCTTGGTCTTGTTGGTAGTAACGGTACCGGCAAGAGTACTGCTTTGAAAATCCTTGCAGGAAAGCTGAAACCCAACTTGGGTAGGTTCGGAACCAATCCCCCCGACTGGGCAGAGATCTTGGCCTATTTCCGCGGTAGTGAACTGCAAAACTTCTTCACCCGTCTCTTGGAAGATGATATTAAAGCTGTTATCAAACCCCAATATGTGGACAATATCCCCAAGGCGGTACGTGGTAATGTAGAGGAAGTACTCCAAGAGAAGGATGAACGTGATGCCATGGCCTTCTTGGCCAGAGAACTGGACCTGGAACAAGTAATGGACCGTAACGTAGAAAACTTGAGTGGAGGAGAGCTGCAGCGCTTTGCTATTGCAGTGGTAGCAGCTCAAGCTGCAGATGTCTATATGATTGACGAGCCTTCTTCCTACCTTGATGTGAGACAGAGACTCAAGGCAGCAGAAGTCATCCGTAGTTTGTTGTCTCCAGAGACTTATGTCATTGTAGTAGAACATGATCTGTCAGTGTTAGACTATCTGTCTGACTTTATATGTGTGTTATATGGCAGGCCAGGAGCTTATGGAGTGGTGACTATGCCCTTTTCGGTACGTGAAGGTATCAACATCTTCCTTGCTGGCTTTGTACCCACTGAAAACTTGAGATTTAGGGAAGAGTCGCTTAGTTTCAAAGTGTCTGATACTGGTGTGGAGGGAGATGAAGAAGAGAAGAGATTCCTGCACTACAAATATCCAGCAATGACCAAGACTCAGGGTAATTTTAAGTTGCATGTAGAGGCAGGAGAGTTCAATGATAGTGAGATCATAGTCATGCTGGGAGAGAATGGTACTGGCAAGACCACCTTTATCCGGCTATTAGCTGGCCTCTTGAAACCAGATGATGAAGAAGATGTAGATATTGACGAGTTTGCTGTGTCTTATAAACCACAGAAGATCAGTCCCAAGTTCCCGGGCACAGTCAGAGACCTGCTGCACAAGAAGGTCAAAGATACCTACCTCCACCCTCAGTTCCAGGCTGACGTCATCAAGCCCCTAAATATCGAGGCACTCTATGATAATGAAGTGCAGACACTGTCTGGAGGTGAATTACAACGTGTTGCCATCACCCTGTGTCTAGGTACCCCAGCTAATGTCTACCTCATAGATGAACCTTCTGCCTATTTAGACTCAGAGCAACGTATCATGGCATCCAAGGTGATCAAGAGGTACATTATGCACACCAAGAAGACTGCCTTTATTGTAGAACATGACTTCATCATGGCTGCCTACCTGGCAGATCGGGTGGTGGTCTACGAGGGGCAACCCAGTAAAGAGGCTACTGCCAAGACACCACAGAGTTTGTTGACGGGAATGAATCTGTTTTTGAAGAATTTGGAGATTACATTTAGAAGAGATCCTACTAATTATAGGCCCAGGATTAATAAGAAGGAAAGCACCAAGGACAGGGAGCAGAAGCTGGCTGGAACATTTTATTATCTGGAGGATTAAGATTAGATTTTGTTATTGTTGTTGTGGGATGAATGATGCTTCCTCTCTTTTAACAAATGAAGAAATCTATATGATCTATGTATTACACCATACTGACTCACTAATACTATAATCGATTGAGATGCTGCTGCTTCTTGGACCCTTCTTCAGTCAAACTCTAAAGAAGACGATGAAGATGCCAACAAATCTCTGCATCTAAATGCATTGATATCCAACTTCTTCTCTTTACTCAATACATTTAATGCAGTCTCTGCCTCTGTATAATGCTGATACCTAGGCAGTCCACCACTATCAGCATTTCCTTTGTAAAACTCTGCCCTGTCTTTAAGATTGTTCAACACACCTTGGTGCCATTTATAATGGTAGACAGCTATGGATATTGCAAATGGTATATCATCCCACTTATTATTATTATCTATTAGTGTGTGTGTACCGCTATTGCTACCATCATTACTGCTGCTGCTACTAATGATTGGGCTGTATACATATCTATCAGACATGTCATGGTACGGAGTCAAGTGGTACAGAGCTTCAGATCCAAAATACCCACCTCTAGAAGACAATTTCCCTACCTCAGAGCCAGCAAAATACTGTTCAGCATCCTCAGGAGCTACAATCTTATGGTTACCTTGATCAGATCTCAGATATGCTTTAAATGCTGCTATTTTCTTTGTTTTTCCTCCATACAATGTCCCTACTACTGCACATGCTAGTGGGAATTGTTCATATATTGCTGGTCTTGGTGTAATTGCTGGTAGTGAACCATCTCTTGCTACTCTATCTACTAAATATCCTCTGATATAGCTAGCTCCTTGTCTCTCTGCTGCAAATAGAAAGTCATACACTGTTATATCAGGTCCATAGTCATGAAATTCATCGCTGTCCGCCAGAATTATCCAGTCATCATTGTAATTGGTAACTACCTGGCCTAGAATCTCTAATTTCCTCTTCAAATGGGCTTCACTACTGTATTGACCATCCCAAACGTAATGATGGGTGATGTTGAAGTGGTGGACGTGTGATAGGACTGTTTGGAGGCCATTGGAGTTGGGCAGAGTTTTGGCTGAGTTGGTGTTTAGCAGCAAGATGATGTGATCTGGGTCAACCCCAAGTGATAGGTAGTGGGCTATCCAGTGAGGTAACATGAGCTCACCTCCAAAGTCTACTGATATTAAAGAGTACAGCCATACTCTCCCATATAGATCTGACGAGAGGTGGACAGGTAGGGCAGTAGCAGCGGCTGTAGCTGCCACTGTGTCATGCTGTTGCTTTTCTAGTGTTTTCATGTTGTGTTGGCCTTTATCTTGTAAGCTTTGAATCATTTTTGGTGTTGCAGTTGTAATAATTTTTCTTCCAAAGGTTGGGAGATTGGACTGGTCTTGAGCGATGATGTCGGAGGCAGAGTTGCTGACGGTGAGGAAGGCGGGGGAGACGAAGAACATCAAGCCGAGGGCGGAGATGGAGAAGAGGAATAGGAGCAACGTTTTGTTGTGTGGAGAGGCTCGTGGTGATGGTGGCTTGGTATGGTACTTGGTACTTGGATCGTCTAGTGTGGCTTGGGAGGCAACAGAAGAAGCTGTTCTCGACAGCACTGTGGCTTGGACATCGAAAATCGACTTTGGGGTGTCGCTGAATGTGGGGGTTTCAAGGCCACTTGGTAGGTTGATCTTCAAATGGCCTATTATTTGGGTTGTATTGTCTACTTCCATCATCTATCTATCTATTCACGCATGAAAGCTAATGATGAATTAATTAATGACAGTTACTGCACACTGCAGTGAAAGACATGGTTTGTATCTTGTCGGTAACTATGTGTATCTAAAAATACATTCATCACTTTTCTAAGAGTTGCTTTCAATAACGATTGCGAGCTGTTGATACCCTCTTTTTTTTTTAAATTGATCCCCGACCAAATTGAGCCTCGACGTTTATAGAGTGGTAGCTACTGAAATTCCTGTTGCACAAGGCTGGCTCAAACAAAATTTTGATTTTGAAGTAGGCTATTAACAGTTTTCTTTTTTATTTGATGCAAGAGGTAGCGAATCTTTGCATTTGAGCTGAGCTAATGAAAAAACTCATCTGTGGGCTAGCTCCTTCTTGTTCCGCTGTTGGTCTCCTCGCTCTTCAAGGTTGTAAACCCCTACACGAGGAACATTTGCTTTACTAGTTTGGACAGCGGCGATAGATAGAATGTCACAGGGTCCATCATCAGGATCAGCATTCTTCCTCCGAGGTTAGTTTTATTACTACCCGACACAAAAGCAGCATTCCAAAGACGATTTGAATCATTGCTTCTTTACCAACACCCTTTTTCCCTTCCCTCACACACTCCAGGTTTGGTCGAGGTTGGCGCCTGTGCTTTCGTAGCTTATCTCGCTCATGGTGTCCTCAGAAGGGTTTTATTAGGCCCCCGTCAATCCAGGACGATTGTCAGACGTAGGATTGTCCTCTCCCGCCCTCAAAGAGCAACCATCATCAGACGCCTCGTCACCTCCTCCAGCCAAACTGCCCTCCTCAACGAGTCTGAACTTGATGTCTTAAGGCTATTATGGGGAGAATCTAGGCTATCTGGTGATGAAAATAGAAGAGATAGAATCAGACTGCTAACCACACTACTTCGGTGTGTAGAAAGAATAGAAAACCCTGATATTATTAATAATAACAATAACAGTGGTATCAGCACTGCTACTACTACTGATGCTACTACTACTACTAGGAGCAGCAATACTTCACCAGCAGCAGTAAGGGACACCAATCAGCTATTTGTGGCCCTCCTTACCCATGAAATTGACATCCTAGTAGATCAAATGTCATATGATGACTTATATGAAGTATTTGGAGGACCAGTAGGGAGAGGCATGTCTGAGGCTGATATTGCTGCCCTCCCCATTAAATCAATACTAGATACTACTACTGCTACTATGGGAGATGCTGGGTGTGATATGACATGTGCGATATGCCTGGCTGCATTTGACAAAGGTCAAAATGTCAAGATATTACCTGCCTGTCGACATGTATTTCATACTGAATGTGTTGATATGTGGTTACCTAGGAGAGCACAATGTCCTGTATGTAGAACTGAAGTAGCCAAGCAAGTATCACCGTCATGATGATGGAGGAGTGCCGGGTGGTACTGTACTTTACTCTCTCTGTATGTACCGATAAATGTATATGTATGGCTGTATATATAATATATATTTATATCTTTTTTTGTAAAGTCGTTAAATCCACAACATTCATTACACACACTCATCTACATTTTAATTACTACTACAATTTTCAATCCTTCTCCTCAAGGTATGCAAACAATGCAGGAGCCACTTCACCATTCAATCCAGCTACTTTCTGTGTAAATAATGCATATGTGCCTTTAACACCATCAGCAGATGCCATGCCCTTGCCTACCTCACCAGCACCCAACATCCTTGTAACATCATCATCATCTTCATCCTCCTCCTCCTCCATTTGTTGCCTACCAATGAGGGCCATCTTACCCCCACTAGACCTCCTTGCCATCATCATTGCATGTGTATACTTCTTAGTCAGGCTTCTTGATCTCTTAGTAGCTTTCAATGTGGCATTGATGTACTCTCCTACCTTTGCAGCTGTCAATAAACACTTTGTTGTTGTACTACTACTACTATTAGTGACGATTGTTGCTGCTGCTAGCAATAATCTTAACACCTCTTCATGTACAACTTTATCACTATCAACCAACCTAATCAATATCTTGTCAAAACATAAAGACCACCATTGATCAAAATTAAACACAACCAATCCTGATGATGATTTAGCTGCTTCATTATTATTTTGATAAAGGTTGAGTTGATTCAGGAGGTACTTGGCAAGAGTGAACGCAAACGGAGCAAACTCCTGCTGCACCACCCCTTCCCCTCCATGCTTCAGTACCATTGCATTCAATGCAGCAGCTACACAATTCAGCAACGACCAGGCAGTGGATACATCGCTACTTCTCTTCTCCAACCTCTGCAATATCAGCGTCTCTACCAGTCTTCTTGATAATTCATCCTTGGTCATCAGTGCTACTAGGGATGCGCATTTATTACCATCCCATTCTGGTAAAACTGATACTGATACTGTAGTAGTACCATTAGTAGTACCGTCGTTGTCATCATTATCATCTCCTTCTCTCAGCATATCATCTACTATGTATTCTCCCAACTCGGGAAGAAGAGTGGCCATGACATCTGGAAGAGCTCTAGGCAAGTCACTACTACTGCCACCACCACCACCAGCAGCAGCATAAGCCACAGTACCAATGGCATGAAGTCTTCTTCTTGAAGTCACCACCATCTCTCTACATCCACACGCCAATGCCAACAATTCTATCAAGTGTTGTAACTGATCATCATTCTTAGGCAACTCACCACCTTCCACCACCTGTTCCAGCCTCATTATGACTTGGTGTAGTAAATAATGGTAGATGGGGGGGTCCCTGAGAGCCATGGATGCATCTGCCAGTTCCTTGAGAGGGTCGTGTTGTTGAGACCTGGTGTGGCCCGGAGCTCCAGCACTCTCTGCATCATCTTCCCTCGCCAAATAACCACTACCACCATTAGCTGCTGCTCTTGATGTAGCTGTTATTCTACCTCTCTTTCTCGGTAGTATCATAGGAGGCTGTCTGGCCTGATACTCATGATCAAATCCTCCACCACCATTATAACGATTGTCAGGATCTCGTTGCTTTAAGAACAAACTCAAATCACTCAACTTCTCCTCATCAATCCTCCCCACTCCACCACCACCACCACTCCCTTCCTTCACGCAGCTGTCTAATGTCAATATAAACCTATAGACACCATCCTCTCCACACACCTCAGTCACACCTTGATCATGCAATGACATCAACAGCTGAGCTCTCAATGCACAAAGACCAGATTCATACACCCCCATAATGGTACTGCTGTTACTGCTGGTGCTGGTAGTCTTGGTGGCACTGGCTACTCCCCCTCCCCCTCCTTCTCTGAACCTAGCTATGATCAAGTCCACTATGCGTTTGTATATTGCACTGCTTTGACCTACCAATTGGGTGAGCTTTTGTAATGATGCACTCCCCCGTCTCAGGGCTCTTCTGGACAATTGAGGCTGTTGCTTGTTGGCTGTTGCTTTTGAAACCAGAGCAGCACTAGTCATGTTAGTAGTATTAGTAGTAGTAGTAGTAGTACAACCACCTGGCTTATCACCACCACCACTACCACCACTCATCATCATATCCAAGGCTCTCAACACAGTAGCCACCTCGTGTGTATATGCATTCAACAATGGCAATGCATGTGATTGCAGCTGCTTCACATCCCCCTCCAGCACCTGTCTCTGAACACTAGGTGGGCATGCCCAGAACAAATCAGGATCTGCTGCTAATTGCCTTATAAATGGCTTTGGTACATTGGGGTGCAGTTTATCTAGTACAGCAAAGGGAATAGCTCGTAGTATAGGGATGCCTACAAAGGGGAAACTGGCTTCTAATAGCCGTTGCAACTTGTCATGATGATCTCCACTATTACTATTATCATCGTCATCTTTTAGTATGTACGACATGAGCTGGTCAGTGGCTGACTGCAACACATATTTATGTGATTCAGATCTAGAAAGGCCCAGCTGGTCTAGTAAGCCTAGTAAGGGGGCACATTTATGTTGATCGCCGTCATCATCTTTCAAAGCACCCTTGGTCTGTATTTCGGTCACTGCCGAGGTGGGATTTTGAGTGGAGAGACAGAGTTGGACAAAATCTTGGCCTACTTGGCCTATGAGAGGAGCATCTGAGGGGTTGGAGGAAGGGGCTGAGCCAGGACTGAATACACTAGGGCGTAGTGAAGGATCCATTGTTGTATGAGACGACTACTACTACTTTTATTATTATTTAGAGGATGATGGAGGAGGAGGAGGGTTGAATTGGGATTCTGCTGCTTGTTTTCTGAGTTTTTTGACTACTTCAGCTAATGCCTGAGTGAAAGAGGGGAGATGTGTCAGAAGGAATATGAATAAAAGAGGAACTTGGCTGGCAGCGTTCCTGGAGCGGTCGTGGCGGTGATCACTTGGATTACAACTGACCTCTGGATTGACGCCGTTTTCAATGAGAGCCACGCAAATGGATAATGAGTCCTTATCTAATCCGCAATCTAAGAGTTTCTGTATCTCGTGCAAAGTTTGCAAAGCTTCGTCTGCCATAATTTTGTTCCAAACCAAGCTCTTTCGAATTTGAAGACTGATCGTGCTTGGAAAATACAACTCACAATATATTTAACCCCTTACGTATTGATCAACCTTTTAAAGTCTTCGTAACAAACACAATTAATGAACCACAGAGATTGCAACGCCCCCTCCTCTTGCTCTCTCTGAGAGACTCTCCTTCTCACTGTGGAACATCAATGCTCCACATTCTTCTCATCTCCTCTCTCTCTCTCTCTTTACAATCTCTCCCTTTTCTCTCCTTATACACAAAGATTATAAAAATCACACTATGATACATGCATATAAGATCCAAACCCAAGATGATACATATGTATATAGATTGATATACACCCCCCACCCCCACCTCCAAATTCTTTCTCCTCTTACGACCAGCAGATGTTGGAATCAAAACACACCACTCATTTTGTCTATACAATAAATCTACCCCCCAGATATCATTAGACTACTGCATATATATCTAACATCCAAATCAAATAAATCTACCAATTCCCTTCCTCATCCTGCCTTCTTAAAGCTGAAGCCAACCTGTGGGGTAGAGGCAGCCCCTCCACTCCCCTCTCCTTGTCAACCAACACAACCACACCCAACACCTCTATAGACAACCTAAATAATGCATGTGAGTCACATTTAGCTAGTGTCAACCTTTTTGTTGTTGTTGAATATGATGATGCAGGTGTTTGTTGACCTTCTATCAGTTTACCGAATGCCTCAGCTTGGTGTTCGTCTTCAAATGTGATGATCCCATCCTTTAGTTCGGAGCATCTGATAAGGGAAGAGCCATCTGGTCTGGTTTTGTTGCCTAGGAGTTTGGTGAGTTCATCTTCTAGTTCATTTTTAGGTAGTCTTACCCTCAATGTATATGCTTGGCCAGCTGATGGACTTTGTTGCTTCAATACTGCATCTTCTTCATCATCATCATCATCATCATTAGCATTGCTATCTTGATCAGCTTCTACTGCAGACAGGATATAAAGGGGTCTAGGAACTGGCCAAGGACACCCATTTGCTAATACAGTATAACTAGATGCAACATCCTGCATGACACGTTGTTCTTCTTTCTTGTATCCATCGCTGGTCATTAGTCGAAGCAAGGCGAGTGGGGAGAGAGGGACTTCATTGCTTTCAGAAGTGTCTGGTTGTCTTGGCAGTGGATGTTGTTGTTTATTATGTTCTAATGGAGTAGGAAGAGGAGTAGTATTGCTATTCACTGCATCTATACTGGCACTGCTGCTGCTATCGCTATTCCAAATTGCATGGTTAGTCCAGGCGTTTGGGTCAAAGTCCTCGTCTTGAGAAACATAGTCGGTGGCGGCATACTCGGTGGTGGTTTCAAGTGTTGAACTTTGAGAGAGGGATGCTGATGGAACGTCATCGGAGACGGGGTAACGGATACGTCTTTCGTAGCCATCGGGGTAACGGAGAACACGTTCAACAGTGTGCTCACGACCATAGTTAAAGGGTCTCTCGATCCCTCTATGTGCGAAGGCTTTAATGGTTCCAGCTATTTGCTTTCGCCTAATAGTAGGCTTGGACGCGAAGCTTAAAGATCTCTCTAGCTTGGGAGATGATACACATCCATAAAAGATAGGGTTTGCTAAGTTGAAGGCCATTTTTCAATTCAATTCCTGTTTTTTATTTCAGGTGCGAGACCATATACACATACTCTTTAAGAAAGGGTTATCTAGGTGTACTTCTTGACATACACGGAAGATGGTTATTAAGCGGACCTGCCAGTCATGTTCTAAGTAGTTGAAGGGTGTGAGGTGGCAAGCGGACCCAACGTTGGAAAGAGAGAGTTGAGGGAGAAGCAGTAGGGCTATATGAATGCAAGGGTTCATTTGTCGTCATCAGGTGGTTTATGCCATACTGGTGTATTGTTGGTTTTAAGTCCAGGGTGTATGAAATTGGATGGAAAGGAAGGAGTAAGTGATGATGATGAAGGTCAGGGTCGGAGAAAGAGCTGGAGAGTCGGTGACGTGACTGGCACTGCCTTTGCTTAAAACAACCGGGACGTGTTTACCATAAGCATATTTAGTCTACACCAGGAAATTATAGGCAGTATAAAAACACGTGAAACAAGATTTTGTAGTCTACATCGGTTTAACTTGAAAATCCAGCTGAAATCTCAACTTAATCGCTATGTTTATCGGAGACTCAAAACTCCAAGACCAGATATTCAATCTGAAGTTTTCTGCCAAGCAATTCTCCAAGGAAAGCCAGAAGGCAGAGAAAGAAGAGCGTGCTGAAAAGCTCAAGATCAAGAAGGCTATGGACAAAGGTACATCGTTCCCCACCAACGGTCTTCTCTTGTTGGAGACGACTCGAAACAGGAGAGACAAGCAACAGCCCACCTCTACCTCGACCCTTACCTTCCAACACACCAAGTAATTACAACTAATAGCTTAACAACATCCTTTTTATGAAAACAACCTACTCATCTGCAGGCAATTATGATGGTGCCAGGATTCATGCCCAAAACGCCATCCGAAAGAAGAATGAAGCACTAAACTACCTAAAGCTCTCCTCCCAACTCGACAATGTCGCCAGCCAACTGTCCCAACAAGCCAAAACCCAAGCAATCAGCAAAAGCATGTCTGGCATAGTGAAAACGCTGGATGTTGCGCTCAAGTCTAACAACATCACCCAGGTTGCGACCACCATGGCAGCGTTTGAAAAACAACAAGAAGATCTTGCCGTACAATCTGCCGTCATTGAAGACACCTTCAACCAACAAGTTACATTGGCAGCTGATCCTCAAGAGGTAGATAATTACGTAGATAGGTATATGGAGGAGCAAGGGATGGAGCAGAGGATACATGTACCTATTGCTGGCACGGAGAAGCCTGTGCCTGTGGCTGCGAAGAAGGAGGAGGATGAAGAGGATGATTTAGCTGCTCGGCTGGCTAATTTGAGGAAAGTTTCCTAGGAATGTGGATTTTCAATGGTGTACATATATTTACATCGACATGTAACTTTAACTACTATACACGTACATACATGTATAGATAGTAAGATGAAGAGAAATTAACTAAACTTTATAATGGAGAACTGCCCTCGACAACACCAACTCCTGCTCAGAGAATAGCAGTTAATTCAAATAAGAAATCCAACTTTAAATAGTAACCATATTATCATCAAGACTTCTTTCAACATGGCTTAAAAGCCTTTGAATGACTTGGATTCACTATCAGTGCCATCAACAAACTCATGAAATACAAGTGTTAGATGCACAAGTACAAAGGGCCCCAGCTGGAATGTGGGAGAGCAGCAGGGTATATCCACCTGTCACAAAGCTAGCACATGTGAGGCTGGCATTTGGCTTCCATCCAGTGTATGTGCTGATTGAAATAGAGATGCATCATCAAACATATTAATAATGTTGGTAACTTTGCTCACATCCCATCCACTGATGTCTTGGTTGAAAGCAGAGGCCATTTTTCATATACAAGACACGTTTGTGGCACCGGATGAGATTGATGAGGGATTGACACTGACCAAATTACTGGCAAATCTGAATGGAGCACTCCAACCAGTTATGCCAAGAGCCCCAAAAAGATTCAACCTGAACCAGCTTGTCGTAATTACTAGGACTATTGTTTCTAAATGCAGTTATAGGTCCAGATATCTTTACCTGCTACCCAACACTGTCCATCACCTTCCATATTCCCATGCTCCTACCATAACCATATATAGCGCCCTAATTGTAGCCTACATCTCAATCAGGCGGGAAGTTAAGAAAATAGTTTGAGTCAGGGTAATAAGGGAGCTTTTGATCAAGGCCTAATCAAGAAGGAGGATGGTCGGGCCGGAGAGAGAGCTCAGTTGAGGTGGTGCACTTTGATTAATCTGCTCTGTGCGTCTCAATAGTCATCAAAGTCATACTCCTTAGTTCGACTGTCGAATTTCCAATCGATATAACGGCCAGTTATTCTGTCAAAACTAGAAGACTTCATATTTCTCAACTCAAAAGTTGATCAAGCGAGGGAGATGAACAATAAAGGAATAATCGACACTCCACCGCCGGGGAGATCCTTCAGTGTAGCATACTCATCCAAGTATGTATTCAAACACCAGCTTTCATATACACATAAATGAAAAATTGGCTCGATCACAGTTTCGATCGTTTCTAATCCTATTCCTGTCTCCCTCCTGCTCATTTTGCAGTGCTGCAGCTGGAACCAAATCCATTCAGGATCCAGTTGACAAACAATGGGACGATCTACGAAGAGAGGTAATAACCACACCAACAATTTTCATTTCCACCCTCTCTCCCCGACCCTTTCCTCCATGTTCCTTCTCCTCTTCATTTCACACAAAACTCCACCTCCTCCACAGGCAAGAAAGTTAGAAAGTGATCTAGATATCAAAATAGCAGCCTATGGAAAGTTATGCACCAGTTACGAATACGGATATACTAAAGGAGAAGCCGGCCTAGCCACAGATCAAGCACTCGAGTCCAAATCCTCAGAAATAGAATCCCTCCTCTCCCGACTAGATCAAGTCAACTCCTCCATGAACCCCATTGTAGCCACCCCTGGTGACCCCCGCTCACACACATTTGCTAGACACAACGACATCTTATCAGATTTCTCCCAAGAATTCCGGAGATTAAAATCAGTCGTCGCCGCTGCCAGAGAGAGAGCCAGCCTTCTGGGCGGCGGTGCCAGCCCCTCCTCCCCCATCATGCCCAACCAGAGCGGCACTGGCCTGTTATTAAGAGAGAGAGGCCTACTCGCAGGTGCCAACTCAGCTTTAGATGATGTCATGGGTATGGCTCAAGGGGTGGCTACCGGACTAGGTCAACAAAGGACAGTATTTGATGAAGTCGGGGGGAAGCTAGCAGGACTCGGGGCCAAGTTTCCGGTAGTGAATTCATTGATGAATGCGATAAGGAGGAGGAAGAATAGGGATAATACGATATTGGCTGCTGTAGTGGCTGTGTGTACATTGCTTATTTTGATATACTGGGTTAACAAATAAATAATAATATGTATACATATATATTGTGATCCTCATCTTTTTTGAAAAAAAGAAGAAGAAGGAGAATGTTCACTAAGAAATGAATGCAGTACCTTTTTTCTCTCATCATAACTATTCATATTAACTACTATTAATAACCTTCACTTTAGACCTCGTAGCAGGGTGTACCAGCTTCTTCACAGCCCCCACCAACCAACTCAACATGACTGGTAAATCCAACAATGCCATCTCCTTCAATCTCCCTGGGTAATGCCTACTTAGCTCCAACGCTACTGCCTTGAACACCCATGCTATCTTACTCGCTTCCAACGTCTTCGCTCCATGTACATCTATCACTACTCTAATTTGCTCAGGCTGTCCTATTTTATCGCTCAGTAATTCAACCAATGCTTGCTGTACTCTAGTAATGACAATATTAGCAAGTGCAACAGCTTGCTTCTTATCACCATGGCACGCTTCTAAACCAGCAGTTATTGAAATATACAGAATAGGATGTCCTTCAATGTCTGTACCCTTCCAGTATACTATATCTTTAGTACGCTCTAGTTCCTGTGGAGAGGAGAATGCATGGTGTTGGAGCCACCTAGTGGTAGCAGCTACTCCTCGGCCAGCCTTTTCCAGTGACGCCAGCTGGTCTTCTCTAGTTGTTGCTCTGAGGTAGCCGTGATGCACAGCGTGTCTCATGAGCTCAGCATCTGTGAATCGTTCCTTGGGTGATGGTGGGTAGCCTAGGATGTGTGTAGCTAGTTTTCGAATGTGTTGGACGTCAGCTGGGTTGCTGGCTGCTACTGCTGCTGCTCTGCCTCCTATAGTGGTGAGGTGTTCTGATGGTGAAGGTATGAACACGGAAGGGGAGGTGGTGGTGTAGTGTAGGGGGGATGATGAAAAACTAAGGAGTGATGTTGGTATTGCAAGTGCTACCTTGGTCAATGATGATAATGATGAGGAGGAGGAAGAGGGAGTTCTATCATCACTGTCTGGTTGCAGAGGAATGGTGTTGTCGTCGTCGTCGTCGTTGGCAATTGTCGTGTCTAGGCTGTGTAGAGGCAAGCACCGTTGAAGAGGCGGGAAATTCAAGCTCGTATGTATCTGCAGATAGTTATCCAAAGCCACGTAACACGGTATAATTGCGCCCCAACGCAGGATGTGTCTCAATTTGGTCTGCTGCATCTCCAAATCTCTGGTGATGAACGTTTTGTAATCTGGACGAATGTCTCAGCTGCGATATACAATACAACCTATAATCATGTTTCAATTGTTACAAAGGGATTCAATTATTGCTGAATTATGCACCCACCTCATCAGAAATTGTTATTCCTTTTCATCGCTCCACCAATTCCACCTTCCTTCCTCCCTCCTTCTACATCACCTTGTCAACTTCAGCCAACAAATCTTCCGCCTCACTAACTGCATCAGCAATAGGAGGATCACTTATCTTCCTAGACTCCGGTGTCAACTGCTCCAACCATCCAGCCAGGTTGCCCCTCGCTTCTCTTAGATTCAACTTCAACATGCCATCTTTAGACACATCAGAATTACCAGCCACATCACCCAATCTCACTTTTACTGCTAGTACTGCTGCTTGTCCTGCTACCAGCTCTGAAGCTAGTTGACTGCTAGCAATCTCTTGGGGAGATGGCATTGGCATCATCGATGCTTCCTCGTCATCACTGTTCATCATCACCATTGCACTTCCATTACCATTAATAGTACTATTGTAGTCATCATCACTGTTTGCATCCATTGAGGAAGAATACGTCCATTGTTGTTGTTGTGAAGTATTAGTAGACGTTTCCCTCATCCCCTTCTTCTGATAAAGTAGGTCTTTGAGCTCAGCAGGCAAGGCATCCTTGACTTCCTGAGGGAGAGCTGCAGAGACAGATTCCAATATCTCATCCTCCACTCTACTACCTTTTTCTACATAAATGGCAACCCTCTCTTCTAATTGTTCCAGTAGTTCTGCCTGTCTAGCTTCTATGGGACGGGGGTCTGAGATGAGGGAGGTGAGACGTTCCAAGTCAGATGGGAGTTGCTGGAAGACGTCTGGGAGAGAGGTTAGTGTTCCAGCGGCTAGTCGGCCTGGTAAGAAGAGGAGGTCAGCTGGGCTTCTTAGGAGTGGGAGGAGTTTGTCGCCTGGTTGAGAGGAGCAATGGATGGTGGTAAAGCGAGCAGTTCTTGGTTTAACACCAGCTATCTTGGGTTGAAACCTTGTGATTTGATTCATAACGAAGGCGTGCTAATTATATTTAATTCAAGAACCTTAAAAATACGACCCTTTTAGTTGTTGTGAAATGATTAGAATGATTGATCAACCGATAGATACAGTTCTGTAGAAGGGCACTGTCAAAAATATCTGCCTTCGACTCCAAAGTTCTTTGATTTTCTGGTTGAGAGACCGATTCAAATCTAATTTGCACATTTTTAGTTTTATTGAAGAAATCTCATACATAGAATTAAAAATCTGAATGACCTGTTGAGACCTCCTGTACAAAGAGAATAGCCTTTTGGATTGATCTGATTCAGAAGAATGAGCTCTAAAGTCCCCAAAGCAAACAAAACCATAGTGTTTGTTGCCACGGTCTTAACGATATCATTAGCAGGTATGTCAAAATCACATCTACTAATTCTACAACTCCCACTTTTGTCAAAATAACCAACATGATGTCTTTTTCAATCGCCCCCGACACCAACAGGCCTCCCTTTGCTGAACAAACAAATCTACCAACGTGAACAAGATATAGCAGCCATGAGGGATTCATCCGTAGATAAAGATGCAGCTAGAAACTCTAGATTGTCCACTTCAAGGAATATGTAGCATATAAATAGATGATATTGAGATGATGCAACAGTGCAAGATAGTTCAGGCTCGGAAAGAAATATGAGCTTTAGTGCAGCAGATATCAGATGGTATATAGATCCCTCTCTTTCTTATCTCTTCCCCAATAATTCTATCCGTTCCTTAACAGAAGGTTATGTCTTCCTTGTAATGTAATACTTCCACCGCCTCTCGCAGGCATGCATGTATACTTCATAACACTACTCCCTCCTTCTTTTTCTTAAAGATTCAATAACACCATTCCCCCCTTTACTTCTGTTTTTAATCCAGGTAATGATTTCATGATACTAAATTGCATCCACCTCCATGTGAGGGTAAGGGCAAGGGCTGTCTACGTAGTTGTGGAAAGGTCATTCTTATCATCGATTCGCTACTGGGAGCACGTGTTCCCAGTAGCGATTGCCACTCTCACCAACGATGACCCTGCCCCAACAACAACAGCCGCCCTCTCCCCCAAACCAAGGAATCAAACCACCAACCTTTGCTCACCCAAAGGAGCCCCACGCGCAGGAGGCTGGCATTGCCGTGTGTAGTCCTCCTTCCAATCATGTAATAATAGATCAAAAATAGCAAAAAACAAACAAACCGTGGCAACTGCGTGCAGGGAAAACGTTGCAAAAAAATACCTGAAATAAATACACTTCCCACCTTTGATGTCCAACTTGAAAATAAGAGACTCCAAGTCATAGGACGGTCTTTGAAGGATGTATACTAGGAGAGAGCTAACAAGGAAAAGGTTTCATATTACAATCTCAGAGATACCATCACCTTCCTAGCTTTTCTCTACTCTACTCTTCTTCTGCCGCCGTCTCTTCTTCTTCCTCCCATCCCTATCCTCACTATCACTGTCACTACTATCCGTCAGAATGCCAGCACCCTTTAGAAACCGTTTAGCTTCCTCTACCCTCTCTTCTTCCTTAGCCTTCTTCCTCCTACGTTCCATTCTTCTCCTTTCTCTACCCACATCCTCCCACTCCTCCTCTTCATCAGCTTCATGGTCGTCTGGTAACACAAACGTCTGATTATCAGCAGTAGGATCACCACCACCATGAGGATGACTTATGTTCTTTAATATCAACTGTGACGATGCTTTTATACCTTGTACCACCTTGTTGACATGCTTTGTATTTGTATTACCCTTCTTACTAGTGTCTCCATGCTGCTGCTGTTGTTGTTCAGCGGCATTTGCCCCGCCATTATTATTATTATTATTATTATTATTATTACCAGGTGGTACTATAGCGTCTTGGAACCCAGGAGGTTTGGTATACATCCAGCTAACAGCTTGTTTCTGTCTCATCATAGCCCCTTCCTCTCCTGGTAACAATGCCAATTGGTTGAACTCCTCCTGCTGAGCCTGAAACTCCTGCTTGGCTCTCTGGACAGACTTGGCTTCCTGGTATGCTTGTTGTTCTGCTTGCCATACTTTGGTTCTATTGCGGTAATTCATGGGGTGCCAATGCTTCTTGTTGAGGAATTTGTGGGACCAGGCGACTGGGGGTCCTTTGGTGGTTTCGTTGTTGTTGGATTTGATGTCTTGTTTGACGCCTGTGTGTCGTTTGGAATTGGGTTGGAGGTGGGGGGATTGATTAGGTTGGCGAGACAACTAGCGATATATGGGGTTGAGCACTGATGTATTAGACTTACCATCAATGACTCCAGCAGGGGGAGGAGGTCTAAGGGGCTCTGAGCTCCCCTGTTTTTGATCACTCATGTTGTTTCAGATCATTTTGGAATTTTATAAGGCTCTCTCAATGATGGATATTTATAGCATATATTTCGGACACCCAAGATTCGTAAGCAATCTTAAAACATCGAAATGCGTGTATCCATCGCACCAGCTCCTCTTAAAATGGAAGGGAAGTCCAAGCCTGAACAAGACTGTGTGTGGAGCTCGTGTGTGTAGGGGGGGGGTTCCCTTTTTTTTGCTGAAGAAGCGGGAAGGGGAGTCATGTCGTTAGTATCAAACATTTCATTCTTCACTGGTTAGTACGTTTTGTATCTACTGTACCATACCCATACTTTTAAACCATGAATCCTTTCTAGATTAAATTATCAGAAATGTTCTTCACTTTCCTGCTTGTTCTCCTCACTGCCATCGCCACAGATGCCATCACATCCACGTCATTCTCCCCAATATCATGGATAGTCGCTTCCACCGCCATATGGCTTGCTGTTCTATTCAAACAAGGCCTCCTCGCTCTCAACCAAGACCCTCGACAACGCATCGCCTTTGCCCAACTCGGCAGACTCGCCCTCTTGGCCCTCATCTCCAACTTTGCCTTTTACAGATTCATCAAGGTCACAGACCCCTCCTTCTCAGGGTGGGAAGATGTATACTTCTTCTGTGGCAGACCTCCTGGCCTCCACACCATCCCAAAAGAATACGTAGACAGTTCTTCTCCCTCTGCAGCCCTATCCCAACACCACTACTATAACAACGACCAAATGCACTACTGCAATGCCAACTTCCATTGGAACGCAGCAGGCTTCTACAAAGCAGGCATCCTCTGGCTCTTTGTCATGTCCAGTGCTGTAGGCCTGAGAGAGCTCCTTCTCCTGCTCTTTCTGGGCCCATTGCTACCTGGGGAAGGTATCCCTCTGTTGGAGACATGTTTGTGTGTCGTGTGGAGGCTGTTGCCGTATTGGTTAAATAACTGGGAGAGGAAGTGGGGTGCTGAGTGCGCTTCGATGTTGTTTGAGGTACAACATTTTGCTACTGAACTTGCTCTAGTTATACCGTGTGTACAGGTCTTGTCAGTTAGGCTCAGAATGTTGATCTTTGTAGAACGACCAGGAGGAGGTCGAGATGAAGGAGTTGACAACAACAACAATAATAATAATAATATCAATATGAATGTTGGGAATGAAGATGTGCCTAGACGACAACAACAGCCTCATCACCAACCCCAACGACCAAGACAAGCAGGAGGAAGAGACAGAAGAGCCAATTGGCACCCAGACTTCATAGAATTCAAAATGGTAGACGACCCTTCTCAACACCACTTCCTCCCCCGACTACGCTCCAACAGCCGAATGATCATACTCATCTCCACCGTCACAGTAATAGCTCTCCTGAATGCTCTTGTTGTCCCAGTTGGGTTGGAGAAGAGGATTAGTAGCAGTGCAAGGGGGGATATTATCGTATCTATGGAGAAGGAGTTGTCCTTTTTGCATAGAGCTGGGAAGAGCATTGTGATAGTTGAATCATATGATGGATACAAGAGCAATAGCAATAGTGGTGACGGTGATAGTGGTACGAGTAATACTGATACTAGTAGCAGTAGTAGTGTATTAACTGAATATGCTTGGCCTCATGATGATGGGGATGGTGGTGGTGGTGGTGGAGGAGAGAGAACAGGAGGAGAAGGACGAGCCGCATCCGCATCTCTTTCTACTCCTCCTCCTCCTCCTCCTCCTACTCCTAGTAGTAGTAGCAGTAGTGGAATAGTTAGCAAGAGTACCAAAAATAATACATCAGATTATCATCAACCAACTCCAACACCAAGTGATGATTTCAATGCGGTACTATTAGATTTATTACATGCAGCAAGATCATCAAAACATGGCCGATTAGCCTACCTAACATCATCAGTTCTCTACACCCGGCACAACTCTGACGATGCCAAGATAGCACTATGGTCTGGCCTGTGGAAACCACTCCTACCAGCCCCCTGGCTGAAAGCAGCACTGACGACCCCGTACTACTACAGTGGTGCCAAGCTAGATCTTGCAGTGCTGAGTGCGTTGCAGTATGAAGAGAGAGGCAGCCAGGAGTCAGAGTTGTTGGCAGAAGCTGTTGTTCATGGAGCTGGGTCATTGACTTCTCCTTCATTCAGTACAGTAGTATTAGGGCCTGTGGTTGATGAAGAATGGATGTTGAGTAGAGTTAAAAAGGCGGCAGTCAAAGAGACCAAGGCGTTGTTGGCTCAACAGGAGCAGTTCAAAACAATGGCAATGATGCATGATAATAACGATAGTAATTCCAATGATGAGAGGGGTGCGCTCAGTCTTCCTCCTCCACCTCCATTAGCAGTAAGGGAGGTGGAATCACTCCTCCTGGGCTTGCTAGCCATCAAGGCTGGTGTGAATACATCAAAACCACTCCAACTCAGAGCTACTGCTGCTTTGAAGGACTATGCAGCTGATCTTTTATCTGATAGCAGAAGTGCATTACCATCGCCAGTCACAGCCGTGACGTGGCTACGTCAACGCCAGTATTCCTACGTTTCCATTGTTGACAGAGAAGCATTCGTTGGCACTAATGGCGGTATATTTGGTACGAGCACCACCACCCGTCGTAGTGATTATGTTGGTGACCCATACGCTGTCGGTGGATGGTGGGGATCAGACATTGCTTCCCCTTCTCCCAACCATCATCATTATCATCATAATATCAATGCATTCCTACAACTACACTACCACCAAACCCAACAACACCAACGCACAGCCCCCTTAGTCAAAGCCCTCATCCGCCACTCCATTGAACTCAAAGGCATGAGGGACCCTTCCAGGAGGTCCAACCTTCCCTTTATCGAGGTGGCCCTTTCCATCATGAGACTGAGCCACGAGGGGTACTGGGGCCTGTTGGGTGCCTATGTGTTATATATACTACGCAGAGACCCAGAGGAATGGAGTAGGAAGCTGGTACTATGTATAGCCAAAGTAGCCTATCTCTTTCATGGAGCTATATTGCTAGTTTTTCCAGCTGTATGTTGGGCATATGGAGCAGGCCCTGCATTTAGTGGGCTGGTGAGCTTGATGTTTTGGAGCAGGCCGCTGTTGAAGTTGAAAAGTAGGCTGAGGAATACGGTGGCGACAGTGGAGCCTGCTAAGTGGAGGGTTGCTAGTAAGGAAGAGTGTGAGAGTACTGATACTTGTGCTATATGCTGGGGAGACTTGAAAGAAGTAGATGATGGTGGTGATGATGGTGGTGATGATGGTACAACCACTACCACTGCTGCTCCTCCCTCCCCACCAACATCAACCCCAATCTCCCTCATACCATGTGGTCATGTCTATCACAAGGAATGTGTATCGAACTGGACCCAGCAATGTTGGGTACACAGGAGACAAGCCACCTGCCCAATGTGTCAAAGCCATATAGAACTAAAAGTGACTTTCAAGAGACCTAGATTTGCATCTAGCAGTACCGGCACGGGTACTGACAATGGTAACGAGGGAGAAGATGGCAATGGTGATAATAATATGAGGAGGGGACAGCATCATCTTCAAATGGCTGATCTTGTTAGGGAGGTGTTGCAGGATGTGCTGCCTCGACAATTGGGGATGGAGAATCAAGATGTTGCACATATCATGGCTTTTGCACCTGATAATGATAATAACAATGATGATGTTGGGTGGAATGATGGTGGCGGTGAAGGGGGTGGTGATAGAGAGGAGGAAGGAGGTAATGGTAACCCTGATGATAATGTAGGAGGAGGGGACGGTGAGGGTGGTGATCAGCGTAATAATGATGATTAAGGGTGGCAAGCAAAGGGACTTCGTGTTTACATGGTTGGAAGGAGGACTACACGCAGCAATCCCAGCCTCCTGCTCGTGGGGCTCCTTTGGGTTTAGCACATTCTCCCACACAGTAACGAATTGATGATAGGAATAACATTCCCACAACTACGCAGGCAGCCCTTGCCCTTACCCTGACATGGAGGTGGATGCAATTTAGTATCATCAATCACTACCTGGAACAGATCAATAGGATAGAAGGCGGTGTTCAGTAAGACTAGAGGGAAAAGAAAAGGAAAGGAGGGAAGGGAGCTTTGTTTACATTGAGCTGTATTCTATTGGATGTAAAGAAAGATGCAAAACACTCTCGTTAGTATAAAAAAGAAGTCAGGGAAAAGAGGGGGAAGGGGGAAAGAAAAATATATGAGCAGCTACGTCAAAATCAAGGGCGAGGGGAAAGCTAACGCTCTCAGGGAGGATGGGGGGCATGTGTGTACACACAAATACAAATATCTTGGAAGAAAGAAAAGGGGGAAAAAATAGCATCACATTCTCAATAAAAATCTATCTATCTATCTGTCCCATAATGTGTAAGATTCGGAATATTCATTATTACTAAACGAACATAGCTTAGATTAGTTTTTCTTGCCTCTTGGCATATTTTTCTTATTGTTTTTGTTTTTGTTCTTCTTCTTCTTGGTATCCTTCCTTTCAGCATTCCTCTTGTCCAATTTAGCCTGTCTCTTTCTCTTTCTCTGTCTTCTCTTTTTTCTTGACACTTTAGCTGGCACTGGAGCAGGGGTCTGTTGAACAACTGGAGGAGCGGGCACATTACAATCAGGAACCCATTCCCAACTGATCCTTTTACGATCCCAGCTAAAACCAGTAATATCAAGGAGACCCTTGGTGGAGAAGTCGATGTCGCCATAGGAGCAACCAGGGCACATATCAATGATCTTGACAAGGATCTTGGCTCCAGAGGCACCTGCCTCTGTACCGTGGACAAGGACGCATTGACCGCAACGACCAGGGAACTGCATATGGAGGAGCGAGAGGGAAAAGGGGAGGTGAGGGGGGGGATGGGATGGTGGTGTGGATATATACACATATAGACATAGAAAGTCTAGATAAATAATATATTTAGATACAGGCATGATTGTACAAGGCGTATCAATACAAGAAGTAGGGACAAAAACGAATGGCCAAGTGGCAAGGGAGAGAGAGAGAGAGAGAGAAATGGTTGTGGGCGGTTGTGGGCAAAGAGTCAGTGGCAAGGGTCAAGACATCAGAAACATACCTGTGCCCAGTTCATGGCACCGTAGTATACTTCAAAGTAAGGGCCGATGTAACCGAAACCACAGGCATTCAAACCAGTGCAATCTTTGTCATTTGGACCTGCACCAGGGAGATGGGGAATCTTAGTTTGAAATCGAGATCTCGAGATTTTAGATTGACTTCGCAACTCGGTGAATTGCTTCCGTTTTGGTTTCGAAAAACTTACCACAATATGCAGTTCCTTCTCCTGCATATGTTTGAGCTGCAGCAAAAGGTGCTGCGGCCAGCAAGATCAACAACGTTTTGAACATAATTCAAAGATTCTCAAACCTTTGATGTCAATTACCATACAATTCCCAATTCAAACTTCTATCAGTATACAGTCTTTAAAAACCGTCAAAATCGAGTCAAATAACGATTTAATATTGATCACAATAGCCCAACCACCCCAACCTTTTAAACTGCCCACGGGCCATTTGGACTGACTTGCAAGTCAGTCGGACCCCTCGAGGCCAAGCGAGAGAGAGAGAGAGAGAGAGAGATACTAAACAAAATAACCTCTCCAAACCACGTACACCTACACTCTATTCAAGCATTCAAAGCTAAAAATCTATGCCTCAATGTTCTCAACACATCCTTAACTAGTGGCATATCTCCCACCTCCCCACACGACACTCCTCCTCCTCCTCCCACCATCCACCCACTGACTGCCCCTATAAACCTCTCAGCCCTCCCTTCTAATATAGCCTCCCAATCAGTCTGCACATCAGGAGGTGGAGCTGACCTGATTGGCCTCCCTAATGCCAAGAAGGCAGCATGCAGGAAGACAAATCCACAGAATGCAGATCCTCTTGCTAACGGCATGAAGTTGTACCAGCAATGAGCAAACCTCATCGCCCAATATACTGCCTGCTCCACCTCATCATCATTATTACTATTATTACTATTATTACTATTATTAAGTGACTCGATGAGCTGTGTATAAAGGAATTCAAGTTCATCACTGAATTGTTGCCATCTTGGTGGAGTGACTGGTGTTCTGATACTGAACTCGTACGCATCAGGCTGCTCAGTATCATTATCACTGTCATCGTTATTACTATCATTATATTTGTCCATCATCTGTAGCATCTTCTTGGTAATAGTACCATCACCAGTACCATCATCAGTATCTTCATCAGTATCTTCATCATCATCATTATTAGTAGTAGAATTATTGCTGGTCATCTTGACCAAGGTCAGTCTCGTACCTTCCAGTACTTTAGTACCACTATCATCATCATCAAGAGCAGGAGCAGGAGTAGGGGTATACACAGGAACAACAACCCAAAAATCACACCCCACAGCATTCCACAGCTCCTCTGGACTACTAGCACCCCTCACCTGTTCCCTTACCTTCTCATTCACCACCCCTACCTCCCTATCCCTTGCATCAAACACCTTGCCTTCCCTCAGTATTATCTCCTTTGTCACCTCCAGTGCTCTCTTCATGTTCATGTAGTATCTGACACATTTAGTCTGACCAGTGTACATTGGAGTGTGAGAGCCAAATCCTTCGGAGAATTCTTTCTCTGATAATAAATCAACCCAGATAACTTGATCTGCTGGTTCTGATAACTGTCTCCATTTGACGACAATGTCCATCAGGTCCCTCCATCCAGGGGAGTGGAAGCTGTATGGTTTGCCTGGTTTGACACCCCCCACTACTATATCGTTGCTTCTGGTGACACATGAAGATGCACCACAATCAGGGATCTCTATTGTCTTCTTTTTTTGTGATGATGATGATAGGAGGAGAAGCATTTGGGCTAATTCAATGGCAGCAAGACCAGCTGCACGCTGCTGCCTGACATTATTCAAAAAACCCTGATGACTGTACTGCATCAACTTGCCAATTGCATCAGCGACAGCATTTAACTCATCTATTGCAATGAACACCTCCGGATCCATTGCACTATAAGCTAGAGGAAGGGGAGGTTGTTGGATCGTACTATTGTTGTTGTTATTATTACGAAGCATCATTTGTTGTCTAGCTTGATGTTCCAGTATAGTTTTATACTTGGCAACAAATTCGTTACTCGGTGGCATCTTCTTGCACCATAGCTCCTTGAACTCTGGATGGAAATCACCATCTAGACAAAATTCATCTACCGGGTCATCAAGATGCATCTGAGTGTATATTGCTATTTCCTTCTGATAGAAACTAAGGCAATAGAATTGGAGAGCTTCTTTGATAACGCCTCTATTGGCAAATGGATTGTGTGGATTGGTTCTTGTGCTTTCTGCTTCTAATTCAGGCTGCATCTCCAGAACATTGAGAAAGTCAGCAGTTGCTTCCTTTATCATGCCTCTGGCGTGGTGGCTGGCTCCTCGCAGATATATCAGCTCCATCTTTAATCCGACTATAGCAAGGCCACTCAGAGTCCCATCAATACTATTCTTAGCATCACCATTGTCATCATCAGGCTGCTTGGCGTTTCGTGTGTTTGTCTTGTTTGTCGTGATGATATCCAGAGCTGTATCAAGGTATGTAACTGCTCCAAGATGATCGCCTCTACCAAAGGTCATAATTGCCAATAGACGATATGCATGCACTGCAGTCGATACCCACCCCTGACCATCATTACTACTATACTTATTAGATTGTTGCTGCTGTAGCGCCAAGTGAGCTGCTTTAAGTAGCATTTTTGTAGCATCCTCAACGTCTGACTTTTCTTTATAGACCATTCCACAACTCAATGCAATCTCAGCATTATTGGGTTCTATTGCCAAGGCTTGATGGTAGGTGGTAGCTGCATCTGCCAGATCACCTTGACTCATGAGAGCTAATGCCAAGCCTTTCAATGTTTCTATCTTTTTACCATCATTACTACTATTAGTAATGACCAGAGGTGCATCTCCATTACTACTATTCATGAGTGATAATGCAGTACGGAAGGCCTGCTCAGCTTTCTTATGGTCTTTAATACGATTATGCAACCTTCCCAGATCCACATATGCACCAATCTTCAACATAATAGCACTACCACTCTTATTATTATTCTCATCAGTAGGAACTAATTGTATCATCTTCTCGTAATCACTGATAGCCCCCCTGACTTTATTCATTGCACCCAATGCCTGTCCACGACGCTGGTAACAATCGTAGTACCCTGGTTCTAGTTGAATAGCAGTGTTAAAGTCTTCTATTGCTTTGTCTAGCCGACCAGTGAGGGCATAGGCGGTGCCTCTTGCTGCATAGCCACCAGGAAAGTGGGTGTGGTGGGAGAGGATGAGGTTGAGGAAGTCGATGGCTTTGGAGTGCTGGGCTTGGTTGACAAAGTTGATGGCAGTGGCAATGGCGGCTTTTGGGTTGCCCAGGGCAATGGCATGTTCTGCCGGAGTCAATGATGAGGGAAAGGAGGGAGAGCAGGTTGGTGGAGGTTGTGGTTGTGGCTGTGGTTGGGGAGAGGGAGAAGGAGGTTTTGTTGTTGGACTG
>Ga0209986_10000962_pt1 | contig 28254 bp, 30 predicted proteins | sample BlataG_FD_183168 | JGI IMG/M metagenome (GOLD analysis project Ga0209986, IMG submission 183168) | Deep subsurface microbial communities from Black Sea to uncover new lineages of life (NeLLi) - Black_00105 metaG (SPAdes) (version 2) | ecosystem: Environmental > Aquatic > Marine > Oceanic >...
CCAGCCTAAGAGTTCAAAGTGGTGGTGCAAGGGGGTCATCTTGAAGATGCGCCGGCCTCGGCCGTATCTGATCCTGGTGAATTTGAAATAGCCCACCTGCAGCATGACCGACAGTGTCTCGGCTACGAAGACGATGCCAATGATGGGTAAGAGCAGCCACTGCCCGGACATCAAGGCCACCACGGCCAAAGTCGCGCCTAGTGCCGACGACCCCACATCGCCCATGAATAAATCGGCGGGATAAGCGTTGTACCACAGGAAGGCCAGGGTGGCCCCGACCATAGTGAAGCAAAAAACCAGCAACCAGCCCTGATCCTGCAGGAAGGCGATAATGCCGTAACAGGCAAAGCAAATGGCAGCGATGGAGCCAGCCAAGCCATCCAACCCATCGGTCAAATTGACAGCGTTGGAGCTACCGACGATGATGAACACGGCAATGGGCAACCACCAAAGCCCGATATCTAATCTCTCGGCCACACCAGGGAGGGCTACGCTATGCAGGTCAGGAGGGCCAAAGTGGAGGACGAGGGCTGTGGTTGTGCCCAGCACTAACTGCATGACAAACTTCCAACGGGCCAGAAGCCCTTCGCCGCTGCGGTAGCCTCGCGCCCCGGCCCAGTCGTCGTGGCCTCCCAACAGCCCAAAACCGAGCATAACCCCCAGCGGCACCAAAATGGAACGGCCGAAGAAAAAGACCCGCGCCACGCCCAGCCTGTCCAACAGTGCCCGGCCGAAGGAAGTGCCGGCCAGCAGTTGAGCGAAGCCCTCAGCTAAGGTGATGAGAAAGACAGGCATCAAAATCATCAGCCCACCCATGGTCGGAGTACCAGTTTTCACCTGGTGGGAACTGGGTCCGTTGAACCGGATCTGCTTGCCGATGCCGTGGTGCCTCAGGTAGGCGATCAGCGGTCCGCCCCAGATGACGGAAAACAAAAAAGAAAAGGTGCCCAGAGCCAGTGCATAAGCCATTTCTCAAATCCCAATGCTTCGCACTGAGTGCTCAGCACGAAGTGACCAAGTCCCAATGGCTCAGTGCCCATTAGTCATTGGGCGTTGTTAGCGCAGCGACGATCTCCTCCATCTTCATACCCCGAGACCCTTTTACTAAGATGATGTCACCAAGAGAGATGATCTCGCGTAGGCAAGCGATGGCCTCCTCGTTGTCCTCCCTAATGAAGACCCTTTCCCCTTGAATGCCGCAGGCCAGGGCCTCCTCAGCGATGAGGCGGCCACGCTCGCCCACGGTGACGAGCACAGCCACCACATCCATGGCCCGGCGCCCCACCTTTCGATGCCCCTCTTCCTCGTAGGCCCCTAGCTCCAGCATGTCACCCAGCACGGCGATCTTCCGTCCATCCAGCTCCACAAGCAGGTTGAGGGCGGCGATGGTGGAGGCGGGGCTGGCATTGTAGGTGTCGCCCAGGATAGTTGACCCTCTTAGACCGGGCACCACCACCAAGCGCAGTTGAGCCGCTCCCCGCAACCCACCCATGATCTCCTCCCACGACTGGCCCTCGACCAGGCCCACGGCGGCAGCGGCCAGAGCCGTGTGCACGCTATGTCGCCCCAGCATCGGCACCTTTGCATGGATCGTCTCAGGACCGCGATGGAAGCGGAAGCGGATACCTTCCAAGCCCTGACTCTCGATGTGATTGGCCCAGAGATCACAGGTGTCGTCCAGGCCATAATAGAATACCTCAGCCTCGGTCTTGGCCGCAATCTTGCGCACCCAGAGGTCATCGCCATTGAGGACGGCCACGCCGTCGCTGGGCAGAGCCTCTACCAGCTCTGTCTTGGCCTGGGCGATGCGTTCAATGGTGCCCAGCCGCTCCAGGTGGGAAGGGCCCACGTTGGTGACCACACCGATGTGGGGACGGGCGATAGCCGCCAACTCCGCGATCTCCCCCAGGTAGTACATGCCCATCTCCAGGATGACCCGCTGGTGGCTCGGCTCGAGCTTCAAAAGCGTTAAGGGCAGGCCAATCTCATTGTTGTAGCTGCCCTCGCTCCTCAGGGCGCGAAAGCGCTGGCTAAGGACACCGTAGATCATCTCCTTGGTGGTGGTCTTGCCTACGCTACCGGTGACACCCACCACACGAGGAGTGTGCTTGCCACGCCAGTAAGCAGCCAGTTGTTGCAGGGCCTTCAAGCTATCCTCAACGATGAAGCAAACCGGAAGCTGGAAACTTGTTACTGGTTGCTGATTGCTAGCTTCTGGCTTCCAGCTTCTGGTGTCCAGCTTCCAGCAACCAGCAACCGACTTAGCCCTCTCCTCGGCTATCACGGCTATGGCCCCTCGTGCCAGGGCGTCGGCGATGAAGTCGTGGCCATCTTCATGCTCGCCCTTTAAGGCCACGAAAAGGCTGCCAGGGCACGCTTGGCGCGAGTCTATGATCACATCAGTCAGCTTCTGTTCCAGGCCAGGTGGCCTCTGGCCAGAGAGGCCCTCCGTCAAATCGGCAAGAGTCAGCATCGGGTCATCTACCAGCTAATCTTATGCTGTCAGGCGGGACACCAAGCAGGACAAATAGGCGCTCGGCGATGGCCTTGAAAACGGGGGCTGCTACCTGCGCTCCTCGCGAATCCACCCGCGGCTTGTCGATTCTGACCAAGGCGATGAACCGGGGATCGTCGGCCGGAGCGTAGCCCACAAATGAAGCAATGGTCAACTCTGGGTCATAGCGATCGCCAACGGGTATCTGAGCCGTTCCTGTCTTTCCAGCAACATCGTAACCTGGCACTGTAGCTAACTCCGCTCCTCGCTCCACGGCTTCCACCAGCATATCCGTCAATTGCTCAGCCGCCCGTGCAGAAACGGCCTGACGTACGACAGTGGGCTGGGTAACGATCAGGTCCTGGTTGTCAACGATCCGCTCGACCACATAGGGCTTCACTAGAAAACCACGGTTGGCCACGGCTGCGACTGCAGTGATCATCTGCAGAGGCGTCACGGCTATCCCCTGCCCAAAGGAGTTAGTCCCCAGATCGGACTTAGACCATTTACTACCGCCTGGCACCTTAAGGGACCCTGCCACCTCACCATCCAAGTCGATGCCAGTCTTACATCCGAAGCCAAAACGCCTCAAGTAAGTATAGAACCTTTCTTCACCCAAGGAGGTGCTGACGTAGGCAATTCCTACATTTAGGGAGCGGGCCAGGATGTCTGTCATAGTCACCAGGCCATGGGCACGACGGTCAGAGTTCTGGATAACACGCTCTCCCACTTCCATCATACCGCTATCGTAAAAAGTGCTCTGCGGGGTGATGACTCCCGCATCGAGGCCCGCGGCCATGGTGATGATCTTGAAGACGGACCCGGGCTCGTATTGCTCGCTCACCGCAGGGTTGTTGTATAGCTCCAGTGGCACTTCGTAGAAGCGATTGGGATCATAGGAGGGATAGCTGGCCATAGCCAAGATAGCTCCTGTCTTTGGATCCATGACGATGACGGTACCACTGTCCGCGTCATATTGGGCTACTGCCTTCGCCAACTCCTGCTCCACCAGACGCTGGATGTTCCTGTCGAGAGTTAGCATCAGGTGAGGACCATCCTGCGGCAGAGCCAGTTGGTGAAAGACAATGGGTACAGCCTCACCCCGAGGAACCTTCCCCTCACGCATGGTGCTAACGCCTTTCAACAGAAGGTCATAGTATCCCTCCAGGCCATAGCTGCCATCACAGTTATAGTTAACAAAGCCCATAGGGTGAGCAGCTAACTCTCCCTCCGGATATTTCCGTCGGAGCTTTGGCTCTAAGTGAATGCCCTTTAATCCCAATGAAACAATGGCTTCGGCCACTTCCTTCGAGACGCGCTGTTTCAGGGGAACGTAAGGCCGTTCCTGATCCAGGAGCGAGAGAAGTTCGTCAGATGGTAAACCCAGGAGTGGCGATAGACGGTCCGCCGCATCCTGAGGATCCTCTATCAAGTCTGGTGCGGTGGATACGTCGTACTCAAAAGTATTGAGAGCCAGGAAGTAGCCACGGCGATCAATGATCAACCCCCGCTGAGAAGCGACTTTTGGCAAATAGTTTGGAAGGGCGCGCTCCAAGCCGCGACCAGGAACTCTCTGAAAGACCTGCAAGCGAATAAGCTGAACAACGATGACAAGGGCAAGCCCGATGAGGACAGCGACAAGAAAAGCAAGCCGTCGAACGCCTTTTTCCTTCGATCCACTGCTCTCGTTGCTCTGAGAAGCTATCTTTCCTCTGACTATCATCAGGGTTGCGTTCCCGCCCAGGCTACGAATTGAGAAATCACACGTTCCCACCATCGCGCTACACCGAGAGGCTTGTGCCTGGGTTCTTCCAAGGCAACAACGGCGCTTTCATCCAGCCTGGGCACTGCAGCCAATCCTCCTCCCGATACACCGTTACTTCGACAGAGCTCAGTACAGGCGGCAGGGTAATCAGGTACATCCAAATACTGAAGCCCCTCAGCGGGGGCGTAGCCTAAGTCTCGTGCCCTGGCCTCGAGACGAGGGATGCTGAGCATTTCCACGATTTCAGCCAGCAACTCGGCGTTCTCTCGCTGAAGGCGCCCTTTCTCCTCCTCTTTTTCCCGGAGATGGTACCTCGCCGTGGATACTTGACTAGCTTGAGTCAGGCAGAGCCAACCGATCAAGCCCAACAGGGTTAGCACCAAGAGAACCCAGGCTGTTGTCTTGGCTTCAAACCGCCAAGACCCCCTCTCTGGACAATGTGGCAAAGAGCGCATTTGACTGCTAGCCATGAACGACCTCCTCGTTCTGTAGGCGATACGCGATCCGCAACTTGGCGCTACGGCTGCGAGGATTGGCGGTCACCTCCTCAGCCGAGGGTCTGATAGGCTTCTTGGTTACTATTCCTAAGGCAGCTCGATGACCACAGGTGCAAATGGGTGCTTCCGGCGGACACAGGCAATCCCGTGCTTCATTATGGAAGAATTCCTTGACCAGGCGATCCTCCAGGGAATGGAAGGATGTAATAACCAAGCGCCCTCCGGGTATCAAGAGCCTCAACGCTTGGGGTAGGCTTTCGGCGAGGCATTCCAGCTCTTCATTAACAGCTATGCGCAGGGCCTGGAAGGTCCGAGTGGCTGGGTGGACCCTCCTGCGGCGGCCCACTGTTCTCCCCACCAGGGCAGCCAGCTCCCTCGTGGTATTGATAGGACGCTTAGCCACCATAGCTCGAGCGATTCGCCGCGCTTGGGGTTCCTCGCCGTATCGAGACAAGATATCAGCTAATTCCTCCATGGACAAAGCGTTGACCAGGTCAGCCGCCGTCGTTGTCTGGCTGGGACGGTGTCCTGAGCCCTGTCCTGAGCGTAGTCGAAGGGCTGTCGAAGGGTCGAAGCGCATATCCAGTGGGCCGTCCAATTGAAAGGAAAAACCCCGTCCTGCAGCCTCCAACTGCATTGATGAAAGCCCCAAATCGAGGAAGATGCCATCTACGGGGCAAAAGCAGTGTCCCAAGGCAATTTCCTCTAGATCAGCGAAATTACCTTGGACCACAGTTACCCTTTTCGCAAATTCAGCCAACTGTTCGCGAGCTACAGTTACGGCCATGGGGTCAGCATCGATACCCAAGAGTTTACCATCAGGCGCGGAGGCTATAAGGATACCGCGGGCGTGTCCCCCGCCCCCCACTGTGGCGTCTATGTAGTGCCCGCCAGGCTTTATTCGAAGCCCAGCCAAGACCTCTTGGTAAAGAACGGGAACATGGTTCAGCTTATCACCCATAATCTAACGAGGAAAAGCTGCCTTGCGGTCCTAAATCCCCAGACTGGCCAGTTGCTCGGCGATCAAGCCGCTCTCCTCCTCCATCCTAGTAATCAGTTCTTGCCAACGCTTCTTGCTCCAGATTTCGAGACGGGAATTGACGCCGATAACAACCACTTCGCTTTCGATATCGCCATGCTCCCGCAAGGGAGGTGGTAGGAGAATGCGTCCCTGTTTATCTAACTTGCATTCGGTGCCTGAGTATATCATGCGGCTGAATAAACGGGCACTGCCTTGAGCAAGCGGAAGGCTGGCCACCTTCTCGGATAAGGCTTCCCATGCATCGGGCGGAAGGACAAAGAGGCATCCATCCAAGCCCCTGGTAACGAACAATCCCTCAGCTAACTTGGCGCGAAACTTGGCGGGGATGGTCAACCTCCCCTTGTCATCAATTGTATGCTCGTATTCGCCCGAGAACATGGTTTTACCCCCCTGCTTTGGGGCCCTAGATTATGGTTATTCAACCACTTTCTCCCACAATGCTCCACTTTCCCCCCTCTATTATACACTAATTTAGAGCTTTTGGCTAGTCCTTTTTGAGGATTTTAAGGTTCATTTAGGGATGACTTGTAACTTCTTTCAGCCAATGATACTACATATTGGAATACGCTTGTACATAACCTACTATATCCAGTCATTCAAAGAAATCATCAGAGCTCAAAATTTTAAGCTTTCTAGGCGCTCCTGTAGGGTTTCCAACTGGTGCGATACGCCAAAAAAGCCTCCTTCACCTTGAGCATAAGGAGGCTTGCCAAATGGAACACACGGTGCCAATCTATCTTAAGACACGTTCATCCCCTACCCGTTTTGTCACCTTGTGTTCGTCTAAGTGTTCCATTAGTGCTAAGGCATACTTGCGACTGGCCGCGAACATGTCACGCACCTGAGCCACAGTAATGGTGCCCTTCTCTCTGATGTGCTCGATGATCCGCTTAACCATTTCCTCATAGGTTTCCTTCAGAAATAAGACATCTTCACTGACCTGAACCAACCTTCTTTGTTGAATCAAGGCATTCAGTACCTCCGTTCCCACTATTGCCTCGCTGTTGGCTACCGACGGTGGGGTGTAGGGGCTCTTCTTAAAGGCGGCCAATAACTCTTGCACTTGGCGCTCTTGGTCAGCGCTGAACTTCACTCGATGTTCTGGCAAGCGCAGGGCGGCCTCCTCATCCACCAGCTTACTCTGGCTCACTGCCCTGTTTACCACTTCGTTTAAGAGTTTAGTGGATAATCTCAACTGGCTCTTGAGTTCTTCACGGGGCATGCCTTGGCGCAAAGGGTGCCGTCGGTGATAATCTCGCAAGGCGATGGTTAGTTTGTCCGACAGCTTTTGCCAACCCGCCGCTGAGATAAGGTACCGGTTGCTGGTGATTAGTTGCTGGATGCTGGGTAGCTGTTGCCGGATCCTGCTGTCGAGGATCAGGACTTGCTTGCTATCCAATAACTCCTGCAAAGCGTGGCCTGCGTCTTCCATACCAAGGCCGCTGCGCTCCATCAGCTCCAGGAGCTGGCAAGGCTGGCTGGTCTCCAGCGATTGGAGAAAGATCTCCACCGGGCTGCCGCGGGCCAGGGTCATCAGCCTGGCAACGACCTCGGAGCGAAAGCGCCGGTGTCGCCGGCGGGGATGAGGGTCAACTACCTGCCCACCACCCACGGTGACAGCAGGCGAGGGCTGGCGACCGATGAAACGATCGCCCCTCACCAGGGCCACCGGCTCAGCCAGCCGCAACTGTACCCAGCCCTCTCCCCCCGGCGGGATGGCCTCGCTATCCAAAAGTCGCGCCCTGGCCATGACCTCCGCAGAACCGCTGAAGAATTTCAGCGTCGCATTGTGCCGCAAGGGGCGTGGGGCGCTGGCCAGGTAACGCAAGTGCACGTCTATTAGCGTGGTGGGCTTCAGCCAGCCTGGGGTCGTCACAACATCGCCCCTCTGCACCTCATCTATGCTCACCCCTGTCAAATTGATGGCTACTCGGCTGCCAGGAACAGCTCGTTCGATCCTCTCCTTGTGAGTCTGCAGCCCACGCACCCTTGCCTTCAGCCCCTGGGGCAAGACCTCCACCTCCTGACCAACTCGCAAGTGGCCATCAATTAGCGTGCCCGTCACCACGGTGCCAAAACCAGCAATGGTGAACACGCGGTCAATCGGGAGCCTGGGACGGCCCAGGTCGCTACGGGGCGGCGCATTTTCTAGGAGCCTGTCCAATTCCTCCAACAAGGTCGGCAATCCTTGACCTGTCCTAACTGAGACAGGAACTATGGAGGCATCGGCCAGGGCAGTATCCTCCAACAGCTCGGCTACATCAATCTGAACGAGTTCGAGCCATTCCTCATCCTCAACCAGGTCCGTCTTGGTCAAGGCTACTACGCCGTTCCTCACCCCCAACAAGTCCAGGATGGCCAAGTGCTCGCGCGTCTGGGGCATCACCCCTTCATCGGCGGCTACTACAAAAAGAGCAGCATCAATGCCACCTACGCCAGCCAACATGTTCTCGATGAAATCCCTGTGGCCAGGCACGTCAACGATGCCCACCGGCTCCCCGCTGGGCAAAGTGAGCCAGGCGAAGCCCAGGTCAATGGTCATCTCCCGTTCTTTCTCCTCTTTGAGGCGATCGGGATCGATGCCTGTCAGAGCCTCTACCAGCCTCGATTTGCCGTGGTCCACGTGTCCCGCCGTGCCGATTACGTGCAAACTTCAACCACTCCCTCAGCGAAGTTCCTCGAACTTCTCCCCCGCGTGCACGATGCGCTCCTGCATCTCGCCGATCTGGCGGCGCGCATATTCCTCCCAGGTCTGCCACAAGGCCGTGATCTGAGCTCGGTTCACTTTGACAGACTCCTCCAACGGCACAAACCGTTCCGAGTGCTCTTCATTCCACCTATCCTGAGTGCGCCAGTGCTGTTCCCAAATCAGCAGGTTCTTCTTCCAGCGCTTCTCATCCTCCGCCTGCCATTCATCCAGTTGATGCCTTTGGCGTTTCTCCGCCAAGCGTTGCAGCTCCGCCACCTCGGCCTGACCCTGCTTCAGGCGCTCCTCGAACTTCCCCAAGGCCTCCAAAGCTTGTTTGTTCCTCCCATACAGCTCCGCCGATTGCCGCATTTGAACGTCGTGCTTTTCCATCTTCTGGCGCTGCTCTTCCATCTGTTCGGCCCACTCTTTCATCTGCCTCTCGCGCTGCTGCTCACTCAGCCTGATGGACTCGAAGAACTCCTTCTGCTCTTGCTTCAGCTCAGGCCCAAGCAGGTCCAGCTCCCCTATCCGGTGTTCACTTCGCCTGACTAACTCCTCCAAAAGCTGTAATTTCGTGGATTGGGCTTCAGTCCTCCTGAACAACTCCGGCGTCTCCTCCTGAAGCTCAGCTATCCGTTTAGCATTCTGCCGGGGCCGCTCTTCAAGGTAGGGCAAATTCCTCGTTCGGTTCTCGAGGTCTCTACCGAGGTCGGGTATCTGCTGCTGCAAGTTCAAGAGGACCTCCCCTAGGCGTTGATCCTCGGCCCGTCGCAGTTGCAGCTCCTCCTCGTAGCGGGGCAGTTTTTGCAACTCCTTCCTTATCTCCCCCAGAACGCGGGCCTGACTGTCCCGTTCCACCCGCCTCACTCGCTCTGCATCCATCTCAGCCTTTCGGCGTTGCTCATCGTGTTGCTCTATGAGCAGCACGAGTTCATTCCTGAGCTGGTCGAGGGCCTGCTCGAGCTGGGGGAACTTGGTCAGTTGGGCCTGAGTGCGCGCCAACCTCCCCTCCAGTTCCTGTGTCCTCCTGGCCTGCTCCGCGATCTCCGCAGTCTGGCTCTCCACCCGCTGTTGGAGCTTGGCCAATTCAGTCTTATCGCGCCGGCGCTCCTCGTCCAGCCAGGTGAGCATCTGAGTAACTTGAGATTGATCCATCTGATTCCACCTCCAATTGGCGATTGTTACAGATTCAGCTCTTCCACCCGACCCGTGACCAAAAAGACCACTCGTTCGCCGATGTTGGTGGTGCGATCGGCAATGCGCTCCAGATTGTGGGCTACCCAAAGCAAATGCGTGGCCCGGGTGATGGTTTTGGGGTCCTGCACCATAAAGAACATGAGTTCGCGGTATACCTGATCATACAAGGCATCCACCTCATCGTCCTCGGCGCCGAGGCTCCGAGCTGAGTCAGGGTCGCGATGGATAAAAGCGTCCAACTGCTGGTGAAGGAGCTGACGCCCTTTCTCAGCCATGCGAGGGACATCAATCAAGGGCTTCAAGGGAGGCTGATCACCAATCATAAGGGTGATCTTGGCGATCCCCTTAGCGTAATCACCTATGCGCTCCAGTTCAATAGCGATGTTTGAGATAGCGATGATGATCCGCAAATCGCGGGCCAGGGGCTGCTGGGTGGCGATCAGAACCAGGCACTTTTCCTCCAGATCGCACTGAGCCTGATTGATCAGGGCATCTTCATCAATGATCTGCTGGGCCAACCCTAAGTCACGGTGCGCTAGAGACTGGATCGAGCGCTCTATAGCCTTATCCACCAGATCGCCCATGGCCAAGAGAGCATCCTGCAGCTCGCCGATCTGCTCGTCGAAGGTCTCCCTCGGCATAAGTCATCTCCTTCCGCGAAGTTACGATAATTATACCGTTTAAGTCGCCATTTGGCAAAACCACATCTACACCAGCCGATTGCCGCCAATTTGAGAGTCCAGCCTTGACAGGCAAGGCATAATGCTTATAATTAAAGGCGCGAACATTCGAGCCTGGAGAGGCGGGGAATAGTTATGAGCAAAGAAGATGTCAAAGTGGCTATAGATCCATGCCAGACTGCCTGGGGCTGGGTGGGGATAGCTAGTTCTCCCAGCGGGCTCCTGGCCCTTACCCTGCCCAACCCCACCCAGGAGAGGGCATTGAAGCCGCTGCTCGGACGTTGGCTGGAAGAGCAACCCTACGATGATCCAAGGCTTGACGGCCTGAAGAGGAAGTTGCAATGCTATTTCGACGGCCAGCGAGTTCTCTTTGACGAGCCTTTGGACCTGAGAGGGGCGACAGCTTTCCAACGCCGGGTTTGGTCGGCTGTGCGAGACATTCCCTATGGAGAGACACACTCCTATAGTCAGATAGCCCGCCAGGTCGGCTCTCCAATGGCAGCCCGAGCGGTCGGGCAGGCCATGGCTGCTAACCCCCTGCCTATCGTAGTGCCCTGTCACCGTATCATAGGTAGCGACGGGAATTTGTGCGGCTTCGGGGCTGGTCTGGATCTCAAGCGCCGCTTGCTGAAAATGGAAAGAGCCCTCGCTTGGCAAACGAACGAGCCCGTTAGCCAAGAGCCGGGAGAAGTATAAGCAATGCGCATCGGCATTGACGCGCGGTTGGTCTACCACAGTCAAGCGGGGATTACCCAGTACATCCTTCGTTTGACTCAGGGACTTGCCGAGATCGATCGAGAAAACGAGTTCGTCATCCTACAGAGCCGTAAGGATAGGCACATCATTGTTGATAAGCCCAATTTTAAGCGCGTGTCCCTCTGGACGCCAAGCCATCATCGCTTCGAACAATATACTCTACGAGTGGAGATCTCAGGCCTCGGTTTGGACGTCCTGCACAGTCCCGATTTTATACCCCCTTTTCACCGCAACTGTAAATCCGTCATCACCATCCACGATCTAGCCTTCCTATTATACCCCCATTTCCTCACCAAGGAGAGTGCCCGCTACTACGGCCAGATTGACCAGGCTGTGAAACGGACCGACCATATCATCGCCGTCTCCGAGAGCACTAAGCAGGACACCATCCGCCTGTTGGGCGTGCCCGAGCACAAGATCACTGTCATTTACGAATCAGCCAACCCCATCTATCGGCCTGTCAACGACCCAGAAATCCTAAAGCAGACTAAGAGCAAATATCACATCACGGGCGATTTCATTCTCTTCGTAAGCACCATCGAACCGCGTAAGAACCTGCCTGCGCTTCTAAAGGCATACAGACAGTTGTTGGACAGCTACAAGGCAGACGTGAAACTGGTGGTAGTGGGCCGGCGAGGTTGGCTCTCCGAGGAAGTTTTCACCCTCGTGGACAAGCTAAAGCTAACCAACGACATCCTCTTTCTCGGGCGTGTGCCTGTCGAGGATTTGCTCCATCTCTACAACGCTGCCCAACTTCTGGTGCAGCCATCCTTCTACGAGGGCTTCGGCCTGCCGCCCCTGGAAGCCATGGCCTGTGGCACGCCGGTAGTAGTCTCCAACGTCTCATCATTACCTGAGGTAGTGGGTGATGCCGGGGTCTTGGTTGACCCCGAGAATGTTTCAGAGCTAACCGTGGCCATCTGGCGGGTCTTGACCGACGTGGCCCTGCGAGCCGATTTGATCACTAAAGGGTTCAAGCGAGCCCAGTGCTTCTCTTGTGAGAAAACGGCGCTCCAGACCCTGGAGCTCTACCGGCGCGTTGGCAACGGTGACTGATTGATGCGGATACTGTTTCTTACCCCTCAGCTCCCCTATCCCCCCCACCAGGGCACAACCATAAGGAACTACAACCTGATAGCTAATCTGGCTTCGCGCCACGAGATCCACCTGCTTTCCTTCGTGCGCTCTCAGGATGAAATAGACAGGGCACCTCTGCTGCACCAACATTGTCGTAGCATCGAAGCCGTCCTCGCTCCCCACCGTTCCCCATTGAACCGCTTCCTCTCGCTGTTTCTCTCCCCTCTGCCCGACATGGCCCTGCGCCTTCCATCGGCGGAGTTCAAGACCATGTTAGCCGCCGCATTGCAGCGAGTGCCATTCGATGTGGTACAGATCGAAGGCATCGAGATGGGCCCCTATCTGGAGGTGGCAGCAGACAGCAGAAAGCAGGGGGCGGCCAAGGGGCAACCCCTGTTGGTTTTCGATGATCACAACGCCGAGTACGTGCTGCAACAGCGAGCTTTCGAGACCGATGTTCGACAAGCCAGGCATTGGGTTGGGGCGCTTTACTCATTCATCCAATATAAGAAGCTCAGCCGTTATGAAGCGATGGTTTGCCGGCTGGCCGATCGGGTGGTGGCTGTCTCCGAGGCCGACAAACGGGCCCTGCAGCGTCTGGTGCCTGGCCTGGAGGCGACTGTGGTCCCCAACGGAGTGGACACCGAATTTTACAATGACCAATTTCCAATGACCAATGACAAATCGAGATTTGGTCATTGGGATTTGGACATTGGGATTTGGTCATTGGTTTTTACCGGCAAAATGGATTTTCGCCCCAATGTGGACGCCGTCCTCTGGTTCTGTCAGGGAGTCTTGCCTCTAGTACGAAGGAAAATGCCTGACGTGCACTTATATATCGTTGGCCAGAGCCCCCACCGCCGCGTTCTGCGCCTGGCCGACGATCCAGCGGTGACCGTCACCGGCTACGTGGACGACGTGCGTCCCTACATCGCCGGCGCCTGTGTTTACGTGGTACCCTTGCGTATAGGAGGCGGCACCCGCCTCAAGGTGCTAGAGGCCATGTCCATGGGCAAACCCATCGTCTCCACCTCGCTGGGCTGTGAGGGCTTCGAGGGCCTCGTACCTGGTCGAGAGTTGTCCTTAGCTGACACCCCGGAAGAGTTTGCCCAGCGGGTGATCGGGCTTTTGGGCGACGTGTCCCGGCGGGAAAGATTAGGTCGGGCAGCCCGGCGCTTCGTCGAGGAGCAGTACGACTGGCGGCTCATCGTCCCCAAATTAGAGCAGATCTATGAGAAATAACCCATTGTGGCAAAAGTGACACTTCCACGCTCGCGACGGATTGCCAAATCCGTCGCTCAGCGGCTGGATCTGGCAATCCAGCCGGAGCGAAATGCGCCTTTTACCTAAATGCGAAACAACAATGAGAACACGACGCCAGCAAGCCCGATCGTTTCTCCTACGTCTGATACCGAATTTGGCTGGGCCCCTGAAGCTATCAAGCTGCCAGAGCTGTCCGTCTGCCCGTTTCCGATCCATTGTCCTCATCCGCCCCGGCCATCTGGGCGACCTCCTTTTTACCACTCCTGCCATTAGGCTCCTGCGAGAAGCCTTCCCCCAAGCTCACATTACCTACCTTATCGGTACCTGGTCAGAAGCCGTCATCGAGAACAACCCCAACATTGATGAAATCGCCCTTTGCCCTTTCCCTGGCTTCACCCGGCAGAAGAAGCGATCCGTATTCGAACCTTATGTGATCCTCCTCCAATACGCCAGACAGTTGAGACAAGAAGGCTTTGACTTGGCCATCATTCTCCGCTTCGACCACTGGTGGGGGGCGTTGCTCGCCTATTTGGCTGGCATCCCCCGCCGAGTAGGCTACGACGTCGCCGAGGTTCGGCCCTTTCTGACCGACATCGTCCCTTATTTATCCGATCGCCATGAGGTAGAGCAGAATCTGGCCTTGGTGGAGCAAGTTGCAAGTTGCAAGTTACAAGTTACGAGTTCGCCGCTCGAGTTCAACTTAACCACTGAAGACGAGGTGTTCGCTAAAGGTTATTTGGAAGGACATGGTGTCGAGGATGGTGATCTGCTGATTTGCATTCATCCTGGTGCCGGAGCGCCGGTCAAGTTGTGGAAAAACGAAGCGTGGGGTCAGGTAGCTAATACCCTAGCTCAACGGTACGGAGCTAAGGTCATACTAACCGGCTCGGCAGAGGAATCACCCTTATGTAGAGCCATCGCGGAAGAGATGACCACGAAGCCCATCGTGGCCGCTGGGGAGACGAGTTTGGGAGGGTTGGCAGCCATCATGGCTCGCTGCCAATTGGTGCTCGGAGTGGACAGCGGGCCTTTGCACTTAGCCGTGGCAACGGGCACCCCGACGGTGCATCTTTTCGGCCCTGTGGACAGCCACGCCTTCGGTCCTTGGGGCGACCCAGCCCATCACATCGTCGTCACCTCAGAGATGGATTGCATCCCCTGCAACCGCCTCGACTACACCCCCGCCGAGCTGGACCGGCACCCTTGCGTGCGAAACATCCCCATAGAGCAGGTGCTGGAGGCAGTGGAAAGGTTGATAAAAGCGCAAAAAGCCGGCGAGCGGAGGGATCTTTGACTGCTGGAACAGATCATAGTATAATTGTGATACTGTTATCCGTAATTGCCGGCTGCGGAGGTGAGATAATGCGGGAAAAGCTGGAAGTAGTTATCTGGTTTCTTGTTGAAAACGTCCCGTCGCTTCTGACCATCGCATTTGCTGCTTACGTGCTAGTGCAAAGCCAAAGAGCAACCCTTCAGGTGATGGAAGTTTTACTGTGGCTGCTCGGCATAGTTGGACTATTGGCTACTTCTGAGCTCGTGGAGCGCTTTCGCCGACTCAGGAGAATCGAGGTTGCATCGCTGAAGACCCTAGACGCAATTCAAGCAATGTCAGCGCCGGATGTTGAGAGTGTTCTGCAAGACAGGCGCGCTGGCATAGATTGGGCGAAGAAGGCAAGTCAGGCTAGAGAAATATTGGCGTGTGGCTATTCGCTGATCAATTTAGTAAGCGCATATGAAGGCTTCTTTGTGAAGAGGCTCGAAGACGGCTGCAATTTCAGATTCCTATTGTTGAAGCCAGAATGTGATGCGACTCATATGCTTGATGGATTGGTGACGTCCAAACCTGGAGAATTGAGCGAGGACATCAGGAGTGTCTTAGCACGCTTGGACAGGATACGGGCTTCTGCCAATTCAGCGACAAGCGGGCGACTAGAGATTCGCTTACTCAAGACAGTGCCCACCTTTTCGCTGGTCATCGTAGATGCCGGGCGACCTTATGGATGGGTACAAGTAGAGCCGTATCCTTCATACTACGGCGTTGCTCTTGATGTTGGAAGACCGCATTTCTCCTTAACCCAGATCCAAGGCCGCTGGTACAAATTCTTCTGCGACCAGTTTCAGCGACTGTGGGATGATCCAGTCTACTCGGAACCATACTTACCTGAAGCATAGTATAATTGTTTTGCCAGCAGCGGGAGGAGGGATTCAAGCGGTGGATGACCGAGCGACTGTGCAGGCTTTGATTGCTAAACTCGTGGAGAGGTTGAAGGAGGAGTTCGGCGACAACCTGGTCTCCGTCGTTCTCTACGGCTCCGTGGCCCGCGGCGACTACCGTCCCGATTCGGACATAGACCTCCTGCTAGTCTTCGAAGAGCTTCCTCGTGGCCAGTTCGCGCGACGGGACATGGTGTCCTGGCTTGAGAGGGAAGTGGAAAGGGAGGTTCCGCAGCGGCTAGAGGAAGGCCAATACCACGTCTTCACCACCGTACTGAAGACCAGGGAAGAGGCCCGCCATACCGCGCCCTACTATGTGGATATGACCACAGACGCCGTCATCCTCTACGATGAGGATCATTTCTTCAGGGGGGTTCTGGATCGCCTGCGGGCCAGGATGAAAGAGCTGGGCTCGAAGAAGGTGTACATCGGTGAAAAATGGTACTGGGATCTGAAGCCCGATCTTAAGTTCGGGGAGATAATCGAGCTGTGACCAACGAAGAGGTAGCCAAGGGATTGCTGAAACAGGCGCAAAGCAGGAGGCAAGCAGCCGGGAGGAGCCTCGATGACGAAGATTACGCCTTCGTCATACGTCTCTCCCAGGAGTGTGTTGAGCTGTCTCTGAAGGCCGCTCTCTACTTTGCAGGGATCGATTTCCCCAAATGGCATGACGTGAGCCCGGTCTTGCGACAGAACCGAGCCAAGTTCCCCGAATGGTCCAGTGAGAAGACCGACTATTTGGCCCAAATCTCGGGACAGGTGAGGGAGGAATGGGAGAGAAGCATGTACGGCGATGAAGCCTTGGTATCCTGCCCGATGTACTCTATAGGGAGGAAGAGGCAAAGCAAGCTTTGGCAGGAGCGGAGGAAGTGTTCGCCACCTGTGCGAAGTTAATCGGCGTTAGGGAAGGATGAAAGGTCTAGATCACAACCTGTTAAAACAGTTGTTAAAGGGAGGTGAGGAGCATGGCGGAAGAGAGGGAGTTCGTCTTCGAGGACTGGCTGGCCGATGGCGTCAAAGGCTTTAGGGAGGGCTGCAAGAAGCTTTCGCCACACCTGCCCGAGGAGTTCCGCCAACACACTCAAGCCGCTCGTCGGGAGATGTTATTGGCCATGCGCAGCCTACTCGACACGGCCATCGCATGTACAGAAGAAAAACCCAAGAAGAAAGCCACTAAGATCAAGGTGGAATAGAGAAGGTGGGTTCTTGTGGTGTTACACTGATTGTCTTCTCCTGAGTGTAAGTCACCAGGCCGGGACCAGCCCCCTTGATGGGGCGCACGTACCGTCGCTCAGTGTAGTCTACGGCCACGCGGGCCGAACCCCGCGCTCGGGAGTAGTATGCAGCCAATTGAGCGGCCTGTCGCAAGGTGGCTTCCGGCACCTCCTGTCCTCCAGTCTTGACGATGACACGAGCGCCGGGCGCGCCCCGGACGTGCAGCCATAGGTCGTGAGGAGCGGCTCGCCAAAAGGTGACCTCCTCGTTCTGACGGCTGTTCTTGCCCACCAGGATGAGCAAGCCATCCTGGGAATTCATAGACAAAGGCTTACTGTGCTCCACTTTGATATGGCCGGCTTCGGCCAAACAGGCCTCGACCTCCTGAATCTCAGGCCAATTGGCCGGTAAGTCCAAGTCGGTCTCCAACTGATCGAGGTAACGCATCTCTAGCTGCGCTCGCTGCAATAGAGCGGGGATCTCCCCAGCAGCGCTCTTGGCCTTGTTGTACTTCTCAAAGTAACGCTGGGCGTTCTACACCTCTGAGAGGCGCGGGTCCAGTTCGATCAACACAGGTGGCTCATCGGACCCGACGGGCACCGCCAGCTCCCGCTGTCCAGGCTCCATGCGGTGAGCATAGGCCAGGATCATCTCCCCCTGGCGCGGCAGTTCCTCCACCTGCGCCTGCGAGACCCTCGATCTCTCCAAAGCCTCTCGCTTCCTCCGCACCCTCTCCCTGGCCCGAAAGATAGCCTCCCTTGCTCTCCGCTTGGCTGCTGCGTAAGCATCCCCGCCGACCATCTGCCCGTAATAAGCCTCCACCGCCTGACTGATGCTATCCACCTCCTCCCAATCGTCGTATTGAGTCAGGGGATAGGGAGCGAAGGCCACCAGGCGCTCGTTCCTCTTTACGATGCTTGGCTGCCAGCAGTGCTCCCAAACCGGCATCAGCATCTCTTGAAAAGCCTCCAACGAAGGGGAGATTTTGGCCATCTGGGAGATGGCTGCCTCAGCATCTCCCATTGCCCGGTGGACCACCTCTCTGGCCATCAGGGGGCTGTGACGCCGCCAATGCCCTCTACCAAGGCCCTCCAAATGGGGGACTCAGGAGAAGCATCGGACAGGATGTCCCTGAGGCGCAATTCCGTGACGTCGGTGGGGTCAAGCTTGGGCTGGGGCGGCGGGGGAACGTAGAGATGCCGGGGCAGCATGCTACGGTAACGACTTTTCTCAGGCCCTACCCGCTTGATGCACTCCAGGATGAGGCCCTCCTCGGCAACCAAAACGATGTTGCTGTAGCGACCCATGACTTCGACGATCAGGGTTGTATTGCTCTCTGGGTGCTGCGTCCCGATGTGGAGGACTCGTTCAAAGGGCGGCTGCTCGATAGCCACAATCCGTCCTCCGCGCACGTATTTACGTATAAGAGAAGTAGGAGCGGCGTAGGTTTCTCCACCCCACGCCGCAGCTTCTCCCCTGCCAGGTGCAGGCGGGCGTGCTCAGGATGAACCGGGCCCAACAGGTATCTACACTCCCCGTGGGCATATACTTCCATCCCTATGGAAAGACCATCGGGCAGAAGAACCTTCTGCACGCGCCCGCCCAGGATCTGGGCCCGTAACTCGTCGGCCACGGCAGCCATAGTTAAGGCATCAAAATACATCTTCGAGGTCTTTTTGGATCAAGGGAAGAAAGGGGGGCCTTCCCTCTGCACCCTCTATTTCCCATTCCAGGTGCAACTTTTGGACGAAATCCTCCAGGGTATCGCTCCCCCTGACCCTGATCCTCTTCAGCTCGAAGGGCTGCTGGGAGGATTGCTGAGTGCCCTGGTTTATGGTGACAGCTCCCCAAAAGTAAGCCGAGCGCAGGACATCCACTACCTGCTGATCGTACCTGCCTGAAGGATAGGAGAAGAAACGCGACGTCTGCCCCGTGCGCTCTTCGGCGGCCTCCTTGGAGGCCATGATCTGCCAGACGATGTAATCAACGGGTTGCCGCCTCAGGTCGGGATGGGTATAGGTATGAGGCTCGAACTGCATACCACCAGCGCTCATCTCCTTGACCTGATCCCAGGAGAGGTGTTCCTCATGCTCCTGGTCAATGGGGGCAGTGACCAGGAAAAAAGTCCCCCCAAAGCCATACTTTTTAAGTAAGGGGTATGCATGGGTGTAGTTATCCCGGTAGCCGTCATCGAAGGTCAGAATAATCGGCTTGCGAGGCAGGCGTTGACCTATGGCCAGATGGTAGATGAGATCACGCAAGGTTATAGAATGATAGCCAGCTTTGGCCAGGTAGCGCAACTGTTCCTCGAAATCTGGGGGCGCAACGGAGAGGTCACGGCGGATAGCGTCAGCATCGGGCGGAGGGACAGCGATGTGATGGTACATAAGAATAGGCACTTGCACTTCCCGTGCCACTCCATCCGGCGTAGGCATTGGAGTAGGCGTTGGGCTAGGAGTTGGGGTGGGAGTAGGGGTCGGGGTAGAGCTTGGTGTCGGGGTCGGGGTGGGGCTTGAGGTAGAAGTCGGCGTAGCGGTTGGAGAGGGAGTCGGCGTAGCTGGCGAGGAGTGCCCAATCTGGGGCAACAATATGCGCTGGGACCTGGTCTGAGTGGGGGTGCTCGTCGGGGTCAATGTCACCGTCGGGGTCAGAGTCGCCGTCCGAGTCGGGGTCAGGGTCGCCGTCGGGGTTACAGTCGCCGTCGGGGTCGCTGTTGGGCCTACAACCCCAGGGGAAGCAAACCGCAACTGGAGCACAGTAGCGATGACCACCGCCAGAGGCAAGATAATTACTTTTAGATATTCGCCCAGCTCCGATGGGACAGAAGTTCGCAAGTTTCTCTCCTTGGCTCAGTCGCCCCTAGACGATACTGCAACCCAAGGAAACTGTCAAGTCCGACGTCCGAGGAGACAGGATCATTCAGTATTTACGCAACACGCACTATCTCGCCGAACCCACCATCTCATCGAGCGCAGCAGGGTTCTGCAACGCCGCTTTGCCCGCGGGCGTGAGGTCGAGCACGCCGCCGCCGTGCTCAAGACGCCGTGCCCGCAGGAGCCCCCTACTCTCCAGGCGATCTAGCATGCGCTCGACGGCCGTGTTCGAGCGAAAGGCCAGCGCGCCAAAGCCGGCGTGGTCACGGGCTTTTTCGTGGAGAGGCTGCGCACGGGGATGAGCCTTGGCGTCGCCGCGTAGGATGCGCACCAGGCTGCGCCGCCCCCAACTCCACGGCGCGGCCGAGACACAACGCAGGATGGTCAAGAATTGTTCTCGCTCATCAGGCAGACCGGCATCCGGCGGCGGCTGGATTTCAACGCAGTTGTCACAGGCAGAGCACCGCTCGATGGTGCGACCGCCCAGGTAGGTGTTGAGGTGGCCGTGACGGCAGCGCACGGTTCGGGCGTAAGCAGCGATCTCGTCCACGCGCTGAGCCTGGACGGTCTCGTAGCGCTCCAGCAGCGTGGCGATCCGCTCGGCGGTGTCCCGTGGTGGCGGCAGCAGCTCCAGCAGCAGGTCGCGTCCAGCGGGGCGGTAACTCAACCAACCCGCGTCGGCCCACTCCAGCACCCGCCGCTCGACCTCCGTGAGAGGCAGACCGGCCTGCCGCGCCACATCCACCAGGTCCAGGGTTAGAGATTGGCCGGGCCGCAGTCGGGCGGCCTGGCAAAAGGCGGCCAGTTGGTGGGGCAAGATGGCATCTTGCCCTATGGTCGTCAGGCAGACGATGGCGGCGCGGGGCACGTCGGGGCCGCGTCGCAAGAGGCCCACCTGCTCCAGCAGGCTCAGGGCAACGCGCACGCGCGTGTTATCGGCCTGCAGGTCGCGCTCCAGGTCCGCCGCAGCAACCCGGCCGGACGAGGTCCCTCCCAGACGGCATTTGACAGCCGCGTAGACGGCCCGCAGAAACTCGACCGGCAACATGTCCCGGCGAGCGCGGCGGGTCAGCGTGGCTCGGTCTGAGGGGGCGTACATCAACAGACAGCGAGCGGGCAGCCCGTCGCGGCCGGCCCGACCGGCCTCCTGGTAGTAGGCCTCCAGCGAGGGGGGCGGGACGAAGTGTGTAATGAAGCGGATGTCCGGCTTGTCAATGCCCAGGCCAAAAGCGACGGTCGCCACGACCACGCGGATGCGGCCGGCCATGAAATCGTCTTGCACCCTGGCCCGATCAGAGATGCCGGCGTGGTAATGGCCGGCGACGATGCCATGAGCGCGCAGCAGCGCGGCCAGTTCCTCGCAACAGGCGCGAGTGCCGGCGTAGACGATGCCACTGCCGGGTTCAGCCTGGCAGAAGGCCAGCAGATGGCGTAATTTGTCGTCGGCGTTGCGGGCGTAGAGCAATCCCAGTTGCAGGTTGGGACGGGTCACGTCGCCGGCGATGATGCGCATATTGCCCAGGTGGTGGAGGATGTCCCGCCGCACGCGGGGTGGCGCCGTCGCGGTCATCGCCAACAGTGGCGGGTTGCCCAGCGCCTGCCGCGCCTGGCCGATGGTGAGATAGTCGGGCCTAAAGTCGTGGCCCCACATGCTGACGCAGTGCGCTTCGTCAATCACCAGCCAGTCCACGCCTGCGCGCCGCAGCGCGTGCAGGAAGGGCGGCTGACGCAGCCGCTCTGGGGCGGCATAGACCAGCCGGTAGGCGCCATCGGCGGCCTGTTCTAGCCGTCGGCGCCGTTCGCCCCCCTCCAGGCTGTAGTCAATGTTGATCGCCCGGCGCCGCAACCGTTCGGGCAACGAGTCCACCTGGTCCTTCATCAGCGCGATGAGGGGCGAGATGACCAGCGTCGTGCCCCTATCGGCCAGCAGCGCGGGGAGTTGGTAGCAGAGCGACTTGCCGCCCCCGGTTGGCAGGATGGTCAGCACGTCCTCGCCGCGCAGGACACAGGCGATGGTCTCCAACTGGCCGGGCAGGAGGGTCTCGAAGCCAAAGAGTCGCCTGGCGGCCTCGGTGATGCGTGTCCTCTCTTCTTCGGAGACGGGGACTTGGTCGAAGGTGGGCAGTAGTTCGACAGGCTCACCACGCAGTGGTTCGGCGGATGGAGGTGTGGGGACAGCGGGTCGCGCTCGAGGGGTTGGGGAGAGGACGGCGCGCAGTTCGGCCAGTTCGTCCGCGTAGCGGCGCTCCAGTTCGGCATCCAGGTCGGCGACGCGGGTCCCCTCGCCGCTGGCCCGGAAGTAGTCGCGCAGCCGGCGTAGATAGGTGACGGAGAGCGACCTCTCCTCGTCGGCGGTGCGCAGCACTCGCACGGCGTAGCCGCTGGCAGTCACCCAGTCGTCGAGGGCCTGATAGAGGGAGAGCATCCCCAGCAGGTGCGCACGGCCGTAGGGACGTAACTCACCCAGGCGGCGGTAGGTGTCCAGCGCGGCTTCCGTGTCCCCTCGCGCCAGTTCGACCTCGCCCAGCAGTCCCCAGGCCGTTATGCTATCGTCGCGTTCGACGATGAGGGCGCGGGCAATCTGGTGGGCGGCCTCCACGTCGCCCCGGGCCAGGTGGACGCGGGCCAGGAACGTGCGGGCGGTGAGGGAGGTCTTGAGCTCCAGGCGCTCTCGCATCACCTCCAGCGCATCGTCGGGCCGGTCCTGGGCCAGGAGGGTCTTCGCCCGCAGGTCGAGCAGCGAGACGAGGGTGGGATTGGCCGGGATGAGGATGTCCAGGCAGGCATGGGCCGCCTCGACATGGTCCCAGCGCAGGAGGAAGTTGAGCAGGCGGCTGCGCTGATTGCCTGCCAGTCCGATGGTCTGTCGAGGAGCGATTCCCAACTCGGTCAGGATGTTTGTCATCTGTCATTCACCTCGTAATCCGGCACGACGTGTACGCCGACGACGAGGGGCCAGTACTCTCCCTGCCAGTTGCGGCTCAGCCCTACAGCCAGGTAGAGGGCCTCCGCGTTCAGTCGCTCACAGAGTGCATCGTGATCCAATGTCAGCAGGCCGCCTTTATCGCCCAGCCAGGCTCGGCCCAGTGCACGCCACTTGAGGTCGGTCACGGAGACACCGCGCTGGCTGGTGGCCCGGGGGTGGTTGGCGTCGCCTGGCAGCACGAAGCCCATCCGCGCTTCGTACTTGCCGGAATAACTGTCCAGCGAAAAGCGCGCCCACACCTGCTCTGCCTGCACCAGGCAGAGCAGGTGTGGTGGATGAGTACGTCCTCCGGGGCGCGGCGCGAGCAGGTTTAATTCGACCACGTCGCCGCACTGCACCAGGCGACCGTCGGCGTCAGTCATGTCACCCGGCAGGAGAGTACCGAATTCACGCACCGGGCGCACCCATCGCAGGCCAGTGACGGGGTCGGGCTCGCGGGTGAACCCGGCCGTGCAGATGCCACTGAGCATTTGGGTCATCGCTAGAATGAGAACTTCTTGCGGTGGCATGGCGTTCTCCTGATCAGAAAGACTTTGTCGGAAAATGCATTTCCGGTGGGACTCCCCAACTTGTTGGGGGCCTTCTCGTCTGCAAACTGACGCTGTAGTGCCTCCCCCGAACAAGTTCGGGACTCCAGTGCTTCGGAGTGGAGGTCTGTCCCACAGCACGACGTTTTTCAATAAAGTCCAGAAGGTCGAGGGGTGATGCCGATAGGTATCGCTTCCTCGTTTTTATCCAGTCCTCGTCTACGTAGATGTGCATGGCTGTTCCTACAGATGAACGATGGACAGCCCCGGCAGGTGCGCGGCCCAGTATTCGGCGACCAGGCGGCGGTGGCAGTCGTCGGGCTGGGGCTCGGCGCACAGCAGACACGGTGCCCGGTAGCGAGCTATGATCTCCCGACCAACGGATTCGGTGACTCGTTCCACCAAGAGCGGGAGGAAGTGGGATTCGTAGGCCGCCCAGTCTTGGTCATCGCGATAGGCGTCGAGGATCTCGGGGGTGGGGGCCAGTTCGGGGTGGTGCTCGTAGGCGATGCCGAATCCCTCGCGCAGCAGGAAGACCAGGTCGTCCCGCTTGGTGTAGCCGGCCAGGTGGGAGGTGTTGCGCAGACGGACGTCAATCACCGCGTCCACGCCGGCCTCCTGCACTTGACCGATGAATGTCGCCAGGGGTTTGCGCCTGTAGCCAATGGTGTAGACGGCAGGCATGGTGACCTCTCTTACCTTGTGGGTTTGGGTAGTCAGCCCAATCGTACTGGGCGCTTTTAAGGGCGTAGGCCAATACGATTGGCATTCTACCCATAGCAAGTGGGCTCAGCCAAACAACGAGAGTTGCTGTGGTATCCGCTCCCCCTCGACCGTCGTGCCGTCGGGCCGGATATGGAGCACGCGGACGCCGCGCCCCAGCAGGGTCTGGGTGATAAGCAGGTGGCGGTGGCAACGGCGATGGTCGCCCTCGCTGCACATCACGGCCACCTGCTCGGTCCCGGCTAGGTCGAGCAACTGGTCAATGCCGGCCTGGTAGGCGGCCGTCTGCTCCACACGTTGGTAGTCGGGGCGCTCCTGTCCAGGGTCGTACAGGGTCGGGTCAGCGGGACGGCCGCCAAGGGCGTCGCCCAGAAACCGGTAGGCGATGCCGGCGTCCTGGAGGTCGCAGGCCAGGGTTTCGCGGTTGAACTGGTGTGCCCAGCGGCTGCAAGGCTGGCTGCGCACGTCCACGACGAGCGTGATTCCATGGCGGCGCAGCAGGTCAACGAAGGCTGTGGTGGTGTCGTCGCTGTGGCCGACGGTGTGAATCAGTAAATCTTTGGGCATGATACTCCACTTTGTCTTTTCACCTACCGTATTCTCGTAGGATCAGTTCGTCGAGGGACCGCTTGGGCACGTGGTGCACGCCCTCGGCATCGCGGTAGCACCGCATGTCGCCATCGGGGCCGACCTCTGCCATGGTCACAGCCGAAGGTCTTGCAGATATCGGCATCGCTCAGGATGACGGTATACGTCGCCGGCCGCCCGCTCTCCGCCGGGCCGGGCCAATCCTTCAGGTAGCCCGAGAAGAAGTTGGCCCCACGCCATTGAGAATTGGTCCAGGTGAACGGTGAATTGTCAACTCGCTGCCAAAACCACAGCCATGGCTGTGGAGAGGAGGCGAGTGTCAGCGGTGTCGGCACGGGAATTGATAATGATGGGGACTTTGGCTCCCACTACCAGCCCGGCCATCCGGCCGCCCGCAAGATACTGAATGGCCTTGGCGGCTGTGTTACCCGCCACCACACCAGGCACGATGAGGATGTCGGCGTTTCCTGCCACAGGGCTCTTAACCCCCTTGATGTGGGCCGCCTCGGATGAGACGGCAACATCCAGCGTCAGCGGCCCGTCAACTATGGCTCCCTCTACCCAGCCTTGTTCGGCCATTCTAGTCAAAGCCAAGGCCTCGATGGAATTGGGAATCTTTGGGTTGACGACCTCGGTAGCTGAGAGAATGGCTACTCTGGGTCTCTCCAAGCCGAACTTGTGGGCCACCTCAATTGCGTTCTGGATGATGGCTAGCTTCTGCTCGATGGTGGGTGAGAGGATCACGCCGCTATCGCTCACGTAGATGATCCGGTCGAAGCCAGGGACTTCAAAGAGACCCACATGAGTGAGAAATTTTCTCTCCCTGATGCCTCTCTCGCGGTCAAGGGCTGCACCCAGGATTTGGGGGGTCTTAAGCTGGCCCTTGATCACCACGTCGGCCTGGCCCTCGCGGGCCATAGCCACCGCTTGCTGAGCGGCCCGGCCAGTGTCCGGCTCGTGGACGATGGTCATGCCGCTGAGGTCGAGATGATGTTCCTGGGCAAGGTCCTCGATGGCCGGCTTGTCGCCCACCAAGTACGCAATAGCAATGCCCAGTCGTTGCGACTCCTCAGCAGAGATCAGCACCTCTGGGTCATGGGCTGCGGCTATGGCGATGCACTTCGGCCCCACCGCCTGTGCCTCTTCAATCAAAACGGCGAAATTGGTGATGACCATGAATCTTGAATCCTCCGGATTTCGCAGGCCAATCCATTTTACAACGATTTGGCCCGCGAGACAAATTCACCCCCTCCCAGCCCCTTCGGCCCTTCGACAGAGCTCAAGACAGGCTTCGCTCAGGACAGACTCCCCCAGCGAGGGGGAGGAGTTTCGTAGACCCCTTGAACGACTATCTCTTTGCTCTCCTTGCTGAGAAGAAAGTTTTGCCTTTTTGAGAAGGTCAGGTATAATAGAGGGCAACTGTTAGCCATGACGAAACTGATAGCTATATTCACCACCTCACTGTTTGTTGGCTTCTCAGGGGCACTGATGCCAGGGCCTCTCCTCACAGTGGTCATCAGCGGGAGTGCCCGAAGGGGCTTCTGGGAAGGGCCAGCGCTGGTGCTAGGCCATGCCGTGGCAGAGTTCCTCATCGTTGCAGCCCTGGCCGCTGGATTGAGTCGCCTGTTGAAACGCAATTTGGTGGCTGGGCTCATTGGGCTTCTGGGAGGGGCTTTTCTCCTCTGGATGGGCTTCGACATCGTCAGGAGCGCTTGGTGGGGTACTGTCTCGTTGGAGCGGGCAACTGGCGCCGAGGCAGGGCTGCAACTAGGCCCCATAATCACCGGTATCGTGGTCAGCATCTCCAACCCCTATTGGGTCCTCTGGTGGGCCACGGTGGGTGCTAGTTACGTGGCCCTCTCTCTAGGGCGAGGACCCTTAGGCCTTGGTTCCTTCTATTTTGGCCACATTCTATCCGACCTGAGCTGGTATAGCTTGGTGGCCTTGTTGATCGCTAGAGGCAAAACCTTACTGAGCCAATCCGTCTATAGGCTAATCCTGCTGGTGTGCGGGCTCTTCCTGATCGCTCTGAGTGTCTACTTTGTCTATTCTGGCATCAATTTTCTGCGGGGAAAAGCCACGGCTCTCTCCCCATCAGATTGAGGAGAAGATCCAGAAGGAGGTGATGCGAAAAGCAGGGTACTCTTTTTGCTACCAGATGCTTTTAGTGGAGAAACCAGGTCTTTCGGTGTCTGAGCAAGCTGATTGTTCTTTTGACGTCTCCTGGGACGCGGGAAGGTGTCTTACCAACCAAGAACCCTTCGGGCTGAGCCTCAGGACGAAGCCTGGTTTCTGGCCTACCTAGTGAAAAGTGTTCGGTAGTGAATTGCTCATCAGAAACGATGGGGTCCGCAAATTCACTCAAGCAAAGGAGGAATTTTAATGAAAGCAAAGCTTAATTCTTGGGTCAGGAAAGGGCTGGCGATTTTGGGAATCGTCCTCTTGAGCCTTTTCTGGCTGGTGCCCATCGCCTGGGCTGGTGAATTCAAGGGCGGGGGAGAGGTGATCATCGGCCGGGACGAAGTGATCGAGGATGACCTCTAAGTAGGAGCCGAGACGATCAGAATCGAGGGAACGATCAAAGGCGACCTTATCGCCGCAGGCGGTGAGATTATCGTCAACGGAACGGTGGAAGGCGATTTCTGGGGTGCCGGTGGATACATCACCATCAACGGTGATCTTCAGGACGATGTGCGCATCGCTGGCGGTGTTCTCACCCTGGGTCCGAACGCACAAATCGCTGATGATGTCTTCGCTGCTGGCTACAGCTTCGACGCTGCGGCTGGCAGCACCGTTGGCGGCTCGCTCTTCTGGGGAGGTTACCAGGCCAAGTTGGCCGGAGAGGTGATAGAAGACTTCAGCGGGGGGATGGGCGCGCTGGAGATTGCCGGGCGCATCGGGGGCAATGTGGAGGTAGACGTTGGTGAGCCCGTGTCGGAGTTTGAGGCCATAGACTCATACTTCTGGATGGATGAGGAGGGCGATAAGCAGTGGTTCTTCGCCCTTCCACAGGATACTTACGACGTGAAGATCCGCGGAACCGGGTCCGGGAACTTCCATCTACTCACGTCCCCTTCGGGCGAGGGAATACACGACCATGGAGACACCCCCATAGCTGCTGGTGAGCAGGCTACCTTGACCATGAACCCAGAAGAGGATGAGCTCACCCTCGCGGACGGGAGCAAACCCATGTTCGAGGTGATCCCCTTAGAGTCAGAGAGGCTAGCGCTACCTTTCCCTGCCCATCTCCTTCTCTTCGCCACAGGCGGGGTCGCAGGGCTGGCCTTCTTCGCCCTCCTCATTTTCCTCCTCGTCACGAGGAGAAGGCCAGTTCCAGCAGCGCCTCCAGTCACCCAACCTGCCAGGCCGGTGAGGCCACGGGGGCACCCCGAGGAGCTCGTCAGCAGAAGACCACCGGCCCGGCCCAAGGGTCCGCCAGAGCGGCTCGGCGGCGGGAAGCCATCCGGCCCGCCGGAGACATTAGATTGAAAAGGAGGATTGTCATCAAGCTGCTTAGCATAAAGAAGCGATTGCTAGCTCTTTCCCTCCTGCTGTTGCTCTTGGGTACAGTTGTTGGCTGTATAGTCAGAAAAGACAGCCCGGCACCTGGATGCGTCAAATACTGGGGGCTGGCGCCCATGGGGGGCTGCTTTGGCAAGACCGTGATT
>Ga0209986_10000963_pt1 | contig 28245 bp, 34 predicted proteins | sample BlataG_FD_183168 | JGI IMG/M metagenome (GOLD analysis project Ga0209986, IMG submission 183168) | Deep subsurface microbial communities from Black Sea to uncover new lineages of life (NeLLi) - Black_00105 metaG (SPAdes) (version 2) | ecosystem: Environmental > Aquatic > Marine > Oceanic >...
GAGAAATCGAGCATGTTCCTTCAGAGACAGAACGAGAAACTGCAAAATAGTTCATTTCACTCGCACAATGATTTCCAACAGCTAATTAATATAACGTCTAATTGCATAATAATAACACAAGTTTGCGGAACACCTGCAAACAATATCTCGTAAACGTTAAAAGAGGAGGAAGTTAATGATGATTCCTATGGAGCACCTTAAAATTGCCAGAATTGATAACTGGCTTGGATGGATTTTCTGTTTCGGCATCGGATGCATCTTCTCAGGCTTACCTTCCCCTGAACGCGTTGTTATCGTCTTTTTTGCCTTTTTCTCTGCTACAGCTAGCATCTTCATTTTGAATCAATATTTTGATCAAGAGGAAGACCGAGAGAACGTGATGAAATCTAATCTCCCTGTTGCCTCTGGACGGATCGCGCCGCGAACAGCGCTAATTCTTTCTCTTTCCCTAATCTTTCTATGCTTATTCCTAGTATTTTTGATCGACATAATCCTCACATTATTGTTTATCATTTATCTCGCCATTTGGACGGCATATTCGGCTCCGCCTTTTCGGCTGAAGGCTGTGCCGGTCATGGATTTTATTATTTCAGGCATAGGTGCTGGTTTGCTTCCATTTCTCATAGGTTTGGGCACATCCCATCAGCAAAACTTCAGTCTTTCACTAATGGTGATAATTGCAGTGCCATTAATGTTTGCTCATTCTAGCGGTCATATTCTACAGGCACTCGGAGACTACGAAGCAGATCATAACACAGGGGTTCAAACCTTTGTTGTCAAGTATGGAAGAAAGAACGGCATATTATTACTGGGATTTCTATCTCTCGTAACAGGTCTCTTACCTCTCATGTACACGTCTTTCGGCATATTCTCCTTCAACTATTTTCTTCTATTTTTCTTGCCACTACCATTTTGCATACCGATTGCTAGACGATACATAATCACAATTGAAAATCCAACAACAAAAAATGTTGAAAGCCTGCAAAAAACAACAAGAAAATATGCAGTTATCATAATGATCATAGTAGGAGTTTGTGTACTAGTAGGAAAAACACTTGGCTTATAAACTCATTTTTTCTTTTTTGGACACTCAGTAAATCAGCGATCACCACTCTAACCGGCTTACTGAAAAGCTCATGAACCTTCGCAAGAAGACTTTCCCCTTTCTTTGTAAAACGGTAGCGCTTTGCATCTACCCTTTCTAATTCATTCACCAGCCACGAAGCCCTGATCTTCCAACCAGTGAAGAAGAGGATACACCCTACTTGGCTTAAGCTTCTGATCTGTTAATCTTCTGACCTCCTTGAGCGCGCATTAGTCGGGAAACATTGATGCGCCCTTCATTTTTCATGAAAAACATGATATACACAGCTTCTGTCACACTTGAACCAAACCATAAATAACATACGGAAGACTATAACAGAAAGGCTAATTTCGTTAAGATCAATTATACCCTGCTGAATGGAGTAATGTGTCGACGATGGATTCCGCGACCAAGCAAATAGCAATCCAACGTATTCGAAGGCTTTTTCATCTAGCACGAGAAACCATTCATGAAGATTCCGTATTGGCACAACGTTATGTGGGAATCGCTAGAAAAGTAGCTATGGCTGCTAGGGTTCGTTTGCCGAAGGAGTATAGATATCAAGTTTGTCGACACTGTAAAAGCTTTATTTTGCCCGGTGTAAATTGTCGTGTGCGCATAAGGCATCGGAGAGAACCTCATTTGGTGATTACATGCTTAGATTGCGGTAAGCAGATGCGGATGCCGCTTAGAAAGAAAAGGGAGAAACAAAAGCCATGAATAGATTAACTGCCAGAATGAAACGCCGCATTAAACGCCGACTAAGCGAAGAAAAACCCGCAATACGAATCGGCAAGAATCGGGGTTCGCAGAAATTATTGAAAGAAATCGAGAAACAACTAGAAAAAAAGAAGATTATTAAGATTAAGATTCTGCATAGTGCCCTCGAAGGAGATGAAGCCAAAGAAATCGCCTTAAGAATCGCGGAACAAACAGAAGCATCCTTAGTAGAAGTTAGAGGTCATACCTTCATGCTTTATAAACGCCGTAAAAAGTGAAAAGCCTTTATATTAGGCTTCATGTTTTTACTGAAGGAAAAAACACGAGGATAAATGGTCTTGATAACTCCCTATGATGTTCCAGCATCCGTATTCATTAAAAAACTAGCTAAACATCTAAAGGATAATGTGGATGAAATAACACCGCCACCATGGGCTATCATCGTGAAGACTGGCATGCATGCTCAGAGACCACCTAAAAACCCGGACTGGTGGTATGTTCGATGTGCTTCCCTATTACGTAAGATTTACGTTCACGGTCCAGTGGGCATAGAAAGATTAAGGGCTGAGTATGGAGGAAGAAAGGATTACGGTGTCAAACCTGAGCACGCTGCCAAAGCAAGCGGAACAATAATAAGAAAAGCGTTGCAGCAGTTAGAAGCCGCAGGTTTTGTCGAAACCTTTAAAACTAGTGGAAGAAAAGTGACGAAAGAAGGAAGAAAACTTCTAGAAGACCGAGCTGAAGAAGTGAAAAAAGAAGTGATAAAGGTAATCCCTGAACTGGAGAAATACCAGAAGAAACAGAAAGGTGGCTGAAATGTCAGATGATGAACTGCAGCAGATTCGTAGAAGGAAACTACTAGAATTACAGCGTAAAACAGCTGAGGAACAAAACAATGTTCAAAGGCAACAACAACTTGAACTGCAAAAGGAAGCCTTACTCAGGAGCATATTGACGCCAGAAGCAAGACAAAGACTAACAAATTTGAAAATGGTTAGACCAGAATTCATTTCTCAGTTGGAGTTACAGCTAATTCAACTGGCGCAACAGGGAAAGATACCAACGCCTCTGGCAGATAAGCAGCTGAAGCAAATACTCATTCAGATACAATCTAGAAAGCGTGAAATAAAAATAAGAAGGGTTTAAAATGGCTCGAAACAAACCTACAGCTAAAAAAAGGCGACTGATCAAAGCTGGAAAACAGAATAAACCAGTTCCAACATGGGTAATAGCTAAAACAGATGGCAAATTCAGAACAAATCCAAAAAGAAGGCGATGGCGAACCAGGAAAATAAAGGCTTAGGAGAACCTGTCTGATGGAGAAAGAAACTGAAACCAAAGAGCAGAAAACCGAAGAGCGCAAGGAGACAGAGCCAACTGAGGAGGCAGTTGAGGAAGTTGAAGAAGCTGGGGGTGCTTTAGAGAAGGAAGAGGAAATTGAAGAAGCCCCAGAAGAAAAAGTTGAAGAAGAAGTTAAACCCTCACCTCGGAAAGAAGTTGAAGAAGATATTGTTGAAGAAAGAATCTACACGATTCCCTTAGGCAAGGCATGGATTGCAAAGACTAGGAAAAGGGCGCCTAGGGCGATAAAGATTATTAAGGGTTTTGTGAACAGGCATATGAAGCTGAAGGCTCAGACAGAATTGGAAGAAGAGGAAGAGCCTAAAAGGCTTATAATTAGCAATGAGGTAAATGAGAAAATTTGGAGAAGGGGTATCGAGAAGCCTCCACGAAGAGTTCGTATAAGGGCTGCAAAGGATAAAGATGGTAACGTTACTGTTTATTTGGTTGAAGGCGACTGATCCTTGGCTATTTATCAGTGCGATCTCGTTGGAAGTCTAAGCATAGGTGTATACTTGCTTACTACAGACAAGATTGTTATTATTCCAAAATGGGTTCCACGTAGGCAAGCTGAAAAGTTCGGAAGATGGCTGAAGGTTAAGCCAGTTCATACAACAATTGGCGGTTCCGTTCTCGTCGGTGTGCTCGCATGCGGAAACTCAAATGGCATCCTACTCCCACACTTTGTAGAAGACAAAGAAATCAAGGCTATACAATCCTGTTTCAAAGGAAACATAACAGTGATGAAAACTAGGAAAACCGCGTACGGAAACATTGTCTTGGCAAACGACTACGGTGCAATCGTTGACCCACAATTGAACCAGTCGGAAACTAAGGAAGTCTCTGAAACTCTAAGCGTTGAAGCAGTGCCAGGCGAAGTTGCCGGCTTACCATATGTCGGGTCTCTGGCTGTGGCAACAAACAAGGGTGTTTTAGCGCATCCCCTCTTGAAGGATTCTGAGCAGGAGCTCTTAAAGGACGTGTTGAAAGTTCCAGTTGATGTGGGCACAATCAACTGTGGGATACCCTATATTGGCACAGGTCTAATTGGCAACAGTTGTGCAACTGTTGTAGGATTATTGACGACGGGACCCGAGATGTTTATAATTGGGCACGCCTTTGATGTCGTGAAGGAAGATGGGTGAAATGAAAGTCTTCAGGGTCATAGGTGAAATTCGGAAACCGAACTTAAAGACTTCATTTAGAAAAGAAGTAATTGCCGTCAAACGTGAACATGCCGTAGAAAAGGTCTACGCTGAATTAGGCAGTAGGCATCGTGTCAAACGTTTTCACATAAACATATTAAAGGTTGAAGAGGTCCCGCCTGAAGAGATAGAACATCCATCGTTGAAAAAACTTGTTGTTGGAGAAGAAGAACTTGGCGAGCAAAGTTGAGGAGGAGCTTCGAAGACTAAGCATTGAAACACGTATTCTTGAAGAAACTGCACAAGCTCTGCAATCCAGAGTGAACATGGTAAACGCTGTCATAACAGACTTAATATACGCAAACATGACCCTAGAAGGCTTGGAAAAAAAAGAGGCCGATTCAGAACTTCTTGTACCCATAGGCAGTAACTCCTACATCAAAGCAAAGCTTCACGAATCAGACAAGATCATTGTGGGGATGGGCGCAGGAGTTTCTATAGAAAAAACCCCGGAAGAAGCAAAAGGAATAATCAAGAAGCGCCTAGAAAACCTCGAAAAAACTAGGATGTCACTTCAGCAACGTTTTGCTCAGGTTGCCCAAAAAATCAACGAAGACAGGTCGAAACTTGACAAGCTGACGGTTGAACTCAGAAAAGGGGAAACCTAGCAGAAATGTTTGAGAAGCTGAAATCAGGGCTAAACGGAATCGTAAACAAGATCACAACAACAGAGCTTAAAGCTGAAAAACTACATCCAGTGCTTTCAGATTTCAAACTCAACCTAATAGAAAATGATGTCGCTTTTCCCGTGGCTGAGCGGATATGCGATGAAATGGAAAAACGTCTAGATAAGGTTCAAGTTAGAAGACTTGAAGACCGCAGAAAAATAGTGAAGGAAAATCTTCGGGAAATACTCTTAGAGACTATGCTTACAAGTAACAACATAGATTTATTAAAGGCCATAGAAGAAAAAAAGAAAAAGAAAGAACCATACGTCATAGTTTTTGTTGGCATAAATGGCACTGGAAAAACCACAACGATAGCTAAACTTTCCTGGTTTTTAGCAGAGAAAGGGCACTCTGTGGTTCTTGCCTGCAGCGATACCTACCGGGCTGGATCTATCGAGCAACTGGAAGAACATGCTAGGCGATTGGGTGTACGATTGATCAAGCACAAGTATGGTGCAGACCCTGCGGCTGTAGCTTATGACACAGTGAACCATGCTGAGGCCCATGGAATAAGTGTTGTTTTGATAGATACTGCTGGCAGGATACAGACAAATCGGAATTTAATGAACGAACTTGCCAAGATTAAACGAATAGTTCATCCGAACATGACTATTTTAACCGTGGATTCGCTTACTGGAAACGATGCGGTCATGCAGGCGGAAGAATTTCACAAAAGCGTGGGCATAGATGCAACCATATTAACCAAGGTGGATGCTGACGTAAAAGGTGGTTCAGCTCTAAGCGTTACATACGTGACAAAAAAACCAGTCCTTTTCATTGGAACTGGACAGAAATATGAAGACTTGGAAGAATTCGATCCGGAAAAATTTGTCCAGATGATTCTGAAATAGCTAAGCCTAATGTTTTTCCAGTAGTTTTAGCAGTATTGCTTTTGCTGAGTACAATCTGTTTTCGCTTTGTTCGTATATTACGGATTTTGAGCTTTCAATCACGTCTTGGCTTATTTCGTATCCTCGGTGAATAGGCATGTCATGCATTATGTATACGTCGCTTTCGTTCAACAGTTCCTTGTTTATTTGGTATGGCATCATAAGTTTAACACGTTTCTCTTTTTCTAAGGCATATTTCGGGTCTAGGAAGAATTCCATGTCAACCCAAGTGTCCGTATAAATGAAATCTGCGTTTCTCGCAGCTTGCTTGACATCTAATGTAGTCTCATACAATCCTGTTTTTCTAGCGTTTTCGAGAAGTTCCTCGTCCCTTGAGGGTTCATTAAATATAGGCGTTACCGTGACAATTTTAACCCCCGTTTTTGTGCATCCCTCAATAAGCGAATTGCAAACGTTATTGTGGATACCTACGTAAACAAGTGTCACTCCTTCAAGAGTACCTTTATTCTCTTTCATCGTCATTAGATCCGCAATTGCTTGGCTTGGATGATATTTTTCGTCACACCCATTAATTACTGGAACATGCGAGGCTTCAGTCATAACCTGCAAATCAGCATTTTCCTTCAACCTTGCCATGATACAATCAACATTACGCGATAGGTACTGCGTTTCATCGTACACATCAGTTATCGCGAAATTTGTTGTTCTCCAATCTATGTACAGAGCGTGACCGCCAAGCTGGGTCATAGCGACTTCAAAGGAGATCCTAGTCCTCGTTGAAGATTTCTGAAAAATCATAGCTAAGGATTTACCGTCTAGAACTGCTTGATATTTTTCAGAGTTATGCTTAACCTCTATAGCCTCATCAACTATTTCCATAAGTTGCTGACCTATCAAACCTTTGAAATTGACCAAATGCATTTTCCATCATTCCTGAACTTCAAGTTTCAACCAATTTTAACAATTATAAGCTTTGTGGAACATTACCTTTTAGCTGCTGAACTTGTCTTAAGGAGAGTATACCATGATTCTAGTTGTTGCTTCAAACAAGGACTTGGCAAGCCTGAACATTAAACAACAGATGCTGAATAGCTATGATTTCAACGAAACAACTGAGATTTTCCAGGGAAATCCCATCTACACAACTGAGGCAAACGGCAAAGACGTCAAACTTGTAACTCTAAACGGAGAATCCGTGTACGCACAGAATATTACAGAGTTTTTTCCCAACTCCGAACTCATAGTTTTCATTTCTAAACACAGCAGCACCAGCGGAATCCCAACACTTTCAGTACACACACCAGGGAACCTAGGAGAAGCAACGCTAGGCGGAATCCCGCGAAAAGTTTCTGTTTCACCAGCAAACGCCATGAAGGATGTTCTAAAAGCTATGATGCGCCTTAAAGAAGAGATGCAGCTTGACTTCAAGGTTTCTTACGAGTGTACTCACCATGGGCCTTCCTTAAACACGCCAACAATGTTCACCGAACTTGGAAGCTCCCTCAAGCAATGGAAGGATTCAAAGGCGGCTCAGGCTGTTGCCCACGCAACTATGGAGGCTGTTTCAAAATTCGGTGCATTCCCAGCCAAAGCAGCAATTGGCATAGGCGGCCCTCACTACAACAACAAATTTACTCAAATAGCGTTGGAAAAAAATTTTGCTTTTGGTCACATGATTGCAAAATACGCTATACCATGCATGAACTTACAGGTTCTTAAGCAATGCATAGATAAAACATTGGAAGGAGTTGAAATTCTAATCTTGGATTGGAAAGGAATAAAGGGTGAACACAAATCAAAGCTTGTTGAACTGCTCAAGGAGATAGACGTTCCCTTCAAAAAGGCCAAGAACGTTAAAGCAAACTTTCTGCAGCCTTGAAAGAGAAAAGTTAATAGAAATGTTCAGACTTATCTAAAGATGGCAACTACAGTAACATTTATATCCTGATTGAAATGTTGAGTGTGCGATGAACCATGGGTTTAAGGTCATTCCTATCCCAGTGTGCAAGAACGTTGAAGCTGGCTGTAAAGCCGGGAAAAAGTGAGCTTTGGCTATCGATCAAAATAAGCTTTCTAGGCATAAGTATCATCGGGCTGATCGGATTCATAATCAAATTGTTGTCCTCAGTTCTACAGCAAGGTTCTATAACGTAGGAGGAAGAAATTGTCATGGAAAAAAATGAGGAAAAGCCAGCAACAAAGATTTTTGCTGTAAGAACAACAACAGGACAGGAGAGAAACGTAGGAAATCTTGTAGCTGCAAAGACTGAAATGAAGAAAATACCGATAAAAGCAATTCTTGTCCCCGAAACCTTAAGAGGCTACGTTTTCATAGAAGCCGACAGCCCACACTTCGTGGAAGAAGCAATAGCAAGCATAAAACATGTGCGGTCGAGGGTTCCTGGTATTGTAAGTTTCTCAGAAGTTGAAAGGTACCTTGTTAGAAAACCAATTATTGAAGAGCTAAGTGAAAACGATATAGTGGAAGTGACTGGTGGACCGTTTAAGGGAATGCGTGCAAAAATAACTCGCATCGATAAGGCTAAGGAAGAGGTTACGCTCGAGTTGCTGGAGGCAACTTTCACACTTCCAATAACTGTTCATTCCGACTATGTCAAGTTAGTTCGAAAAGCAGAAAGCGAAAGTGAAGTTTAGATGAGTGAGAAAAAAGTTGTGAATCTACTTGTAAGCGGAGGGCAAGCAACAGCTGGACCACCCTTAGGCCCAGCTTTAGGCCCGCTGGGTGTAAACGTTTTAGAGATCGTGAACAAGATAAACGAATTCACCAAAGATTATGCTGGCATGAAAGTTCCCGTGAAAGTCACGGTTAACTCTGAAACCAAAGAATTCGAAGTTAGCGTTGGAACACCAACAACATCCGCCCTCATCGTGAAAGAACTCAAAATTGAAAAAGGTTCAGGAACGCCTAACACTGAGAAAGTTGGAAACCTCACCATGGAACAAGTCGTTCATATATCCAAGCTTAAACGTTCAGAGCTCTTAGCCAAAAACCTGAAAGCTGCAGCAAAAGAAGTCCTAGGAAGCTGTGTGAGCATGGGCGTTACAGTTGAAAGCAAAGACCCGCGTGAAGTGCAAAGAGAAATGGACGAAGGCAAATATGATGAACTATACAAGAAAAACGGAGAATAAGCGAATATTTTTATAACTGCATTCCCCATCCTCATTGCCCGAGGCTCCTTAAAATGCCCCTAGACAAAAAAACGATAGTAACTGCAATTAAAGAAGTGAAGGAAAAATCTACGAAAAGGAATTTCACTCAATCAGTGGAATTGATTCTAAACCTGAAAGACATTGACATGAAATCTCCTGAAGGAAGAATCCAAGAAAGAATAGAACTACCACATCAATCGCCTGAAAAACCGAACAAGATATGCGTGATCGCAACAGGAGAATTAGCTCTGAAAGCAAAGAAGGCAAAAGCGGATCTTGTCATTGGACAAAAAGAACTGAGCGGATTGGCCGGTAAAAAGAAGGATCTGCGAAAAATAGCAAACGAATACACCTTCTTCATAGCTGAAGCTCCTTTAATGCCTCGTGTAGGCAAGGTATTAGGTCCCGCCTTAGGTCCAAGAGGGAAGATGCCCGTGCCTGTTCCACCATCAGCAGATATTTCTGGTTTAATGAAGAGATATCGCAAAATGGTATTTGTAAGAATACGTAACCATCCAGTAATACGGTGTCGTATTGGAGTTGAAAGCATGAAAGAAGAGGAAATAGCTGAAAACGTTCAGGCAGTTTTAACGGTTATAGAGGGAAAACTTAAGCGGGGAGCAAAAAACATCAAAACAGTCTATATTAAGACATCTATGGGCACGCCCGTGAAGATTACCTGAAGGAGGAAAACAAATGCCATCCCAGCAAGTTTTACAGAAGAAAATCAGCGAAGTGAAAAAGGTTGCACAGTTAATGAAGAACTATAAGGTTGTCGGAATAGCCAGCCTGCAGAAGGTCAGGGCTCCTCAACTACAGCAGTTCAAGAAAAATCTGGCTGAGCAAGTTTTAATGCGAGTTATACAAAACACCCTGATGAAAAGAGCCATTGAGAACTTCAAAGAAAGACCTGAATTGAAAATGCTTGCAGAGCACCTAGAAGGGGCGAATATATATCTATTTACAAACTTGAATCCGTTCAAGCTTGCATTACTTCTTGAAAAGGGCAAAGTCATAACAACAGCCAAATCTGGCGACATAGCAGTCCTCGACGTCATAGTGCCAGCTGGAAACACTGGACAGCCACCGGGCCCAGTAATCAGCCAACTTAATGCTGTAGGATTACCTACAAGAATAGAATCTGGAAGCGTATGGATAACCACGGATACGTTGGTTGCTGAGAAAGGCGATGTAATCCCTGAAAGGCTTGCGAGTATCCTGTCAAAACTTGGAATAAAATGTGTTGAAGCAGGGCTTTCAATGAAGGTTGCATATTATGAGAACTTAATAATAACCGAGGAGCAGCTTCGAATAGATCTGGACGAAGTTGAGCGAAGCATTGGAACTGCTCATGCAGATGCTTTCGGTTTATCCTTGAGTGTAGCTTATCCAACAATGGAAAACATAATATCGCTTACACAGATCGCCCACCAAGAAGCATATATACTGGCATTGAGTGCAGCTGTACCTACAAAAGACACAATAGAAGATTTAGTTAGAAAGGCACACGCTGCAATGGTAAGTTTAAGTAGTAGATTGCCTATTGTAGAAGAAAAAGCTGTACCATCTAAAGAAGCTGAAAAAGGTTAAAATAGTTGAATGAAGAGGTGAAAAGGTATGGAATACGTTTACGCTGCAATGCTCCTTCATAAAGCTGGGAAAGAGATAAATGAGAAAAACCTGTCTCAGGTTTTGACAGCAGCAGGCATAAATGCAGATACTGTGAGAGTCAAAGCATTAGCTGCTTCCTTATCTGAAGTGAACATTGAAGAAGCAATCAAGTCTGCTCCAACAATGATGGCTGCACCAGCAGCATCAGCTGCAGCTGCACCAGAAGCAGAGGCCAAACCGGCAAAGAAAGAAAAGAAAAAGACAGAAGAGGAAAAGAAAGAAAAAGAAGAGGCAGCGCTTGAAGGATTAGGGGCATTATTCGGTTAGATAAACAGAGTTGTTTTGCCAGCTTTCCTATTCTTTAATCCAGTCAAGTTTCTTAATGTTTCGTCTTTTCCAAAGTACTAAAGGCAGCCATCCGCAAATAATCATCAAGGTGCCTGGGAGAGCTCCCCATTTAAAGTTGAGCATGAACGTTTCAAAGACAAAGAAAGATGAGGACATTGCAACAATTGACAACACTGCAAACTGCCTACCAAATTTCTTCATAGTTTGTACTGCAAGCAAGCCTGCAAAGAAAAAGTCACCCAGACCAAGAGACATGTAAAGCGAACTTGCTGGAATAGTTGGCACCGAAATCAGCATTGGAAGCCCAAGACTTGAAACATGCCTTACTGCAGACACCATTGAACCAGTAAACAAGACTAGAATTATGTCCATAACTGTGAGAAGACCAACAAAAATGAGTGATGTTTTCCATGAGAACAAGCTTCCTAAGTAAAGGATTATCAGAATCGCGAATATTGCTCCGAATAAATCCATAAGATATGGAAACCACAAGGGGGTTTTGCTGAAAATCAAGTAGAAGCATATAAATGATGCAGGCGGCAACACCGCCAAATACCATCTCTCTCCCGTGTCAATTCTATACTGCTCATACATCAACGCTAGAAATGCGAAACCGGATAGACAGTAAAAAACTAAGGCTCCATAAGCAACGGTGCTGTTTGCGCCGAAGATGATAAGACTGATTGTGGCTGTCAAAAAACTAACTGTAAAAAATGCTGAACAGAACACTTTGGCTCCAGTTTTCTTAAAATCTGAGAAAAGATATGTGAACATGAAAAGCAGCATCGAGTAGGCGAAGAGGAACATTATCATAAGAGCCAATTGTGGAATGAAAATGATTATGGAAACTGTTATACCCATTGCAATAACAAGAAAAACCGCATCTCGAATACGAAACTCTCTTTCTTCAAGTGTAGGCTTCAACTTTCTCTCAGCCTTGTTGTTCAAGAACATGGCTATCATGGTAACCGTGAAAAGCGTTAAAGGCATGGCGATATCGAAATTCATACACGCACATAAGAAAAACAAACATTTATCTCTTTATACCAGAGTGAAATGCGATTAGGATTGCACCGTAACTGGTGGCAGAACGCTTCCACCTTGAAAGTTTAAGCTGTCTTGTTTGACTTGAGAAGCACTGTGGTCAAATCGTGGATGTTTAAAGTAGCTTTTCAAAATCTTGTTTTCATTACGGATTAATAGGATGGTTGACAAAATAAAAAGGCGCACTCAAACAACAAGTAGCTCAGTACTCTTCACCGTAATTCTATACCTGCCAAAGTTTCTTGCAGAAAATTTTGGGATAGACTGAATTCGCTTGCTTCAAGACGCTGAGTCTTAGGAAAACGCGCTGAGACATACGGTGAGGATGGCTCGGCTGCATGGAATGAGAGACCTATTTCCGTGTTAAGGGCACACTAAGTATGCGGAAATAGCCGGTTCTACAATAGGACTTGTTTCAGGTGGGCATGAAGGAGACTTATGTGCCATTTTTTAGGAAGTCGATCTTCAAAGATGTTGCTTACGATTATGATTGAACCGGATACCGTAAGAACAGCTGGGCTTCATCTGAATGTTTTCAGAAGTGTCCTCAGGAAATGGAACTTTAAGCAAAAGAAACCTTGCTTATTGGAGACAATGCAAAATGATGACTAGACAGCTGCAGAAAAAGTTAACGAAGAAATGCTTTGGCCATCAAGTCTTAAAGGCAAAGTTGTAATTCAAGATGGCTAAAGAAGCTGTAACCGCTTCTTCGGTTCGAATTGTTTCTGTTCCTTGCTTGGGAATGGTGTTAACAACGAAATCCACAATTTCCTCCAAGTTAAGTCCTTCGTACTTGACTATTTCGTAAAGTCCATGAATTGGGGCTCCAAAAGCCAAGAGAATCCTGTCAGCTTTTCGCCATCTTTCAGCTATCCCTTCAGCAACAGTAACAAGTGGCACGCCATACTTGGATGTGGCAATTGTTAGATCGAAACTTTTAGTTTTCACTATCTGTCCGAAGGACAAGTTTTCTGCTGTAACCCTGTAACCCCAGTATTCTAGTATTTCGTCAGGCTGCACCAGTTCAGCTTCAACCCGCCTGTCAACCTTTGTAACCCTCACTGTAACCCGCCTACCGGTTGGCAATTGCGTGCCCAAGATGGTTGCTGGTCTTTCAATTCCTATATCTACGAGCACACAAGTCTTCGTTCTAGATACAGTGACTCCTTCACGGTATTCGCCAACTTCCAAATTCTTCATCAACCGATTCAGTGGATGATGAGGCGTTCGCAGTGGTGGAAGAACACCAGCATACCTCAATTCAGGTCTAAGCCTGAAAAGTTTCTTCCGCAAATACTGCGGCGTGTCCATATAAGAGAGTAAGGCTGCAACCAAATCCATATCTGAAGTTTGATTTACGCGTGGATTATCTGAATAGACAATAATTTCGTCAACTCTGAAAATCGCAGCTGCTCTGCCAATTAAACCCACCTTCAAAGTTTTGTCTCGCAGGTGTGGGACATCAGATATAATAGAGGCGGGTACAGCAATGGAAATTTTCTTCTTAGGCAAGCTGTTTTCTACCTTCGCTAATTCAAGACTGTTTTTCGTGGATAAAAGTCTTGATAATCAATGTTGAACCTTTTGTTTTAAAAGGTAGAGACACATAGAAATCTGTGATTAAATGGTGAGGAGTGCATGAATCTTGTCATCGACAATTCTAGATAATCCTGATGAGATTAAGAGAATTGACCGAAGTAATATGCTTTCATTCTGTTTAAAATCTCATAAACACTATCAAGAAGCAGCAAAACTGGCTTTGACTGTACCGATCAATTATTCAAATCCTCAAGCAATAATCATTGCTGGCGCTGGAGGTTCAGCGATTGGTGGAGAACTCCTGAAAGACTGGACAATGGATAGAATCAATGTCCCCGTTGAAGTCTGCAGACAATATTCCTTGCCAGCTTATGTGAACGAGAAAACACTGGTATTCGTTGTAAGCTATTCTGGAGAAACTGAAGAAACTTTAGGCATGTTTCTTGATGCAATTAGAAGAAATTGCATGATTTTTTGCATAAGTTCTGGCGGAAGACTCCTAAAAATTGCTGAACAGCTGAATTTGCCCTATTTACGTGTGCCTTCTGGAATGCCTCCACGTGCTGCTCTTCCCTATTTGTTTCTGCCTATGCTGATAATATTAGCGAAGCTTGGCTTAGTTTCTGATGTTAACTCTGAAATTTCTGAGGCCACTAAAGTATTAGAGAAAGCTGAGTATGACAACTCTGCTGAAACTCCTCTTAGCAACAATTTTTCTAAAGTTTTGGCCTCCAAAACTAATGGAACAGTTCCCGTAGTTTATGGCTTTGGAATTTACCGTGCTGTTGCCCAACGCTATAAGCAGCAATTCAACGAAAACAGCAAGGTTCCAGCTAAATGGGAGTTTTTCCCTGAACTCAACCACAATGAACTTGTGGGATGGGAAGCAGCAAAAGAGCTTACAAACTTTTTTTCCGCAATCTTCATTCGAGACAGAGATGAACCTGAGGAAATAAAGCAGAGAATTGAAGTTACAAAAGAGCTGATTTTTGAAGACCCACAGAAAATTTCCGAAGTCTGGACTGCAGGCGAAGGCAGGTTAGCTAAAATGCTGTACGCTGTATATATTGGTGATCTTGCAAGTGTATATTTAGCTATATTGCGAGGTGTAGATCCTACACCTGTGAAAACAATAAGTTTGTTGAAGGAGAAAATAACGCAGAGCGGGGTAAAGGAAAAAGTAATAGACGAATTACAAAAACTCTGCGAAAAATAACATCCAACTCACACGTTTCCCCTTATAAAATCAGCGAACGCTTTTTCAGCAGTTTCAAACGACAATAGCTGGGAGGGATGCTTGAAGGCATATGCAGAAATCGGTAGTATCGCTCCTTTCATTTTTCTGTTTAAGGCAATTTTCACTGCTCTTATCACATCGAATAGGGCTGAACCAGCATTTGGCGCGTCAACGGTTGAGAGTCTTAAATCTATCTGCATGGGCACCTTGCAAAAGTATGATCCTTTGATCCAAAGGTAGCTGTCGCGTTTGTTTTCCAAAAAGTCAACATAGTCGGTGGAGCCAGCTACGACAGCAGCCTTGTATGGTAGTGCTGTTTCAACAGATCTTGTCTTAATACCCCGTTTAACATCTCTTGTTCTTTCCAAGGTGTCTAACGATTCAGTGCCTCCTCCAACATCAAGCTGATATGTTTCGGTTATGTGAACTCCATGCATTGAAAGGAGCTTCAGCAGAGTCTTATGTAAGATTGTGGCGCCCACTTGGTCTACTAGGTCGTCGCCTACGAGTGGCAGTTTCGCCTCTTCGAAGCGTTTGGCCCATGTTGCATGGCTGGCAATAGAAACTGGTGTAGCATTAATAAAGGCACATTCAGCTCTTAACGCTTGCTCGGTGTACCATTGAGAAGCCTTAACCGCTCCGCTTGGAAGCAAGTTGACCACGATTTCAGCATCTGTTTCTTTCAGTGTGTCTACAACGTTTACTTCGGGTAGATCGCTAACTTCTACAACATTTCTTGTATATTCACCTATCCCATCTAAAACTGGACCTTTACTCACTATGACACTGGTTTGTGGAACATTGCTAAGTTTTACAGTGTTGTTTGGAGAAGCAAATATGGCTTCAGCCAAATTCCTCCCAACTTTTCGATCGTTAACATCGAACGCTGCAACTATTTGAATGTCTCTTGGATGGAAGCCTCCTAGGAAGAGGCTGCGCAGTCCAATATACTCTTCCTCTTTTTCGCTGTTGCTATAATACTGCAAGCCCTGAACAAGGGCTGATGCACAGTTTCCAACACCCACCAAAGCAGTTTTTATCTTCGGCAAGTCTAACACCTTGTAAACATCTCCCTATTTGAAGTCCGCTTTATAAAGTGCTATGCTACCTCATGGCTAAAAATGGAAATTGTTGAACATTTACAATTGGAATGACGGATTAAGCTTTTCAGGATGATGCTAATTGTTCCATTGGTACATACTCTTCCTTTATGTTTAACCTTTGAATCACATCCTTCCATAATTCTAATCCTTTTCCGGTTCTCCATTTCTGTGGTGCTGGTAGGCTCAAAACCAGCAATTTGTGGCCTTTCTCAATTCTTTCCGCCGTTATACACTTACCGCTTTCAGGACACACAGGAGTAATAATGTCAGGAGCCATTGCAGCAAGTTCTCCATCTCTATAAGCGACAAGCACTTCGTTTTTTGCTTTAAATTCAAGTATGCTCCCTGCGTACTCATGTATTCCACGGAGTTTTACGTTAACGAATGTAAAGCCCATATCAGTCTCCTGTTCAGCATGATCCACAATGCCTTCAAAAAGGTTGAAGCCACCTGTTTCGTTCAAAACCGCCTCTACAGGGTTGGAGGTTGTTCTTAACAGCCGTCCGATTTGCATGCATTTTGACAGACTGAGTTGAATTGGTGAAGTCTTCACTTGTTCACCTGTCAGTATTCTTCTAGCTGTGTAAGCGCTGTTGTTCCACTCAGCTGCGAGAACACGGGCAATTCTTTCAGCAGCCTTTAAATCCTTGGTTTCTTCAACAATGACTACTGTTTTTGCGTGCAAGTCTGCAACAACCATCGGGGATAATGGAATGTCATCAATTGTGTAAACTTTCAAATGGACTTCTGGAACAGATCTACCCGCACCATCTGCATCTACAACTGGAATGCCGCATCTAGCAGCAACATCAACAGCCACTAAAGTGTTAAAACCTCCTAACTCCACTGGGATGATGGCATAAGCAGAAAAACCTGCGTATTCTTCCAAGATCCTCAAAGCTTTAACCGCTGCATCAGCGTCATATTCAACTGATGTCGTGGCACCCACACATGCAAAATTAACGATTTTCGCATTATTAGGCACTTCTGAAGGCGCGACAAGTCTAACGGTGTAACCTTCAGAAGCCAGCTTACCCGCTATTCCATAGCCTGTTTCAGGGGCACCTCCTCCCCCAGCGGAAAAAATTGCTGCACCATCAACCAAATCCAACATGTCTTGAATGGTCAAAGTTCTCAATTTTAGATCACAACCCTTGCTAGTTTAAAAACCAATACTTAAACCGTAGTTTGCTCCAACTTCCGTTTAACCCAGTTTTCCAGCTGCATCTCCATTATTTCTTTTAACTCCTCAACACGTTTTGGGAAGCGCTTCAAGGGTTCGCAAGGAAAATCATCGCATTCATAACAGAACCGTATACCTCTTTCAACGCAACACTTGCGCAAGGGGCAGTCACCAACCCCCACCTCCCCTGCAGCCACCAACACAAGGATTAATCTCCTTAGAAATCCATTCTAAACCTTCTGCGAAATTTTCAAAATCAAAGACCTTAGTAGTGTCGGCAAAAAGCTTAAGCTCACTATGACTCTTAACAACTTCCCGCAAATTTCTGGCTGCATCTCTAATTGTGCCAGTGTAATAGTTACACAACCGGCAATAAATACCGCAATAAGCCACAAGTTCGCTTTCTTTTACATAACCACTCATCTTCAATATTCCTCAAATCACTTGTTGTCCAGAATATCCTAAAAAGATTTCTTAAGAAAGTGCTAGAAGCCAATGTTTTATATTTCGTAAGTCCTTAGAACTTCTGAACACTTAATCCAGAGAGGTTAAGCAAATATGACAGACGAAACTCAAGCTCATGACAAGTTTACATTAATTAACGAGTTAGCACGCCGACGAGGTTTCTTCTGGAAATCCTATGAAATATACGGCGGAGTAAGCGGTTTCATAACCTACGGTTTTCTGGGCGCTAAGCTGAAACAGAACATTGAAAAAAAAGTGAGAGAACTGTTTGTAAACAAACTTGGAATCCTAGAAATCGAGTCTCCGATAATTGCTCCAAGCAAGGTTTTTGAAGCCTCAGGTCATGTGGATCATTTCAAAGAGCCTATGGTTGAATGCGTAAAATGTAAGAGAAAGTTCCGTGCAGACCATTTGCTTCGGGAGTTTGCGAAAATCAGCGAGTCTGAAGCTGAAAAGCTAAGTCTGAAGGAAGTCAAAGAGGCTATTGAAAAACATGAAATTCGCTGTCCAGACTGCGGAAGCACTTTCAGCGAACCAAAATACTTCTTAACAATGTTCAAGACAACCATCGGTCCCTATTCCGAAGCCATTGGTTATGGCCGTCCCGAAGCAGCTCAAGGAATATTCGTAGAATTTAAACATCTATACGGAATGGCAAGAGAAAAACTTCCCTTCGGAGTGATTCAAATAGGTCACGCCCTAAGAAATGAAATCTCGCCTAGACAAGGATTAATAAGAACGAGGGAATTCACCATAATAGACCTTGAATTCTTTTTTGACCCAGAAAAACCTAGCTGCTTCTTACTGAAAGATTTCGAAAACGAGACATTAAGACTAATCACAGCTGAAAACAAGATGCATGACTCAGAACAAATTACAGAGGTTACAGTGAAAGAAGCATTGGCGAAGGGCTACATTAAGGCTGAGTGGCAGGCAATCTTTATGACTATAGCTAAAAAATTGCTGATTGACCTTGGTGTGCCTACTGAAAAACAGCGTTTCATCGAAAAACTTCCATGGGAAAGAGCCCACTATGCTCTTCAAAGCTTTGACCAAGAGGTTCACGTTGAACGTTGGGGCTGGGTTGAAGTCTCTGGACACGCTTACCGAACAGACTATGATTTGAAGAGACACATGCAGTTCAGTGGTGTAGACCTCCGCGTCTTTAAGGAATACGAACAACCAGTTGAGAGGGAACAAACGATTGTAAAACCTTTGATGGCTAAGCTTGGACCAGTTTTCAAAGAAGATGTTGCAAAGGTTGCAGAGATGCTTTCCACAGTTGACCCAGAAGAAGTTGAGGTTTTAATCAAGAAAAACGGTTATTACATGCTTGGAAAACACAAGGTTCTACCAGAACACATAAAAATCATACATAAAAAGACCAGGGAACGGGGAAAAAGGTTCATTCCGCATGTTATTGAACCAAGTTTCGGCTCAGACAGACTAGTTCATGTAGCTCTCGAATACGCTTACCATCTCAAAGATGGCAGGGCAGTATTGAGCTTTCCACGGTATCTAGCTCCAATACAAATTGGCGTCTATCCCCTAGTAGGAAAGGACGGTTTGCCCGAAAAGGCATCACAGGTTTACAAAACATTGCTTCATGAAGGATTCATGGTGGAATATGATAAGGCTGGTTCTATCGGTAGAAGATATGCCCGCGCAGATGAGATCGGCATACCCTTAGGCATAACAGTAGATTATGAAACATTAAAAGACAATACAGTTACGGTTCGGGACCGTGACTCATGGAAACAGGTCAGAAGCAGAGTCAAAGAATTACCGCAGCTTTTACATGAATATTTCCTTTGGAAAGCCAACTTCAAAGACCTAGGCGAACCCTTTGAAGGCTAAAGTTACGTTACCTTTTTTAGTACTTCAGCATATCTACTGTTAGAAATTTAGACCGCATTTTCGCGGGTGGAAGAAAACTTGGCGTTCCCTGCAGAAACTGAGAGGCGTGTGAAACGTAGAGCTTTAAACGTTTCCGGAGACCACTTCCGAAAAGTTTTAGATTTAACCAGACTTACCCCTCAAATCATAGACTGCTTCTTAAAAAATGATAAGGAACAAGCAAGGCAGCTTTTCAACATTGTTCGAAGCAAAGAAGATGAAGTTGACGAAGCTAAGCGTTTAGTCTCACGAGAACTTGCTGAAATCGGAGCAATTCTTCTGAGTAGAGAAGACTTTGTAAGATTTACAAACTTAACAAGCGAAATTGCAGACTTCTGTGAAGGCGTAGCTTTCCGCCTTCTTGAAATCATGGAGCATGATTGGAGCGTGCCTCTGGACATTAAAGAGGACTTGCTTAGGCTTTCAGAAGCCGTTTTGGAGGCTGTGCTTAAGCTAAGGGAAACCATGATGGTTCTAAGTTATGGTTCAACTAAAGTTATGGAGAAAGCCAAAGACGTGGAGATTGCAGAACGGGTCGTTGACGAGCTTTATCGCAAACTTGAAATTAAACTGCTAAGCAGCCATCTCGATTTTCCACCCTTAATCCTCTTAAGGGATGTTCTACAACTTTTGGAAGATTCCGCTGACAAAGCTGAAGACGCTGCTGACGCTGCTAGAATATTGTCTTTTATCATGTAAAAGGCGAGAAAACACATGCCTAGAAAAATCAAAGTGGAATTCATTGAAAACTTCCTAATTGTATGGAACCCAAAAGACGGATCAGAACTTTACAAAATGGGGTTCTATGGAAAACCTCTCGGAATTCCAAAGCCTAAAACCCCGGAATTCAATGTTCCATTGATTCTGGATTTGATGGAAGGCGTTTACCTTGCTGAAAAAAGAGTAATAACAGTGCATGAGGGTTCTGAAAGAAAGGAGAAGGTTACTTTGAGAAAGCTTCGTCAAAGAGCTAAGCTGTTGTATGAAGAGTTTGATGGAAAATACGTTGTTTATCATGATCTGCGCAGTAGCGGTTTTGTTGTAACACCGGGAATAAAGTTTGGATGCGACTTTGCAGTTTACAAGCATGGACCTGGCTTGGAGCATTCACCATACATGGTTTCAGTTAGAAAAGCCAAATCTGAGATGACGGCCACGGAAATTGTTAAAGCTGGAAGACTTGCAACAACTGTGCGAAAAAGATTCATCATAGCAGTGCCTGACATAGAAAGAGAAAAAATAAGATATTTGATATTCAAATGGTTTAGAGCATAAGCTAGAGAGAGCGCTTGCCTTTTAGACAATCAATCTTGTATAAAGTATTTATAAAAGGAACAAAAATCAATCATGAACCGAAAGAGGAGAATCAATAGATGCCAGAATCGATCAGAAGTTTCGTAGCCTTCGACTTGGACAGCGAATCAATCCTTAAAAAAATAACATATGTACAGAACCTTTTGATTAAAACTGGGGCAAATCTGAAATTGGTTAAACCCGAGAACATTCACATAACTATGCGTTTCCTTGGAAACATAACTCCACCTATGGTTGAAAAAATTTTTGAAGAGATGAAAAAAGTTCAGTTCACCTCGTTCGACGTTAAGATTCATGGAATCGGTGTCTTCCCACACTTACGGTATCCGCGAGTAGTATGGGTTGGAATAACAGAGGGTGCGGACCGCATGCGAAGTATTTTCAGTCAGCTGGAGCCCCGTTTACGCGGATTAGGGTTCAGACCAGATTCTAAAGGCTTCAGTCCTCACTTGACTATTGCTCGTGTGAAATCTGGAAGCAACAAGACTGAACTTGTAGAATGCATAAGTGAAAATGCGGATCGTGAATTTGGGATTGTTAGAGCTGAATGTTTAAAGCTTAAAAGAAGCAACTTGACACCTAAAGGACCCATTTACTCAACCCTTAAAGAGTTCTGTCCACAACAATAGCAAAAAGAGCTAACGTTTATGCAGAGAAAAATCGAAAAAGTTTGCTCATCCGTTCTGGAGAAGGTTACACCTAAAAAAAGGGAACGAGCTAAAATTGAGGCTTTAGCTGAAAAACTGGAAAAAAGGGTTGTATCCGCATCCAAGGAGTTCGGCATAGAAACTCAAGTGAGAGTGGAAGGCTCTGTTGCAAAGGATACATGGCTCAGCAGAGAACCAGACATCGACATTTTCATGCGTGTACCAACAACGATACCCCGCAGATTCCTAGGAGAAACATGTCTGAAAATAGCTAGAAAAGCTACAGAAGGCCAAAAACAAGTTGAAAGATTTGCGGAACATCCATATCTGGAAGCAGTGGTTGAAGAAACAAGAATTAATGTTGTGCCCTGCTACCAAGTTAAACAGGGAGAGTGGTTAAGCGCCACAGACCGCACACCCTTCCACACAGATTATATGAAAAAACGTTTGAAGGAGCAGATGATAGGCGAAGTGCGGCTGCTAAAGAAGTTCATGAAAGGACTAAGTGTTTACGGCGCAGAAATCAAAGTCGGCGGATTCAGCGGCTACCTGTGCGAACTTCTAATTCTGCACTATGAATCCTTCGTGGACACGCTGAAAGCATTTTCACAACACAAAAAAGGACTAGTTATCGACCTTGAAGGTTATTATAAGGAAAGGGAAAACGAACCAGCACTTTTGTTCAATGAACCCTTGATTATGATTGATCCAGTGGACAAAAGGAGAAATGTTGCTTCCGCAGTGCAATCACAAAAACTCTACATTTTGATAGCTGCTTCACGAGCTTTCCTAAGAAATCCCAACATAGAGTTCTTCTACCCACAAGAAACAACTGCTTTATCAATAGAAGAGCTGAAACGGAAATTGAAAAAGAGTGGCTCCACAATAATCTTCCTGACTTTTGGACAGGTTGATGTGGTTTCAGATGTTCTTTGGGGTCAACTCTACAAATCCCAACGCTCATTGCATAAGCTGATCGAATTGAACGGTTTCAAGATTTTGCGAGACCTTCCATGGAGCGACGAGAGAACCATCAACATGTTCATCTTTGAGCTTGAGCAACAATCAATTTCATCAGTCAAGAAGCATTCCGGTCCACCACTTGCAAAGAAGAATGCGTGCAAGAAATTCTTGAAAAAACATTCGAGTGGCCTAAACACTGTGTCTGGACCGTACATTGAAGATGGAAGATGGTTCGTGGAAATAAACAGAAAATATGTGGATGCAACCGTGCTACTGGAGGAGAAATTGAAGGATGGCGGAAGAAACGCTGGTGTGGCTGAAAAAATCTCTAAGAATCTTCGTAAAGGATTCAAGATTTTTGTGAACGAGGAAATAATAGCGGTTTACAAGAAAAAAAGTGAATTTGCAAAGTTTTTGACTGAGTTTTTGTCTGGGCAACCTAAATGGCTGAAATATGCTTAAGCAATATTAATGCTGCGCCAAGCAGCCAGCAATAGAGTGCAAAAAAATGGAATTTTTCTCTGGCTACAACTTTCCAAAGCAGTTTCAAGGCAAAGTATCCAACAAGCATCGCTATGATTGTCGCGATAAGGATTTCACTCCACTCTAAGCTTGAGGATGCCAACTCACCGAACTCCTCGTAAGCGGTAAAACCTAAAGCGCCCAGTATAGCTGGAATTGAAAGTAAGAAAGAGAATTCGAAAGCTTTTTCCCGTTTGATTCCAAGCAAAAGTGCAACTGTGATGGTTGCTCCGCTTCTTGAAATGCCCGGAATTATTGCTATGCCTTGTGCCACGCCCATTATTATGGCTGTCGAGTAGCTTATGCTCTTGTTTTTCTCTTTCCCAAACTTTGAAGAATAAAGCAGTGTACCACAGAGTAAGAATGCTACGCCAATTGCTGAAACGTTTTTGAACGTACTTTCTATCGACCAACCAAAGATTAAGCCAATCACTATTGTAGGAATAACCCCGATAATTATCAAAGGCACCATTCTTCCATGCTCTGTTTTAAAGTCTAAACGTAAAAGAGCTGACAGAATCTTGCTGATTTCTTTTCTGAAAAACACTAAAATAACCATTAAAGTTCCAGCATGCAGGATAACATCGAAAAGCACAGGAACATCCAACTCCAAAAAAATCTCCAACAGCCTCAAATGTCCAGTGCTTGATATTGGAAGCCACTCTGTTAAACCCTGAATAACTCCCAGAATGATGGCTTTTATTAACTGATCCAAGATTTCCGCCGATTCCTTCTTTTTGAACAGATTAAGTTTAAAAGGTTAATCCATAATAATTTTCATTCTACATGTGGTGTTTCATATGAGCAAATATCCTCCTGGCAGTCCTAAAGACCGTGAAACATTGGCTAAAATGCTCACTGAAGAATTACTTGACTTCTTCTTCCTCCAAACTAGAAACTTGTGGAGGGTTGATGGCCTATACTTTCTGGGCATAGAAGAGAAGTTTGGCACTGAAGCTGCAACAGAAATTGACGCTGGAGTATGGCAGATCATGGCAAAAATTGAAGCCAAAAGCTTACGAAGAATGTTTCAAGTGGATGAAAATGCGGACATCCCAACGATATTGCGTCTTTTGCAGAAGTCAAGCTGGGCCTTAGATCAACCATTCAAGACAATCGAGATAAGCAATAGCAGGGCTGTTTTAAGCATTGACAGATGCAGAACGCAAGAGGCACGTTTGAAAAAAGGTCTAGGCGAGTTTCCATGCAAAAAAGTCAGGTTTGGATATTTGAGAAACTTCGCAAAAACACTAAATTCGAATGTTGAGGTGAACTGCATCATTTGCCCTCCAAGTAAGCACCCTGAGAATTTGTGGTGCAAATGGGAGTTTACCCTGCGTAAGTGAGCTTAAACAGATCATGCTTTGGCTTTAGAGTTTCGATATTCCTCAATGGTTTTCTGTAACGTCCTTTTTGCTAGGCAGGCACAGTGGATTTTCTGTTTTGGTATGCCTTCGAGGAAACTAACTATGTCTTCCTCTGTTATTTTTTCTGCTTCTTCCAAGGTTTTTTCCTTCACCATTTCCATTAGGGCTGATCCTGACGAAAAGGCTCCTGCACAGCCTATTGCTTGAAATTTCGCGTCTTCTATTACGTTAGATTTGATTTTTAGGTAGATTTCCATGGCGTCACCACATGGCCCAGTATAGGCTAGGTGAGCACTCGGGTTTTCTATGTGTCCAACATTCACTTTTTTCATAAAGTATCTTATTGCTTTCTTCGAGTACCCTGATTTCTCCAGTAATCTTCTAACTTCACTCATAGTACTCCCTTGACCGACGGTATTCATTTGTTTCCTCATATTAACTTTTTTTGCTTTTTCGCAGAAACAAAATTTGATATTCTCACACCTACAAGCCGTATCTTCCTACCTGACCTGAGATAATCCTGTATAAGCTGCTTCACAATCTTCTGTAAGTCTTGCAGACGATCGGTTACAAAGAGCAAAGTTTTCCCATGCGTATGAGTTTCAAAGTTTTCGTAACGCACTTTAACTGTAACAGTTTTGAAAAAGAGGTTCTGCTTCACCGCATCCTTGTATACCTCTTCTGAAAGTTTATCCAAAGTGTGATGGATGAGCATATGATCCGCAGTATCTTCTTCAAAGGTTAAATCACGACTGATGGATTTGACTTCCCTTCTTTCCTCAACTTCACTCCTGTCAATTCCATGCGCCATCAAATAAAGTTGAGCACCCATTACACCGAAGGCTTCCGTCAGCACCGTAGGATCATAATTGGCCAAGTCTCCAATAGTTTTTATTCCTATTCTCTTAAGTTTCTGCTCAGTCTTCCGCCCAACCCACAAGAGCTTACGCACAGGCAATGACGCCAGAAACTTTTCAACATCTTCCTCTTTAACAACTACTAGGCTATCTGGCTTCTGAAAGTCGCTGGCTATTTTTGCCACAAGCTTGTTTGGGCCTATGCCTATTGAGCATACAAGCCCCTCTTTCTCTATGATTTCTCTTTTTATGTGACGTGCCAGAACTTCAGCTTCATCATAATTCTTCGTTCTGGAGGTTACGTCAAGAAAAGCTTCATCTATTCCCCACTGCTCGAATTTATCGCCATGTTCCCGCAGTATGTCCATTATCTTAATTGAGACCTTTGCGTAAAGTTCATGGTTAACCGGCTGGTAAATAGCTTCTGGACAAAGCTTCCAAGCTCTTGAAATAGGCATGCCCGATTTAACGCCAAACTTTCTCGCCTCATAATTGCAAGTGCTGACGACGCCCCTTCCCTTTCCTTCTTTAGGGTTGGCTCCTACAACAACTGGTTTACCCTTGAATTCTGGATGTTCTCTTTCCTCAATTGCTGTGAAGAAATGATCCATATCTACATGAAGTATTATTCTGTCTTTTCCGCTCATAATTTTCCTTTTCCATAGATGTCGTTTCTTGATAAATTGATGGTTATTTTGATTTGAACTTATCGGAGCAAATGTGTACGAGATTGAGCCTATGTTTAGTTTTGCTAAGGATTCTCTGTTCATAATCCTTAATGCTACCTTGTTGATGATAGTAGAGGCAATGGAGGAAAGCATAGATGAAAGTATTTTCAAAAGATGATGCTCAACAGGTAGTAGTTGACTTCCTTAGAAAGGAAAGGAACACAGAGGAGATAGCTGTTGCTTCAGTTGAGCAGAAAGATGGTGTTTGGATAATCGATGGCACGTGTCCCATAGATTTGCAAGGGCATCCATGGACTGAAAGATTCGAAGTTATTATCGACCGAAAAGGAAAAATAAAATCCATGGACTTTTCGCTGCTGTAGACGACTCAGTGTTCAAATTTCAGTTTGCCATCTCTAATTGTGTAAAGCATATCTGCTATCTCAACTATTTTTTCATCATGTGTTGCCACGATAACAGTAGTCTTGCGATTTCTGTTTATGTTATAAAGCAAACCGATTATTTCTTTAGCTGTTTTTGAATCAAGCTCGCCTGTAGGTTCATCAGCAACTATCACTTCGGAGTCGTTGGCCAAGGCCCTTGCTATGGCTACTCGTTGCATCTCGCCTATGCTTAGCTCTTTCGGCCTATGATAAAGCCTATCGCGTAAACCAACATTTTCAAGCAGCCTCACAGCTTTTTCTCTTTGCTCTTTTTGTGACTTGCCAGCTAAAAACATGGGCAACTCCACATTCTCCAATGCGCTGAGCGTTGGCAACAAATTGAAGGTTTGAAATACAAAGCCAATTCGGAAAAGCCTTATTTTTCTTAGCTCACCGCCCCCTAAGAGTGAAGCATCCACGTCATCAATGAATATTTTTCCACAAGTTGGCTGATCATTTAACCCAATAAGGTTCAGCAATGTTGATTTTCCAGACCCTGAAGGCCCAACAATCGCTATGAATTCTGCCTCATTGACTTCTAAGTTAACCATGCTGACTGCGGTTATTTCCGATGAACCTACACGAAATTTCCGCGTCAAGTCCTCTATTTTTATTCTCATTAGTATTCAGCTCTCAAAACTTCTGTAATGTTCATTCTTGTTGCTGCAATGGATGGTATGACCCCTGCAATGCAGCTTACTGTTACCGTGGATACTAAAATCTCAAGCATAAAGGACAATGGAACGACTTCAAAGACTCCAGGAAAGAACAATGTGATTGGGATACCAGTATATGTGCTGCCTAGCCATAATGCGCCGATTGTGCCGAATGCCAATCCAATGAGGCCGCCAAATAATCCTATGAGAAAGGTTTCAGTCATAACTACCCGGACGATAAAGCCTCTAGACGCTCCGATTGCAACCAAAGTTGCGAAGTCCTTCCTTCTTTCAGAGACATTCATTACCGCTACCACTGTCACAAGCACCATGCTTAGGAAGAAAAGAACGCTTTTTATCCCCATATTCCATGTTTCAACTTGGCTAAGTATAGGCTCAGTTAACTCGTTTCTCTCAAGATCTGACAAAGCCATTACATAGCTAATTTCTTTCTCAATTCTATCAGATAGCTCGTTCTCATCTGCCTTCTCATTCGGCGTAACGATCACCATGTTGACTTGCATAGGATATCTGAATGTTTCTTGAGCCAGTTTGAGCGGCATTATTACTGAGCGAGATAGAAACGCAGAACGTGTTTCCATGATCCCTGAAACTTCTAATTCATGTTTTTCTATTTCGATTGTTGAGCCAACGGTCATATTGTACTGGCCAGCTAAAGAAGGTCCTACTACAACTCTGCTGTCAGATTCTGCTGAAGGCCAACTTCCATTTTTCAACGTTGTCGAACCCACTAGCACTGACCAGTTTCCGGTAGGTATTCCAATTGTAACGTCAAACGGAAAAGGTTGAACTTCTTCGTTCTCCAGTTTGAAGTTGAGATTGAACAGCATTGGCACAACTGTTTCAACTGTATCTATATCTTTCAACGTGTCAACTACACTTTCTGGAAGGATTCCTCCAATTGGGAATGCTTGGATGATAAACACGCCTCTAGCGACGACAACAATCTTACCGTTAAAAAATATATTCATTTCTTCAATAACTGTCATATATCTTGTAGTAGATGCCACTACAGCTACAGTAATTGTCACAGCTAAGGCGACGCCGATAATGCACAGTGAAGATCTAAGTTTTCTGCGAAAAAGATTGCGTAAACACATTCCTGTGACTCGTATGACCCTGTCCCCCTATTGCTAGGGGTCACTTTAGATCTCAATTTATATAAAGCATATTATTCATATTAAGGTGGTTCGGTGAGATAAATGAGAAAAATATCAAAAAAAATCATCGTAAGTATACTGATATTTCTTCCAATCTTAGCAATACTGGGAACACAGCTGCATCTAGTAAAGGCTCAGCCTGCAGCAGCCAGTTTAACTGG
>Ga0209986_10000964_pt1 | contig 28231 bp, 30 predicted proteins | sample BlataG_FD_183168 | JGI IMG/M metagenome (GOLD analysis project Ga0209986, IMG submission 183168) | Deep subsurface microbial communities from Black Sea to uncover new lineages of life (NeLLi) - Black_00105 metaG (SPAdes) (version 2) | ecosystem: Environmental > Aquatic > Marine > Oceanic >...
GTTTTGTGATCATCCCATCAAGTGCCTTATCCACAGCACCGGTTGCTCCGCCAGGTGATTTTATTCCCTCGAATAAATTTACAATAATAATATCTCCATGAAAATCTGTTATTGATTGGTTTAATATCTTTATCTTCATATGGTTAGTATATCTTTGATTGGTTAAAAGTCAACCTGCCATATTATTCTTCGAGCTTTGTCGAGAAGTCTCTTAGTGCTTGCCCCGCTCATCAAGAATGGGCGGGGTCATTGCGAGCGACCCGCCAATCTCTATCCCCCTCTTAGTGCTTGCCCCGTTCATCAAGAATGAGCGGGGTCATTGCGAGCCCCGTTAAATAATAATTTCCACAGAATGATTAATTTCTCTCTTATAGTTTCTATTTAACAGGGCGAGCGAACGAAGTGAGCGTGGCAATCTCAATAATATATTCTGTGGGAGCGGGCTTCCGCCCGCGAAAATACTGCCTACTGTCTATGCCGACCCAGCTCTTTTGGCAAAAGGACTGGGTCGAGCATCCCGCTTTATCTACGAAAGGGCGGGACTATCTATTCCTCCTGGCATCTGCATACCAGGTGCGTTATCAGGTCTTTTTACAAAACCATGTTTTTCATAAAAACCTGTCTGACCTTTTGCACAAAATAGCTGAATATCACGGATTTTATTTGTTTTGCACTTATCTATAAGTTTTTTCAAAATATTACTGCCGATTCCTTTAGCCTGGTAATTTGGAAGGACAATTAAATCAATAATAAGCGCATGAAATATACCATCAGATATAATACGTCCAAAGCCTATTAAGCGGTCATTATCATAAGCAGAAATTAAATACCATGATCGATTTGTAGCTTCATATAATTGTTCTTTATTAAATTGATATTCTTTATTCCAACCTGTGGTTTCAAATAACGAAAAATATTTTTCCTTATCAGGAAGTGTTTTTTTGTATGTAATCTCCATTTATTCCTTATTTTATTGATTATATCTGCATCCGCATATCTGTCAAGCGTGTCTCCGTAAAAGCAACGGGCAATGATTTCCCCCTTACTGAGGACTTTCTCCTCGTATTGACTTTTGAAGTCAGATATATATACTTTTAGATGGATGAAATAAGACTATCTAAAAGAGCAGAAGATATGCCTTATTCACCGATTCGTAAATTGGCTTCTTTTGCTGACGATGCAAAGAAAAAAGGAGTAGAGGTTTTTCATCTTAACATTGGCCAACCAGACATAGAAACACCAAAGGAGATATTTGAAGCGATTGCAAACTACCGTGAAAAGGTTTTAAAATATGGACCTTCTGGTGGTCTTCTTGACCTGAGGGTGGTGGTCGTTGATTATCATAGAAACTTAGGATTTGATATTAACCTGGACAATGTCTGGATAACGACTGGTGGGAGCGAGGCAATAATTTTTGCAATGATGACAGTGTGTGATCCGGGTGATGAGATAATAGTTTTTGAACCATTCTACACAAATTATAATGGATTTGCTGTTATGTCGCAGATTAAGCTTGTTCCAATTACAACTAAGGTCGAACAAGGTTTTCATCTTCCGTCTGAAGAGGCAATAGAAGAAAAAATTACCTCCCGAACCCGGGCAATTCTTATCAATACACCTAATAACCCAACTGGCACAGTATTTACTGAAGAGGAGATGTTTATAATTCATAATCTCTGTAAAAAACACAATCTGTTTTTGCTTTCAGATGAAGTCTACAGAGAATTTGTCTATGATGGTAAGTTCCAGATAAGTGCTTTATCACTACCTGGAATTGAAGAGCGGGTAATTGTAATGGATTCGATATCAAAAAGATTTTCTGCATGCGGAGCGCGCGTCGGTTTTATTATTAACCGTAATAAAAAGATTATGGATCGTATATTAAAATTCAGCCAGGCAAGATTGTGCCCTCCGACCCTGGAACAGGTTGGTGCAATAGCTGCGTATAAGAATATTGATAAGTATATTAAACCGATGATTCAAGAATATGAAATGCGTCGGAATGTGCTATTTGAGGGGTTGCAAACTATCCCTGGTGTTTATGGACATAAACCAGAAGGTGCCTTTTACACGGTTTTGAGGTTACCGATTAAAGATGCAGATAAATTCTGCCCGTGGTTATTGACCGATTTTAATTACAAGAAAAAGACCGTAATGCTTACGCCGGCAAATGGTTTTTATTCTTCACCTGAAAAGGGTATTAATGAAGTGCGTATTGCCTATGTTTTGAAAAAAGACGATTTGCAGGAAGCGATTGAAATACTAAAGGCTGCTCTTCAATCGTACAAGGATTAATATTTATATTAAATGAATTTTGTTGTGCTGCTTCAAAAATTGGGTATTTCGCTTACCAAGGTATTACCGTTGAAAATAACCGACAAGATTGCTGCGGGGATTGGTCTTCTGTATTGTTATATGTCAAAAAAAAAGCGTGGTTATATTAAGAAAAATTTACAATATATTTTTTCTGACCAGAATATCGAACCTGAACTACTTAATTTCTATTTAAAACAGACATTCATAAATTTCTCACGTGCAATGGTCGATTTTTTTCGACTCGGGTTTATATCAAAAGAAGGTTTTAGTACTGAACGGGTTGGCTTTGAAAATATTGATAAGGCATTACAGTTCAAAAGGGGATGTATATTGATTACCTTGCATCTTGGCAACTGGGATTATGCCGGTTCATATTTGGCAGCATGCGGTGTACGTATGAGCGCCCTGGCTGAAGTAACAGAAACCGAGATGTTCGATCTGTATACAAAACATCGTGAGCGTCTGGGTATGAAAACGTTTCCAGTGACCAGGGCGGGTTATGCCTTTCTTCATGCAATCAAGAGTAATTATATCTTAGCCGTGCTTGCTGACCGTGATATTATGAAAAATGGTGTTACAATGAATTTCTTTTCCGGCAGGAGGAAAATACCAAAAGGATTAGCTGAGATAATCATTAAGAGAAAAATACCTGTGTTATTCGCATATATGGTCTTAAATCCACCTCATAAAATGCACCGTTATTTTTCTATGATCGAACCCCCAATTGTTTTTGATGGTAATGCCGATGAGTTTAATAGATTAATGGTGAAGAAATTCGAAGGGTATATTAGACAATACCCGGATCAGTGGTTTGTTTTTCATGATGAGTGGATAGAAGAAGGGGCAAATACCTAAATACCTAAAATCCAAAATGCCTAAAATAAAAGTGAAGATTAATGGGAAATTTATCCCTCAATACCATAGTGAAATGGCGGCGGGTTGTGATCTTTATGCAGATATTGACGAGGATGTGATAATTAAACCAGGACATTTTTGTGCTGTTCCCACCGGGATTAAGATTGAGATTCCCGAAGGCTATGAAGCACAGGTAAGACCCCGAAGTGGTCTGGCACTAAAGTACGGTATTGGTTTATTAAATTCGCCAGGAACGATTGATGCAGACTATCGAGGAGAGATAAAGGTTATATTATTCAATTTTGGAAAGAATTCTTTTAAAATTGAGAGAGAAGAACGCATTGCCCAATTGGTTTTCACGCGGATTACAAAAGCAGAATTTGTTCCAGTTAAGCAGCTGAAAAGGACAAAACGTGGGAGTGGCGGTTTTGGTCACACAGGGAAGTAAATATGAAGTTACGAATTTATGAAGCTTTGAGATTAGGATTTGACCGAGTGATAGCGAGAACGCGAGGGGCGGGGTGAAGATTCTCCTGGTTTCTGACGATTTTTATCCACATACTGGTGGAGTTTCAGAACATGTGTTATATCTCTGGCAGAATTTGAGGAAGTTTGGCCACGATGCAAAGATCCTTGCCCCTTCGTTTGGTAAAAATTATCCTTATGTTGATGAGAATATTATTAGAATGGGAAGAGCAATAAATGTTCCTAGAAACAAGTCTTTTGGTATCTTAACCATGGGTATTACTATTCCATGGAGATTGAGACGATTTTATAGTAAAGAGAATTTTGATATTGTGCATATACATGGACCTGTAGCACCGGTCTTACCATATTTTGCATTAAAGTATTCAAAGGCGAAGAATTTTGTTACCTGCCATTCAGCGTATGAAGAGAGTTTTGGCTACGTTTTGTGGGAACCTGTATTAGAGCAATACTTCAGGAAGATTGATGGATTGATTGCTGTTTCTGAAGTTGCACGTGATTCTGTTTCAAAATATTTCCCCGGTGATTATCGGATCATTCCTAATGGGATTGACACAAATCGCTTTAACCCAGATGTTAAGCCAATGCCGGAACTGGAAAAATATTCACAGAAAATCCTGTTTGTCGGAAGGTTTGAGCCAAGAAAGGGATTAAAATATCTTTTTCAGGCATTTTCCATTATTATAGATGAGTTTCCTGAAGCAAAACTTATTGTTGTGGGAAGAGGGTTTCTTGAGCGTTATTATCGTCGTTATGTTGAAGAGCATATTAAAGAAAGTGTAATATTTGCCGGGCATGTGAGTCCTGAAGATTTGCCAAGGTATTATGCATCTTGTGATATCTATAGTTCTCCGGCAACCGGTGCAGAGAGTTTTGGCATTGTTTTACTTGAGGCAATGGCGAGCGGTAAGCCGATAGTCGCCTCAGATATTCCCGGATATCAGAGAGTCATGGAACAGGGCAAAGAGGGATTGTTTTTCAAAGCGTGTGATCCTGAATCATTGGCAGAGAATGTTATCTGTTTACTAAAAGATAAAAAGAGGATGAGAGAGATGGGACAGAGCGGTAGAAAAAAGTCATTGAGATATGACTGGAAAATTGTTACAAAACAGGTGTTAGATTTTTATAAAGAGATATTGGAGAAAAGAGTTTAAAAAATGTGGTCTACTCTGAAAAATAAAGATTTTTCAATTTTTGTATTTTCTCAAACAGTAAGTCAATTTGGCGACAAATTAGACTACATCGCATTGATCGGTATTATCGGTCTTTTCCCACAGAGCCGCACCCCATTTTTACTTTCTCAGCTCGCAATATTTATGACTTTGCCGGTGTTGATATTTGGACCAATCGCCGGTGTTTTGGTAGACAGATGGCATAAGAAAAAGGTTATGGTGACCTGTGATGCGCTGAGAATGGTCTGTGCGCTTTTGATTCCGGTACTTTTTATTTTAACAGAAAATATATATCCGGTTTTTGGGGTTGTCTTTTTTATGTTTCTTTTTACGTTATTCTTTAATTCAGCTCGGAGCGCGATAATTCCTAATTTGGTTACAAAAAAGCAGATATTAAAGGCAAACTCAATTGTTAATTTTGTTGGTAGGGCAGCTACTTTTCTTGGTATGGGACTGGGTGGATTAATAGTTGACTGGTATATATGGCCCAAACTCATAGGTATGGCAGGTTGGACTGTTGCCTTTATACTTGATGCCGTTACATTTGGTACATCAGCAGTAATGCTCTATTTAATGAAGGTTAAGCTGGCAGAACCACCCAAGCAAAAAAAACATCTCGAGCCTAAGGGATTTTTGCTCCTCATACGTGATGGTTTAGTACAGGTATGGAAAGAGTTGAAACACGCTGTGCATGAGATACTTAAAGAGAAGAACCTGGGTTTTGCAATGTCATCGACTTTGTTAATGATAATTGCCGGTTGTATTATTTATGTGCTTGTCATCCCAATTGTCCAACAGGACATGGGATGGGGAACCAAGGGTGTTGGTGGTCTGGCTGCAGCCGGAGCATTGGGACTTTTGGTTGGAGCTTATTTTGTTGGTGTTTTTGGTCATCACTTTGATTTGAAAAATATAATTCTTGCCTGTTTTATCGTATTGGGTGGTGCTCTGGCTATATTTCCTTTTCTAAATAACATTTTGCTTTTTTTGCTTGTTATATTTATTGGTGGAATTGCAATGTCTCCAGTATTTATTGGCCAGGATACTTTGATTCACCACCATGCTGATGAGTTTATAAGAGGAAGGATGTTTTCAATCAGGGATTGGATTTTAAACTGTTCTTTTGTTGTTGGTGCACTTATTATCGGTTTCCTCGCCACGTTAATGAAAAAGGATTTTATTTTCATTATTTCTGGAATTGTACTTGCTATTTTGGCAATTTTTGGTTGGTTTATTCTGGCTCGTGTTAAATCTCGTTAGAAATTCAAAAAAGACATTGGAGCTTACCTCTGATAAAATGGTGAGATTTTCTAACGGAATAAAGGCACTGCAGTTTCACAGGATAACACCTAAATTCCAGTTGTGTGGTACCTGGAATAAGCCCGTTCAGTTTGAAGGATTCTTAGAATACTTATGCAAAAATGGCATAGAAGCTATTCTTCCTGGTCAAAGAGATAGTGGTATTATTATTACATTCGATGATGGGGAGGAAAGTATTTATGATTACGCATTTCCGATTCTTAAGAAGTACGGTGTTAAAACAGTCGTTTTTCTTATTGTAGATTATGTTGGCAGGAGAAATCTATGGGATATTACGCTCACTGGCAAACGTGTTCAACATTTGTCCTGGGATGAGATTATTGAAATGAAAAAATGGGGTATTGAGTTTGGTTCTCATACAATGACCCATCGTAATTTAACAAAACTGAGTAAAGAGGAAATTGAACACGAACTTTCCGAGTCAAAAAGAGTACTAAGACAAAAGATCGGTAAATGTAGTAGTATATCATATCCATTTAATAGAGTCAATTCAACAGTAATTAAGGTGGCTGCCAATGCCGGCTATAAGTTTGGTTTTGGCGGCGATGGTAGTAGTAATCTTTTGTTAAAAAAAGAGGCGATATACATAACTGATAATACTAAAACTTTTGCCGTAAAGGTTTTTGAAAAGCCGGATTTATTATATCGCTATGAAAGAATAAAACAGAAGGTTATTAATTACTTTACCATAGCAACTATGGTTAGTAGGAAAAGATAGAGGATGGGTGATGGTGGATGATAGATTAAAGATAGAGGATAGATGAAAGATGGGTGATGGATTTAGGTAGTTTACCCCGTTTAGATAGTACACATCTAACGGGGTTTAGGCATTTGTTTCAGTAAGGAGGTCTTATGTTTAAATATGTTTCTTCGGTTTTGGTAATAGCAGTATCATTTGCTGTTGCTCAGCACAGTGATTCGTTAATCGATAAGGCGATGGAATTATTTGATACGCGGCACTTGAATGCGGAAAATCTAACAGAGAGCAGGGATATTCTTCAGAGCATTGTAGAAAGCGAGCCAAATAATCTAAGGGCAAATTACGAACTTTCCAGGGTTTATTACAAACTTGGAGATCGAGTAGAGACAAAAGACGAAAAACTCGAAATGTATAACAAAGGTAAGGAATACGGGAAGAAAGCGAAGAAGATAGATGATAATTCTGCATCGGCACATTTCTGGTATGTTGTCAATGTGGGAAGGATAGGGCAAACAAAGGGTGTATTGAATTCATTATTTTTGGTTCCTGAAATCAAAGAAGAGATTAAAAAAATATTGCAGATTGACCCGAAACATACGGGAGCACTTGATGTCAAGGCGATGTTATATTATGAATTACCCGGTTTACTGGGCGGCAATGTGAATAAAACAATCGAGTTATTGAGCAAGGGAATTGAGATCGATTCTAATTATTCACTACTCTATGTTGATATGGCAAGGTCATATATAAAGAAGAAAGATTATGAAAATGCACGTTGGTTCTTGAATAAAGTCTCAGAGATGGAAAATCCTACTTACGAAGCAGACTTGATCCTTAATGACAAACCCGAGGCACTCGAGTTATTAGAGGAGATTAAAGGAAAGTAGTAATTTTAGATTGCAAATCTCAAATTGCAGATTTGAATGGTGATAAATGAGGAGTGACGAGTTGAAAAGTCGAACTAAGAAATTTGCCATAGATGTAATAAAATTAGTTGGAATATTTCCGAATACGAAGGCCGCAGATATTATTGGCCGTCAGCTTATAAAATCATCGACTTCAGTTGGAGCGAACTATCGTTCTGCATGTAGAGCTCAATCCCGTGCTCATTTTATCTCCAAGTTAAGCATTGTTTTGGAAGAGACAGATGAATCGCAGTATTGGTTGGAGCTGGTACTGGTGTTAAACCTCGCTAAACCGAGTAGGATTAAAACGTTGATTAATGAGTCTGGTGAATTGATGGCAAAATTTATTTCATCTATAAAAACGGCAAGAAAGAAAACGTGATGGACGACTTGAGTTCTGCAGTTTACTATACAGATAGTTATGCAATTTTAAATTTTAAATTTGCAATTTAATATGTCTTTTATCCATTACTTAGAATGCTCTAACTGCGGTAACAAATTAGAACCTGCCCGCCTCTGGAATCTTTGTTCTATTTGCGGAAAACCATTGATCGTGCTCTATGACTTGAAGAAAATACGTAGATCTATGAAACAGGGAGATATAGCAGGCCGTAAACCAAATCTCTGGCGTTATCAGGAATTGCTTCCGGTTCAAAACCCAAATAATATTCTCTGTTTGGGCGAGGGCTATACACCGTTGATTCACGCAACGGGGTTGGGTAAGGCTTTTCGGTTTGCCAATTTATATATCAAAGATGAAGGACAGAATCCTACCGGTTCTTTTAATGCTCGTGGTCTGGCAGTTGCAGTTTCGCGGGCACGTGAACTGGGAGTCAAAGAGGTTTCGATTTCCTCAACAGGTAATGCAGCCGGTGCAATGAGTGCCTATGCTGCTCTCGGTGGTTTAAAGGCATTCGTTTATATGCCGCGTGATGTACCTAAGACCTTTGTTGTTGAATGTATTGCTATGGGAGCTGAGGTTCAGCTTGTTAACGGGTCTATGAGTAATTGTAGTCATAGGGCAGCACAGGATGCTCGTCAATCTGGACGTTTTGATATATCTACATTTAAAGAGCCATACCGTGTCGAAGGAAATAAGACTATGGGTTTTGAATTAGCTGAGCAGATGGGTTGGAAGTTGCCCGACGTCATTATTTACCCTACTGGTGAAGGTACAGGTTTGGTCGGTATGTGGAAGGCATTTGAGGAATTGCAGAGTCTGGGTTGGATTAAATCAAAATTGCCCCGCATGGTTGCGGTTCAAGCAAGCCGCTGTGCTCCAATAGTTAAGGCATTTAATCAGGGTAATAAGTTTGCTGAACCCTGGCGTGACGCGCAGACCATTGCCTATGGTCTGCGCGTACCTGGTACCATAGGTGACTTTCTTGTTTTGCGCACCTTACATGAAAGCCGCGGCACTGCGATTGCTGTATCTGATAAAGAGATAATGAAGGCGATAAAGCAAATCAGTAATACCCAGGGGATATTCTGCTCTCCTGAAGGTGCAGCAACCCTGGCTGCGTTTAAACTGTTGCGTAAACAGGGCTGGATTGAAGATAACGAAACAGTGGTACTTTTCAACACTGCAACTGGACTCAAATACGTCCATTTATGGACAAAGGATTTGAGATTTTAAGAATAATTGTTTAGTCTAAAGAAATCAAAATCTTACATTAGATTAAACAACTCATTAATGTTACAGACAGTAGATTAATCTGATAAATCACCTGCCTGCCTCAGGCAGGGGCAACTACAGTTAGGTAAGTTGCAAGCATAAAAAGGAGGTAAAATGGCTTTAAAATTTAAATGTCAAAATTGTGGTAAAGATATTATTATAGTATATAGAAAAGCAGGACAGGTTGTAAAATGTGTAGCATGTGGGATTGAAAATGTTATACCTAAAAATACCATTGAGACGACGAAGAAACCTGAACAGTTAGATGTCGCTGTTACGGAAAAAACCACAAAAGAAACGATTACACAGAACACACTGGGACCTAGGAAACTTGAAGATATGCTTTCAGAAGCTTTCCGTATTTATAAGCAGCATTATTTAAAACTTTGGGGGATTGCCGCTATCAGCAGTATCCTCAATGTATTATTCATCATGGCGATGTATGGGGCTGGTTTTCTGATTGCGCTATTAAGTGAGGGTGATAAAATAATCGCCGTATTACCATACATAATTGCCGGAGGCGCGTTTGCCATCACTGTTTTCATTGTCGTTAATCTCTGGGTTCAATGCGCTCTTATGTATTTTATCGCCGTGCAGTATCATGCTACAGATATTGGTTTTAGCGATTCTTACGCGTATGCCTGGTCCAAGCTAGGCACTGCGTTTGTAACCAGTATACTTGTAGGTCTGGCAGTCGGTGGTCTTACCCTTACCATTATCGGCATTCCTCTTGCGATCTATATTGGCGTAAACTGGTGCTTTGCTTTACCGTACGTCGTGATTAAAGGAACTGGTATTACTGAGGCGCTTTCTAAGAGCTATGCTTTGGTAAAAGGTAATTGGTGGCGCGTGCTCGGTATCAATCTGATGTTTGCAGTCATTATGTTCGGTATTAATTCTGTTGCTGGCGTGATACCGATTCTCGGTTGGGTGATCAGTGCGATAGTGGGAACACCGGTTGTTATCCTGGGTTTGGTTCTTTTGTATTTTGACCTGCGTGTTAGAAAACAAGAATATACTCTTGATGATTTGACAAAAGAGCTAAATGTTCGGAGCAGTCCTTAATTGAAGATACTCTCTTATTACGACAATTGTCGTAATGACGTAATGTGTTTTGTATAAAAATGAGGAGAGTTTATGATGGCAGAAGGGCAATATAGCAGACCAGAGATTTACGAATCTGGCAAGGGGTTTAGAGATTTTATCGGTATAATTTTAATTGTTGTTGGAGTTGTTATTGCTCTATGGGCTGTTATCAATGTTTATAAAATATTTACGAATCCACAGGGACTAGAGGTTTTCAAACAGATTATCCCGGATAATCCTGAGATAAGAGAGTTGGATATTGGAGGGGAAAAGGTGATATTGCCTATGGGTATTTTTCTCTTTATGGCATATAGTATTGGATGTTTGTTATTGTTCATTGCCGCGAGCATTGCTACTGCATTGATTACAGGTGGTGTAAATCTGCTCCAGTCTAATTTCCACAGACTGGAGCAAAAAATAAATAAAGAAATTAGTAGTTTGAAGAGTAAATTGGAAGAGATAACAGAGATATTTAAAAAGAAAAGCGATTCAGGATAGCTAAATATTTTTGCAAAGAGATATTTTTAATTAATTAATCAGAGGTAAGATGATTTTATAGTATTGAGTATCAAATTTTTATCGAAAAGCCTTAATTCATTTTTATCTTCTAAAAATCGCTCAACATCTCTTTTCACTTTCTTAAAATCGATTTTTTCAATTTTTGTGCAGAGGAAATCCTTGAAATTATTTTTGTTAATTTTCACGACACTTTTTTCAGTCTGTTTAATAGCATTGTTTAATAATAAATAATTTGGCTCACTTTTTTTACTCAGATACCAGATAAGATCATAAAAATCCCGTCCTTTTGTGTATTTTCTATAAAAACAGGCGTGAAGTTTTAAGGCATAAAGTGATGATAAATCAAAGTGCGTTACAGTGAAAATATAGGTTTTATTGATTAATGTAACTTGCGTAGTCCAGCCTTTTGGTGGATTGGTGTCAATCTCAGACGGATGAGAATTTTATGAGATTTAATTGGCGATAGGTTCAATTCATGTAATATGTTTTTAAATTTCAGATCAATAGTTTGAACTATTTTTGAGTCTTTCTTATTAATGTCCAATTTAAACCCGTAATTTTCGAGTTCTCTATATAAATCTCCAGAAAGCTTGTTGAATATATAATTCTTTTTTTCGATGAGTGAAAAATCCAGGTCTTCAGAAAACCTTTTCAAATCGTAAAGAAATCTTAGTGCGGTCCCACCAACAAAACTCAAATTCCCAAAATATCCCTTATTATAAATGATTCTTAAAATCAAGACCTGTAAAAATTCTCTCAAATAGTTGATTTTTTCCTCATTTGATTGTTTACTCTGCAATAATTTTTCAAGAATGCCCATCATAATTACACCTCTTTAATGAATTTAACTAATAATTTAATGATATCCATAAACCTGTAATTCTTAAAGGTTTTCGCGTACTTAATAATCTTTTTAACACTTAGAGATTCTACATTTTGTAGGCGCAGGGATTCGAAGATTTCTTTATCTTTGTTGCCAAACAGAGAGCGGTTTAGATAGGTGAAGTCAACCAATGCCTTTTCTGGCTCGGCAATAAAATAATTTAAGCCATTTTCGTCCTGTAATATTCTATAACCAGTAAAACACGTGATTTTGACACGTTGATAAATAAACCTGCCAAATTTATTCTCGAACATCATAGTTTTCTTCGGAGAGACAGAAGTTACGTCAGCAACTCGTTCTGGAATCAGGTCATAAAATCCAAGTGCATATTCTGTACTAATATAAGAAGGTTCATATAATTGATTTGCCAGAAACGTACGGGATGGTGTGATTTTACGGTCAATTTCATTTAAGATATACAATCCCTTCTTTAGTTTAATTACGAGTCCTTTTTTCTGCCATTTAGTTAGCTGATTTCTCAATACCTGCCTGTTTTCTCCCAGACTGTTAAGATGACTGGTAGAAAATACAGGAAAACCAATTACTTTCTTTTTAAATTCTAAAAAGTTCATTTCTCTAAATAATCCTTTTTTGTTATTTACAGAAATAATTATACACATATATCTTATCTTGTCAAGCGTAAATTAAAACTGCGCCAACAGCAAAAATTGAATGAAGTCTTGATTTTTAATTTTCTACAATATATAATAATATATGAAAAAGACGATGTTGAAAATCAGAGGTCGGATAAAATTGTGTGAGATTGAGCAAGGCGTTTATAAAATACCATTAGTTTTGCCAGCGTCACTTGAACCACAAAGACAAGAGTTGGATAAAACATTAGTAGCTGCTCAAAAGCGCCTTAAAGATTTTGCTGAAAAAAATGGCTGGGAAGCATTTATTAAAGAAAGTTTTATCGACCGTGCTGAAATCTTTGATAATAAAAATAAGTTTGACCAAACATTTCTAAAACTACATGATGAAAAGCCATCAACCAAGTTACCAAAGACAGTATCTGCTGCCTTAGAAAAAAGGATATTTATCGCCGTTTCACCAAAGTTGTACAGCAAAAACTATCCAGAGGGTATTGAAGAGAAATCCTTTGAAAAGCTGATAACGCATGAAATAGCGCACAGACTCCATATCAGAATTCTTAATGGCGATGAACATGCAATGGGTCCTGTTTGGTTTTTCGAAGGATTTGCAGTATATGCGGCAGGACAGTTTGAAAAATCTCAGGCAAAATTGAATTCTACTGAAATTTGGGAGATTATAAAAGAACAAGGAAGGGGCAGTTATAAAAATTATTCATTTGTTTTTCGTTATTTCCTGACCAGGGTTTGTATTCATGATTTGGTGGAAAGGGCAGGAAAAAAAGATTTTCTGGATTGGTTGAGGCAGGTTGCTAACCAATGATAATAATAATTTGAATAGGAGAATGTGAGGATGCAGGTTAATAAAAAAACTATAGAGAAATATTTGTATAAATGGCAGGGTATCTTGAGAATAAAGGACTGGGATATTGTGGTTAAAATAGTAAAAAAGGAATGGCGTAAGTCTGGCGATGTGAAGATCGATCTTGAGGACAAAAAGGTGGTTCTATTAATAAATAATAAACCAAAATGTGACAATCTTGAAGAATTAGTAGTTCACGAATTGCTCCATATAAAACTGTATGGTATGGATCAGATGATCGAAGACCTTTTGTTCATTATATACGGAGAAAAGAGTAGTAAAAAAAGAGACTTTGCCTACACTCAATTTATGTTGCTTTTGGAATCTACTGTTGAGGATCTAACCAAGGGTTATTTAGCTGCTGCAAAGAGTAAAAAATCACTATCATTTGGTCGGTTAAAAAATGCCGTTGATAAAGAAATAAAAAAGAAGTAGAAAAAGCTATTTCGGTATTTTGGCAATTGCCAAAATACCGAAATGCATGTAGGGGATATGTTCTCAACGGGCTCGTCTGTCCCGAAAGAAATTGAGGGGAACAATAAGTAACATATATTCTTCGAGTAATCTCGTCTTTTGATAAAAAGACGAGGGCATCGAGAAGTTCCTCAGAAAATAGTTATGATGAAGTTCTCGACTACGCTCGCCTGTCCCGAAAGAAATTGAGGGGAACAATAAGTTATTTTGAGGGGAACAATAAGTTGTAGTCGCCCAATTCATTGGGCTATTTGAAATATATTGTCTGATAAATCAGACGACTACAATTCTTATAGAATAAGTTCTGCGCTCCTTTGTACAAGGGGCTGGGTGCGGGGTAGTCGAGAAGTATCTTTTTGATATATTGACAAAGGTTGTGATTACTCTATAATGTGATTCAAGAATGGGAACCAAAATCACTGACATATTAATTTCTTTGTTTCATCTTGATAAGGGCGATAAAAGGAAAAATTATGGTTATTTTGCCGGCATCATCAGTATTGTAGTAAATGTGATCCTTTTTGTTGTAAAACTTATTTTCGGGATTTTTTTAAAGAGTATATCACTCACAGCCGATGCATTCCATTCACTTTCTGATGTGGTAACGTCGTTTATCGTTATACTCGGGTTTAAAATTTCCGCGAAGCCACCTGATAAAAAACATCCTTTTGGCCACGGCAGGGCAGAACGTATTTTTTCAATTGTAATCGCCTGCATATTGATAATTGTAGGAATTGAGTTTTTTATTAATGGTTTTAATAGACTTAGAAACCCGATTCCTATTGAATCTAACTGGCTAATTATTATTGTTCTTCTTATTACAGTTTTTATCAAAGAATTTCTTTCACATGTTTCTTTTGATCTCGGGAAGAAAATTAATTCGCCAGCCTTGAAAGCAGATGCCTGGCATCATAGAACAGATTCTATTTCAACAGTTCTTGTGATAATTGGTTTTATACTCTATAGATTCGGGTTCTATTACATTGATGGAATTTTGGGTATGGTCATTTCTGTTCTTGTAGCATACACCGGAATTTCGATTATTAAAGAATCAGGAAGTTTGCTTATGGGTGAAGCACCTTCTTCGTCTCTGTTTGAGAAAATAAAAGAAACTGCGTTGTGTTGTGATAGTGTCAATGATGTACACCATATCCATGTGCATGACTACGGTGGAAAAATAGAGATTACACTTCACATACGATTAAACAAAGAAATACGTCTTAATGAAGCACACGAGAAAGCATCGCAAGTAGAAAAGGCAGTAAAGGAAAACATTAGAGGCGCAGAAGTAACAGTGCACATTGAACCAGAGAAAGAAGAAAATGAGAAAAAAGACTGACGGTTCGCTGAACATAGAGATAAGAGAATTACGTATGACTGACTATGATAAGCTCATAGCGCTTTGGAACAAAGCAAAACTATTATACAAACCAAAAGGACGGGATATGCGGAAAAATATTAAACGTGAGCTGAAAAAACCTACAGCAATTTTTTTGGTGGCAGAAAAGAATGGTGCATTAATCGGTTCTATATTTGGCACTCATGATGGCAGAAAGGGTTGGATAAACAGGCTTGTAGTAGCACCTGGGTATCGCAAACAGGGTATTGCTGCTAAGCTGGTTAAAGAGGTGGAAAATCGCCTTTTTGATATGGGGATTGGTATAATCGCCTGCCTGATTGAGGATTGGAACCCAGTATCTGTAAAGGTTTTTGAAAAAATGGGATATAAAAGGCATAATGATATAATATATTATACCAAAAGAAGGTTTGCAGACGTATGAAAAAAAACCCATGTGTTCAATTAGACTGGGGAATCGATGGATTAAAATTAGCACTCGGGAATCATGATATTGTGGTTATTGTGGACACTTTGCGATTCAGTACTGCAATAGTGACTGCGGTCGCCAATGGTTTTACGATTTATCCATTTTCTGATAAGGAAAAAGGGGCCCACTATGCACACGGAATTGGTGCAGAAATATCTGGCAAATCAGGTGAGGCGACATACTCGCTTTCTCCATCAAGTTTTATGAATGCTGCTGATAAAGAGAATAAAAAAGTAGTTGTGTTTTCGCCAAACGGTGCTGCTTGTGCTGAACTGGTTCGAGAATATGACATTGCTTATATTGGTTGTTTACTAAATGCCAAGGTTGTGGGTAAGCAGATAGATAAAGCTGCAATAGAAAAAAAGAAAGATATAACTGTTATTGCAGCCGGTGAGCAGCGCGCAATTGATACCGGGGAGAGGATTGTATATGATTTAAAAGAGGCTCAAAGAGTATTTGCTGTTGAAGACTATCTCGGAGCTGGTGCGATCATTTCTTATAGTAGGTTAAAGAAAACTTCAGCGGCAGAAGTATGCGAACTGGCATTTCGGGCAGCGCAGGATAAACTAAAAGATCTTATGCTTAAATCTTTTAGTGGTAAATACCTGGTACAGCATAATCTCACAAAGGATGTTGAACATGCAGCACAATTGAATCAATATGATATTATACCAATAATTCGAGAGGGGAAAATCAAGCATTTATCATCGAAGGACTTATCGTAAAGATTTTTGTGTGCATACTAAAAAGTCATTGCGCGCCCGCCAAGAAGTATGGCGGGCGTGGCAATCTCATTTTTTATACAAAGTGTAAGAAATTGCTTCGTCGCTATGCTCCTCGCAATGACAGAGGAGATCAGTAGAGTCTTGTTACGAAATTTCGTTCATAGGCGTGGTGCGATATTGCAGGAAAAAAAGAAATAAAAAAAATAATAATTTATTCTCTCGCATATTATCAGTTATTTTTAGAGAGAATAAAAAATTGATAAGAGAATATTTGATATATTCGAGAGGTTATTTTGAAAAAAATCGGCATTATTAGTGGGCTTGGTCCTGAAGCGACTATAGATTATTATCGTATTATTATTGAATCGTATCGAGAAAAGACCAAAGGTGGTTTTTCTTAAGAAAGGAGTTTTCAAGATATGTTTGAGAAGGATATTATAGATTGGCTCTTAGAAGATGATAATCCATCGGTTCGCTATTTTACTCTTAGAGATTTATTAGGCACAAAAGAAAGTGATTCTGAACTAAAGGCAACTAAATCCGCAATTCCAAAATCAAAGATAATAACAAAAATATTTTTAAAACAAAAGGCAAAAGGATATTGGGAAGATCCGCAAATTCCTTATTTACCAAAGTACAAAGCATCGTACTGGCAGATAATGATTCTGGGCTACATGGGAATGAACAAGAAAGATCCGAGAGTGAGAAAGGCGTGTGAATATATTTTCCAGTTTCAACACGATGAAGGCGGGTTTTCAAGTGCGACCAGGAAAACAGCATTAAAGGCATATGATTGGTATTTGAAAAGAGGGAAAAAATTACCGTTGCGTAATAAATGGATAGCTTCTTTTATTTTTCAAGGGCAGAGTTCATGCCTCACTGGTAACATGACTGCAGCGCTTATTAGACTCGGATATGCAAATGATTCGAGAGCAAAAAAAGCATTAAAATGGCTCATAAAGATCCAAAACAGAGATGGTGGCTGGCTTTGTCCTTACTGGAGTGCCCATATAAAAGATAAACATGGCTGCTTTTACGGAACAATCTGCCCATTAGAAGCATTTAGCGAGGTTCCAGGAAAAAATTTAACAAAAGAGATGAAACAAACAATAAAGAGAGGAACAGAATTTGTTCTTATGCATCGGCTTTTTAAAGCAGATCATCACAATTATAAAATAATCAAGAAGTCATGGCTAAAATTTGGGTTTCCATGGTTTTATAATTATAATATTCTAAGAGGATTGGATATTTTAACCAAACTGGGTTATACCCGGGATGAGCGTTTAAATGATGCAGTTAAAGTTTTATTAAAAAAAAGGGGGCAAGATGGAAAATGGATTCTTGAAAGTACCCCTTCAGGGAAAATGCATGTTAATTTGGAAACAGTAAGAAAACCAAGTAAATGGATAAGCTTAATTGGTGCAAGAGTTTTAAAACGTCTCTCAAAAATTCTATCTTGACAACACAAACCATTTTGAGTATAATAAAATATAGCTGTAACCGTAGAGGTTTACCTTTATTAGCATTTTCAAAGATGTTGACAAAGGTGTAAAGGCTAGAAAGGAGGACATTTGGATATCTACGGTAAGATAAAGTGGTTCGATAGTAAGAAGGGCTATGGTTTTATTGAGAAAGAAGATGGCTCCGGTGATGTGTTTGTGCATTATGCCGACATTGTTGGCGAAGGATACCGGGTTCTTAGAGAAGGCGACAGAGTTAAGTTTGAGATTGCATCATCACCAAAAGGTGATAAAGCCTTAAAGGTCGAACGTGTTAATGAATAAGAGACATTAGAAGTGTTTCTTAGATGGGGTTTGGATGCACCAAACCCCATTTTTTTAAAAGGGTTCATATGTGAACCCTTTAGGTATTGACATAAAAAATTATTTAGTTATAATTTAATGTGAACTGGGAACGGATTGCGGATGTAAATTTGAACCGTCTCAATGAATCCCTGAAGTTCATAGAAGATGTAATAAGATTTTCCCTTGAGAATAAAGATCTTTTAACCCGGATAAGAAAACTCAGATATGAATTCTTTAAGATAAAAAAGGCTATTCCACTAGCTGATATAATCAGTTTCCGTCAAAGTCGTTATGATCTCGGTAGAACTGCAACATTTGATATTCAAACAAAAAAGACATCTGAAGATTTAATAATTGCTAATTTGACCAGGGCAAAAGAATCGGCGAGAATCATAGAAGAGATTCTCAAATCGATAAATTTGAAGATAGGTAATAGAATGAAAGAAATGAGGTTTCAATTATATGACCTGGAAAAGTATATTATCGGATGCCTTAGAAGAAACTTCAATCCCAGAATCATTGCAGTCATAGATGAAAAATACTTATTAGCATACAGGATTAAAAATATGATAGATATTCTTGGAAATAATGGTGCAACAATGATTCAACTTCGCATTAAAACCTTGCCAGATAGAAAATTCTACAATTATGCTGTGAGGATTAAAAAGACCCTCAAAAAAAAGGATATAAAATTCATCATTAATAATCGATTAGATATTGCTCTTGCCATTGGTGCAGATGGAGTTCATCTTGGCCAGGATGATATACCATTAAGCACGGCGCGTAAGATATTGAGAGATAATTGCATTATTGGTGTATCAGCACATAATATAGATGAAGCGAAAAAGGCAGAACAGGGTGGAGCCAACTATATCGGAGTCGGTTCAATATTTAGGACAAAAACAAAAACAGATGCCCACATCTGTGGGCTGTCAGTTCTGAAATCGATATGCAAAAAAATAACTATACCGGTGATTGGTATTGGAGGTGTAACAAATAAAAATTACAGGGATGTGTTTAAGACGGGCGCTTCAGGTATTGCTGTTTCATCCTATTTATTTGAGGGTGATTTATTAAAGAATATTCGTTCATTGACACTTAGGAAATAATGATTATAATAAAATATACTATGTGTTTGGAAAAAACCAAGTATTCTATCTGCAAAACTGCAAAAAGACGAAGAAAGTTCAGGAGGGTCGAAAAATGAAACGGAACAGGGCATAAGATGGCAGAAGAAGGTATGAGAAGGCGATTAAGGGCAACAAGAATAGAACAAAGCCTTCATAGCTCTCTTTGCGCCTTCTGTGATCCTTCTCAAGCATTTGTTTTTTAAGGAGGATTTATGGAATTAAATATAACCGCAAGAAATTTTGACCTCAGCAATAAGTTGAAACAATATGCTAAAAAGAAGATGTCGAAGTTGGAGAGGTTTTCCCACCATATTATTGATGGCGATATGATTTTGGAAAAAGATAAGTCTTTAAATGTGATTGAGCTTAATTTATCAGTTAAACATTCAGTTGTCACAAGTAAGGTTAAAAATGCGGATATCTATCTGGGAATAAGCGAAGTTTTCAGAAAGACCGAAAGGCAGTTAATTAAGTATGAAGAGAAATTCCGAGAAAGAAAAAGGTTGGCGCACAAAACAAGAAGACAATGAATAAAATAACAACGGAAACTCTGTATCAGAAAAAAAAGGACGAATTTTCTTTAGAAATTGTTATAGGCGAAGAATTTTTACGACAGAGAACAATAACTACCTATGATATTTTTCGTCCTGGTCTTGCCTTAGCTGGTTACACAGGATATTTCTTAAGCGATCGTATATTGATAGTTGGTGAAACAGAGACTGTTTATTTAAAGACATTAACAAAAAAATTAAAAGATAAACGGATTGCAACTGTAATGAACTTTGACGCGCCATGTCTTATTGTTACTAAGGGTTTAGACATTGATAAGAAATTTATCGAACAAGCAAAACATAGAAAAATTCCAATATTGCGGACTTCCATGTCGACGACTCCATTTATTCATAAACTGTCTGCATATCTTGATTACAAGCTTGCTCCCACAAAATACGTTCAGGGTACACTTGTGGACATTTATGGAGTTGGTGTTTTGTTTATCGGTAAACCAGGAACAGGTAAGAGTGAGTGTGCCATGGATTTAATTGAGAGAGGGCATCGTTTTGTTGCTGATGACCTGGTTAAAATTGTGAAGCGGGGTAATATTCTGATTGGTTCTGGGGCTGAAAAGAGTGATCGCTTGAGACATCATATTGAGATTAGAGGCGTTGGAATTATTAATATTTTCAGAATATTTGGTGTTAAATCAGTTAGATTAAGAAAGCGTATAGAAGTTGTTGTTGAACTTATTCTATGGGATGAAACAAAGGGTGAATATGAACGGATTGGTTTAGAAAAGAAGGTAAAGAAAATTCTTGATGTAAAAATCCCGCGTATTGTAATACCGCTTACAGCAGGAAAGAATATTTCAGTTATTGCTGAGGTTATAGCAATGAATTATCTTCTGGGATTGCGGGGAATCAATCCAGCCAAAGAATATGATATTGAATTGAAAAGAGTCTTATCTGAAAAGGAAATGTCAGGTGTTTATTATGATGAACATATAGAGTAATTGATATGATTAAAGGTATAATAGTGGGCCATAGTGACTTTGCAAAAGGAATGCTTCACACGGCTGAACAGATAGTTGGTAAACAACCTGATCTTGAAATTGTTTCTAATAAAGGAATTTCTTGCGAAGTGTTGAGTGAAAGGATCGCAAAAATTGTCCGGAGTAATGAAAGTCAAGAAACAATAGTTTTTGTTGATTTGCCTGGGGGGAGTTGTACGATAAGCTGTTATGGTTTGTTAAAGGATTATAATGAGTTAAATATAATCGTTGGCGTGAATCTACCAATGCTAATAGAGTTTTTTATGTTACGGGATAAACATTCAGTTAATGAACTCGTTCCCATTTTAATTGATAAGGGGAGAGATAATATTTTTAAATTAAGGTGCAAAAAATGAATAAAAAAATCCAATTTTTAGGTGATGTTTTTGAATCGTCCGTAGAGAAATTCCCGGATAAACTGGCGTTAAAAAAAGATGATACTGAATATACCTATTCTCAACTAAAGGCAGAGGTAATAAAACTAAAAAATCATTTATTAGGTCTTGGTTTGAAAAAAGGAGACAAATTTGCAGTATTCGGTGAGAATAGACCAGAATGGGCAATAGGGTATTTAGCTATTGTGCGGGCTGGGTTGATCTGTGTACCAGTAGACCGTTTGTTATCAGAAGCTGAAATTCTTCACATTCTTCGTCACAGCGAAGCAAGCGGTGTCATTGCTTCGGAAAATTACATTGATAAAATCGAAGCAGTCAAAGGTGAATTAAATAATTTCAAATACGTGATACCCATGGATAGTATTAAGAAATTGGAGACAACAAAAGATATTTCTGTTGGCAAGCTTGATCCTGATTCATTGGCAGTGTTGATTTTTACATCAGGCACGACCGGTACGGCAAAAGCAGTTATGTTGAGTCATAATAACATCCTTAGTAATCTAAGAGCTGTTGAACAAATGATACCACTAAACGAAAATGATACACTCGTTTCAATAATTCCTATGCATCACACATTCGAAGGAACTGCTGGGTTTCTTTATCCATTATATCAAGGCGCGGCAATTTACTATCCCGCGAGTTTAAAACCAAAGGACATTTTAGAAACAATGAAACTGGCAAAGGTATCTTGCCTTATTGCTGTTCCTCTTCTATTTGAAAAATTCTTAGGAGCTGTTCACAGGAAAGTCGCGAGCTCATCCTTACCAACCAAAGTTATGTTCAATGCAATAAGTGGAGTAGGCTCGGTCTTTAAATTTTTAAGGAAACCACTTTTTGCAAGGGTGAGAAGAGAGATGGGTCTTGGTAATCTAAGAATTGCATGTGCTGGTGGAGCGGCACTTACAGAAAAGGTTGCACGGGGATTGAAACTTCTTGCTATACCTATTCTACAGGGGTATGGATTGACTGAAACATCACCGGTAATCTCAGTAAGTCCATTAGAAAAGCCAAACATTGCTTCAGTCGGGGTTGTTATTCCAGGTGTTGAGGTTAAGATCACTGAACCCGATGAAAATGATATAGGTGAAATTATCATGCGCGGTCCTAATGTAATGCTTGGGTATTATAAAAATAAAAAAGCAACAGATGAGATTATAAAGGATGGTTGGTTATATACTGGAGATTTAGGGTGGCTCGATGATGAAGGTTATTTATATATCACAGGTAGGAGGAAAAGTTTAATTGTTACGCAGGCCGGTAAGAATATCTATCCTGAGGAGCTTGAAGCAAAACTATTAAAGAGTCAATGGGTACAAGAGGTTTTAGTAGTACCAAGAATTGATCCTGACACTAAAAAGGAATCCATATGCGCTCTGATTTTTCCGGATTATGAATTACTTGAGCAATATAGCATTTCATCAGATATTACACTAAGTGAGGAAGATATTGAATCAATATTCAAGGATGAGATAAAAAAGGTTAATGAAGATTTACCTGCCTATAAAAAAATTCTTCAATTTGAAGTCAGGGAAGAAGAATTTCCCAAGACTACGACAAAGAAGATAAAGCGGCATATGTTTATTGAAAGAGGAGTGAAGGTTTAACCTGATTACTGTTTAATACGTAAAAATAATATGAGTTCTTGGTTCTAATGTCAAATGACACATTAAAAATGTCAAAAGAATGTCCAAATCTGAATCTCAAAATTTGACATTGGAAATTTGGATTTGATTTGTCATTTGGATTTTGGCATTTGTAATTAGTCTGTTACTTTATAAACTTCATCATGTTCATGAACTGGATTATCAACTTTCAATCCAATATCATCGCCCTTTTTCGCTTTTTGAATTGATTTGTGCTCAATCTGCATAGAATTGATTACTTGCGTAAAATCAGTGGTATGTCCTTTTATATGAATTGTGTCTCCTACATTCAATTCATCATCAATTAACTGTAGAACTGCTACATTTATATTATTAAAACAATGGGTTATTTTGGCAATTAGTTTTTCCATCTATCCTCCTTTTAAACAATTTTACTTATAAAATCTTATGTGTCAATAGTGAAAAAATATCTCTGTAATCAGGCGCGCAGCGCCGAGCTCATTGACAAAAAAAGTTTTTGGATTATAATAATGAGAAAGGAGATTTATGATATTTGTTTCTTCACTTGATGTTATTCCGGGTAAGGTTGATGATTTGCAGAAAATTATCAAATCTCTTAAAGTACCTGAGGATATTAAAATAAGGGAATTCCTTACCTTGTTTGGTAAACCCGATTATCTTTTGACTTTTGAAGCTCCTGATGAGGAAAAAGCGATGTCTTTTATCCTGAAATTTGTATCGGTTGCAGTTCCTAAAACCTCAGTAGGAGTACCAGTGGAGAAGGTGTAATGACTAATATGCTTCAGCGAATTGCGAAAAAAGAAGAAGTATCAGTTCAATATTTAAAAAAGGGAATTAAAAAAGGACATATAGTTTTGGTAAAAAACCGAAAACATCGCATCACTCCAATTGCAATTGGTCATGGACTGAGTACAAAAGTCAATGCCAATATCGGAACATCTCCAGATGTTGCTAATATAAGATACGAATTGAAAAAATTGGAGGTAGCGATTAAGGCTGGGGCAGATACAGTTATGGATCTTTCAACCGGCGGGAATGTCGATCGTATAAGAAAAGCAATTGTTAAGGCATCCCGGGTGCCAATTGGGACAGTACCCATTTATCAGGTTGCAATTGAATCGCAAAAAAAGAAAAGACCTTTTCTTAAGGCATCAGTAGACGAAATTTTTGAGGTGATTGAACGTCATCTTGATGACGGGGTCGATTTTATCACGGTCCACTGTGGTGTAACCAGAGAGAGTATCAAGGGGCTAAAACGAAAGAAACGGGTCTGCGGAGTTGTCAGCCGCGGCGGTTCAATGATGATCGAATGGATGGCGTTTAACAAAAGAGAGAATCCACTTTATGAATATTATGATCGTTTGTTAAAATTGGCAAAAAAATACGATGCGACCTTGAGCCTTGGTGATGGTCTTAGACCCGGGGCAATCGCAGATTCAACCGATAGATATCAGATAAAAGAGCTTATTGTAATCGGTGAGTTAGTAAAATGGGCAAGGGATGAAAAAGTTTCAGTAATGGTAGAAGGACCAGGCCACATTCCAATACATGAAATTGAGGCAAATATTCGATTGGAAAAGAATATTTGTGATGGTGCGCCTTTTTATGTTCTTGGTCCACTGGTCACTGATATAGGGGCAGGATATGACCATATTGTATCTGCAATTGGTGGAGCCATGGCAGCATATTATGGAGCTGATTATTTGTGTTATGTGACACCATCTGAACATCTGGGTCTACCTAATGTTGAAGAGGTAAAGGAAGGTGTTATAGCTTCAAAACTGGCTGCGCACGCTGCAGATATTGCAAAAGGAATAAAGAAGGCAAGACAAGCTGATCTTAAGGTAGCCAGGGCAAGATATTCTCTTGATTGGCAAAAGATGCTTAAACTTTTGATTGACCCTGATAAGGCAACAAAAATATTTAAACGTTCCCGTTCAAAATCAGACATGACCTGTACTATGTGCGGAGAATTTTGTGCAATGAAGAAGACAAAAGAAATTATTAAGGGTCATAAATAAAGAATTGTTTGTGTGTTAAATAAATTGAAAAAGTTGGTTCAAAAATTAAGCACCGAAAAACAAATAGATTGCCCGGATGAGCAGAATATATAAGGAATTCAAAGATTAAAATATGGCTGATGTTTTGATTGTCGAAGATAAATCCAGCTTTGGAGAAATGTTAAGGAGTAATTTAGAGGATGCCGGTATATCTGCTCGATTAGTAAAAAGAGGCCGTGAGGCATTACAGGTTTTCAAAAAAGAGAAGGTGGAAATTGCCCTTATTGATTTGAGACTGCCTGATATAGATGGCATTGATTTGTTGCGTGAGTTAAAGAAATACGATATTGATACACAGTTTGTAATTATGACTGCATTCGGGACTATAGAGCGGGCAGTTGAGGCAATGAAACTTGGCGCCTGTGATTTTTTGACTAAACCGTTTGACATTGAACAACTCATTAATATGATAAATCGAATTATTAAGGAGCAGAGATGTTTTTATGAGAATATTCTTTTAAAGGATGAAGCTGCGAAGATTTATGGGTTTCCTGAGATAATTGGCAAAAGTGCTGCCCTAAAAAAAGCAACAGATTTTTTACAAAAAGCAGCACCAACTGATACTACAGTTCTTCTTTTAGGCGAATCAGGTACTGGTAAGGAATTGTTTGCCCGGGCATGTCATAAGCTGTCGTCAAGAAAAGAAAGCCCATTCGTCCCCTTGAATTGTGCGGCAATACCCCATGAACTTCTTGAAAATGAATTATTTGGTTCAGAAAAAGGTGCATTTACAGGTGCTGTGACAAGAAAGCTCGGCAAATTTGAACTTGCAAACAAAGGTACTATTTTCCTGGATGAGATTGGTGATCTTAATTTAGACCTGCAGGCGAAGATCCTGCGCGTACTACAAGAAAGAACCTTTGAGCGATTAGGCGGTACTTATTCGATAAAGGTTGACGTTAGAATAATCGCAGCGAGCAATAAAAACCTTTTAGATTTTGTGAAAGAAAATAGATTTCGTGATGATCTATATTATCGATTAAGTGTTTTCCCGATAAAAATTCCTTCATTGAGAGAAAGAACAGAAGATGTACCACTCTTGGTCGATTATATTCTTAGAAAACTACGTTCAAAAAAAACTGTTTCTATTGAAGCAAATGAAAAATTACAGAATTATAATTGGCCTGGTAATATAAGAGAATTGGAAAATGCTATTGAAAGGGCAGTTATAATTGCAAAAGATACTATTTACCCAGAGCACATACTTTTACCAGAGACAAAAAAGCTAAAGGTCTCTTCGAGTTCTGCAAAAACATTGAGAGCAGCAGCGAATTGTGGACGTGAAGTAGCAGAGGCAGAGATTATCAAAAAAATACTCGAACAAACAGACGGCAACAAATCAGAAGCTGCCCGCCGTCTTAAAGTATCCTACAAAACATTACTTAATAGAATTAAAAAATACAAGGAAAAAGGTTTGTTATAACAAACCTTTCAAATCCTAAATTCTAATATCTAAATCCTAAACAAATTCAAAATTCCAATTTCTTAAATTCAAAACCAGAATAAATACAAAATCCCTTCCTCGATGCCTGTCCGCCTCTGGTGGAGGAGGGGATAAAGCCTGCCCTGAACCTTGTGCTGAATATCATTTCAGTATTGTTTCAGGGGGGAGGGTGAAATAATTACTGATTCCTGTATCCTAATTCCTGTTCCCTACTTGTATGCCGAGGGCCGGACTCGAACCGGCACTCCCATTGCTGAGAAGCGGATTTTAAGTCCGCTATGTCTACCAAATTCCATCACCCCGGCGGGTTCAGTAAGAACTAAGCACTAAACACTATGCACTATAACTTAAATATTAGGTAGTAAACAGTAAGCATTAGTGGTCAGTGCTTTCTTTTTTTTCATTAGAGTCTAATATCTATTATCTAATCACTGTTTGGTTATTATACACAACAAAACAGTAATGTCAATAAAACAACGCTATTAACGCGCCAAATTTATGCCCCTGATCAAAGATAGATGAAACGATCTTAACGGTAATAACGAATTAAACGGTTCCACCATGTCAATAATCCTTATATTTTCCTCTCCCTCCGAAATTGCTTGCCCCGTTAGATAAAACAATCTTTAAAGGTAATACGCATCAAATCATTCTTACTACATCATAAATACTTGAAAAGAAAAATTAAGTTCATATCTAACGGGGTGAAGTAATTTGGGATTTTGATTTTTCCCAACCTGGGTGGACATGCCATTTGATATCTCATCTTGTGTGTGAGCGGCTGATGCCCCTACGATTATTTAAGAATTGTAGAATGTCAAGGGCGTGTTGCCCAAATCCCTTTTTGTCATTGCGAGCCCCGACCATTAAGAATTGTAATGGTCGGGGTGTGGCAATCTCATTATATTTCATGAGATTACGCAGCCTGTTCCGAACGCCGTGAGGAATCTCGCTCCTCGTAATGACATTTTAGAATTCCACATGCCTGAATTCGATTTGGGCAACACGCCCTCAAATGTCAACAGGGTGACCGAGAATGCCGAAATTTGTAGGAGTAGAGCCTTTAGGCTCGTTAAATGTAATTAAATTTCGGCATATTTTCACGGGCCCTGTTAAATAGTGTAACAGCGATGCTCATACTTTTCCTAAAAGTTTATTTAACGGGGCGGGCGTAAACGCCCTACTCCTTATTCTCGGTCATCCTGTCAATTGAAAACCCAATATCTAATGTAAAATTCTAAATTTTGTCATTAATCTTATTTCTTAGCCATCTTTCTACCTTCTTCTGCCTTCTTAAGCCCTCTAATATCATTGACTTTTCAAAATAGTTTAATATAATACTCATGTGCGCGGGGGTAGCTCAATGGTAGAGTCACGGCCTTCCAAGCCGTTGGTTGCGGGTTCGAGTCCCGTCTCCCGCTTTACCCAGCACTTTTGAAAAAAGTGCTGGGCGGCATATGGCTTATAGCTTATAGCATATGGTAATAAAGCAAATCTTGGCAAGGGGGAATTATCTTTGGTGTCTAGGTTTAGGTATTTAGGTATTTTGGATTTTTAGGCATTTATATTTTAGGGGGTTTTTATGAGGAAAGTCTTTGTTTTAGCAGTGCTTTTGGTATTATGTTGTGGTGGGGGAGAAAAACAAACACAAGTAGTTTCCCCAGAAAAACCAATACAGATTGATAAATCAGTTTTAATGGTAATCGCTCCAAAAGATTTTCGTGATGAAGAGTTTAAAGAACCCTATGATTTATTTACTAATTCAGGGATAAAAGTAATTGTTGCCTCAATAGATACTGTACCTGCTAAGGGAATGCTCGGGATGACAG
>Ga0209986_10000965_pt1 | contig 28226 bp, 19 predicted proteins | sample BlataG_FD_183168 | JGI IMG/M metagenome (GOLD analysis project Ga0209986, IMG submission 183168) | Deep subsurface microbial communities from Black Sea to uncover new lineages of life (NeLLi) - Black_00105 metaG (SPAdes) (version 2) | ecosystem: Environmental > Aquatic > Marine > Oceanic >...
GGCATGGGTTGTGCCCCGGGTGTCTTGGGTGTGGCCGTCGGCGGCGACCGTGGCTCGTCTTACTACGGGTCCAAAGAGGCTCTCTTCCGCAAAATGGATGAGCCCAATCCGGACCCACAATTAGCTACCCTGGAGGAGCGCTTAACAGAGGAAGCCAACCAATTGGGCATCGGTCCGATGGGCTTCGGAGGGGAAACGACCGTACTCGGTGTAAAAATCAAAGGAATGCACCGTTTGCCGGCCAGCTTCTTCGTCTCCGTATCTTATATGTGTTGGGCACATCGCCGCCGTCGGATGATCGTGCGCGGTAGTGAGGTTTTGTACCTATAGGAGAGCGAGGCATGGATAATCTCAGCGTTCCCATTTCGGACGAGGACATCCTTCAACTAAAAGTTGGCGATTCGGTATCGCTCTCCGGTGTGATTATCACCGGGCGCGACACGGTCCACAAATGGATGATCGACACCTTCATCAAGAAGACTCGCCAACCGGAAGCCGACGACCTCGAGATCTACCAGGCTATCAAACCCCTGCTCAATGCCGGCGCTCTTTACCACTGCGGTCCGGTTGTGGCTGGATTGGAGACAGGCGACTACCGATTCGTGGCTGCGGGTCCGACAACCAGCATCCGGGAGGAACCGTACCAGAGCGATATAATGCGCCATTTCAACCTCAAAGCGGTGATTGGAAAGGGTGGGATGGGACCGGAAACCCTTGCCGCTTGTCACCAGGTACCAGGCGTCTATTTGCACGCTATCGGTGGGGCAGCTTCGTTAATTGCCCAAACCGTGCAGCGGGTGATTGATGTCCATAAACTTGAATTTGGGGTGCCGGAGGCGATGTGGGTGATCGAGGTTAAAGACCTCCCACTTGTCGTGACGATGGACGCTCATAACAACAGCATCCACGCCGAGGTCAAGACGCAGTCCATGGTGGAATTGGAGAAATTGTTGGCTATGTAGGAAACTGTACGAGGGGAATGAATCGCGCAAGCCGGCTATAGATCAAGCACAATCTTTGCCAATACAGCCCGGTGATCTGAGTGCCGACAGCCGGGGGCATCCAGGTGACAGGCTTCCAGCACTTTCCATTGGCAATTGCCAGGATAGAGGAAGATATAATCTAAGCGACGGCGGCTTGCCTGGCTTCTCCATGGCAAACGTAGTTCGTGTGTGGCACCATCCGCATGTGGATGCAAATATCGAAAGACGTCAAGCCAGGTTCGTCGCATGCGGGTAATCTGCGAGGCATGCTCATGAGCATTGAAGTCGCCGCCGACAACCCCAACACCTTTCGCCTACCCGTCGCCAGACCATCGCCCAATAACCCCTCGGCGATCACCTGGGCGGGGTAAATCATCATGAACCAGGCTACCGGGATAAGGTAAGGTACTAACCCCAGAAAACGTGGTCCGAGCAGATCAGTGTAATGGTAAGGCCTGTAAACCCAACCCGTCGCCACCCCAACACTCTCGTAGAGTAGGCTTATCCCAAAGTTCAGGCAGAATAGAAGCAACGTACGAGGGCAACCAAGTCTCACCCGGGCATGGATCAGGGCGAAGGCAAAGGCCAGGAGGGTGAGTAGGGGCATGACCGGCTTTTCAATTTGAGGTAAGCTAAGCAAATGTGCCGTACTGGTATAAGCCGAGAGAGCCGCATAGATCAGTAACACGATTAGCGCCAAGCGCCGCAGTAATCGTTCTGAGAGCATCATATCTCCCTAAAAATATGACATATAAACAGGGGCCTTAAACATTATCCAGTAGGGGCACGGCACTCCTGTAAAAAACGCAGGTACTGTGTGCCGTGCCCCTACCAAAATAACGCTGGCTCACGCACCTCGGCACGAAGTTTTTTTATCCCCCGGAACCATAAGTATTGGATATGTTATATACCCGAGTCTATGTTCTCTCGTTTACATCATTTCCTTCAAGCTGCTCCAGGTCTCGACACAGGTTGCGAAACCGGACCACGAGGCTGATAAGGAACAGAGCCATGATGCCCAAAATCGCGCTAAAGCCGAGAAGCATGTAATTAAACGTGTTTACCGAGGCTTCTTGAAATAACATCCTTGCACGCTCCCGATGAAAATCGAATAAAACCAGATCAGGAGTCACGTGATTGACGAACGCAGGCCACCCACTAACATCTATCCTATGCCGATAGCACCTTCCTCTTCGCTTGCTCAACTCTCTCCGCCAAGCGCTGCAATCGTAGGCGGTGCCAGAGAAGAGTGACATATATCAAGGTGAAGGTGAACAGGCTAAAGAAAAAAGCCACACGCATTTTAGGGTCCATATTTAAGCTGCCCATCGCCGCTGGGTCACCACTGCCGATAACCACCGGGTGGATGGTTCGAAAGATGCGGATCGAGAGAAAGGTAATCGGCACGCTGATGAAGCCGACGATGCTATACACAGCACCAAATCGGGCTCGGCGATCGGGATCTTCAACCCCCTGGCGGAGTAAAAGGTAGGCGATGTAAACCAACTCCATAACGCTGGCCGTAACTAAGCGTGGATCCCAGGTCCACCAGGTGTTCCAAATCGGTCGCGCCCATACCGAACCGCTGATGATGTTGGCAAGAGTAAAAAACAGACCGATCTCTACCGAGGCCAAGGCGATCTGATCCCAGCGGTGGTCACCCCGCGCTAGATAAACCCCACCAGCTATGGCCGTTACCAAGAACGCCAACCCCCCAACCCAGCCGACAGAAACATGGAAGTAGAAAACACGCTGCACGTCTCCCATCACCGCCTCGCGTGGGGCATAGAACAGCACCAGATACAAGGCCACAACCAACAGTGCGCTAGTGATCCAATTGAGCGCCTTCAGGGTCTTGGGTATGGGTTCCATAAGGTAAACTCCGGTTTTAGGGTTCAGGGATCAGGAACACGTCCCAATCCCTAATCCATGATCCCTAATCCCTTTATTCTTCAACCACATAATCAAACACCATAAAAGCAACAGCAATAAAAATAACATCATATGCAATTAGCAAATTTATCCAAGGCCAGATTTCCACCATTTCAAAACCTTGCAGAAAGCCATTGCAGGCCCTGAGCGCAGCCACCAGCACTGGAAGCACCACCGGGAATAGTAGAATCGGCAGCAGTACATCTCGCGTGCGTGCTTGTACCGCCATCGTTGACAGTAGCGTGCCTACCGCGACATAGCCAACCGAGCCAAGAAGGATGACTGCCATTAACCCTGGACGAAACAGGTTAACATCATATAGCACACTGTAGACCGGTAAGACGATGGCTTCGACGATCAGCATGAAGATCAGGTTGCCCAGGGCTTTACCAAAATACAGCGCGCTGCGATCAACCGGCGCCAGCAACAACCCATCCAGGCAGCCACGGTCCTTCTCAACCGCCATCGAACGATTGAGCCCCAGTGTGCCGGAAAAAGCAAAGGTGACCCACAACACACCGGAGGTGACCGTCTCCCTAGTGCGGATGTCAAGTTCGAGAGCGAAGTTGAAGATCAGGATCACCAGCAAGGCGAAGACGAGCATGGCGCTGAGCAATTCCCGGCTGCGAAGTTCAGCAGTTAGATCCTTCCACACTATCGCGCTGATGGCGCGAAGATAACCACTGAAGCGGCTTCCTCGGTTTATGACAGCAGGCTGTTCTATGGCTTCCATGGATGGAGTAGCATCAAGCATGAGTCACCGAGTAGTAGAGCGCCGGTAACTCTGCCAGGTCTACTTCGCTCCGACGGACCGAAGCTGCGATCTTCCCCTTGTGGAGGATATCGACCCGATCGGCAAGGTCAGTCGCCCGGGTCAGGTCATGTGAGGTCATCACCACCGTCCGACCGCGGGTAGCGACCTCATGCAGCACGCCGTCCAGCATCACCGCCGCTTCCTGATCGAGTCCTGTATGGGGTTCATCGAAGAGCAGAATCCCGGGATCGTGCAGGATCGCCCGGCCAATGGATAAGCGCTGCTGCATGCCGCGTGAAAATTGGCGCACTCGGTCTCGCCTTAAGGCTATCAACCCTACCATCTCGAGCACATCTTCGATACGCTGCTGCAAGTTGCGGACACCATACATCCGACCGTAGAAGCGTAGATTCTCCTCCGATGTCATATCACCATATAGCAGCGGCTGGTGGGTGACTACGCCCAGGCACCGGCGTACGGCGGTTGCCTGCGCTGGCAGAAGATGACCCGCCACGCGCACCTCACCCATACTGGGTCGGGAGAGTGTAGCCAGGATGCGTAGGAAGGTCGTCTTGCCAGCTCCGTTTGGACCCACCAAAGCGACGAACTCACCATGCGCAACGCGAAAATCTAACCCCCGCAGCACCGGCTTCAGACCGAATGTTTTCACCAGTCGCTGTGCTTCAATCATCATCACCCCGGATGGAGTCAAACGCCGGTCGCTTGAGTGGGTCACGCTTCCGTATTCTCCTTGAGCGATTTCCCACAGCTGGAGCAAAAGCGGTCGCCATTGAAAACAAGTTCCCCACAAGCACCACAGATTTCCCCACTAAGTTCTCTCTGGTCACGGCGCAGACGAGCCACCGTATTATCCAGTCTGGCCTTCAAACCCTTCTCCCTGGAAGATTCATCCACGGCGACATCCAGCCCATCTATCGCTTTTAAAATATTGCCACCACGCGCCAACAAGACCCCCCGCTGCACTTGATAATCATCTAGAGGAACCTTCCCCATAGCGTGATCCATGTCTAACTCCTGGAGAGCATCCAACACACGATCTCGTTCGGCTTGGAGAGTTGAGAGGCGGTGATCCTCTTCAGTACCACAAACACCCTTTTGCTCGATCAGCGGTCGGGTGATGAAGGTCACGGTCAGTAGGACGAGCGTTAGGATGATGAGTATTGACCCAAGATCCATGTTAGCACTCCAGGGAGTGGCAAAATATAGTGAGGAAAAACCTCAACTGACGTATGCTGGGCGTTGTTTTATCGCTCACCGTCCACCGTCTTCTTTCATCAATCAAAGAAGAAATCAATCCGGGGGAAGCTACCATTGAAGGAACACCCTAATGCCTGAGAACATTCTCAACAGCTTCGACAATTTCCATCAATGCGGTATAGGGACCAATCCTGACATCAGCCAAGCGGTTGTCGGGACCAATTATAAAGGTTTCAGGCACACCACTAGTGCGAAAGGCCTGAGAGATACGCGTGCCCAGGTCGGGACCATTGGGGTATGTGATGCCGTACTTCTTCAGGTAAGCCCGCGCCTCACGCTCGGTGTCAGCATAATTCACACCGAGAAAAACCACCCCGCGATCTTTGTACATCTGATATGCCTGTTCAAATATAGGAGCCTCATGTTCACAGGGCATGCACCATGAAGCCCAGAAATTAATCACTACGACTTGCCCTTCCAGGTCACCAATGGCGATCTGCTCGCCACTGAAGGTGGTCAATATGAAATCGGGGACCTCGTCGCCGATGCCCATCGAGCCCTGATGAGCCCGTATCAGGCTAAAACCAAGCAACCCCAGTAATCCAAGAAGCAATATGCAAGCGATGAAGATGCCCCAGAGACGCTGCAGTGAGAGTGGACCAGCTTCAGCAGGAACATCTTGTGCTATTACACCTTCCCGATCATTAGCGCCTAGTTCGTCGTATCTCAATAGCTCACCTTTCTCGCCGGCGAAGTTCTTCCTCCAGGCGAGCGATGTATGGATCCTCAGGCTTAGCCGGTTGCACCTGCTCAGCCTGGACTGTAGCCTGACGCCATTTCCGAAAAGCGCGCAAGAGGATAACTATCCCAACTAATAAAGCCACCGGAGGTAGGATGTAAACCAATAAGTTTATGCCCTTGGCGGGCGGAGTGGCCAGCACCCGGACACCATATTGCTCAACGAAATACTGCTTGATCTGTTCTTCGCTCCAGCCAGCGGTCAGCTTTTCGCGAATAGTATCCCGCCATTGACGACAAGCCTGCATCTGGCATGTGTCTAATGGGATATTCTCACACACCGGGCAATATAGTTGTTTGGCAATCGCGTTGACTTCGTCATCTGTCGGCTCGTTGTCCTGCGCCACTGCTGATACCGGAGTGAGCAAGCTGGACAACAGCAGGATGACCAGTAAACTCAGGGGCAGAGTGATCTTGTACATCTTTTACCATTCCATCCGGGCACAGGCGAAGACGGCTACCGCCAGCGTAATCTGCCGGTCCAGCTAAGATTTCCGATCCGGCCAAGCTGCCGCCAAGGTGCCTAAAATGAACAATAGCCCACCCAACCAGATGAAGTTCACCAACGGGTTGAGAAAAACCTTAAAGGTAGCTCCTCCGGTGGGCGTAGGTTCCCATCCCACCAACATCACGCTCAAGTCATCCTCCAGCGTCGAACGCACGCCGGGGATGGACACCGCCATCTCGGGAGCGTAGTAATAATCCTGTCGCGGGTAGAGTTCACCCACATACTTTCCATCCCGGTATACCGAGACCACGGCGCGGATAACAAACCGACCATCCGGGCTGTCAAATTGATCCATAGATTCGTAGATCATCACGTAACGACCGAGGGTTAGCTGCTCGCCCCAAACCAGCGTAGCCTGGGTTTCGGTCTGGAATATTTCTATCCCGATGATGCCGACCACCATCATCACCGTACACAGGTGGATCACGTAGCCTCCATAACGCTGCCGGTTGCGTCTCATAAGGCGCCATAGTGCCAACGGTATGATTTCTCCATGACGACGGCGGCGAACCATAGCTCCGCGCCAGAACTCATTCAGGGTCACCAGCGCGACAAAAGCCACTACCCAGAAGCCGAGCAAAGCTCCGAGGTTGGTAATTCCACGCAGGGTAAGGATCAAGGGCACCAGGAGCGATGCGCCGAACGGCTTCAATAAGGCCTTGACCAGAGGCTTCCACCAGGTGTGGCCGTATGTCGAGAGCGGCGCTACCGCCATAAGTATCAGCAACCCGATTCCCAATGGGGCGACAGCCCGTTCGTAGAAAGGGGGACCGACAGTCACCTTCTGACTGGTGATCAGCTCCGAGATCAATGGGAATAGAATACCCCAAGCACACACCACCAAGATACCTATAAGAAGAAGGTTATTAAGCAGGAGAAGAGCTTCGCGTGAGAGCATCGAATTAAGCTGATTCTTGCTTTTGAGCTTCTCCCAACGCCAAATTAGCAGGATGAATGAACCAACAAACGATATTCCAATGAAAATTAATAACATGGGACCGATAGCTGACTCAGCAAACGCATGTACCGACATCAGGACCCCAGAGCGTGAGAGAAAGGTACCGAATATGACCAGGGAATAGGTCAGGATAACTAATACCATGTTCCATTGCTTGAGCATGCCTCGCTTCTCATGGATCATAACTGAGTGAATAAAAGCTGTAGCACTGAGCCAAGGTATCAATGCAGAGACTTCCACCGGGTCCCATCCCCAATAGCCGCCCCAACCGAGAACATCATAAGCCCACCAGCTACCCAGTAATAGTCCCGCGGAAAGGAAGAGCCAGGCAACAATCGTCCAGCGCCGACCCACCCGGAGCCAGTGATCATCAGTGCGACCGGTAATCAAAGCACCCATTGCCAGAGCATAAGGGATCACAAAGGATACAAAACCCAGATATTGCATAGGAGGGTGAACGATCATCCCCAGGTGGCGCAGCAAGGGGTTTAGACCTCGACCATCAACCGGCACCAACGGTATCGTCCCACGGGGTTGGAACATGGCCGTAATCTGTTCGCCATCCAGTGTCTTCCACAGACGGGCAAAGGGGTTTTCAAAGAAAATCGCCAGGGATAGAAAGAAAGCCAGGTTTACCATTATCACAACCACCACCCACGGCAATAGCTCCCGATTGTGGTCCCATTTGCGTAGACTGACCGCGCTGGCAAAGGCAGCCATCAGCCAAGACCAGAAGACCAACGAACCGGCCTGGCCACCCCACAAGGCGGTGATCTTGAGATAAACCGGCATGTCGTTACTGGTGGTCGAATATACGTAGTGAACCTGAAAGTCCCCGCTGACCAGAAGCCAAACGATCGCTAACACCGACAAGGTCACCAACGGCCAGGTGAGCAGCATGGCATGACGAGCGCTTTCAACGAATTGCGTTTTACGACGAATAGCGCCGTAAGTTGCCGCGCCGACACCATATAGAGCGATTAAAAATGTGAGCACCAGCGAGAAATAGCCTACATGTATGATCACTCTACCTACTCCCGAACCATAAGAAGATAAATAACTATGTGCCGGCTGCTATCCAGCGTTCAGACCAAATTATTTGACTACTTCCCCTCCGCTGCCTGAACGGGTGACTCGGCCTCGTAGCGGGTCGGGCATTTGAGCAGAAGTTCATCGGCATAGAATACACCATCCTCGCCTAACCGTCCGGTGATGATCGCCTGCGCACCATGGCGCAGCAGATCAGGTCGGGGGCCGATGTACACCACCTCCAGACGCGAGGCGTTCGAGTCGGCTATCGCCTGTTGCTGCACCTCCATTATCCCACCAGCCTTCTGAATTCGATCAAGATCGGCTGGTAGGTTGGCGACAGCGAAGCGTAGCGTCAGCGTCTGGGCATCGTATTCGATCGTGTCACCTCTGATCACCCCCGAGATCTTGATGTCCCGATCAACGATCGCCTCTCCCTTGGCGAACAACTCATCGATAGTCATATAATATTGCGTCGTGGCTTTGGTGGAGGCAGCGATCAAGTAGACGATCGCTGCCGCGATCATTATCCCACCAATCATGAACTTCGCCCGAGAGCCGGGGTCGTCCACCGAATCCGACATATCGTCACTGCTCATCTACCGAACTCCTGGCGATTCCCTGTTCCAGCACTCACCGTAAGGGGAATTGCTGCATGTATCGTGCTTTTCCAACCCCTGATATATGAAATAAGTATCCTCTTCCAAGTAACAACAACCCTAACGGGCACATCTTCACCCAAAGACATTAAACCCTTATGAATCACCGGCAATGTAAGAATGAGGGGCAAAGCACACCAACCGTGGCCGGGCTCACCAAACAAAGGAGAGCATGTTGTACTATCCAACGCTGCAGTAACGACCAACTCAATTAGATTACGGGGGAATTTTCCTTATAAATTTGCATCCCGTCGTGAAGCTATTAGATATTCTCTGGCAATTATACTATCTCGGTACCCTAATTATCCCTGCTCCGCACTTCGGTCCTGCAGCTGATATATTATCCAGAAAGAAGTATCAGCCCATAAGTTAGTCCCTTAGCCCAGCACCGAGGTTGGTACGTTCCTCACCCTGATGAACGTGTGAATTAAATTCCATCCTACCGAGTACCAACCCCAATTCTATGGGTCAAGATATGGCGCATGCCATCTATCGGCCTTGGGACTCTAAAGGGTGGTCGAATTGACAACCAGGTAAGACCTCCGTGCGGGTATAATACGTCCTATGAACCCGCCATCATTTCCGCCACCGAGACTGATTCAGGAAGAAGGTACATTTCAGGATGTCGTGACCACCCTGCGTTCCCAATCGCGTCTGGCGGTCGATACTGAGTCAAACAGCTTACATGCCTATCGGGAACGGGTATGCCTGATTCAATTCTCTATTCCCGGGGCGGACTACTTGGTCGACCCCCTTGCGTTGCGTGATCTGAATCCACTTGATTCGCTCTTTTCCAACCCGGAAATTGAGAAAGTCTTTCACGGAGCCGAGTATGACATCATGTGTCTTAAACGCGACTTCGGTTTCACCTTCGCCAATCTCTTCGATACCCGAGTGGCAAGCCGTACCCTCGGCCGAAAACGAAGTGGTCTGAGGGACATCCTGGCTGAAGAGCTCGGCGTCCAAGTGAGCAAACGCTACCAGCGAGCCAACTGGGGCAAGCGTCCCCTCCCTCCCGATCTACTTGACTATGCACGTCTCGACACCTACTATCTGCTACCACTACGCGACCGCCTAGCTAAAGCCCTGCAGCGTGCTGAGCGCTGGGAGGAGGCGAGTGAAGCCTGTGAGCGCCTGACCGATGTCGATCCCCACGACAACGGATTCGACCCAAAGGGGTACTGGCGCATCTCCAACGTACGGATACTTACTCCCAGACAGATGGCTGTGATGCGCGAGTTGTACCTGTATCGCGATGCGCAAGCCCGTCGCCTCAACCAGCCACCATTCAAAATCTTGGGGGACAAGACGCTGTTGGCGATTGCCCAGGAAGCCCGAGCGGACCTGATGGCGCTGCGCGATCTACCTGGCATGACCCAAGGTAAGATCTTGCGCTATGGCGATGGGTTGCTATCGGCTGTCGCCCGCGGTCGTCAAGCGCCCATCCCTCATCGGCCAACTAGTAAACGGGTCGCAGAAGCAGTCCATGCCCGATACGAGGCGCTACATGCATGGCGTAAAAGTATCGCTCGCAAACGCAGGGTTGAATCGGACGTCATCCTACCACGCGAGGTCCTGTGGGAAATCGCCCAGGCTGCGCCCAGCGACGACAAGTCTCTGCAAAAAGTGATGTGCCCTCTTGAATGGCGCTTTCAAGCCTATGGCGAGGATATCCTCTCAATCCTTAGGGACTGACAAATTAAAACCAATGAGGGATAGATGAAAATAACCTTCCACGGCGCTGCTCAGACTGTTACCGGCTCACGTCACCTGATCAGTCTAAACGGACATCATCTGCTGCTTGACTGCGGACTGTACCAAGGGCGGCGTAAAGATACCTACCAACGCAATCTAAATTTCCCGTTTGACCCAACCGACGTAGAGGCGGTGATACTCTCCCACGCCCACATCGATCACATCGGCAACCTTCCCAACCTGGTCCGCCAAGGTTATGAGGGCCCAATCCACGCCACCTACGCCACCACCCATCTGACGGACATTATGCTCAGGGATTCAGGCCACATCCAGGAGTCAGATGTCGAATTTGTGAACAAGCGACGCGCCCGGCGCGGCAAGCCACCAATTGAGCCGCTGTACACCATGGAAGACGCCAAGCGGGTCGCTCAATACCTAGTCCACCAAGACTATAAATACTCTTTCGAACCTGTTCCAGGCGTCGTCGCCACCCTGGTGGAGGCTGGTCACATCCTTGGCTCGGCTGGGGTCATCTTGGAACTGGAAGAACATGGACATAAGGTGCGCTTGATGTTCTCGGGCGATATTGGGAGGCTCGATTTGCCCATCCTGCGCGATCCGGTGCTCCCGGAGGACGTCGATTACCTAATTATGGAATGCACCTATGGCGACCGCTCTCATAATCCTCCAGACCGGGCCTACGAAGAATTACAAGAAGTGGTCACTCGCACGGTTGAACGGGAGGGTAAGGTCATTATCCCTGCTTTCGCCGTTGGTCGCACCCAGACCCTGGTCTACTATTTGCATCAGATGATCGAGAAGGGTGACATCCCGCGCATCCCAGTTTTCGTCGACAGCCCTTTGGCGATCAACGTCACCGACATCTTCCGGGCTCATCCCGAGTGCTACGACCAAGAGATGTTGGTCTTTATGCAGGAACAATATGGCTCCGCGTTCGGCTTTGATCTGCTCACCTACACGCGCTCAGTGCAGGAGAGCAAGGCGATCAACACGCTGGACGGACCAGCCGTGATCATCTCGGCCTCTGGTATGGCTGAAGTCGGCCGCATCCTGCATCACCTGCGAAACAATATCGGAGACTCCCGCAACACCATCTTGATCACCTCCTGGATGGCGCCTCATACCCTTGGTCGACGCCTATTTGAAGGCCAGAAAAGGGTAAAAATTTTTGGTGAGAAGCACAAGGTGCGGGCGGAGGTAGCTTGTATCAACGGACTCTCAGCCCATGGCGGACAGGATTACCTACTGACCTACGCACTGGCGACTCGGAATCGCGTGCAACAGATCTTCCTTGTTCATGGTGAGCCAAGAGCCGCTATGTCGTTGACGGAGAAGCTAGCCGAGGTTGGCCTTGCCCAAGTGCATTACCCTGCAATAGGGGATCAGGTGGAAATCTAGGGTTGCCCGCGCTATAATCGCTACTGACCGCGGAGAGGTGCCGGAGTGGACGAACGGGGCGGTCTCGAAAACCGTTGTGGTCCTTGCGGGCCACCGTGGGTTCGAATCCCACCCTCTCCGCCAACTATGGCCCCCCGAGTTCGTATAGAACTCGGGGGGCGCTTGCATTTCATCCACCCAGATAATACACACTAGTTGATTCAAGTAATTAAGCCTCTGAAACACTGGCTACTCAGAATCGTTAAATCGCTTCTAATTCATTAATTGTGAGCTCCATCAGTGACACTGCCTCGGACAACGTGTCAGCGTCGAAGGAAAATCGGGCTCCAGCGGTTTGGTAAAGCTCGGGAAGCGGTAACGTTCCGCCCATAGCTAACGCCTGTTTATATTGCTTGACCGCTTGAGCTTGATCCTGCACCGCGTTCTTCCAAATTTGCGCCGCACCCAACTGGGCCAACCCATATTCCACATAATAGAATGATTCATGGTAAAGGTGGAGCTTGCGATGCCACCCGGTCATCATCTCCTGCTCTAGACCACTCCAATCGACGTCGGGTTTAAATCGCCTCCACAACTCGCTCCACTTCTTGTCACAGTTGCCCGGATCAGCGGCAGCCTCAATATTTTCATACACCCAATGCTGGAAAGCGTCGACCACTGCCATATATGGCCAGAACAAAATATTTTCTTCTAAATGCTCTATACGTGCGCGCGCGGCATCCTTAGGAGTATAAAAACCTCCCTCATTCACAGTTAGGTAGGGCGCGGCGAGCAGTTCCATCGCCATCGAACCTACCTCGTCGAACTCCATCGGAGTCTGCATTTGATGGTAGTACTGCAATTGGCCCGCTTCAAAAACGTGAAAGGCGTGACCTGCCTCATGCAACATGGTTTGCACATCATCATGGAGCCCAACCGCGTTCATAAAGATAAAGGGGCGTCGTGCGGCGTGGAACATGACACAATACCCACCAGGAGCCTTACCCTTGCGATTGTCCAAATCGAGAAGTCCCTCCTGGCGCATGCTGTCAAAGTAGGACCCCAACTGCGGATCGACACGGTGGAATATGGTGGAAGCCTTACTCTCTAGTTCTTCTGTCTTAGCAAATGGCTTTAGGGGATCTCGACTGAGGGAGTCCACATTTACATCCCAGGGACGAAGTAATTTGAGGTTTAACCGTTCTTTACGCCTATCATAGATCCGCGTCGCGGCCGGCACAACGACATCTTCGATCGCCTTGTGGAACTGAATGCAGTCTTCCGGTGTATAGTCAAAGCGCAGCATTTCTCGCCAGCGATACGCACGATAATCAAGTAGCTGCGCGTTTTCGGCAAGCTGGCGTCGAACTTCGAGCAATTGTACCCATAGACTGTTGATTTCCTCGCGATCATCTAATTGACGGGTAGCAGCTAAACCCCATGCGCGCGCTCTCTTTTCCCTTTCCGGATCTTTCAAGATAGGTCTTAGTTGCTGAATCGTTAGCTCTACCCCCTCCCATTCAACGGTCTGTGCCCCAATGATCTTGTCATATTCTGCAGCTAGTCTATGTCTTTCGACCATCAGTGGGAGGTTGACTTCCCGATATAGATCAGCCTGGGCATGTATATTTCGCATTTGGACCTCGAAACCTTCCGGTTCTAGTCCACTAGAGAGCAGCTTTAATTTGAGGTCTTGATCAGCCTTCTCAGTCGGTGTAATTATTTGCTCAAGACAATCATGATATCGCTTTCCCGCCTCGACATCGGTGGTATCCAACGTCAGAGCTACGTAATGGCGCCAACGGGCTTCTTCCACTAGTTCTCTGATCCGAGACCAATCTGAAAGCCATTCCATCACACTGTTGGACGTGAGGGTACGGGAGCTCAAATCATCAAAATATGGCTTAATTTGACTCCAATCCCAATTCATGAAGTCAACCGCGGTATTAGGTAGCGAAGAGAACATGGCTGCTCTCCTATCGAGATACTCGCCTGGAAACTCAAGCAGGGGCACAGCATGCTGTGCCCCTACAACGTGCTATGTTTATAATATTCGGGCGTCTGAATTCCTCTTCAATTATCGTACATCCACCAACACCGCCCGCACTACCACACGTCGTAGATAGCGACCGTTAGCCTCGTCATACCCTTCACAAGTGATCAGTGTTAACCAATCATATTCCTCATGGCGCAGTACAGAGAGGTTACTAGGTAAAACACGCCGCACACTACGCACCTGATATATATAGTCTTGGCCGTAAGCATGCAACACTACCTCGTCTCCCCAGCGCAAGTCAGCTAGTTGGATAAAAGGACCAGGTGTCCCATCCGGCAGGTAGACATGAGCAGTAAGGGCTGTGTTGCCCGGCCAAGTAGGGAAAGCAGTACCTTCCAGATAGCCGACTTGATCCCAGAGCCAAGTAAGCTCCCACCCATGGTCATCCATGAATACTCCCATGATCGGAACCTCTACACTGATGAGGGGGATTTCAAGCCACAAGTAACCCAAAGTGTGATATGGCGGATACTCCGAAGGTGAAGGCAACCGAGTTGGTCGACCAGGGGCGAAGCCTGTTTCAGGCAACTCTGGGACCCTCACCGAGGCACTCGCCCCCATACCATAAACATTCACCGGATCACCAGGATCATAGAAGCGTTCCGTTGAGAGGGTATTGAAGGATGATTGCGGCGTAGATATGTACCCAAGCAGGCTGGACCACTCTAGGAAGGCTGTGTTAGTGATGATACTCCCTGGCTGCAGGTTTCCCATTCTGGCCTGGTACTGAATCACGCTGCTGCTCCCAATGGGGAATGAATCCCAGGTGATGGTCAATGTCGGGGCAGAACTATCATTAAGCCCATCCGGAACAAGCCCGACACCGGTCCAAGCAAGGGAACCGGATACGTAGGTCAGACCGCTGGGGATCAGATCCTGCAATGTCAAGTCGAACGCCTCGGCGTCACTCCAAGTGTCGTGTTCTAACATGAGCGTAAACGTAATAACCGTGCCGGGCAGGGCTACGGTAGGCGAGGCGCTCTTCGCCAGGCTCAGATAGGGTTCTACAATCGTCACCGGCGAAGCGCTGGAGGAGAGCGAGCCCCCGATCCATTGCCAATCAACGCTGTTGTTCAAGCTGTCGCCGCGTTGGTTTTCGATGTTGTTAAGCACAACCGCCATGTAGCGCACAGTCAGTGTCCCCGCGCTCGCGGTGGGATTGCCAACATCACCAAAGTCAAACTCGACGCGACGTCCCTGATCCGCCGGATTCGAACTGCCGCCAGGTTCCGTGCTCACAGTAGGAGTGTTACACACGATGTCGAAGTCTCCGCGCGTGGTTGTCAGGGTCGGTGGTGAAGGTGTGATGTTCTCACAGGTTACAAATGCCAGACCGCGATCAAACACATCTGTCAAAGTCATACCGACCATCGTCCCCGGCTGGACGATTACGATGACCTCGTAGGTTAAAATCTCGCCGATGGCGACATCCGGCGTTGTTGTAAACGCCTGGTTAGTGGCGTTCAAAGATTTGCTGACATTGACAATAGTTACAATGGCGTCGTCGTCATCGCTCACAGGACCGCCGTCATCATCTGTACCGGAAGCAGTGACGGTGTCCGTCTCGCTGTAGCCTGGTGTCCCTGTCACACTGGCGCTGAAGGTACACTCATAGAAACCCCCAACGGTGATGACCTGCGGTACCGAGCAGGCACCTTGTCCGTCCAAGTTTCCGTGGATGGTGTCGGTCAGACTGTTGATGGTTACGTCATCCACTGCACTGGTGTTGTCCACCCGCACCGTAAAATCTACCGTCCCACCTGGCTCGGGCAAGCTGGTCGGACTCGCTGTCTTGGTCACCACGATAGATGACGGCACATCGGTGATGGTTACTGTGGCGTCATCATTATCGCTTACTGGGTTGCCATCATCGTCCATCCCTGAGGCCGTTACCGTGTCTGTCTCACTGTCTCCTGGATCGCCGGATACAGCCGCGCTGAACGTGCACAGGTAGAAACCAGTAGGGGCGATCGTCTGAGGCACTGTACATGTGCCTTGTCCGTTTAAATCCCCGTGGATAGTGTCAGTCAAGCTGTTGATAGTCACATCATCCGCCGCACTGGTGTTATCTACCCGTACCGTAAAATCCACTGTTCCACCAGGCTCAGGTACGCTAGTTGGGGTAGCAGTCTTTGTGACCAAGATGGATGATGCCACGTCAGTGATGGTCACTGTTGCATCGTCATTGCCACTCACTGGATTTCCATCATCGTCAGTGCCCGACGCAGTGACAACATCCGTCTCGCTGTCGCCAGCGTTACCAGATACCGTCGCGGTGAAGGTACACTCATAGAAGCCACCTAGAGCGATGGTCTGAGGTACCGCACATGTGCCTTGACCGTTCAGGTCCCCATGGATGGTGTCGATTAGACTATCGATCGTCACATCATCCACGGCACTTGTGTTGTCTACCCGAACGGTGAAGTTCACCGTTCCGCCAGGCTCAGGCAAGCTCGTAGGATTCGCTGTCTTCGTCACGAAGATCGAGGACGGGATGTCGGTGATGGTCACATCCTCATCGTCCTCTGGGTCCTCGTCCGGCGGCGTATCGGGGTCTTGGGCTAATATACCATTGTCATCGATGGGACCAGTCTCTGTGCTGTCAGCTGAGGCCGTGTTGTCATAGGTCCCCGGCGTAGCGCTTGCGTCTACATTTACGTCGAAGGTGATGGTAACGCTGCCGTTTGCATCGATGTCCCAGGTTCCCCATGCCAGGGAGGTATCCCCTGGACTTGGGTCTGTGGTGCTGGTGCGCGTCGCGTTGACCTCTGTAATGCTGCCGCTGTCGTAGCTGAAGTCAGGGGGAAGATCGTCGGCAACGGTCACATTGGTGATAATTCCCGAGGTGCCATTGACGATGCTGATCGTATAGGTGGCCACGCCTCCCGGCTCAACAGCAGGCGTGCTGGTGTCCTTATCAATGGTCAGTGCGGAGATGTAGACAAAAGCGCTATCAATGGGTGTGAATATCTGCGCGCCTCCCAGACGGGTGCCGTTTGCCTGGGCATCATTTTGGTTATACCCAGAGGAAACAGCCAGCGTGGTCACACCGTCGAAAACGATCGTCAGGGTCTCGTTGCTCCCCATATACTGATTAAGATTCCAGGCCAGGTCCGGCAACGTGACGATCGGATCCGCTGCCGGCCCACTGATGATGGTGCCATCTGGCAAAGTAATCGTGGTGCTATCAGTTACATAATCCCACCCAGGTGGAAGTGTGTCGATCACATCTACATCATCGACTGGAAAGCTATAAGTGGAGACGACAATGGTAAATGTTGAGACCTGACCTGGGCCCGGCGGCAGGCTCGTCGGATCGGCCGTCTTATCGATTCCCAGGACCACGTCCATCCAATCCTCCGGCAGAGGGAGGGTCGAGTATCCTAGGTCGAGATAGGGGGTTCCGGCGTTAGCGGTATCTGGGTCCTCACCCCAAGCAACAGCGATGATGCCGGTGGCCCAGATGTGCATGCCGGTGTTCTCGTTGTCAGGGTCGAAAACCTTCTGGGAATCGAGCCGGTCTAATATGTATGTAACGTTGGGGGTACCATCGGTGGGACTGTAGTCGATGTAGACGGTCGTTTCGTCCTGCACCGGTGTAATGTAGACAGGCGATCCGTTGCTTGCAGGTACCGCTTCTGAGGTGCCGGGAGCCCAGCCTAAAAAGTAGTGGTCCTCCAACGCCCAGGCAGGCACCAGGCTGAAGCCCCAATCATAGTTGGGCGATTCTGTGTCCCCAGAACCGATGCCCCAAAAGACATCAGTAGATTGTAGATAAGCCCCTGAATTCTGCGGCACCAAATGGCCAGCACCATCCGAATAAGAGCGGGTGATGCCGGGATTGACGGTAAAACTACCAGTGCCACTTGTGTCCTCATAATTAATCGTGATGGTGGAGGCGTTGGGATTATAGAGATAGAGATCGACGTTCCCCGAGCTAACGCCGCTGACGGGGTTGTAATACTCCGTGTCCCACAAACTGTCTGGGACCGCGCTGAAACCGCGCACTTCCGATGCGGTGCTACTTTGAGCTTGACCGACGATGAACTGAACTTGGACCGGATCGTCGGCAGCAACCGTGGTCCCATGGTTGATGCTATAAAACTCGGTTAGCTCACCCTGGTTAAGCACAACGTCTACATCTGGCGAGGGGCCTGTCAGCGGATCATCGATCCTGACATTGTTCCCATTGGTGGTCGATTGAACGATGACGTAAACGCGGTCAAAGTCATCGTAGTTATACGGCGCACCAGCCAAATCCTGACCTACTGGGATGGTGTAGTTGGTCAGGAACGGTTTGGTGGGGTAGATCTCCCACGCCAGGGAAAAGACCGTGCCGATCGATTCAGGCCAACTGGCCCGGGTGACTGTAACTGGACCACCGGCCACATAGATACGATCACGACCATCATAGTATGTTAATGTGCCACGCGGGATCGGGATATTGCTGCTCTCAAATTCCTGGACCATACCCTGTTGAAGGACATGGGTCTCATCGGCTGTGGCAGTGGGGTTATTGGGATCAAAATCGTAGGTGTCTTCCCAGTGATCATAATAGATCGTAGTGTCATCCAAAGTGGCTGTAACAGCGATGACGGCATGCATACCTTGCGCGGCTAGCAAAACGGGATCGTTGTCCAAATTGACATAAATATCCCATAATTGTTCCGTCCCACCGGGGATGTAATACTCAGAATAACCGGATGGTGTCTGCGCCTCGACAGCATTTAGGGGAAGGACTAAGGCGACAAGGAGTGTACTGATTGTTATCGGTAGAAATAGGAGGAAAGAAAGGCGCGAGCCCGAGATGATGATCAGTCGGCGCGCGTCGTGTGCCCGATCCACAAAAACGTTTCGCCGCCTCGGGGATCTAAAAATCATCCCTTGTTCCTATCACATAGTGCACAAGTGAGACCCTCTGAGGTCACACACGATTGTCAATATTCAACAGACTACGAGGTCCGACCTCATCGGTGCTCTCATTATATATCAAATCGAGAGGCCGAACGAGCTTCAGGCTTCCGGAGCCTTTTAGACTCCGGAAGCCTACATTAAGCCTTCGCTTATCAGGTTATGTGACGATCTCAATCGCCTCCAGGCGTTCCAGGGCTGTTTTCAGAACGTCGAAGCCGCCCTGCCAGAATTCAGCCGAACGGATGTCGATCCCCGCTCGCTCAAGGATACGGGCCGGCGAATCAGAACCACCCGCGGCCAAGATTTCCAAGTAACGCGGCTTGAAGCCTTCTCCCTCTTGCAGATATTGCTGGTAGAGTGAAAATACTAGTAGTTGCCCAAAAGTATATGCGTAGACGTAGAACGGGACGTGGCAAAAATGTGGGACTTCCACCCACTCGATTGAAAAGTCATCGCTCAGGTCGAGAGAGTCCCCAAACTGCTCCTCGAGATTCTTAAGATAGGCTTGGGAAAGATCATCCACCGAAGCCCCTTCGTGGATAAGCTTATGTGCTGTACGCTCAAAGAGAGCAAAGTAAGCCTGGCGCATAATGGTGGCGTAAGCGTCGTCCATTTGGTGGAAGAGCAAATAGCGCTGCACCTCGGGGTCTGGATCATCTGCCAGCATGTAGTCAATCAATAACATCTCGCTAAAGGTCGAAGCGGTCTCAGCCAGAGGTAGAGAGGCGCCCTGGGTGAGCGCGGTATGGTGCTCGGCCAGCATGGAATGGATAGCGTGACCGAGTTCATGAGCCAAGGTGGTCAAATCATCCGGTCGACCCTGGAAAGATTGCTTCACCCAAGGCGTAAGGTTGGGTTCTACAGTTGCGCAAAATGCCCCACTTTGCTTGCCTTTTCGCACCTCACTATCCAGGTGGTGCTCATCTAAGACCCGCTGCGCCAGCTCGGCCACCCGAGGATTAAATTGACGGAGGCTCTCGAAAACCATCTGAACTGCGTTGGAAAAGTCATAGATTTTCTCGGTTTTCACCACTGGGGCATAAAGATCATAGCGGCGTAGACGGTCCATCTCAACCCAACGTGCTTTCAGCCGGAAGTAACGGTGAAAGAGAGGTGCATTCTTTTGACACACCTCAAGTAAGAGATCCACCACCTCATCCGGGACATCGTTGGAAATATTGCGGACCGAGATCGGGGAAGCGTAGTTCCTAAGATCAATGCACTCACTTCGCCAATCACGTGCCAGGTATTGATAGATCTGCCCCAGGATGGGTACATCCTGCTCATAGACTCGGTGTAGTTCCTGATAAGCAGCTTTTCGCAGATCGGGGTCCGGACCACGTAGATAGATCATCAGTTCACCCCGAGTGAGCTCTTTAACTTCTCCTTCGACCTCGATCTTGAATGTATATCGATTGGTGATGGAATCATAAAGTGTGATCAACGCCTGAGGTCCATTGACATCCTTGAGGTTGATTACCTTCTCCTCCGGTTCAGAGAGGGTGTATGGTTTTTGTAAGCGTAGAGCTTCCAGCCAATAACGATAGTCATCCGACGCCTTCATGAGCCTCTCAGCTGCCTCATCATCCAACCCTTTCCACCACAACTTGAAGAAAAGCGATCGGTTGTCCACTTCCGCAGTTAGTTGTAGCATCTGGGCTTGGAGAATCTGCGCCTGCTGGTCCTGGGTGTCTTCGGCAAAGCTCAGAGATCCAAATCCATAAAGCCTGTATAGCAGACGGATTCCCTGCTCGTAGGCCTCCAGGATCCTAACGAATTCCTCTTCCGCTAAGTCAGGTACAAGCTTATCTCGAACGCCCTTGAAATCGTCGATCATACCCTCTAGTTCCTCACGCGCTGCCTGAATCCTTGGCGAATCGATCGCTGGGAACAAGTCCTCCAGACTCCATCGTTCTTGTTTGTACGTTGTTGTTGTCATTGTATTCTCCTTGATGATATCAGGTCAGGGATCAGGGATCAGGGACTGGGTAAAAGGGTATTGATCCCCAATCCCTAATCACTGATCCCCGCTTATAACCTCAATAAGCTCTTCTTAAAGGCTAAAACGAATGTAAATTAATTCGCCATCAGCCACGGTGTAATCCTTACCCTCAAGCCGGAGTTTTCCCTGGGCGCGGGCTTCAGCTAAACCACCCAAAGCAAGCAGTTCGTCCCAAGCAATCACCTCGGCCTTGATGAAGCCGCGGGCCAAGTCCGAGTGGACAGTGCCCGCGGCATCCAATGCAGTCCCACCACGGGGCAGCATCCAGGCGCGCCCCTCCTGCTCGTTGATGGTATAAAAGGAGTTCAAGCCGAGTAGATCATATGAGGCACGGATTGTCCTCTCCCGCCCGGGTTGCTCGATCCCGTACTCAGCGAGAAAGGATTGGGCTTCATCAGGGGGCAGTTGGGCGATTTCCATCTCCAATTTGCCCTGCATACTCATCACCTGAAACCCGTCCCCCCTCACATCTAACTCTGGCGCCGTTCTTCCCTCCTCAAGATTGATGACCGCGAGGATCGGCTTGCGGGTGAGTAGATTAAATCCAGCTAAGATTTGCGCCTCCCCGGGTGACAGCTCAAGCGTTCGCAAGGGCCGTTCCTGGTCCAGTTCCTCCCCCAGGCGTTTAAAAAGGGCGATTTCACGATCAATCACCTCGCGGTCCCGCATGCCCTTCTGGCGCTCCTCAGCCAAGCGCTGCTGTCGGCGTTCTATGGTCAGCATGTCATTCAGCAGGAGCTCAGTCTCCATCGCTGCCAGGTCACGAACCGGATCAATACTGCCGGCCGGGTGCGGGGCAACCGGGTCGTCGAAAGCCCGCACTACATGTAGCAAGCCATCCATCTGTTCTAGTTGATTGATTAGAGGACCAGGCAATCCCTCTCGGCCGGCTCCAACCTTCAGACCACCGATATCGGCATAGGTCACCTTGGCATAGGTTGTCTTGTGGGGTTTTAGAAGATCGCTCAGCGAGTCCAGGCGGGGGTCGGGGATGTCGACCACGGCGGTTTGAACCTCAAAACGACCTCCAGCAGACAGCGCGCCGATGGGTAAGTCCATGCCGGTTAAGATGTTGAACAGGGTGGTTTTGCCGGAAAACGGCAGACCGATGATTCCGAGACGCATCATTGAGAAAAAGTTGCCCGCCTTCACATTGCGAGAGGTAAGCTTGACCGGTCGCGAGCGTTTAGCTATACTAACCGTGCGCCGAAGTGGCGGAACAGGCAGACGCGCGCGACTCAAAATCGCGTTCCTTCGGGAGTGTGGGTTCGATTCCCACCTTCGGCACCAGCGATTATAGCATAGCCGACCCCGGTCTCGGGTAAATTTAGCCGGGGTCGTCCGCGTCTATTGCGGTCGACTGCTCTCTGTGGCACAATGCCACGGACCATAACACAATAAGACAATGACTTCTAAAGGTTCTCGTCTCTTGATCGGTTTGATCATCGGCCTCGCCGCTGGTCTAATCTACGGTTGGACACTCCGCCCAGTGGAGTATGTTGACACCACCCCCGACTCGCTGCGCGCTGACCATCGCACCAATTATGTGCTGATGGTAGCTGAAGCATATGCAAGCGACTACGACCTGGACTTGGCCCAAATGCGCCTAGCCGCCCTCGGACCCCAGCCACCGGTCGACATTCTGATCGAAGCGATCAATTACGCCGTGGATCATGACTTCAACCGCCCAGACCTCGAAACGCTCAACCTGCTGGCCGTCCGACTGCGTTCGATTCCACCCTCACCGGAGATTGGTGGACCATGAAGCGCGGTGGTTGGCTCCCCTTGCTTGTTGGCTTTGCCCTCGGCTTGGTTGTCGGCTTGTACTACAGTTGGGTTGTTAATCCAGTTGAGTACGTGGACACTGCACCGGCCTCATTACGGGAGAATTTTAAATCCGACTATATGGCTCTAATCGCCTCCGCCTACGCATACAGCGGCGATCTGGTGCGGGCTCAGGCTAGATTGTCCCTCTTCCCGGATCCCAACCCCGCCGTCACCCTGAGCCAACAGGCTCAGAAGCGATTAGCTATGGGCCGACCGCAGTCTGAGACCCAAGCGTTGGCCCTTCTGGCCGCCGCCTTGGAAGACCGTCCTCCACCCCTGGCATCCACCCCCAGCCAAGTTAGCGTTACCTTGCCCTCTCCTGCGGAACCCACCCTTACCCCAACACTGACACCCCTCCCACCACCTACCAGGACACCAACCGCTACACCAGGAGCTCCCTTTGAATTGCTGGACCGGGAGAAAGTGTGCGACCCTGACCTCCACGCACCGCTCATTCAGGTGGAAGTTATCGACGCCGCCGGTCGACCTGTGCCCGGCGTCGAGGTGCGGGTAGTTTGGGACACCGGCCAGGATCACTTCTTCACCGGCCTCAAACCGGAACTTGGTCTGGGTTATGGGGACTTTGCCATGAATGAAGATGTGATCTACACACTACAACTGACTAAATCGGAAACACTAATCACTAGATTGATGATAGAAGACTGCGTAGGGGATGAGGGCGATTTGTACCCATGCTCCTGGTTACTGACTTTCCAGCAGCCAGCACTTCCCTAAGGTATTTTTACCAATTTGTGTTTTGTGCTCCTCCCCCGCGACATCCCTTTATTCGGCACCAAGGTTATCGATGCGCAGTATAATGGCCACGGTGCCTCTCTAATCGCCTATCACAACCCGCGCCATAATGAGTTGTGAATAGTAAGATATCGGAGGGTTCATGTCCAAGCGCAGCCTTCTCCTGCCAATCAACATGCTACTGCTCGCCGCATTAGCTTGCTCCTTCCCCGGCTTGGGACCACCACCAAGCCCCGCTGAAGAGACAGCGGAGACTGAGGCGCTCGTCAGTCCGACCCCCTTGCCACCCTTGCCCCCCACCCTGATTGAAACCTATCCTTCGCAGGGCGTAGAATTATCCCTACAAGGGGCGATCACTTTGTTTTTCGACCAATCCATGGATCGAACATCGGTGGAACCGGCGTTGAGGCTCGAACCCCCAGTTGAGACCCAACTGGATTGGCTCGACGATATGACCTTGCGAATCCAGCCGACTGAGTCCTTACAACGCGACAGTAGTTACCAAATGAATATCATGGTTGAGGCGCGCTCATCGGCTGGCCTTGCACTGACTGAGCCAATCTCAATTGAGTTCCGTACAGTAGGTAACCTGGAGGTGTCCCAGGTATTGCCCGAACCCTGGTCCAGCGAGGTTAACCCCGGTAGCCCGATCACCATCGTCTTTAGCCGACCTGTCGTCCCACTCGAAGTGGAGGGTGATCTGCCGTCACCATTAACCCTCGAACCAGCGGTACCCGGCCAAGGTGAATGGATTGACACCAGCATCTTCATCTTCCGTCCAGAGCCACAGTTCCCGGGCGGTATGACCTTCACCGCCCAGATTGATGCTGGTCTGACCGACCTCACCGGCGGCATCCTAGTCGAACCTTACACCTGGTCTTTCACCACCGCACTGCCAGAGGTAGTTACTGTCTCCCCGGCAACGTTTTCAGCCGGAGTCGCGCTTGACAGCCCCATCATCATCACCTTCAACCAGGTGATGGACCCAGCAAGTGTAGAAGAAGCCTTCAGCTTGATGGCGCCGGGTCAGATGACTATCGCCGGAGCGAAGGAATGGAACGACGAGCACACCGAGTTCACATTCACCCCGAGTCAATTGCTGGATTACAGCGTCTACTACGACCTTCATTTAGCCGCCAACGCTCGAAGTGCCGGCGGTTCGAGCCTGACTGCCGCGTTTCAGACTTCCTTTACAACCGTGCCCCGTCCAGCCATCATTGCTTCATCCCCCAGCGAAGGCGGGCAGAAATCCCCTCACACCAGCCTGGATATAACCTTCAACGCGCCAATGGACCAGGCCAGCGTTCTCACCGCGCTCGAGATCACTCCTAAGATCGAGAACCTGGGTACCTATTGGCGCGAATCTGAGAACCTACTGGTAATCTACGGCGACTACCAACCCTCAACCGCCTACATCCTAACCTTGAGCCGTGAAGCCGTCGATCCCCACGGCACCCCACTCACGAGACAATTTCACCTCAACTTCACCACCTCCAACCTCCCACCGAACGCGAACTTCACCCGTTACAGTCAGGCCCTCACCCTGACGACGGATGGTCCACAGCAAATAGAGGTGACCCATCGCAACACCACCCGCCTTTATCTCGACCTATATAAACTGACCTTGGGGGAATTCTATGAGTTGGTCCAATCCGGTACCTATCGCCTCGCCAAGCCACAACAAGATAGCCTGCGCCAGTGGTCTTTACCCGTATCAGGTGAAACCAACCAAACCCAATCAGAAAAGATCCAGTTGAGCGACACCCCCTTATCATCTGGGGTCTATCTACTGTTCTTGGACATCCTCGATGACAACCAAGAACCCCAGGCCAAATTGGTGCTCGTGCGCCAGGTCGAGTTGATTATTAAATCAACCACCGAGGCGGCTTTCATCTGGGCCGTCGATCTGGGAGATGGCCAACCCCTGACCGCGCACCCGGTAAGCCTGCTTAATGAAGCGGGGCTTGAAATCGCCAGCGGCGTGACCAACAGCGATGGCGTGATCGTCTTCGACCACTCCCTGAAGGACGATCCCTATGCCCGTTTGTATGCTATTAGCGGCGCCCCGGGCGAGGACCTTTTCGGTCTGACTGCCAACACCTGGGGAGATGGGATCCAACCGTACTACTTCGGGTTGGGATCTAGCTTATACCAATCCGAATACGAGACCTACCTCTATACCGATCGACCTATATACCGCCCGGGTCAGACGGTCCACTTCCGTGGTGTCCTGCGCCAGACAGTCGAAGCCCGCTACGCACTACCCGACTTAGCCAGCATAAGCATCACCGTGCGGGACAACATAGACGAGATCGTGCACACCCAGACGTCACTGCTATCCGAATACGGCACCTTCCAGGGTGAGTACACACTCAGCCACGAGATCGAATTAGGCACTTACTCTATCCAGACTGAATACGGGAGTGTGTTCTTCGACGTCGCCGCTTATCGTAAGCCCGAATTCACGGTGACTGTCGAGCCATCAACCCCCCAGGTCGCCGCTGGAGATCGTTTAACCGCCATAATCCAGGCGGAGTATTTCTTCGGCGGTCCTGTACCCGAGGCTGAGGTCCGCTGGGCTGCCTGGCTTGAACCCTTCTACCCACCGGATTTAGCGCAGCCAATCGACTGGTTCAACCTCGCCAGCGGTCCTCAGTTTCTCACCGGCTTTGAAAGTTACCCCAGTGGCGATGATGTAACCGGGGCAGATGGGCAGCTCCAGATCACTCTGCCAACAACCCTGGAGGAGAGCCGCCCAGCGCGCATGACGATTGAAGCCACTATAACCGACAGCAGTGGTTTTCCGGTAAGCGCTCGCACCACCGTAGACCTGCACCCGGCCACGGTCTACCTGACGCTGATACCCGAGCGCTACGCGCTGCGCGTCGGTGAAACGGCGGTGGTGAACCTTGAGTCAGTTGATTGGGCTGGCGATCCAGTTCCTGGACAGGAGGCGGAGATTAGGGTTGAACGCTTGACCTGGCGTCAGGTCGTCGATGATGAAGGTCTTCTCACCTGGGAATCCGAAGCCACATTGGTCAATCAGGTCACCCGGTCCACCGGTGACGATGGATCCCTGCTATTCAGCTTCTACCCCGAGAAGGGCGGCACCTACCAGGTAACCGCCTCCGGCAGCGATGCTGAAGGTCGTCAGACCTTCGGACGACTAACACTATGGGTCACCGGTCAAGGCGTAGGTCTGTGGCGTCAGCCGCCAGCCGGTCGGATGGCCTTGGTCCCCGACCGTGAGGAGTACCAGCCCGGCGATACTGCACGGGTGCTCGTCCCATCGCCATACCAGGAAGCTGCCACAGCGCTGGTCACGATCGAGCGGGGTGAGATATTGTCTCACCAGGTGCTCCTGATCGAAGGCGCCGATTCGATCATTGAAATCCAGATCGAGGAACTCCACGCACCAAACATTTATCTATCGGTCGCGCTCATCCGACCGATGACTTACGGCGGACCAGCCTCGATAACCTTGGGGATGGTTGAGTTGCCAGTGGCTGCCGATGCGCTGGCACTCCAGGTGACGCTCACCCCCGATCGTTTGAAAGCGGAACCGCGCGAGAGTGTCACCTATCAACTGGAGGCCTGCGACGTCCAGGGTCAGCCCGTTCAGGCAGAGTTCTCATTCGCCCTGGCCGACTTAGCCGCCCTATCGTTGGTCGAGCCCAACAGCCTTAACCCCTTCGAGGCTTTCTACGGACATCAGCTCCTGCGCGTGCGCACCGGTGCCTCGCTGGCAGTTAGTGGGGAAGTAGCGTGGGAAGCTCCTCTCGCTGAGGGCATCGGGGGCGGTGGGGATGGACTGCGCATCTACGAAGTGCGTCGCGAATTCCCCGATACTGCCTATTGGAACGCCTCCATAGTGACCGACACCGACGGTCGAGCCCGGGTTACCCTAACCCTACCTGATAGCCTGACCACCTGGCGGATGGACGCCCGTGGAGTTACCCATGATACACTGGTGGGAAGCGCCACCGTGGACCTGGTCACAACCAAAGACTTGCTCATTCGACCAGTAACCCCCCGCTTCTTCACCGCTGGCGACGCCGCTAGTGTAGCAGCCATAGTACACAACAACACAACCAATGATCTCACAGTGGAGACCCAATTGGTAAGCACCGGCGCCGTGATCACCAGCAAACCAGCTATAAACGCCACAATACCCGCCATGGGTCAGATGCGTTTTGAATGGAGTCTGACGATACAAGATGTCGAGTCTGTCGATTTGACCTTCCATGTCGCCGGCGATGGCTTACAGGACGCCTCTAAGCCAACCATCGGTTCGGCAGAGGCAGGAGCACTGCCGGTTCAGCGCTACACCGCACCGGACACATCCGCTACCGCAGGGGTTCTCGAAACCGCTGGTGAACGCCTCGAGGCCATCAACTTACCACGCCGCTTCGATGCCACCCAGGGCGAATTACGCGCCGTGCTCGATCCATCTCTGGGCGCAGCTATGAACACCGCCTTGGATGTCCTTGAGGACACATCCTACCTATCAACCGAAGCGGTGGTCTCACGCTTCCTGCCAAACGTAGCGGCTTACCGCGCACTACAAGAACTTGGGTTGGTCGATCCGACGCTGCAGGCTCGCCTGGAGCGGACATTAGACGATGGATTGCAGATCTTGCGCAGCCGCCAGTTGAGCGATGGCGGTTGGGGATGGTGGAGCGAAAGTTCCTCCAATCCCTACCTGACGGCCTACGTACTGTATGCTCTATCGGGTGCACGCA
>Ga0209986_10000966_pt1 | contig 28198 bp, 23 predicted proteins | sample BlataG_FD_183168 | JGI IMG/M metagenome (GOLD analysis project Ga0209986, IMG submission 183168) | Deep subsurface microbial communities from Black Sea to uncover new lineages of life (NeLLi) - Black_00105 metaG (SPAdes) (version 2) | ecosystem: Environmental > Aquatic > Marine > Oceanic >...
AAGAATGAGGAGAGAGTGCCAAATTGCCGCTCAAGAACACAAACGTTGTGAGCGCCTATCAGACCAAGTTCGGAAGGCTTGAGGGCGTCACATTACGAGAGATTTTTGCTGAGGCTGTTGATGGAGCCACCGATAATGCAGGGATTCCCAAGAAGGATATCCAAGCAGTTTTCGTTGGCACGTTTATTCCGGAGATGCTGGTCCATCAGGGTCATACTGCACCGCTGTTGGTAGACTATGCAGGACTGAGAGGAGTGGCAGCCACACGACATGAAGCAGCTTGCGCGTCCGGAGCGACAGCTTTGAGATCTGCAGTGATGGCCATCGAATCTGGGATATACGACACAGTTCTGGTTGCTTCCGCTGAGAAGATGACCTCTGTAAGTACGAACCGGGCCACTGAGGCGCTGGCTGCAGCAGCAGATGACGAGTTTGAATCCAGTATGGGCTTGACATTTCCGGGTGTCTTCGGAATCGCGGCCGTTGCTCATATGGCGAAATACGGGACAACCGAAGAAGACATGGCACGTGCTGCAGTAAAGGCGCACAAGAATGCATCCACGAACCCGTTGGCACAGTTTCAGAAAGAGATTACGCTCGAGAAGGCGATGACTCCCAGATACATTGCCTGGCCCTTGAAGCTTTTCGATTGCTCGCCAATCTCGGATGGAGGCGCGGCTCTTGTTCTCACATCAAACGAGAAGGCCAAACAATACACAGACCTCCCAGTGAAGATCATAGGGACCGGGCAGGCATCCGCTTCCATGAATCTATGCGACCGGAATGACTTGACTGCCTTTGAGTCATCAATAGCGGCGAGTAAGGAAGCGTACAAGATGGCCAAACTGGGTCCGAAGGACATGGACGTTGCGGTGGTCCACGACTGTTTCACAATCGCTGAGATAATTGCGTCAGAGGATATTGGGCTCTTCAAACCCGGCGAGGGTGCAAAGGCTCTGAGAGAAGGTGTGACCGCCCTGGATGGTGACATGCCAATCAACCCCATGGGTGGTTTGAAAGCCGTGGGGCATCCCGTGGGCGCAACCGGTGTGAAGCAGGCCGTTGTAATCTACAGAGAGCTGATTGGCGACGCAGGTGCTAACCAGGTCGCGAACCATGACACTGGCATAATGCATAATTTCGGGGGAACAGGAGCAACAGCAGTTGTAAACATCATGAGGAGGTCAGACGTATGAGTGAGAAACCGACGATTGAGGTCTACAAGAAGAACATCGAAGATAGGAACTTCCAAGCGTACAAATGTGTGAGCTGTGGATGTATCATCGCTCCTCCCTCTGGTACGTGCTATGGTTGTGGTGGAACCAAGATGGAGTGGGCCAAAGTTAGTGGCAATGGGAATCTAGTGTCTTTCACGGTTATCCATATTGCTCCCGATGAATTCCAAGAGGAAACTCCTTACTACGTAGCCATAGTCGAGCTAGAAGAAGGCACACGCGTGAGTGCAAGGCTACTAGGGGTTGATCCATTGAAACCCGAGGAAGTGAAACTTGGTGTCCCATTGAAGCTAGACTATGAGAAAGGCAAGTCCGGACACACTTACTTGGCGTTCAGACCTGCGTAGACTCGCGCGACTTCCTTAAGGCGAGCTTGGACCAGTCAAGCCGAACCACAAGGTATACCGTTAGGATCAACAACACGATACCGAGGACTTCGCTTGTTCTCGATAAGATGGTTACTGGCCCTCCGACCCCGAGTAACGCCAGCACCCAGTCAAGGCTGAGTCTTCCCGCCCAAGCAACTCCCATTAAGAATATGATTTCACCAACTAGACTCGGGATGAGTACTTTCCACCAGGGATACTTGGCTGCACCCAATGACACAACTGCTGGATCAAGTGGCAGTGGAGTTACTGCAAGGAACCAGATTGCTAGAGGTGTGGCAGTCGGATGCTCATCAATGAAAGCCCTGAATTCTTTGGCTTCACCTTCCTTGAGCAATCGAGCTCCCGTATGACCTAGAACGTAGCTGACCATATCACCTAGAGTAGCGCCAATCCCGGATAGAAGCCCAATCAGCCATGGATTGAAGAGGAATGGCCCAGTGGGTGAGCTTCTGAGCCCTCCAAGAACAAATGGGACTATTACGAATGGCACCTCGACTATGACACTAGCGCTGCCCAAGAACGAGATGATGGCAGTTCCAGCATAGCCCATGACGACCGCGCTTTCAATCATCCACTCGTAAAGAGCAGTCATTGGGCTTCCCATGTCGGGATAAGCAAGCGAAACGACCCAGTAGACTGCTACTAGTGTAATTGAGATGATGAAGATCTTGTCTAAGGTTCTCATGGCGAGAATCTGCACCAAGTGATTTGCTTGAGCATACAATATGAATATTCTTACAGACATGAAACGGTAACGCGGTAACGGTGTCGCTAGTGTGGTGAGTTCGCGACCAACCTCTTACTCCAATCCACGCGCACAATCATGTACAGAGCAAGGACTATGAGAAGGAAACCAACAGCCCCGAGAGAGATTGAACTTAGGCTGCCAGGGTCTCCACTAAGAAACACGGATTCTACCCAAACAAGACCCAATCTTCCTGCCAACGCTATTGCTGTCAGGAATACTACTTTCCCAATAAGAAGCGGAACAAACACTCTCCACCATGAATACCGTGCAACACCGAGTGGAACGATCAAGAGATCATCTGGAATTGGTGTTGCGGCTAGGAACCAAATTATAATGGGTGTCATGCTCGGGCGTCGCTGTACATATTCTCTGAACCCATTGATTTTGTCCTCCTCCTTCAGGAGTCTTCTTCCGTAGTAGCCCGTAAAATATCCGGTCATCTCCCCCAATGCAGCTCCAATCCCGGACACTAGTCCAACGATCAACGGATCATGCCCCATGTCTGCTCCCAAAACAAAAGGAACAACGACATATGGAAAAGGTACCAGTATTGTCGCGTTGCCCAGAAAGGACACAGCAAATGCTCCAGAATACCCAAAAGCTGAGGCTGCATCCATGATCCAATAGTAGAGACTAGTACTTGCTGTCGCGGTGTCAGGAATCAGAAGTAGTCGGAATCTTACATTTTCCTGAATAGCATGGGTCTTGAAATGGAAAAAAATTAAGATTCTCCCTCTACCATATCACACTCAGCCTTCTGATAGACAGAGCTTGTCCAGAGCTGACCTGAAGAAATCTTGCATGCCTTTGGACCAGTCATTTGTGTTGGCATCGGGGATGGATTACCCAGCAATTCACAGATATGAGTTTAAAACCTCACTTCATCATTATATGACATGGGACTAGGTAAGTGGGTCAGTGCTGTTCAAAGAGCACGAAACGCGCGACTGAAAGCCCGAAGGAAGAGTTCTCAGAAGTCTTCCAGAGGGAAGTCCTCACTTCCCACAAAGGATTTAACATCAAATCCTGGGGAGCCCGCGGCTGTTCACTCTGTCCAATCGGACCGATCCAGCTTTGGTGACGAGGTTGGAGTGAGTGATAATGACCCCGCCGTGGTAAAAGCTGTGGAAAGACTCTCTGTCGCTGGGAGTGATGCACCAGCAACAAGACAGGAGAAGGAAGCCAGGACTGTAGGAGGGATATCATCTCGATGACAGACAAAGCTCCTGCTGAGTTCGGACTCCACTGGAGTCTGGATGGTGGTGACACCGGGCAGGGGACGGGTGGAACACAGAGGTTTCTTGCAGTTGAGATTCACTCTCAAAATGTAAAAAACGGGTTATCAGGATCACAATAAGACCATATACAAGGGTTCCCACAACAGCTAGAATGAACAATTTATCTGAGGTTCTCATCAAATGCCGACTCACGACGCACCTTGGCTTATGGGCGCTATTAAGATACTGCTAGTCGAATAGGGCATCTACGGCGCTGAGCATATCTCTTGTTTCAGTAGCCGTCAAATCCTGGAGAACTCCCGCTTTCGCGATCTTGACTGTCACCATTGCATCATCACCGCGGGGCTCTATCTCCCATGACATGTCGAACCCGGGAGTTTCCGTAATTACCTGGCTCATCATCTCAAGCCAAGCTTTCTTCACATCGTCGATTTTTGTGTGCAAGAATTTCATAAGAGGGATCGTGACCTCTACGCATAGCACTTTGTCGGACACCACGTAGTAGTTCTCGATTTTCCACGCCAAGGCCTGCACTCTCGTTATCCGGAATTATGCCGTAGATAAGTGTTATCTGCGCACCCTTGTCAATCAGACTTGTCTTTTCTCTTCTTTTCCTTTGCGAGGAGATCGATAACCTCGGCAATGAACTTGTCCGCTTCGCTCATTTCCTCCTTGGGCGCCTTCCTCTTTTCAGCAGGTTTGGCCTTGGTTTCTTTGGCTTCTGTTGTTGCTGTCGGCATCAAAATGGGTGATGGTTTATCTATGTCCTTTGGTGTCGATCCTTCATCGGAGGGTTGTTTCCGAGGCTCATGCTTCTCTGTTCCCTCTCGTGGCCTAAGTGGTTCATGCTCCGGAAGGATATCGTCTGTATCTTGTGCATCAATCTTCTTCTCGGCAGGCTTGAGCGATTCAACCTTCGGTGGTGATTCTGGCTTGGGTACTGATACGGGCGCTGTTATAGTTTCTACCTCTCCATTGACAAGACCAAGCCCCTGTCGTTGCAGAACGGTCTGGATGCTAATCGGTTCTATGAGCTCCTTGTCCTCCATGGCCAGCAATTTGTCTAGTGCCTTCGCCTCTGAGGCTCCCATCAACGCTGCTACTGGCTTTATGAGGTCGCGAAGATTGAACTCTCTTCTATTGTCTCTTCGTGTTCCAATCAGGTCCAGTATCTTGCCATCTAGCTTGCTGACTTTGCGCTTCTTTCCGAATTTGTGTGGTAGAAGTAAGGTGTAATTGAACGATCCAGTCAGATTTGAAACTACCCATTCGGAGTCGAAACAATCGACGAGTCCATCCCAGCCCTCAAGATACGCATCGTAGTGTTTTTCGAACATCTCGATGAAAAACCGAAGTCTCTCTCTGAGGAGCTTTGTCATCTCGCCTTCCAAGATTAGGATGCCTATCACGTACTTCCCGCTGTAGCTGTTGAGTCGCAGACCATGATACTGAATCTCTTCAAGCGTGCCTTTGACTCCATCACCCTTGATCTCCCCGTAGACACTTGTGATGGCGGCGATGAATCCGCTAATCAAGTCGGGTTGTATGCGTTCCTCAGCAAATGGATGGTAGAATACGCATGTTCCCTGGTCAAGATAGACTGCCATGAAATGCCGAAGTGTTTCGAGGTCTGAAAAGTCCTGAAGCTGCCTCTCTAGTGAATCCATGGCGGCCCTCTGCTTGGGCTTGATCCGCTTCTGGTAGAATGCGCTCACGACTGCCAGAATGACAAAGCCTAGGACTATGTACATGCCGGGAGGTGTCACGATGAACGTCATCACCATGGCAAGAATGCTTGGTGACACGGGGACTGAGAGGAACGTATCCGTTCCCCAGATTGAGATTGTACCCGCAAATCTGGCTACTATTTCCAGATAATCCACGCCCGCAGGAATCAGAAATGCGAAGCTTGCCACTCCCTCATCATTGGTCAGGTGTGTATAGACCGTCTCAATTGCAAATACAGTTCCGTTGCTGAAAACGATGGTGATTTCGTAGTATATGGTGGCACCATTAACGGGATTCTCAGTGTCATTTTCCCTGAGGGTGGCTGATATCTGACCTGACTGTCCTTCGCTTGCACCTATGACGCTGAGTACCAGATATACAGTGACTTTCTCACTGACAGCAAGTTGCGCAGTCGTATAGTTGGATGCACAACCTACGGCAGATGCGGCAAACGATATTTGGTATGTGCCTGGGGGCCATGTGATATGCAAACCAAGACTATAGATGCCCTCTCCCGTGTATTCCATTTGGAATACTGTCCCTTCAATGGTTGCATTTACGCTCGCCCAGTGAATGAATTGCCCGTGGTCGACATCAGTATAATTGACTGCCAGAATTACCGTTTCGTTTTCATATTGCCCAAATGATGAAGATGCGGTGAAGCGCGTGTTCACGGGTCTTACGTTGATTACTCGTACGAACTGTGCTGTTGTGTAATTGACATGACCAAGAGTGATATTCAGCACATGGTCGGTAAGAGCGAGAGAGAAGGAACTGATATTGACTTCGAATCTGCCGACGTCAATTAATTGGCCTGCCAAGTCGTTTGGCCAAATGAAAAAGGCTGTGGTTGCACCATCGATCCTCGCTCCAGTATGGTCGTTTATGTAATCAAATCTGACAATAGTCGAGTCATTGAGGAACATGACAGATGGGACTACACCCAAGCTCACTTCGATATGCGCTGGTACAGGTTCCACATCTATCGAGAATGGCTCATTTCTAGTTTCGTAACCATAAATGTCAGCGAGGAAACTTCCACTGTGCGCTCCAATTCCGAGTTGACTGGCATACAATGTCAACGTGTAGTTACCACTCGGCTGATTTGCGAGTGTGTACACTTGGCCATCAATCGTGACATTCAGTGTTGCTCCAGTCAGTGCAATAAGGTCAACGTCCTCATAACGGACATTGAAAACAAGCCATCCGTCATTGTATAAAATCGTGCCCTGTGCTCCACTGTACTCAAAGACTCTTGTTCCACTCGTAAATAGAGAGGTTGGGGTTTCCACTATGTCAAGTTGGACATCCACTGTCCTGTTCATGAATCCGTAGTCGAATGTGAATATCTGAATTGGGTATGTGCCCATCCCATCACTACCATTCAGACGCAGCCTGTAAACTCCGTTGGCTACATGGGTGAGGGTGTAGTTGACTCCACTATAGGAGGCGTTTACAATTGTGCTTTCCATTGGATGCCCCAGTGAGTTGAGCAGTGTGACGTTCAGGTCTGTCTGATGAGTGTAGTATATTTCTGTAGTCAACCAGTTTGGCGTAGCTGTACACGGATCGACCCGCACCAGCATCATCCTGCTCATTGTGCCAGTGTCGTAGCCTGTCATGTTGGCTGTGACATTGGCATCCCAGTTGCCGAGACCAATCACGCTGGCATCAAGCAAAAGATGCCACTTGTCGTCTGCACCTAGTTCGAAGTCGTGGATCCATGTACCGTTGAGTGTAAGTGTAACGGTTGCACCCGGAACAGGTTGGTAATCGTGAGTATAGGTTACAGTCAGATTCACCTGCTCAACATAAGTGACGTTGCGATCCAAGGGCTCCCAATCTACAAGGAAGGAGTTGGCAGCTAGAGTGATGATCACGTTTGATGTGACATTGCTCTTCGATTCGTAGCCGTACAGCCAAGCGCTAATGGTTGCTTCCCAGATGCCTGGACCGATATCCCCTCCAAGTATTGAACCAAGCCATGTTCCTGCTGACCAGTTTAGGTCGTATGAATGGCCGTCGATGGTGAGATTGACTATGGCCGTGGATGGAACTGGGTTGCCACTATATTCATAGCTTACAGTCAGATTTAGTCTATCTATGTACTCGAGGGTAACATTGGCTGGATTCCATACTACGCTCAGTACATCAGTTGAAACATTGTTGACCGTAATGGAGTACGAGCCATTGATTTGATACTCGTAACCATATGCCCACGCCTGAATCACAACACTGTATAAACCGAGGTCGAGAGACACTCCGGTTAGGTTTGCAGTCCAGAAATTGCCTGATAAGTTCAGGGGCAATGTGGGGTTTCCGCCGATGGTGATATTGACTATTGCTGTGGGTGGAACTGGCATGCCACCATGTTCATAGCTTACAGTCAGATTTAGTGTGTCTATGTACTCAATAGTGACATCGGCTGGGTTCCATACGATAGTAAGTTCATCAGTTGTGACATTGTTGACTGTAAGGGAGTACGAGTCATTGAACTGATGCTCGTAACCATATGTCCACCCCTGAACCACAACGCTATGTGGACCGAGGTCGAGAGACACCCCTGTCAGGTTAGCTATCCAGTAACTTCCGGAAGCAGTCAACGCAACGGGGGTCCCACCGTCGATGCTGATGTTCATGTTCGAGGACGCCGCAGGAACTGGAGAACCGGTTTCATCACAAGTGTAGTTAACTGTCAGGTCAATCTGTCCGAGATAATCTATCGTAGTGGAGCTCCAATCGAGAGTCATGGTTGTTGGAGCCAGCCGTACAGTCAGGGAGAGGGTGTCGTTGAACTGTGCCTCATGACCCGTTTTCCATGCACTAACATTCAATGCGAATGTGTCGAAACCCGCTGTAAAATCAGAACCGTTGAATTGCATCCAATAGATTTCTGAACCTAGGTCATAGTGGAGCTGCCATGTGCCCATCCCAGCAATCGTCACATTCACCTTGGCACCCGGGACGCTTGTGGTATTAAAGAACTGATATCGAACTGTCAGATTGGTCTGCTCTACATAAGTTATATTGTCCTCATATGGCGCTGACCACACACATGTGAGCGGAAGGGTGTCATGGATTAGAGTCGCCCATATCACTGCGGTTTGGTTCTCGATGGCGAAGCCTTCTGCGTAGATTGTTACATTGTATGTGCCAGGAGCTTTTGCGGTCGTGAAGATGGTTGCGTTCCACCAACCATTGCCCTGGTCATTCATACTGGTGTTTATCCCGCCATCAAACGAGTATATCACATTCGCAGAAGCTCCGGTGAGAGCCTGTGGAGTGAATGTGTCATTGTAGTAGACGCTTATGTCGAAGCTGTTGTCCGTGTAGGCATCGATACTGTACTCCGCAGCCACTAGAGTTGTGGGGTAGAACACGACAATCTCTTTCGCAAGGTATCCTGCTTCGGTGCCATTGGCCCAGAAGACCTCTATTCGGTATGTGCCATTATTTGAGGTGTTGGCAGCGATGTTCCATGCGTAGTGTGCTGCACCATTGAGGACTGATTGATTCGCAGGTTTGAAAACCACTGTACTGCCCTGCCATATAGTGAGATTGGTGCTTCCTGTTGTAGTGTTGGCCGAGCTTGCATCCTTGACCAGAGCAGTGATATCTAGGACCTCAAGAATGCTCACGGTTTCAAGTGAGTCGATGGCTGTGACATGGTTGTGTGCAGTGAAGGTTGCAGTCCAAGTGCCATTGGTCATGTTGTAGCACATGAGGATTGTGTTGGCGTCTGTATGATTGCCATAATCCACAGATGGCGTGGTGCTGTTGTAGAGTCCCGTTGCGACCCAGTCTGACATCTTACTGGTGTTCATAAAACGTGATGTGGTTTCTGGGAATGTCGGGTATGACAGTGTGGTCGTGACGTTCCAGTACACATTACCACCAGCCACAGGGACGTCCCACACTGTCTGTGCTGTTGCAGACCTTTTGTACCATAATGTGAGATTGTGATAGACGTACACTGATTGGTTGGAATTGAAATTGATTAGCGTGATATTCTTGTCCAGACTTGAGAGTGACCATACTGAGGAGTTAGTGAGCTGTGTTGAGTTGGCTTTTAGAGAAACATCCTGTGGATTTGAGAATAATAATGCTGAATTGGATGTTTGATTCCATGGTATGTAGGTGTAATTTAACAGTCCTTCATAAGGCTGTGATTGCCACACATCCAATTCTCTGAGATATCTGTGTGTTGCAAATGTTCCTGCTGAGTTTTCAGAATGCCATTGAACATCTGGAAAGGTTACTCCTGATTTTTGTAAACTGTTGCCATCAATCATTGCATAATACACTGTATTAATTGTCAGGTTGGCGGACGTACTCGAAGTATTCCATGTCTTAGTGAATCCAACATATACAAGTGGTACGAGTGTTGTGAGATTAGTACTAGATACTGAGTAGTTGGACCTGACAGTAAAATAGGCATAACCACATACTGCAGGGTCATAAGTGGGTGTACTATGATAGATGGAGTAGTTGAGTAAAGACCCATTGTGCGGTTGGTCGTAGAATCCCTGAGCGAGTTGTGTCACGTTAGCGAATCCTTCAGCCTCATAGATTCTGAAAGAGGGAGTTTCATCTTGGACTCCAACAACCTCTCTCTCAGGAGATGCTGTGAGATTCTCAATGTTCATAGTCACATTGTAAAGAGTCCATTCTGGAATGTGGTATTGAGTGAGGTTGAGAGTGCCGTTGTGATGATCTGGGGCGTTGTACGAGTTTAGAATGGAGAGTTGCTTGTCCGAGAATGTACGAGATATGAACAGAGTAGAAGCTGCATCTTCACCTGTGCCACCGACATCAGCCAACGCAAGACTGCTTCTGCTTGGTTCGTCTGGCAACTGCTGATGATGCCGATTCGATGTATCGACTTCACGCGCTGTCAGTGGAATTATCAGCACTAGCGCGATGATGACAGATGACACCAAGACCCTTTTCATGACATTCCCTCGGCGCACTCTCATGGTAGCAAAATGGCTTTCACGACGAGCAACACAGTGAGTTAGCTGAGCCTACCGCGTTTTCTTCATGAAACCGTGGTTTGTTTATGGCTCGCGCCGTTCCAGTTTGCGATTCTTTGAGAACCTATGCGTGTATATACTTATGTTGGTTCTTGTCGTTCGAAAATTCGGTTTCTCCGCTTCGTCGCCATCCTGAATACGCCTTCAGCCAGCAGCAACATCTTCTATGCATCCTCAGGAGCCTATGTTCAGATGACAACACATAGTGGGGCGGAAGAACAAGGAGATTGCAGGGATTGAGTTCCACCCCGTTACATCTGAATGGACAGAGAAGGAGTCTATTGGGGCTCTGGATGTCGTGAGCATTCCTGGTCACAGTGTTGCATCGGTGTTCAGTCAAGCTTGCTTCTCTGTATCAAGAAGCAGTGTTTGCGTGCCTCTGGAGAATAGATTCAAGGTGTTATAGAGGGAGAATTGAATTGGATAGAGCCTATAGCCTCTTCACCTCTCCTCTTCATCAAGATCCTCTAGCATCCGCATATATCGCGCTTCTTTCTCTAGGTAACGCTGGGATTGATCTTCCGACCACTGTTTATATTCCTCAGTCTTCTTGAACTCATGGATGAGTCCAAACCATGGCTGCATCTCACCATCGCCGTTGGACATGAAGTGCCTCACTTTATCCACAACATATGGGTACTTGTCGACATCTGCGAAGCCGGCATCAATCAGGGTCCTTCGTCCAATCTCTATTGGCATTGAACCGAGTGTTTTGGGGTCATTTTGGTTTCTCAAGAGCCGGATAATCGCTTTGGCCACCGGCTTGAGGTTCTTGTGCCACTCCGTTTCCTCCGGGCTCAGCAGCTTCAAGTGCCAAGTGGGCAATCCCCAAGGCAACCCCAGCTCCTTGTCCATCTTCAAATCGAGCTCGACAATCGTCTTATCGACCACCCATTTGTCAAGGGCATGCTGTACCACTACATCGACTCCATGATCGTCTAATGCCAATCCATGATTTCGAGCTGAGTCATTCAGGCGCTCACGCACAAGCACCAGGGGTGTGCCAGCCCAACTCGATTCTTTCTTCAGTATCTCAACTAGGAATTTTGTAGCAAACTCCGTCTGCGTGTTGTTCAGAACCTTGTCATTATTTTCACCACTCAAAGAAGACCTTCCTCCTCTAGCTTCGTTCTAGCTACTTGGACTTCGTTTCTCCGAGTTCGTAGCCACTCCTCAGTAGCCTTCTTTTTTCTGATGTCATCAGGCGTCGTCAATATCGCAGCGCGAATGGCATCCATACTACTATTCGTTTGGGCATACCAGATACAAGAGAGTCGGCCAGTCCCTTCGTAGAGGTTAATCCTAACGAGGGATAGCGTTGTCATTATCCCCAGCTTTTCTTTGAGCACCTGCACCTCATCCATCATCAGTCCATTAGGGTTCTCTCGGACGATGTTATGAAGCTCGCAAGCGTAGGATGATGCTAATGCAAATGCCTTTTTCTGTGTCAGACAACGAACAGGTCTTCGAAGATACAATGGTTTGGTTCCTGCATGCCAACTAACCGGCAGGTAACTGATCGTCACCCATCCATACGTGTCCGAGGTAACCACAACCAACAGGACACTCATGATAAGCATTTATGGGCCGCCACTGCACATGAAGGCTGGGTGATACGGCATCCGACAGGGGCTAATCTTTCGTTACATGCTCTCAATCACGAAACCCCGCCCTCCATCACTAGGATCGTGTTCCTCGGACAAACCCCATGAAGAAGCCAGATTCTTCATCACTGGCTATTAACTCAACGTGACGGCCATTGTCGAGATGAGGTCATCCTGAATATATCCACTTGGGGAGCCAGATCAGGAACTCAGCACCTTGGCCTGGGTTCCCTGTCATCCTGTCGTGTACACTGATTCGCCCGTGGTACTTGCGTACAATGCTCATCGCTTGGTGGACTCCGACGCCTCCAAAGCGTCGCTCTGGGTCAAAGAGGGACTCCTTCTTGGATTCAGTCAGACCGGGACCGTTGTCGCTGATCAACACCTCGTACCCTCTCTCGACCTCGTTCACTGTGACCCAGACACGTCTGATTCTCTTGTCATTGTGGACAACAGCATTCTCCAGGATGTTCATGAGTAGGAGCTCAAGGTAATCATCCGCGCGGACTACTGGCTCCGTGACTTGCATATCCATCTTGACCTCAACATCATCGTAAGCCGCACGCAGACTTCTCAGGCACTCGTTCAGGGTTTCACTCAGCGACCTTGCAGAGACAGGGGCTGTTAGCAGGCCGCGTGTGGACTGCATCTTCTTGATCATCGACTGTGAGCTATTCACCGAGTTAAGAATAATCTCGAACACTAGCTCCGCCTCAGCTCCGAGCTCCATGTGCTTCATTATATCCGCACCCATGACAATTGCCTGTAGGTGGTTGCGTATATCGTGGCCCATGAGATCCAAGTATAACATGGCTGTGTCTGCCGCAGCCTCGAGGTCGTGCTCTGCCCTCTTTCGTTCTGTGATGTCTGAGGTAGCAACGACCACTCTGGAGAGATCCATTCTACCTTCGGTGACAGGTGCCCTCCAACGCACAATGACCCGGAGCGGATTACCTTTGAGGGTCATTGCGCTAGCCTCGAACTCGATGCCGTCAGTCTTGTTTTCCCAGATGGCGAGAAGCTCCTGTCTGAATTCCTCAGGAAGGACCTCACTGAGAAGCTGGCTCAGACTGTCTAGCAGGCCTTCTCTGGTATCAGCCTCATACATCTCCAGAGTTGCATCATTGACATCGATCACTCTGACAAGGGGGATTGCCTCCAAGAGTGCCTCAGGGTGATCATCGAGATACGTGTCCAAGTCAGACACCCCATTGGCTCGGAGCTGATCCAACCACCGGGCCACCGCCGTGAAGTCCTCCATCCAGATCGAGACTGGACTGTGCCTGAACAGGGCTCTGTATCTCTGTTCTGACTGGTGCATTGCCTCCGCTGCCCTCTTCTGTTCTGTGACGTCCCGGATCGTTCCGAAGTTGATCTTCTTGCCCCCGAGTTCTATCAGGTCCTCGTTCAACAGGGCATGGTAGGTCGTTCCGTTCTTTCGTCTGAGCTCCACCTCGAAGTCCCGGAGTCTTCCAGTCTCGTATAGCTCGGCCAGAACTCTCTTACGATCCTCTTCGTGTGCATACAGGGCCGGAGCCTTCACGACCTTCAGTTCCTCCCGTGAGTAGTCGGAGATCCTCTCCATCCATTCATTCGCCGCAAGGAAGTTGCCATCGTGGTCGGTCAGCACTATTGCCGCTGGAGCAGTCTCAAACAGCGTCGTGAACCTGATCTCACTCTCCTCTAGAGCCTTCTCAGCCCTCTTCCGCTCGGTGATGTCGTGAATCGTTCCCACCATGCGAATCGCTCTGCCAGTCTCATCGAGAGTCACCTCGGCCTCTTCGTGAACAATACGCTCTGAGCCATCTGACAGAACTATCCGATGGTCAATACTGTAACGCTTGCCCTCATATGCGGCTTCGTCGATAGCCCTCTGAACGAGCTCTCGATCATCCGGATGGACGAAACTCATGAACGTCTCATGGGTCACTGGAAACTCTTGCGGAGTGCAGCCAAAGATACGATAGACCTCATCAGACCAGACAACCTCGTTCCTTACTCTGTCCACTTCCCAACTCCCCAGAAGGGCAATTCGTTGTGCCTCGGCAAGGCGGACTTCGCTCTTCCGAACCTTCTCCTCTGCCTGTCTGCGCTTCGTGACGTCGCGTATGATGCTGATGAATGCCTGAGGCAGACCCTCTGGGTCACGAATAGTTGAAACGCTTATTTCTGCAGGAAATGTCGAGCCATCCTTCCTGACCAATGTGTATTCAACATGCTTGAGTCCCCCGAGCTCCAGATTATTCTGTAGGCCCTGCATTGCATGTTGTTGGTCCTCAGCAGCAATCATCTCAAAGGCATTTCTCCCAATCAGGTCCTCCTCCGAAGTACCACTATACAGACTGACGGCCAGCTGATTGGCCATGCTGATTCGTCCATCAAGGTCCACGACAACAATCGCATCAGGAGAGGCATCAACAATACCATGATATCGCGCCTCACTCTCTCTCAGTGCCTTCTCAGAGCCTTTGATCGAGTGAAACAGCGGGGCAATCCAAGCCATGCCGACCAACATGAATGCGGATATGGCCAAGGCAACCAATTCAGCAGCCAAGTCAGGTGGCTGCAACACATCTCCTGAAACCAGCCGGTACAGAGTGATAGCTCGCCTGAGAGCCATCAGGAGAATGGCTGTTGCGATAAGCATGAATGAGCTTCGGTTCCCGGTTATCCGGATCAGCCTCAGGGCCAAGATTGCTGCTGCAAGTTGGAGTAAGACCGATGCTGCCAGAACGAGTTCTACGACCACACGCTCGACCTCCTGTGGCAGATGATTGGCCTAGCCTTGCTCTCGCGCAGAGCTCCAGTTCCCGTCGCGAAGAACCCCAGTACCTTCTCTTCATTCTTTTCATCACCACCGGAGTTCCACTGTTTCGGAACGAAAGGCGTCCTGCATGAGAACGCTCCGGGTGACAAGCTTAGAGCATGGAGGATACCTGTATCAATCACGTTACTATGGCCTTCTTTGCACTTCTGGGGTAATACAGCATGGGGGCACGGGGTCTCGTGTAATATTAGTGATGATTAACATATAAGCAAACATAAGAGGTAATGTGGTGTCCTTGTTCAATGACACACGCCCCGGATGCCCTCTGGAGGCCTGAGGAGCCTTAATTGTCTGGCCCCATTCCACGATTCATGGTGATTGCATCTTGAGTGAACGAGAAATCAAAACCGGGACCATAGGATGATTCCATATCTTAACAGATGGCCATGAGCAATATGAGTAGCCAAGGGTACTAGAGGGGAAGTCAGACATCTCTTCTAGTTCGTTGTCTTTACGTCGTGTGTGAGCCTGGCTAGACACTCTAGAAGATGGAGGCTGCAGTAGAATGCAAGCCCCGACCAACTCCTCATGCGACAGGAATTGAAACGATGATGAAGCCGGATCGCGCCTTCCGACTGGGATGCTAAGACTGGTTGGATGACGCCAATGCAAATGCTCCCTTCTGTGCCAACCTCTGATCGTAGCCCCTTTGGGATACGAGAGTCTTGGGTGATAATCACTTCAGGCCAACCAGCAGTAGATCCGCCACGACCCGTGCGTACCCCACTCAGCCACAACCAAGAGGACATGCGTGACAATCATTTATGGGCTGCCACTGTGCACAAGGCCTTGGGTGGTACGGCGTCTGACAGGACCCTATTTTCGTATATGCCCTCAACCACGAAACTCCCCCCTCCTACAGTAACCTCTGTTGGACCCTGTCACCCACCATTGAATCAGACCCTTGTAGAAACTTAATCACTTCTGCTTGCTTCGCCAGTATCAAGGGATTATCCGGGTCCACTACACCCGCATGCCTAGGATTCCAGAATCGGTAGGTCTGAACTGTAGCTTGCTAGCATTACATATTCTGAAGACAGCCTTTCGATTTAGTCCCCGTTTCGTTTGCGTTGGATTTGATTTAGAATGTCTAGTATCTGCTTTCGACCAAAAATGACGCCTATGGCTATGAGAATTGACCCAAGCGCAAATACCCTCGGATGCGGAGTAGCCCTCCAGATAGTGACTTGTACCCTCATGACAGACGGAATGGTACTGGAGTTGGTGACTACCAGGAAGTACGCATCATCAGTTGGTAGATCGATTATCCCCACATATCTATCGACATCCTCGATGGCAAGAATGGGTGTTACATTAGTCAGTGACTCCTCATCAACAAGTCTTAGGCAGCTATCGAAATCTAGTAAGTAGAGTGAAAAGCTGTTATTGGTCAAGGCTATTGCTTCAACTAATATGTCGCCGTTAGTCATCACAAGAAGACCAGTGTACAACGCATCTTCAGAGTCTACATCCAGCGATGTGATGTGTCCCGGCGCAAATGAAATGAGAAGAAGAATTACTCCTATCAAGATCGAGGATTTGGAGATTCCCGCGTTCATGAAGCACTTCACACTCCAGTACGTTTGAATATAATATAGCTCATACCAAGTAGGATGATCGCCAGCAGACAAGCCATGCCCATTCCTACGAGAGTGTCGGCATACGTGATTTCTGCCCCGAAAATCGTAATTACCCATAATGGTCCAATGCCTGTATATTCAGCAACTGCAAATGGTGGAAACAGAGTCGTCTTGAGCATTTGAGGAGTATCGGGGTGTGTGACGGCGATGAATGCCAAGAACCATGTCGCCATGCTTCCAAAAGAGGTCACAAGAGGGCTTTTCGATATGACTGCCACAAGCACCGAAACAGACACCATCAACAGGGCAAGCACCCAGATTGAAGATAATACCAGCACCATTGATTCTAGTTGAGTCCCTGCCGGAACGAAGAGTAGAACACTTGCTATACTCCCAATACTCGCAGCAGATGCCACCAAGAAAACAACTGTACCGGCTTTCATCAGAATGATATTTTTCCTTTCTATTGGATATGTCAGCAGTGTTCGGATTAGGCCGCTGTTATACCCCTGAGCGAAATTGAAAGCTATTAACAGTGGAATTAGCACTATGAACAGAAGCACGCAATTCGAGATAGAAGTAATAAGAACTGACAACCCCATGTTGAGTACTACATCAGTTATGTAATTCACTCTGCCTGAAATATCATCTGTCCCGCTGTAAATTTCTGTATCCCAAACTAGGTGAGTCAATGCTGAGAAAGCACCAACAATGAGAAAGACGCTTACAAGCACAGCAATTGTTGGAAATCGGTACGAGCTATCGAGCTCATATTGAAAGATTGCTCTGATATTCCATCGTTTCTTACCCACTTCTATTCACCTTCCTGTAGACATCTTCAAGAGTTCCTGTGGAATCAATCCTATAGACCTCGATTCCATTCTTTTCCGCAACGCGGTTGATCAGAAGCTCGATATCTCCCTCTTGATTTGGGGATACTTCCACAATAACACTCGCAGACCCCATTATCAGTATATCAGATATCCCACTGGTCTGCTCTAATATCTTGGAGAGTCTCTTCGGATCTGATGTTGTGACTTGGAACCGATTCTTCGTATGCTTTCTCACCAGTTCATCGACTGGACCAAAATCAATAACCTGCCCCGATTTGACAAAGGCAACGGTGTGACAGGCTCTTTCGAGCTCAGATAAAATGTGAGATGAGATGAAGAATGAAACACCGGATTCTTGATGTACTCTCACAATTAGGCTAACCACATCATCACGTCCTCCGACATCAAGATAGGATGTGGGTTCGTCTAGAAACACAAGTTCTGGTCCCCCACAGAGCGCCTGTGCCAACCCCAATCGCTGATGCATTCCGGCAGATAGATGTTTGATCTTCCGGTCAGAAGCATGGCTCAGACCGACTAACGACAACAACTCGTCTACGGAGTCGTCAGTCCCGTATAATCTATTGACTGCTTTCAGGTAATTACTAGGAGTCATTGAAGGAGGAAAAAAGGCCTTTTCATGGAGCGCCCCGACCTTCTTCCGGACTTCGAGTGACTTACGTATCACATCGTGTCCTAGAATTCTAGCATTGCCACTATCAGGTCTTAGGAGTCCAAGCAGGATTCTCAGCAGAGTTGTTTTCCCCGCCCCGTTTGGTCCAATGAGCCCAATAATACCGGGTCCTGAATGCAGTGTCAATCCGTTGAGGGCTTCGACTTTGCCGAACTTTTTACAGAGACTTGAAACCGAAACGATATCCTCTGACGCGGTCATATTTTCATCCTACTCACTACTTCAGTAATCGCATTACTTATGATTGTTGCTCCAAAGGGATTCGTTCTGGTTGTTCTGAATCGCAGAAGCCTGACATGGCTTCTACATATCCAGATGCTGCTTTGCTGATATTAGTAGTCGCAAATAGCGTATGGAGTGTCACCGAAATACCATGTATGCAGGACGTTATCGCCAGTCTTTACATAATCTATAAATCGAAGGTAAAGAGTTGAACTTGTGGCATCATCAATTGGCCAATCCTGGTCGCTAGTAATCCAATCCAAATAAAGAAGGTGCTTCCAAGTACCTCCGTCCCATTTGTATTTGACTTGCAGACTTTCACCCCATATCCAGCCAGGTGACACGCCATCGTAATCTATGTTAACAAAGTAGTCATAACCATCAAGTCTTATATCGTTATATTCGAATGTGAAGACACACCGATAGTTGCCACTAATCTCTTCCTCCGTGGCATCATAGTCGTCTTCCCAGTTACCATAGATCACATCGGGATCATCATCATTGTAGGTTTCGCGACCAGCCCGAACAGGTGATACGGTTCCAAAAAGTATGACACACAGTGCCAAAACCAGAACTAATTTCTTTGTCCTTTTCATTATTCACTACCTCTCACTTTTGTCTAGTTTTCTAGTTCGCCTTAACGAACCATTCATACTACATTTGGCTTTGGAATAGCATACCTCTCCTGTCCTCTCTGATGTCGTAGATGGCTGCATTGAATGACCTTATGAAAACACTCCACACAGTTCTTGCGTCAAGATCCAATCTAGGACTATATTCAATGCTGCAGTCACCGATTGATGCATGACTGACGCAAGAATGTGGTTGTCTATAATCGAATCAATCTTGTCAACTTCTCTCCGAGTTCTCATACGGCTCACTCTCCCGCTTGGTCCATTTCCCGCACCTCACACAACGGAAGTACACGAACACTATGGTCGGTTCTCGCTCAATCACAGCTTCGTGGTGTTTCTCTATGAGCCTGCCTTCACAATGCGGACATCTCTCGTTCATACTTCTCTGCTCTTGTCTAGGAATCGCCTTCAGCAATCTATTGCCTTGAAACGGAATAAAACAATCATATCTTGTCCACTAGGGCGAGATATGGGGACCTGAACCATGTCTTCCTGGTGGGCGACTTCCTGCTCGCGATATCTACTCTCTTCAGTCCAGTGCCCCCTCCAATAAGCTCCACCACGAAGCAAGGAGGATGGCGTCCCACGAGGACAATTGTCCGAACGGCAATACAACGTGACAATTTCAAGCAATAACCGAAGCAATTGGACTGCTTCTGAAGTCCTCCGACATGAGCACTGACTTGGATGACACTAATGCAAATGCTCCCTTCTGTGCCAGACTCCGAGCGTAGCTCCTCAGGGGATACGAGGGTCTTGGTTGACAATCACTTCAGACCAACTGGTAGTAGATCCGCCACGACCTATGCGTGCCCCATCCAGCCGCAACCAAGAGGACATCCGTGACAATCATTTATAGGCCGCCACTGTGTACTAGGCTTGGGTGGTACGGCGTCTGACAGGGCCCTATTTTCGTATATGCCCTCAACCACGAAACTCCCCCCTCCTACCAAAGATCTCTGTTGGACCCTACCACCCACCTTTGCCTTTGTCATCACTTCAGACACCTACGACTACGCTCTCCTAGTCTGTTTCTGAGAGTAACTATGTTCTGAGTCAACGAAGGGTAGAGTGGGGGACCTAGGGCGAAAATATCTCTAGGACGGCATACGTGTCCCTTCATCCTCCTGACGCAGAAGTCGGTGCCCCTTGTTTCAGCGTCTGGCAGCCCTGCACCATTTGACGACCATCAAGATGATGTGCCATTCGCAGCTTCCGGTCAAGTTCTGGGGAACCAGACTCGAAAGTCAGCACCTTGACTTGGGTCACCAGACACCCTGTCGTGCACAGTGATTTGGCCATCATACTTCTGTACAATCTTCAGTGCTTGATGTATTCCGACACCTCCGAAACGCCTGCTGGGATCGAATAGAACCTTCTTCCTAGCGTCTGAAATCCCCTGACCATTGTCGGCAATCGAGATCTCGTAACCCCCCTCAGCTTCACTCAGGGTCACCCACAGTCGTTTCACCCTGCGGTCATTGTGAAGCACTGCGTTCTCTATGACGTTCATCAGCAGGTACCTGAGAAACCTGTCGGCTCTCACATGCGGCCGCTGAGCTTCATATCGCACCTCGATATGAACATCTTCGTGGTTCGCCCTCACAGTTCTGAGAGAGTCCTCTAAGAATTTCTCCAGACTAACACTCGATAGCGGTGTTGACAGCAGACCGCGAGTTGCCTGTATCTTCTTGATGAGAGTCTGGGAACGTTCTACAGACTCAACAACGATGTCGAACATCGGCTGGGCCTGAGGACTGAGCTCAGTGTTCTTCATTATGTCTGTGCCCATGACAATCGCCTGGAGATGGTTCCTTATGTCGTGGCCCATGAGATCCAAGTAGAGAGTGGCTGTGTCAGCGGCTTTCTTCAGGTCATCTGCGGCCTTCTTGCGATCAGTGATGTCTCGTGCTACGGCGAGAGCACATCTCATCTCTCCCGACTGGTCATTATAGGGCGAGGCGTTGTAGGTGACGGCGACCTCCGTTCCATCTGAGGCCACCAGGACCAGATCGTAATCACGAACCCCTTCATTCTCAAAGACCTTCATGACTCCTCTGCGTGCCCTCTCCGGGTCCGTGAAGTGGTTGGCAAACGGGGTTCCTATCAGCTCTTCTCGACCTCTTCCAGTAATTCGCATTGTCGCCTCGTTCACGTCTAGAAGGGTCCCATTCTCATCGAAGGTCACAAAAGAATCAGGGTTCACCTCAATCAATCCACGATTGTATCTCTGAAGACGCTGCACCTCCAACTCTGCCAGCTTGCGCTCGGTGATGTCATGAATAGTTCCGACCATCCGGATTGCTCGACCAGATTCGTCAAGAGCAACCTCACCCGCTTCGTGAACAATCCGCTCTGAGCCATTCGGGCGAACTATGCGGTAGTCAATGGTGTAATCTTCCATCCCGTACAGCGCTTTTTCAACAGATTCGCGAACAGTCTCTCTATCGCTGGGATGGACCAAGTCGAAGTATGTTTTAAAATTCACTTCGAACTCATGTGGAGTCAGGCCAAAGATGCGATAGACCTCATCAGACCAGGACCCCCCGTTTGCGGGAATATCCCATTCCCAACTCCCGAGATGGGCCATTCGTTGCGCGTGAGCAAGGCTGGCTTCACTTCTCTGAATCTCCTCCTTCGCCAGTTTGATAGAGAGAAACAGGGGGGCGATCCACGCCATTCCTACAACCATGAACACAGATGAGGCGAGAGCGACCAACTCGGTCAATAGGTCGGGAGAGATGGAAGTACCTCCCAAGACCAGGTTGTACAAGGTGATGCCGCGTCTAACGACCATGAGTAAGACGGCCGCAGCAATCCATACCCATGCTCGACGATTCCCGGTTATGCGGATGAGCCTCAAGGCCAAGACCGCTGCTGCAAGTTGGAGCAACACAGACACCACCAGAATGAGTTCTACGACCACTTGGTCAACCTCCTGCGGCGAATGATTGGCCTAGCCTTGCTCTCGCACAGAGTTCCAACATCCCTCGTGAAAATCCTCAGTATCTTCTCTTTAGCCTCCATATCACCATCACATCCCTCAAGTTTGCATTGTGTGTTTCCAAGCTTGGGGTTGCACTGCTTTCATCTGCAAGGTCACCTCGAATACCCTTGCATAGCAGTATGGAAAACCTCGCCTAGTTCTTGCAGTCTTGTCTGTAATAACCTTTCTCAGCAATGGGTTCTCTTCTGCTGTTTCCTCAACCTTGGCCGCAAGACGGCAGTCCCGCGACTCACCATCCTCTGTCCACATGGCCTAGTCGCGACGATAGTATCTGTACAGTGCGCCAGTGTGTCGGACCTCTATCATTGAAGCGGGAGGAAGAGGGTCAAGGTCTGCGACCTCCAGCGTTTCACCGGCGCCTATCTGCTTGGGTTGAGAGAGAACTACTTGAAAACCTCGCCATTCACAGGCACAAGCAGTGCCACATGCGGGCAGTCCACGCAGTTCCACTGCTTCGGAACGAGAGGCGTCCTGCATGAGAACGCTCCAGGTGACAAGCTTAGAGCATGGAGGATACGCGCATCAATCACGTTACTATAGCCATCTTTGAGTTTCTGACGTGACACAACAGGGGGCACGGGACTTTGTGTTATACTAGTGATGAGTAGCATATAAGCAAACATGAGAAGCGATGTGATGTCTTTCCTCAATGACACACGCCCCGGATGCCCTCTGGAGGCCCGAGGAGCCTCAATTCTCCGACGACATTCTATGATCTATGGTGATTGTATCTTGAGTGAACGAGAGACCAAAACAGTGACCATAGGATGATTCTATATCTTAATAGATGGCCATGAGCAATATGAGTAGCAAAAGGTGCAAGAGAGGAAGTCAGACATCTCTTCTAGTTCGTTGTCTTTTCTTCGTATGTGAGCCTGACTTGACACCCCAGAAGATGGAGGCTGCAGTAGAATGCAAGCCCCGACCAACCCCTCGTGCGACAAGAATTGAAATGATGAAGTCGACCGCACCTTCCGATTGGGATGCCGGGACTGGTTGGATGACGCCAATGCAAATGCCCCCTTCTGTGCTAGACTGTGAGCGTAGCCCCTTAGGGGATACGAGGGTCTTGGTTGACAATCACTTCAGACCAACCGGCAGTAGATCCGCCACGACCTATGCGTGCCCCGTTCAGCCGCAACCAATAGGACATGCGTGACAATTATTTATAGGCCACCACTGTGTACAAAGCTTGGGTGGTACGGCGTCTGACAGGGCCCTATTTTCGTATATGCCCTTAACTACGAAAGTCCCCCCTCCTACCAAAGATCTCTGTTAGGCCCTGCCACCCACCTTTGCTTTTGGTATCGCTTCGAGATTCTTGAGGGAAGAGGGATGGCTCATCGGTGAAACGAAGCGCGTTAATTCCTCATCCTTTTCCAACAATGATGAGTGGTCTAAGGTCACTGATGCCAAGGCAGCCCGTTCTTTGAATCAGATCATAGAGTCCAACAATGTATCGCCGTGTACATACACTGTGGGGTCAGCTGCTTGCTAATGAGTGGTCTCCAAGAAGTACGTGGCGGTTTCTGTGTCGAAGAAGCGAGTGATAGTCAAAGCCTCCTCTTGCTCAAGGATAGGCAGTACAGCATGCATGTCACCCCATCAGACGATGCCCGGCACTTTGGGAAATGGAAAGCACTCCCATATGTGGGCGGCATCACAGATGTAGCGGGTGAGTCGCTCTACACCGAATCCAAACCCTGCTGATGGAGGAATGCCCTCCCGGAGCATCTCCAGGTATCAGCCATACCGGGCTGGATCCTCGCCAGTTCGCTGCATCTGCCGAAGGACTCCTGCTTCGGTGTATTCCTGCTCGCCTCCGCTGGCAAGTTTTCCATAGCCATCGGGCAGATGCAGGTCCATTGAACGAAGGAAGTGAGGGCGTGATGAGCCCTGAAGGTAGTAGAAGCCTCGAGACCCGACAGGGTATTCCGTTAACCAGAAAGGAGTTTCGAAGAGCCTTGATAGATGATGTTTTGCCTCCCACCGGCAGCTCATCTGCTGGATTCATCCTCAGACCTTGACTACGCAGAATATCGAGAGCTTCAGTGTGTGAGATAGGCGGCAGGCGTTGCGGTGGAAGTCGCAGGCCATGTCCGAGCATTTTCAGTTGAGGACGGCACTTGCGAGAGCTAAATTCTCTCCTCAGTGGACTACGAATGGGGTTGGAAACACTGATTATTGAAGCTTCATGTTCAGTATACTTCTTCAACCTTAGAGATTATAATACGGAGAGGGGTTCTGTTGCATAACTCATGGGTTGAACCATGAGAGGTAGTTTTCTCGCTCTGCATTGTATATCACCACCTTGAACAGGGTCTCCACAACCCTCCTGTTGTCACACCTTGATCTCAATGTCCCTCCGAACTTCACCTTCACAGCTCCAAACACACTCTCCACCAGACTCCTCTTCCCATACTCGTACTTCTCATTGTATCCGAGTATTACACGACTTATGCAACAGAGCCGGTTCTTGTCGTTCGAAAATTCGATTCGAGCAGCCTTAATTCCGGATTACGAGATCCGCGTTGTGAAGCAAGCACAATGACAGTCACGTTTCCACTTGTCATCTGGACATGAAGGTCCACAGGAGGTTCATGTATAGTAGGATGGTCCTGTATCGGTGGTCGTCTGTGGCTTAACCCCGAGCTGTCCAGTGGTTTCATTGAGAATGGTAATGACCATGTTCACCGCACTGTGCAATTTACGCATTGTATGCCATAGATGGTCTTCACTGAATGCGTCGTCATAGATTCTGTCTGAAACAACGAAACCCGGCCCCGGCGGCTTGGGACCTCTCTGTTGGCCTGGTTGAGGCTGCACAAATCCCATTGTTACATCGGCCGAAAAGCTGAACTTTATCGCGGTCATCTGGAATGTCTTCATCTTTTCAGCTGTAAGGAGCTTCAGGTGTTGCGGAGAGATCATGACCTGGGACTCGATCTGAATGTATTTCTGGTCATTCGGCCTCACCACAGTGAAGAAGAACCGCATGAACTTCACCTTGAACAGAAATTCGGCTCGCGGATTCTTGATGGATTCAACCTTAATGCCTTCAGCTGAGAACCAGTCCTTCACTACTTGTTTGGCTATGTCAGATGGAGTCTTGCTCATCACGTTGCTCTCCGAACTGGTTATTCCACTGGGGGGGCTCACTTAATGCTTGTGCTACAGCTTGAACCACTTGACATTCTCGTACCCAGTTTGGGACCTATCTGCGTAGCACGTGATTTGGCTCCTGGCCGACTCCACTGCGCTTGTGTCGCAAGTTGTTGTAAGGACCTGTGCCTCGGATGTCATCCTACCTACTCGCAGTCCCCAGGGATCAACGATTTGACTGTGGCCAAAGTAAGTCTTCCCGTCAAACGCAGGCCCAACCCTATTGGTTGCGGCGACGTAGAGCTGGTTCTCGATTGCACGTGCCATGACCAACGTATCCCAGTGAGCGCTCCTTGGGTCAGGAAATGCCGCTGGAACGAGAATAAGATGCGCACCCTCCAATGCGAGCCTCCTTGTCACCTCTGGGAACCGAATGTCGTAGCAAATCTGAACGCCCACATTCAGCCCGTCAATGTCGAACATCACCATATCGTCACCGGCCTTGAAGACATCTTTCTCTTCTTGGAATGGATGGATCTTTCTGTAGGTCCCGAGAATCTTGCCGGTATCAGTTGCCATGGCTAGTGTGTTGTAGTATTTTGAGCCATTCTCCTCGATGCCTGTTGCAATTACAAATGCGCCTCGTTCCTCAGCCAGCTCAGCAAGAAACTCGCTTGTGGGGCCAGGGACGCCGGGCCCTTGTTCATTGTAATCTTCATGTCTGAGTCCGATTGCAAAGAGTTCTGGCAACAGAATGAACTCAGGGCCTTCAGGTGTGCTCGGCCCCTTCAGAAGATGCCTGACGAACGCGAAGTTCTTCGGGCGGTCACCTTCAAAGCAGGGCATCTGAACAAGCGTGACAGTAGATCTCAATGCAATCCCTCGAGCATTACCATGGCAAGTCCGCTCAGTCTAGAACGTAACGCTTAATATCTCCGCCGAAGGCTCGTGGCATGTCGACCCTCCATGGAAGTGTACCCTGTTGGTGAATGAGGTCAATATCGATCCAAAATCCAGGGCTGACATGCCCACAACTTCTTACTCTAAACCAGTGATTGGTGCAACCGGTAAGACTGGCAGCTGGCGGACATTCACGCCACAGATTGACTATGATGAATGCAGCCGATGCAGAACGTGCTGGCTACATTGTCCAGAAGCTGTCATTTCACTGGATGAGGACGGCACTCCGCATATTGACCTTGATTATTGCAAAGGCTGCGGATGCTGCGCTGAAGTGTGCCCGAAGAAATGCATCGCTTTGATTCGAGAGGGCTTTGATGAGGATGAATCAGCATGAAGACAGAACTCATGAGTGCCAACTACGCAGCGGCTCGTGCCGTGATGTCTGCGCGCGTCGAGGTCGTAGCAGCGTACCCAATTACGCCTGCGACAACCGTGCCAGAGCAAATCGCTCTGCTGAATGAAACCGGTCAATGGCCCGGACAGTTCATCCGCGTCGAGTCAGAGCACTCAGCTATGTTCGCATGCATAGGCGCCAGTTCCGCGGGCGCGAGAGCCTTCACTGCAACATCATCCAACGGTCTGCTACTGATGGATGAAGCTCTGCACTGGGCCACAGCAGCAAGGCTTCCCATTGTCCTAGCAAACATCAACCGATCTGTATCGCCCAGTTGGAACATTCATGTCACGCATGATGATTCAATGTCCAAGGCTACAACAGGCTGGATACAGTTCTACGTTTCAAGCGTGGATGAGTTCTATCACACCATTATCCAGGCCTTCAAACTGGCTGAGGATGAGAGGGTCTTGATGCCTGTTATGGTCAATGCAGATGGCTTTGTGCTCAGTCACACTCTGTCCACTTACGATTATCTCGAGCCGGAGGAAGTTGACAAGTTCCTGCCTCCGTACAAGGCACCGCATTGGGTAATGGACCCAGAGAACCCTGTTTCACATGGTAACATCGTGTTTCCAGAGCACTACATGGAATTTAGGTACGCCATGCATGAAGGGACTCACAACGCAATGAAGGTGTATGAAGAGGTCGAACGCGAGTACAAGAAACTCTTCGGGAAGTACTTCGGTGGTCCCATTGACTGCTACAAGTGTGATGATGCAGAGATTGTGTTCACTTCTCAAGGTTCAGTCGCAGCAGAAGCCAAGGATGCGATTGACGAACTTCGTGAGGAGGGTTACAAGGTGGGTAACGCTCGAATGAGAATGATTCGCCCATTCCCGGTTGACAGGATTAGAGAGCTTGGCAGCCGTGTGAAGGGATTCGCCTGCCTTGACCGGTCTGTTTCATACGGTTATGGTGGTCCTGTAGTAAACGACATTCGGGCTACGATGTACAATACCAAACATCGGCCAATCATCAAGAGCTATATCGGTGGGCTCGGCGGTCGCGACATGACAGTGTCTGATGTCAAAGAAGTGATTCTTGATACAGTTAAAGCTGTGGAGATCGGAGAGACGGGTTCTGAAGAGACCTGGCATAACCTGAGGTGATTACAATGGTAGCAACGAAAGATATGCCTCTCAAGGAATACGTGCTGAAGGGAAACGCGGCATGCGCCGGTTGCCAAAACATGGTGGCACTACGCCATGCGCATAAAGCACTCGAAGGGAACGTGATTCAGGTTGTGCCGGCTTGTTGCACAAGTGTTGTGCAGGGTCTATGGCCTAAGAGCGGTCTCGCGATACCAGTTCTCAATACTGCCTTCCCCGCGGCGGCAGCAACAGCCTCGGGAGTACAAGCTGCTCTTGCAGCGAAAGGCAAGGATGACATTCAGGTCATGGTCTGGGCAGGCGATGGCGGCACCTTTGATATCGGGCTACAAGCCCTTAGCGGCGCATTCGAGCGTAGAACAGACTTCCTATACGTCTGTTACAACAACCAGGTGTACAGCAACACCGGCACGCAGCGCTCCGGTGGCACACCTCTTCATGCAAAGACCACGACCACCTGGTTCGGGAAGAAGGAGCCAGAGAAACTGCTGGATTTCATCGTGGCGATGCATGAGCCTGTCTACCAGGCAACCGCTAACACGGCCTATCCTCGTGATCTCTACGACAAATTCCTGAAGGCTCGAGAGATTCGAGGTCCAAAGTTCATTCACATATTCTTGCCTTGCCCGCAAGCCTGGAATTACCCGGTTGAGAAAGGAGTGGAGCTCGGCAAGCTCGCTGTGGAAACAGGCTACTGGATTCAGTGGGAGCGTGTTGGAACTGAGTTTACTTTGGGTCGCCAGAGCAAACGCTTCCAAGACCCCGAGAAGAGAAAGCCGATTGAGGAGTTCCTAAAGATGCAGGGTCGGTTCTCACATCTGTTCAGACCGGAGCGCCAGAATGCGAAGATTCAG
>Ga0209986_10000967_pt1 | contig 28192 bp, 28 predicted proteins | sample BlataG_FD_183168 | JGI IMG/M metagenome (GOLD analysis project Ga0209986, IMG submission 183168) | Deep subsurface microbial communities from Black Sea to uncover new lineages of life (NeLLi) - Black_00105 metaG (SPAdes) (version 2) | ecosystem: Environmental > Aquatic > Marine > Oceanic >...
CAGATAATCTATATTACACACCATATCAAACGAAAGGAGCCTTTTCAACAAGTAAGGTGTCCAAAAATACTAAAAAATGAGCTAAATATGTCAAAAAAAGATCTGCCGCAAACGCCTCGCGATGATACTTTATGTAAAATGAAAGCAACGAATTCTTTCTAATTACCCGGTTTTATTAAGAAAAAAGCACATCCAACCAAATTTGGGAACGATTGGACCTTGTCGGTGGCTTATTTAATGCGGCACGACTACGGACAATGTCCTTCGTCATGCCTGATTTGGAAATTGACCTATTATATTTGAAACTCGCCAACAACGTTGGCTCGTTTGTTGAGTGGGGCCTTCGCCCCCACACCCCACCACTGACCATGTCAGTGGATTAGGCAAAAAATTTAAAAAAACTAGATGGTTGCGTCCATTAGGGCTTTTTATCGTGGCGTCTTATGCGGATCCGCATAAGAACCTTTGCAAAGACCCTTAAAATCCATCGTCAAAGCACTAATGATAACACAAAATATCGCAACTCATACTTGACGGAAGCGGATCATTGATATGAAGCCATAATCTGTGTTTTTAACATTTCATAGATATCTAGCCTGCTATCACAAAAATTGTCAATTTTGGCAGTGCAGGCACGACACTTTAAGCTTATTCTATGTTTGCGCCAACAACAGCAGCCATCTGCATCATGTTGATCGTCTGGCCTTCTTTTAGATTTGTAAGATCAGTGACCTTGCCTGATTTACTTTTGGATTTTGTGTTTTTGAAGATCGGGAGCAAACTCGCATCAGCCACAATGAACTTGCCTGCGTTTTCAGGCTTTCCATTTTCAGTCTTTGTCTGAAGTTTATTCGCTTTAATATAGTCCCATAGTTTTTTAGTGATCTCTGTCCTGGGAAGTTCTGTTGCTCCCAGAAACTCTGCCAGCTCATTTTTCAGCTTTACGGGTTTCATCAATCCTTTTGCTTCTGCCATTTTTAACTCCTTTGCATTTTAATTTATGGATTAATTACTGCATTTCTTAGTTTTATTTGTCACATAACATTAATATTATAACGCAGCATGTTTTTTGCGTTTTTAAAAATATGAGACACTTTCTCGTCGGCGGAGAAAAAACATAGATAACACATTTTATCAACACCGCTGTTAGAAAAAACGCAATTATAGATTTCTTGCCACACGTTATACAGGCTTATGCCTCGATTTTACTACACATATCTAAGCATCCCTCCGTCTCAAGCCACAGATACCCCAATCAGATGTCATTCTGATATCACGCTCGATGTGACTGTCAAGCCCATCCAAGACTTCCTTGCACCATCAATATCAATGGCCCTTCACTCAGGATACCCGATGATCAACAAAAACCAGTTAAGGAACCCTAAGCCCTACCCAGCAATATCATCCCTCACATCCCTATCTTCCGGATTATAGCACCTCTCATATCGCTCAGCCTGTTATCCTTCTATCACCTCACAACCAACTGTCCATCCCATGGGTCAATTTCTATGAGCATAAAAGGGTCACTTTTGGCGAGCGTTGAAGCTATACAAACAAAAAAGCCGGATTACCTCTTCCCAGGCAACCCGGCCATCCCGTTTCCAGGCAGAAACGGGACCCATGACTTTCCGTCTCCCGATCCCTCGGGATTTGGCTTTATCCAGGTAAATATTCGGTTAACCCGTTCGCCCGTTGGCCTCGCTCTAGCGGGGTTGGACAAACAAAATCATTGATGGAGATCAAACAACATCAGGAACACACAACTTGAGATTCGGTTACAACAACAAGCTTGAAAAGTCAACCTTTCAAAGACTTTTGCTTTTTGTTTTCCAGCAGTTAGCTCCTAATGCTCCAGAAACTCTGTGGATTGGGTTGAAAAGAATGAATGTCAGGTAGCTCGCTACGCTCGCAACCTGACCTATGCCTCTAATTTTGGCGATCAAAATATGATAACTTCCAGAGCGAGTCAAACAATACGCAGATTGAATGAGGCTCTGTCGACAGAAAAGGGAAAACATACATTGATAAAAGGTTTCTTTGATTGTATTATGTTAAACAAAAAACGCTTCGTTGCCTTTGACGGTTCAATAGGGTGCAACTTTGCCGCTAAAACCGAATAAGGCTCAGCGAAACGGTATATCCATGCTTTTTTTGGCCCATGGCCGTGGGCGCCATCAATGAAGCGCGGAATTGGAGAATTTCTTGGTGTACATTGATGATTTCATCTGGTTGCCTAATATTATTGAGAAACTGCACGTTAAGCACCATGTTACTCAGGATGAGGCTGAGGAAGTATTCTTCAATCGCCCAGAGTTCCGCTTTGTCGAATCAGGATATACAAAAGGTGAAGATGTCTATTCAACATGCGGGCAGACTGATGATGGCCGCTATCTGATTGTCTTTTTTATCCTTAAGCCGGCAAACATGGCCCTTATCCTGAGCGCGCGGGACATGGATAAGAAGGAGCGAAAACGCTATGAACAAAAATAATGCCACAAAACCCATCAGCATCTCAAAGGCACGCACAATGAAAGAACTTGCCGATTTCTGGGATAATCACAGCCTCGCGGACTATTGGGACCAGACTCGAGAAGTCGAATTCGAGGTCAGGGCCAGACGCAGACGGCGTGTAACCATTGATCCCGAAGTCTATTCGAAAATCGCGGCTCAAGCGCGCGTAAGGGGGATTTTACCTGAAACGCTGGTTAACACTTGGTTAGCCGAACGATTGCACGAAATCAGGGAAACCTGAGTTATCTTGTCAATCGCCTGCCCGCTCAACGGGATGTGCTGGTTGAAAAGCATTATAGATCGTTTGAATCTGACTACAGAGCAGTTCGAACTGTTCCGGGTAAAGAGACTGTGCCCCATCGCTGAGGGCTTCTTCCGGGGCGTGATGCACTTCCACCATAAGTCCGTGAGCCCCAACAGCGACAGCGGCCCGGCTTAAGGGAATCACCTGATCGCGGCGTCCGGCAGCATGGCTGGGGTCTACGATGACGGGAAGATGGCTTTCTTTTCTCACCACGCAAACAGCTGAAAGATCGAGCGTGTTCCGGCTGTGATGGGCAAAAGTGCGAACGCCTCGTTCGCATAGAATCACCTGCGTGTTTCCGCCTTCCAGTATGTATTCCGCTGCCATGAGCCATTCTTCGATGGTGGCAGACATGCCCCGCTTGAGAAGAATGGGCTTGTCTGATCGACCGGCCCGCCGGAGCAGACTGTAATTCTGCATGTTCCGTGCCCCGATCTGGACTACATCCGCATACTCTTCCACCAGGTCGAAGATCTCGTGGTCCAGGGCCTCCGTAACCACTGGAAGGCCGGTGTCCTCTCGAACCCGGGCAAGGATTTGAAGCCCTTTTTCTCCGAGACCCTGAAAGGAATAAGGTGACGTTCTCGGTTTGAAGGCCCCACCCCTAAAGAGCTTTGCGCCGGTTTTGCGGACCTTCCTGGCAATGGTCAAGGCCTGTTCTTCGCTCTCAACCGCACAGGGGCCCGCAATGAGACAAAGGTATCCGTTGCCGATGGCAACATCGCCAATCTTAACGATAGTGCTTTGGGGTTGGAATTCACGACTCACCAGTTTGTAGGGGCGGGTGACCGGGATAGCGTCCTTAACACCGGGAAATGCCAGAAAATAAGAAGCATCCATAGCCCCTTTATTGTTTAAGATACCAATAGCCATCCTTTCTCCCCCCGGGATGGGTCGGGCGGTACAGCCCTTCCCCTGGATGGCAGCTACCACAGCGTCGATCTCTTCACGCGTTGCATGTCGACTCATCACCACCAGCATAACTCGTCCTCCCTCTTGTCCAAGCGGCGAAGCCGCGTTATCACTTCAAACAAAAAAAGGGGCCTGGAGGAATTTCCCACAGCCCCTTCCTATTAGCAAAAAAAGGCCGTGACCCAGGAGAGGGCCACGGCCTCAAGATCTCATCAGTTCACATGGTCAGATGCCGATGGTCCACTCCCGAGAAGCAGATTTCCACCAGCAGGGCCAGAAAAAGATTTGTGTAGTTGCGAACCCAATCATTTTTTGTGTCTTTTGGCTATTTTGTTCTCAATTGAACAAAAAAACAATAAAAATCATACTTGCATCTTCTACTATTGTCAAGCAATTTTAATCCAATGCCCCGCGGACTTTGCCGTCAAGCTTTGTCCTTGATCAGCATAGTTGATGGGTCCAGTAGCAATTCGGGTGAGACTGAAGTGGTTGTGCCTCCCTTTAAGACTTTCACATGAATTTCCTGTTCTTCGGGCTGTAGCTGAATGGCAACTTCGAACAAGTCAGCAACCTGCAAAAGAGGGGCTGGCATGCCGTCCGGGCTTGGCTTTTCATGGCGGTGAGTACGCACGGCAAACCACACATGCACCGACCAGTTTTTTGCAAGGGTTTTTAGATGCGTAAGAGACTCTCTTACTGTATCATCAAAAGGAAGTCCATCGATCAGGATCACCTGGGGTAGGAATATACCCTGTTCCGTAAGGTCGGTCAGTCTTTCTTCGAGCCTGAGCACACTAAAACCCTCGACCTTGAAGGTCATGATGAACCTATGTGGCAATATGGTCTCCCATAGCTGGTCTATTTGCTTGACATCCTGGTGACTCGCGATATTCCTAAACACCTCTTCGTACCAAATGCCGACTTTTTTTACGGGGGCATCCAGGCTTATATGGAGGACATTTCTGCTCCTAAGAAGGCCATCTAAGGCAAGCTGAACCAGGAAAGCCGTCTTCCCCACACCAGCACGGGCCAGAACAGCGCCAAAGCCTCCATCAACAAGGATGTCTTCCGTCTCGTCTCCAAGGAGCCTCAAGGGGTTGCGCTGGATAAGATCCTTTTTGTGCATGTCAAAATTCCTCTCTTTAAGGTAGACGACATTTGTCCCTGACAAAGACGGTTTTTCGTTTTGAACAGATATGAACACTTGCTGCATTACTACATCACATTCCTATTACGCTACACTCTTCTTTGCCTCTGCTGCCTTCTTGACCAGTTCTTCTGCCACCCCCTTCGGCACCTGTCTGTAAGTGGCGAACTCCATGGTAAATTGTGCCTTGCCTTGTGTCGCTGATCTGAGAACGGTTGAATAGCCGAACATTTCTGCAAGGGGAACCTGGGCTTCAATAATGCAGATGCGGCCTTCGTCCTGCGTGCCTACGATCATTCCCCTGCGCTGATTCAAAGAACCCATGACAGTGCCCTGAAACTCCGTTGGAGTCTCAACTACTACCTTCATGATGGGTTCATGAATCACAGGTCTGGCCCTGGCATAGCCTTCGAGAAAGGCTCCGCGAGCAGCCGCCTGGAATGCTATATCAGAAGAGTCAACAGAATGCGACTGCCCGTCATCTATGACCACCTTGATGCCGGTAACGGGAAATCCCATTTTGGGCCCTTTAGCAAGACATTTCTTGAAACCCTTTTCACACGCAGAAATGAATTGTGTTGGGATAGCGCCACCGGTCACCCTGTTTTCGAACACGAAATTTTCGTCCGTGACCGGTTCCATATAGCCTGCCACCCGGCCGAACTGCCCGGCGCCACCGGTCTGTTTCTTGTGTATATAGTTGAATTCAGCCTTTCGGGTTATAGTCTCCCTGTAAGCCACACGAGGCATGCCTGTGGTCACCTCGGCGTTATACTCACGGCGCATTCGCTCAACATAGACTTCGAGGTGCAACTCTCCCATGCCTGAAACAATTGTATCACCGGTTTCCTCGCTTACGTAGGTCTTGAAAGTGGGGTCCTCCTTGGTGAACCGGCCGAGAGCTTTGGTCATATTGATCTCGGCCTTACTGTCCTTCGGCACAATAGCAAGAGAAATCACCGGCTCAGGAACAAACATGGATGTCATGGTCAGGCTCGTGCCAGGAGCGACAAAGGTGTCGCCGGAAGCGCAGTCGATTCCGAAAAGAGCCCCGATATATCCAGCAGGCATAACCTCGATATCTTCCATCTCGTGTGCATGCATTCGGACAAGCCTGCCGACCTTGACCTTTTTCCCGGTCCGCACGTTTACGATTGTGTCACCTTTGGCGAGCGTTCCCTGATATACACGTATGTACGTAAGCTGGCCGTAAGGGCCATCTTCCAACTTGAACGCAAGAGATACGAGGGGCGCTTTCGGATCAGGGGTAAGAGAGACCGGTTGCTGATTCTTGTCCATGTCCAGTGCGTGATTTTCCACGTCAAATGGGCACGGCAGGACTTTTGTTACAGCATCGAGAAGAGGTTGGATGCCCTTGTTTTTGTAAGCCGAGCCCATAAAGACCGGCGTCATTTCGCGTGTAAGCACTGCACGGCGTACGCCCTGAATAAGCAAATCTTCAGTAACTTCACCTTCGAGGGCAGCCTCAGTAAGTTCATCAGAAAACATGGAAGCTGCGTCGATAAGTTCTTCCCTCCTCTGAGTGGCTTCTGAAAGAAGCTCATCAGGGATGTCCTCAAAGCGCACATGTTCTCCGTTGTCACCATCAAAATAAACGGCTTTCATGGCCACAAGGTCAACAACCCCGGCAAAATCTGCCTCGAGGCCAATAGGGATCTGCATGGCCACTGCATTGTGCCCGAGTTTCTCTCTAAGTTGCTCAATGACTCTAAAGGGATTTGCCCCGCTCCTGTCGCATTTGTTTACAAAAGCTATGCACGGCACTTTGTACCTGGCCATCTGCTGGTCAACGGTAATTGATTGGGACTGAACCCCACCCACGGAACACAGAACCAGTACGCCTCCGTCGAGTACTCTAAGAGATCGTTCAACCTCTATGGTAAAATCAACATGGCCTGGCGTGTCAATAATATTGATCTCATGGTCCTGCCATCCACAATAGGTAGCTGCAGAGGTTATGGTGATACCACGCTCCTTTTCGAGCTCCATAAAATCCATGGTAGCCCCGACACCATCTTTTCCTTTGACATCGTGGATCGTGTGTATCCGCCTCGTATAGTAAAGTATCCGCTCGGTGAGTGTGGTCTTGCCGGCATCAATATGTGCGCTTATACCGATGTTTCTTGCCTTCTGCATGTCGTTTTTCATGGTACCGTATTTCCTGGACCGAAGTTGTTGTAGTTTACTGACTTGGCTCTTGCCCAATTTTCCGGCGATTTCCATTTGCCATTTTCAAATGAAGCTCCCCGCAGCAAGTCGCCGACGCCCCATAGCTTTGGCGACGGTGCGCTGCAGGGTATTTCGGTAAAGGCGAAAAAAAACCCTCATTCGGAAACACACGGCAGATGGCGGATGGGCGGATGGGCACTGGCTGACTTTATATAAATCTTTATATATATGTATCAATAGGCACCTTGTCAAGGAGGAATTGTTCTCTTTTCTTGCACACAAAACAGGCTTGGGAGCAAAGAGCAGACGATTCTGACTCATTGACTTCGGATGGGCTTTGTGTTTTTAGTGTGAAAAATCGTCATGTATGTCAGTGGGTAGGCTTGGGCGAAGCCTACGTTTGGCTTTTCTTTGTTTTTTTGAATAGTTAAACGGATGGCTGTTCAGTTTAGGTCATCCACGAATGGAGCCGGTACCCGAAATTGTGCCCGCGGGAAAGCAACTCCATCTGGTGTTCATTGGCCCTCAACCATCTCAAGGTCTAATGTTAGCTCCAGACATGGACATAGGCGTGTTCGGGAAGACGATATCTCAATGACGCATTCCGGAGGATCCGGGTGAGGAAGAGCATCTACAAGGGATTAGCCCAGCACCTGAACAATCTTCCAGGCGGTTTCCCTCCCACTGAAACCGGGGTGGAGCTCCGCATCCTGCGCCGGCTCTTTACTCCTGAGGAGGCTGAGCTTGCTGTGCATCTGACTTTGATTGCCGAGGAGCCTCGAGTCGTGGCGCGTCGAGCTAAGCTTCCCATACAGGAGGTCGCCCCGCGATTGGAGGAAATGGCCCGAAAAGGACTCATTTTCAGAATCGAGTCGAAAGACAGACCCACCCGTTATCGCGCCCTGCAGTATGTTATCGGCATCTGGGAGTTCCACGTCAACGACTTGGATATCGAACTGATCCGGGACATGAACGAATACATTCCCACGCTTTTTGATGGTGAAATCTGGAAGAAGGCTCCCCAATTGCGCACAATACCTGTGGGGCGAAGTATCAGTACCGAACTCAAAGTGCTCCCGTATGAGGAGATAGAGGAGCTTGTGCAGGTCCAGAAAAAGTTTGTGGTGGCGCCGTGTATCTGTCGGCGAGAGCATAGAATGGTGGGTAAGGGTTGCGAAAAACCGGAGGAAACATGTCTCGTTTTTGGGATTGCAGCCGATTACTACGAACGCAACGGCCTTGGTAGAGTCATCGATAAACAGGAAACTCTGGAAATCCTGAAAAAGGCCGACGAGGCCGGGCTGGTTCTTCAGCCAAGCCATGCCAAGCAGATCGTAAACATATGTTGCTGTTGTGGTTGCTGCTGCCAGGTACTAAAGAACCTCAAACGCTATCCCAAGCCGGCAAGTTATTTCTCCACTTCCTTTCTGGCAACTATCAACCCCGACACCTGCCAAGGCTGTGGAATCTGTGTAGACCGCTGCCAGATGGACGCGCTGCGTCTTGAAAACGACAAGGCAGTATTGGACCTAAGTCGATGTATTGGCTGCGGCCTGTGCGTTTCAACTTGCCCCACCGAATCTCTGACCCTCGTGCGTAAGCCTGAACCTGAACAGTCCAAAGTACCAAGAACAATGGTCGAGGCTTCCATCAGATTGGCACGGGAGCGTGGCAATCTGGGACCCGGCAAGCTAGTTCAGATGCAGGTGAAATCGAAGATGGACAGGCTGTTGGCTTCGAAGTAAGCATTTCAGCCTCCAGCTTTCAATAACCTAGGTCAACTTAGGGTCCCCCCGACAAGGAAATCTGAAGGTAAGCAAGTTGTCTTGTAACTTCTCAATAAGGCCGGGCATTCCAACAGCTTCCCCCTTTGAAAAAGGCCCGCCCGGCCCGCCCTGGAGCGACAGAAGTGGACCATGCCCACAGAGAGAAAAACCCGGCCCGCCCTGGAGCGACAGAAGCTGGACCATGCCACAGAGAGAAAAACCCGGTCTGGGCCAGGGGGATTGAGGCCGCCGGCTCATAGAGCCTATGGCTCGGTGAGGCGATGTTCCCCAAAGCAGGCCTGCCTTATTGAGAAGTTACGTTGTTCCGGCAATCCGCATTCGAGCCACTTCATTTGAAACATATTTGATGCGGGCCAGTGTTATGATATGATTTTAAGTGACTTTGCGTGAGTCTTGCACGATGTTAGCGCTAACCACAGTCCTGTCAACACTATGAAACACAAAAATATTCCATTAAATGAACGTATCATCTTTGCCTTAGATGTGGACTCCAAAGAAGAAGCAGAAAAATGGGTTAATCTGTTAGGAAACCATATAAATTTCTACAAAGTCGGCCTGCAATTGTTCCTGGCGGAGTGGTTTCCTGTTATCGAAATGATTACAGAGCGTGGCCACAAGGTTATGGTTGACCTCAAAATTTTCGATGTTCCGGAAACAGTCAAATTGGCCCTTAGACAGTTAAGAAATAGAAATATTACGTTTACTACTGTGCATGGCAATGATCCAATTCTTCGGGCTGCAGTTGAAGAGAAAAAAGGTGTTAAAATTCTTTCCGTTACTGTATTGACAAGCTATGGCGAAGAGGACATGGAGGAAATGGGCTTTTCCGGTACAATTGAAGATTTGGTTTTTTCTCGAGCCAAACGTGCTTTGAAGCTGGGGTGTGACGGCGTTATTTCTTCTGGTCTTGAAGCGCCTCGCCTAAGAGACGCTTTGGGTGACAGTTTTCTCATAGTTACTCCCGGTATCAGGCCAGGCAAGAATGTTGAAATCCCCGAAGATGATCAAAAACGAATCGTAACAGCTCAAGATGCCATAATAAATGGCGCTGATTATGTGGTTGTCGGTCGCCCTATCAGCAAAGCTAAGGATCCCATTGCCATCGTAGAATCCATGCAAAAGGAAATCCAAAAAGCGTTAGTTTCATAATCCCTTTCTTTTCATCCCATTTCATTTAAACGCAACCCTGAAGACGAAAAGACTTAGGCTGCAGAACCAAGCACCTGGGCAAGCGATTTTGCCAAATTGTCCAGAACAGATTCATCCGGCAGAGTAAACGTCATCTTCAGATTACCGTCACCATCTTTTTCCATGCATTCACTGAGCCGCTTCTTGAAGGTCTCCGCCATCTGTCTTGTCTGTTCCGTTTCTTCCTTTTGAGGAAGAATCTCACTCATAAACGCAAACGCTGCTCCCAGGAGCTGGCCGCCTGCACTTGCGATTTTTTGTTTGACCAGAAGCCGTTCCGCCTCCTTTTCCACCTCTTCCTTCTGGCTTTCGTCAACAGGGGCATCGGGTTTTGTGCCGAGCAGCACCTCAAGACGTCTTTTCAGCTCCTCCATGCCGCTTGCAAGGTCAACTGACGTTACTTCTGAATCCGGATCAAGCGCTGCCATGGCCAGCTCATGCTTGGCGGAAAGAGTTCCCAAAAGACTCTCTTCTATTGTCCCTTCCGTGACGAGAATGAACACTTGAACGGGGTTTTTCTGTCCCATGCGATGGGCGCGGGATATCCTTTGTTCAAGGACAGCGGGATTCCACGGAAGGTCAACATTAATGACAGTATTTGCCGCCTGGAGATTAAGGCCCGTAGAACCGGCATTAGTTGTGATAAAGAGTTTGCAATCCGGGTCCTTTTGAAACTCGTGTATCAATGCCTGTCTTTTTTTCTGTGGGACAGAACCATCCAATCTCACATATTTCAGATCCCGCCTGTCAAGAAACGGTTCTATGAGGTTCAACATGGTCGTCCATTCAGAAAAAAGCACGATCTTGCGGTCCTGTTCCGAGGCCAGTTGGTCCAGAAGGATGTCGATTTCATCGAGTTTGCTCGAGTAGCCAGGCGGCTCTTTATCAACCAGAAACGTGCTGTTGGCAACCATTCTGCAAATCAGCAACGCCTTCTGTAAACGGAGAAGGTCCATTTCGGAAATGTATCTCTTTGAAATAATGGACTGGATGATCTTCTTCTGGCCTTTGTGTATGCCAATCTGTTCATCTGTGGGTGGTATTCTTCTCAGTTCTGTTGTTCTCGGCGGCAATTCCCGCATTACCTTCTTTCTTGTTCGACGAAGAAGCACAGGTTTGATTCTCTCTCTAAGCTCATCCAGGTTCTTATACCCCAGCAATTTGCCCTTTTCGTCAACGACCCTGTATTTGTTAAAGAACCTGAAGGCCGGCCCCAGACGCCTGTCATCAATAAACTCCACGATGGAATAGAGATCATCAAGCCTGTTTTCCAGCGGGGTGCCGGAAAGAACCAGCGCAAAAGGCGACTTCAGGGATTTGGTTATCTTGCTTGTCTTGGTTTCCCAGTTCTTGATCCTCTGCCCCTCGTCAAGTATGATAAGGTCCCATTTCACTCTCTCGATGGAGTTAATGTCCCGCAGGACCTGTTCGTAGTTGCAGACAGTAAAAAAACACGAGTTGTCGTATTGAGCGGCTCTCTCTTCCGCGCTCCCGATAACAAGCTGGCAACTGCGATCTGAAAAACGCATGACCTCCAGACGCCACTGGGACTTAAGAGACGCCGGGCAGATCACAAGCACCTTTGAAATGCCTGCTTCCGTGGATAACAACTGCGCAACCCCAATTCCCTGGATAGTCTTGCCCAGGCCCATATCATCGGCCAGAACGGCCCTTCCGGCTCCGACGGCAAATGCGATTCCATCAAGCTGGTACGGCAGCAATTCAGCATTTAGAAGGGTCTTTCGGAGGGGGTGGTTTTTCGGATCTTTGCGGATCTCATCCACTTTGTCTCTGATCCGCTCAAGGTAAAGGGCCTTGTTCAAATATTCCTCGGCATCAGGGTAGATCGTGACTTCGCAACCAAGGCCTTCTATCTTCTTGATCCTGACCAGAAGATCCCTTACGTCTTCAATCGACCTGTTCATAACAGGGCGCACCAGTCTCATTACTTCATCGTCAAGATGCTCAGAAACCAGGACCCGCAATTCGAGTTCCTGACCATATTGGATGTGAACACATATGTTGTCGACTTTACAAGGTGTATTCTTAACCGATTTACTGAATAGTTGCCTGACCTTTTCAAGGGCATGGAGAATATGTTTGCACGTGCCCAGGGTGTTTTTCCGGAAATCAGGACAAGTACAGTATGATTCGCCCCTCTCCCAGCCCCGTAGCGCAACCCGATAGGTTTTTCCCGAAGAAGCACTCGTGATCATATAATCCGTCCAGAGTTCAGTGCTGTTTATGGATCTCAATTGCATCTTCTCGGTTCTTGCCCGTTCGGCCCTGTCCGCAAGAGCCTGTTCCAGAAGCTCCTCGTCACTGAGGCTTTCTACGGGCACCCTTTCCGGAGGAGGCGCGGAAAGGCCCAAAGCCAATTTTTCCTCAAGTATCAGAGAAACCGCGGCCCCCACATGTTCGCACGCTGTCGTACACGCAGTGCAATTGAAATTCAGGCGATGATTCCTGTCGGGCCTTAGAGTGATAGTGACAACCGCATCATCCAAGACGAGCCTGAAGATGTTGTCTCTTAGGGTCACCTGTTCGGTGATGTCGATTTCGTATTTGCCCCCGGTTCTGATCAATCGCTCACCTTCAGGCCCCAGCAGCTTACAGGCCCGCCTGTAAGTGAGGTGCGAAAGTTTGTCCTTCAAGCTTATCATAATCGTCTCTCCTTATGTCCTGACATGAAAAAGATCCATGGCCAGCAATATCCCCCGGTGGTTCGTCAACATGATCGGCTATTTTGATCTTCCCTTCCTCATATTCTATCTGACCGGACCAGACCAGAAAGTCAAGGTCTTTGAAGGTACAGGCTAAAAAGGGGACAGACAAGTTGCTCTTTTTGGAAAACTTGACGTAATCAGAAAATTACGTTAATGGCGATGCGTAACAGCATTTGCCAAAATATGGTTAGACAAAAGATAAATTCATTGACCGTCTGGTTTTTTGAAAACCTCTTTGAATATGAAGGAATCCGCCACTTCATATCAACGCGCACAGGTGGCTGCAGCGTCTCGCCCTGGGAGTCTTTTAACCTGTCGTTCAATGTGGAAGATGACCCGCAAAACGTGCTCAAAAACCGAAAACTACTTGCCGCGTCCGTCGGGTTTTCACTGGCCGGCCTGACCACGGCCAAGCAGATCCATGACTGTCACGTAAAAATCGTATCCGAATCATTGCGAGGCAAAGGCGGCTCCGATTACAAGGGAGCCATTGACGCGACAGATGCTATGGTCACCAATGGGCCGGGGATTTGCCTAATGGTTCTGGTGGCTGACTGTGTGCCGATTCTTTTTTATGATCCGGTAAGAAGCGCGATCGGGGTAGCCCATGCAGGGTGGAAGGGCACGCTTAGGTGGATAGCTCAAAAAACCGTCAAGGTTTTCCAAGAACAGTTTGGCTCCTCACCTAAGGACATTCTTGCTTGCATTGGACCGTCCATCGGCCCCTGTTGCTATCAAGTCGGCCAGGAGGTTATCTCTCAGGTCAAGGATGTCTTTGGAACCAAGGCGGGCTATGTCAGAAAAGAGTCTTCTGACGGCAAAGGATACTTTGATCTGTGGACAGCCAACCTGGGCCAGCTTCTCCAGGTCGGTATCCCTGAAAAAAACATAGAAGTCGCAAGAGTCTGCACGTGCGATCATCCATATCCATTCTTTTCATACCGGCGTGAAAATGCAAAGACAGGAAGGTTCGGCGCCGGGATTGTGATCTGTTAGGGAAAAACACAGATCATTTTTCGCTTTTTCTTCTCGAACCATACCACTCGATCTGGCGGCATATTCCACGAATCATCCTAACATCGCGTCCCCGCATGTCTATCCTGGAAAAAAACCTCCGTATGTGCTGCATCCAGTAGTCAGGATTTTCTGGGTTGATAAAACTAATATTGATGAAGGTCTTTTTTAGTTCTGCGTACATGTCCTCCAGTTCGTGACGGGCAGCCAGGCGGGGGACAAAACCTTCGACGCTTTCCCTGCTTGCCAGAAATACTTCATAGCAAAGGACCATGATGGCCTGAGCCAAATTTATCGATGTAAATCCTGCCGTGGGAATGGTCACCACGGCCTGACAAAGGCCCAGTTCGGCATTTGTAAGGCCCGAGCTTTCAGGCCCAAAAAGAAGGGCTACGCGGTTTTCCTGGGATATAGGGATGAGCCTCTCAGCCAGTTTTCCGGGATCTGAGATGGTCGGTCGCCTGCTCCCCACCCGGGCTGTCGTACCCACAACGTACTGAAACGGGGCCAAGGCTGTTTGCAGGTCTTCGAACACCTCCATTGTCTCAACAAGGTCAGCGGCAAAATGGGTGGCCATCTTGAGTATCCGCGTCAAGTCGCAGCCCCTGGGATCAACTATAATCAACTGGCTGATGCCCATATTGCAGGCTGCGCGGGCCGATGCGCCGATGTTTTCGGGATAGCTGGGTCGATGAAGTACGATGGCAATGTTGCTAAGATTCACCCGTGTGGACATGGGCGATTGCTTCATGCCCCAACCAACTCAAGGGCGCCAAAAAAGTAACTGATCTCAAAAGCAGCGGTTTCAGGGGAATCAGATCCATGAACCACGTTTTTCCGGCCGTCTGTGGCAAAATCTCTGCGTATGGTTCCTTCTGCCGCCTCCTCATAATTCGTCGCACCCATCATTTCACGGTATCTGGCAATAACGTTCTTTCCTTCAAGGACCATGGCTATTGAGGGGCCCGAACTCATAAAATCCGTTAAACCTTCAAAGTAGGATCGCCCCCTGTGTGCTGCGTAAAACCCTTTTGCTTGTTTCTTTGACATGAGGGCCATCTTCATGGCAACGATCTTGAACCCGGCCCCCTCGAGTCGCTTTATCACCTCGCCAATGAGGCCCCTTGCAACACCGTCCGGTTTGATGATGGACAAAGTCCTTTCCTTCATAGCCCAACCCTTCTGAAATTTTTCTGAAATACGGCAGGTTCCCCACCAAAAAGACAAAGAGAAAGCAAGAAATGGTTCTGGATGCGTTGTTAAAAAAAGGGAGGTGGAAGCAATGAGAACACAGCAGAAAAGGAGGGCTTAGGCCCAGAGGCGCGTTTTCACATTTTTCAACTCACCGTCTTTCACCGGATAGATGTGATACACGATTTCATCCGGAGTGAACCAGAGTTTTATTTCTCTTTCTGCTTCTTCAGGATTGGCTGAAGCATGCATTACGTTTTCGTAAACTCCGGAAGTAGTAATTCTCCCATAGGCGCCCCGAATAGAGACAGAATCTGCTTCTTCAGGATTGGTGGCGCCACAGATCTCTCGCACTTTCTGAATAGCCCCTTCCCCGTGGTAAACCAGGGCCATGACTTTCCTTCTTTCGTGGAACTCCCCCATGATATAGCCAATCAACTCCTCAAAAAAAGGCTTGCCTTTCAAAAAGGTGTAGTGTTCTTCAGCCAATTTTCTGGTTACACGGACAATCCTTGCCCCGGCAATTTCCAGGCGTGTCTCCGACAGCCGCGTAAGGATGTTACCGGTAAGAGACTTTTTCAAACCATCAGGTTTTATTAGAACTAGTGTTTGTTCAACAGCCATAACACATACCCAGAGCTCAACCCACAAGGATTTCTATCCGCCTAAGGCGGAAATCCGTGTGCCTTTTGGTAGCACTCGATTCATTCTATCCAATAGGAGTTGTTTTTCGGTGGGGCGAGCATAGGAAAAAGGGTGTTGTGTGTCAAGGAATTATGTTTTCATGTCAATAGAAGTTTGAAATTATTGTTTTGGTATGATAAATATACAATATGCCTAAAGAATTAATCATAAACTCCACAGATCACGAAACACGTGTTGCTTTTGTGGAAAATGGCACACTCCTGGAACTCCTTATCGAGAGGCCCACAGGGTGTGACATAGCAAGCAACATTTACAAGGGACGGGTCATTCGCGTCCTTCCAGGAATGCAAGCCGCTTTTGTGGATATAGGTCTGGATCAGGCCGCCTTTATCTACGTTGCTGACGTCTTGAACAACTATCAGGAGTTTGAGCAACTTATGCTGTCGTCCTGTCAGGAGTATGGCGAGTCGACCGAAGCAGATTCCCGTGACCGGCCTCCTTCTCTGGATGAAGGCTTCATGATTGAGGAACTTCTTCATGAAGGCCAGGAAATCATGGCCCAGGCATCCAAGGCGCCCATTGGTAATAAGGGGGCTCGGATTACAACGCGGATATCATTGCCGGGTCGTTTTCTGGTTCTCATGCCTACTACTATTCATATCGGGGTTTCGCGGCGGATTGAAGACGAGAATGAACGAAAACGATTAAAGGAGGCCATTGCAGCCATAAGACCCGAGAATTACGGCTTTATTGCCAGGACGGTCAGCGAAGGAATCGGAACGGAAAAACTAGCCAATGAAATGAACTTCCTCGTGTCGTTGTGGGAAGAGATCCAGAAAAAAAACAGAAGTGCCCCGGTGCCGAGTCTGCTGCACAAAGAACTCAATGTGACCCTACGCGCTGTTCGGGACTTGTTTACCCAGGAAGTTGACAAGCTCGTCATTGATTCCAGGTCCGGATATGAAGAAATCCTGCAATTCCTGGATACCTTCATGCCGAAATTGAGGGATTCCGTTGAACTTTATGAGGACCGTGAGCCCATTTTCGATGCTTACAATCTGGAATCCGAGATCTCCCGCGCCCTCAAAAAGAAGGTTTGGCTTAAATCAGGGTGCTATATTGTTATAGAGCATACCGAAGCATTGGTTGCCATTGATGTCAACACCGGGCGGTTTGTTGGCAAGCACAACTTGGAGGAAACTATCCTTAAGACTAACCTGGAGGCCGTAAAGGAGATTGCATACCAAATCAGACTGCGTGATATTGGGGGTTTGATCATCATTGACTTTATTGACATGGAGAAGCAGTCAAACCGCGAAAGAGTGTTCAATACCTTGAAAGATGCTCTGAAGAAAGACCGAAGCAGGACGAATGTCTTGCCAATGTCAGAGCTTGGACTCATTGAAATGACCAGAAAACGGACCCGCGAAACCCTCAATCGTATGCTTTGCGAACCATGTTACTACTGTGAAGGCGAGGGGTATCTTCAGTCCAAGCGAACAATCTGTTACAATATCTATCGGGAAATGCGGCGAGAGTCTGGCGAGTTGATGGGCCAATCTATTACCTTGAAGGTTCATCCGGAGGTCGCCGAGCTTCTCCTTGGTGAGGAGCGGGGTACGGTGGAGTCCTTGGAAACCTGGTTGAAAAAGGAGGTTGTTGTTCACCCTGATCCACAATTTCATCTTGAGCAATGGGAAACGGATGAAATGCACAAAAAATAGGTTGACATCTGGCGATCTCTATTTTAATTTTAAGAGTTTTTGTGAGACATCACGGTTTTCACTTCAAGGCAGAGCTTTGTGAATATTTTGAAAGGTTGTTATCATGTATGCTGTAATATCTACCGGCGGGAAACAGTACAAGGTCTCTCAGGGAGAAACCATAAGGGTTGAAAAGATGCCAGGCGAGATCGGCGCCCATATCTCATTTGATCGCGTCCTGATGCTATCTGATGGAGAAACAGTGAAAATAGGCCAGCCGACACTGCCTGGCACAGCAGTAGCGGGCCACATTGTTGAACAAGGGAAGGCCAAGAAAATCATCGTTTTTAAGTATAAACGCCGCAAGCGTTATCACAGAAAAAGGGGCCATCGGCAACAGTTCACAGCGCTTAGAATCGATGCAATCAACGTATCTTAGAAGATATCCCGAAGGAGCAATAAGATCATGGCACATAAGAAGGCAGGCGGCAGTTCAAAAAATGGCCGCGACAGCAATGGCCAGCGGCGCGGAATCAAACGTTACGGCGGGCAAGCGGTTTTAGCTGGAAACATACTGGTGCGACAGCTCGGGACCAAAGTCCATCCTGGAAACAATGTAGGCATGGGAAAGGATTACACATTGTTTGCCAAAACCGATGGTATTGTCACGTTTGAACGCATGGGACGTTCCAGGAAAAGGGTTAGTGTCTATCCGGTGTCAGCTTAGGCCCTTTTCTTCCTGAATGACCGATGACGGCAGTCATTTTGTGTCTCGGTATTTTGGTCCTGCATCCACGCAAAACGGCTTCTCTTTGACCTTGCCAGTAAGCATAAATATCTGGCCACTGCGCAAAAGCTGTACCAAAAACAAAGATATCGCCTTTCAGAAAAAGCCTTCATCCCCTGCGCTTATTGCAACCATGCAGCCCGAACTTTTTGAGAAGTTACATCGATAGCAATGAAATTCGTTGACGAAGCGCTGATCATTGTCCAGGCTGGGGACGGCGGTAACGGTTGTGTGAGCTTTCGACGAGAAAAATACGTTCCCAAAGGGGGGCCAGACGGAGGTGATGGCGGCAAGGGCGGTGATGTTGTTTGCAAGGCCACATCCCGAACCAACACGCTTTACAGCTTTTCTTTTGCAAGACAGTTCAAGGCCAAAAGAGGCGCCCACGGACGGGGGAAACAACAGACAGGAAAACATGGCAAGGACCTGATCATTGAGGTTCCTCCTGGCACGTTGATACGGGAGGCCGAAAGCGGCCGTATCATCAAGGATTTGTCCGGTAGAGGCGAATCTTTTGTTGCCGTCCATGGTGGCCGAGGAGGCCTGGGAAATCAGCATTTTGCCTCCTCGAGAAACAGGGCGCCCAGATATGCTCAGAAGGGCGAACCGGGAGAGATGCTCAAGCTGAAGCTGGAGCTGAAGCTCCTGGCTGATGTGGGCGTTATCGGATTGCCCAATGCGGGCAAATCGACCCTTATCTCGAAGCTTTCATCAGCCCGTCCCAAGATCGCTGACTACCCCTTTACTACTCTTACACCGTCTCTTGGCGTGGTCGAACCTGAGGGAACCGATCCTTTTGTGATCGCTGACATTCCCGGTCTTATTGAAGGGGCACACCTCGGGGCAGGTCTGGGAATAAGATTTCTCAAACATGTTGAACGGACCAGGTTTTTGCTCCACCTCATCGATATTGCTGCTTTGCCGGCAGAGGACGTCCTGCGCCCCTACCGGGTGATAAATCTAGAACTTCAGTCATTTAATCCGAGGCTTTCAGAAGCGACCCAAGTCGTTGTCTTAAACAAAGTGGACAAGCCAGGAGCCCATGCCCTGGCAGGCGAAGTCGCCAAATCCCTAAAGCCGTTGAATCCGGATATCTGGGTTATTTCCGCACTTACGGGGGAAGGGCTGAATCCGTTGAAAGCCCATTTGGGAGAGCTGGTGGAAGTTGCCCAGCGGGCCGCTGCCTGATTTTTTTGCTGAGCTATGACTACGAAACAGGAACGAATAGAGATACGGAAGGACTTGCTCAATCGTGTCAAACGCGCTGTGATCAAGGTGGGCACCGGCGTTCTGACCCATGATCAGAAGCCTGCTGCGAGTGTGATCACCCATCTCGCCCGGCAGATATCCTGGCTTATGGATGAGGGGCGTCAAGTGATCCTTGTGAGTTCAGGGGCCATTGGCTTGGGTGTGATCAAGGTGGGTTTGAGAGAAAGGCCCACGGATATTCCCCACAAACAGGCTGCGGCAGCAGCAGGGCAGCCGAGCCTTATGCATGCCTATGAGAAGGCCTTTGGCCGATATAGGAAAAAAGTGGCCCAGGTTCTGCTCACGCGAGACGATCTTTGCAATAGGAGGCGTCACCTGAACGCCCGCAATACCTTGAATGTTTTGCTGGATTGGGGGATTCTGCCCATAGTCAACGAGAACGATACCGTGGTTGTGAACGAACTCAAGTTTGGAGATAATGACAACTTGGCGGCAATGATCACGCACCTAATGGACGCCCAGATGCTTGTCAACCTGACCGATATTGACGGGTTTTACGACAAAGACCCGCATGTCCATAAAGACGCTTCGTTGGTGCCTTTGATCTCGAAAATCGACCGAAGCGTTGAGCAGACGGCTTGCGATATTCCTGGAGCGCTCGGCACGGGGGGGATGTCGAGCAAGGTCCAAACAGCTAAGAAGGTAACCACCAGCGGTATCCCCATGGTAATTGCAAGCGGGCTCAAACCCAACATCTTAAAAAGCCTGTTTCAAGGCAAGGACGTGGGAACCCTTTTTCTCCCTGGAAGGCAGAAAATGACATGCAGAAAATGCTGGATCGCCTTTACGCTCAAAGCAAAGGGTGCTATTAGGGTAGACAGAGGGGCGGCAAGGGCCATCTGCAAACAGGGCAGGAGCTTGCTGCCCATTGGGATTATGGATGTGGATGGGGAGTTCCGTGAAGGAGACATGGTCAGATGCCTTGACCCGGATGGCACTGCCTTTGCCAAGGGCTTGGTGAACTACAAGGCCTCTGACATTAGGAAAGTCATAGGACTCAAAACCAGCCAAATCAGAAAACGACTGGGGCACAAGTACTACGATGAGGTGATCCACAGAGATAACCTTGTGATAACTCTGGACGAAACGGAGGACCCCTTATGTCAATAGAAGAGACTGTGCGTAAAATAGCACAAGCCGCAAAAAAAGCTGCCAAGGTAGTATCGATTTTGGGTACAAACAAGAAAAATGAGGCCTTGGAGCGCGTTGCCAGTAAACTCCTGGATCAAGCCGCAGCGATCAAGGAGGAAAATGAGAAGGACCTGGCATACGCAAGGGAAAAGGGGCTTTCAGATGCCATGATCGACCGGCTCACAGTCAGTGACGGAGTTATTGAATCCATGGCAAAGGGATTGCGCGACGTGATAGGGCTTGCTGATCCGGTTGGGGAAGTGACGGGCATGTGGCTGCGGCCCAATGGCCTTCAGGTCGGTCGTGTTCGCATCCCTCTTGGCGTAATCGGCATGATATATGAGGCCAGGCCGAATGCCACCATTGATGCCGCCGGACTCTGCCTGAAGGCCGGAAATACCGTGATCCTGCGCGGTGGTTCAGAGGCCTTTCATTCCAATGCCGCTTTGGCCCGCATCATCCAGGAGGCTTTGCGGGACTCGGGCATACCAGAAGGCGCTGCCCAGGTGATCCCTGTAAAGGATAGACTTGCCGTCAACGCCCTGCTGGCTCAAGAAGACCTTGTGGACCTCATCATCCCCAGGGGTGGGGAAGGATTGATCCGGTTTGTAGTTGAAAACTCCAAGATCCCGGTACTCAAGCATTACAAAGGAGTGTGTCACGTTTATGTGGACGAGACCTCTGACCTTGGTATGGCGGAAGAGATCTCATACAATGCCAAGGTGCAGCGGCCGGGTGTATGTAACGCCATGGAGACCCTCGTGGTCCACGAAGCTGTGGCTGAATCGTTTTTGCCGAAAATGGCCAGGCGTTTCAAAGATGCAGGCGTAGAGCTTCGCGGATGCCCTGTGACTTGCCGGATCTTGCCGGAGGCCAAAGAAGCCACCGAGGAAGACTGGCCAACGGAATATCTGGACCTGATCCTTTCGGTCAAGATCGTCTCCTCAATGGATGAAGCAATAGAGCACATCGACAAGTTCGGTTCGGCCCATACAGAAGCTATTGTGACCTCAGATTATGGTCGTGCCCGTCGATTCTTGCGGGAGGTAGATGCCTCCGTGGTGCTGGTGAACGCCTCCACGCGGTTCAATGACGGCGGCGAACTCGGTTTGGGCGCTGAGATCGGAATCAGCACGTCCAAGCTCCATGCCTATGGCCCAATGGGGCTTGAAGAGCTGACCACCACAAAATTTGTCGTCTTTGGGGATGGGCAAGTCAGAACATGACGATCCTGCAAAGGTTTCACCGTAAGGGGTATTCGTGCGCTTAGGCCTTTTTGGCGGGACCTTCAACCCTATACACATCGGCCACCTCAGGGCCGCGGTAGAAGTCCGGGAGGCTTTCAACCTGGACAAGCTTTTGTTAATCCCATCGGCCAGCCCGCCACATAAGAACGCTGGAGATATTGCCAGCGCTGAGGACCGCCTTGAGATGGTCCGTCTGGCTGTTAAGGGGACCCCCTATTTGGAAGCCTCTGACGTGGAGCTGGCACGTTCCGGGCTCTCATATACTATCGAGACCTTGCGGTACTTCCAGGGGCATTTCGGGCCAGGCAGCACTATCCATTTTATCGTGGGAGTGGATGCCTTTTCGGAAATCACTACGTGGAAATCGTATAAGCAGCTTTTCGCCACTGCCCATTTCATTGTCATGACCAGACCCGGGGCCAGAGTGAAGGATCTGGGAAGATTTATCCTCACCCACATATCCGATGAGTACAAATACGACAGCACATCCAACCGATACAATCATCCCCGCCTGTGCACTGTCTTCTGTCTGAACATCACCCACCTCGACATTTCAGCAACGGAAACCAGAAAGCGTATCAGGCAAGGTCATTCCATCCGTTTCCTGGTCCCCACCACGGTTGAAGACTTCATAGACAAGAAGAGGCTTTACCGATGACACAACCCAAAGAGCCGGCCATAAATGACTACATCAAGGCAGTCCAAGCCATGAAGGCCTTTGATGTGGTTGTTCTCGATGTGCGTGGATTGGCTTCCTTTGCAGACAATTTCATCATATGTAGCGGCCGCTCTCATCGGCAGGTGTCCGCCATTGCGGAATTCGTTGAAAAAGACCTCAAGGCAAAGGGGATCAAATCTTTAGGCGTAGAAGGCCTCCGGGAGGGGCACTGGGTCCTTATGGACTACGAGGATGTGATCATTCACGTTTTTTACGAACCTGTGAGAACTTACTACGACCTTGAAGGTCTGTGGTCAGACGCCAAGCGGATCGAGGTCGGTAATGGCGAGGGGCTGTAACGCATTATGGAAAAAGTCACCCCCAAGGCATCAGAAAAACCTGGAGTCCCGTCGAGCCTCAGCCCTAAGGAGCTAATGGCGCTTCCGGCTAAGAAGGCTCTTGATGTGATCCTTGAATCCTTGACACCTGCCCGTTTAGTTCAGTCTCTGGCTGAAGAGGATCTGTTCTGGCTGGTCCAGGATATTGGCCATGAGGATGCCCTCCCGATTCTGTCCCGTGCCTCTAATGATCAGTGGCAGTATCTGTTGGACCTGGAGTTGTGGCGCAAGGACCGGCTTGAGATCGATTCTGTCAATCGATGGTTTGACCTTTTGCTAAAAGCGGATCCACAGAGGTTCTTGACTTGGGGATTGCATGAACACATCCAGCTTATTGAGCTCAGTCTTTTCAAGAACATCGAGGTCAGAATCATGAAAGAAGATGAATCTCCATCTGATCTTGATGAGAGTTGGTTTTCTCTGGATAACGTGTTCTATGTTCGTGTACGAGACGAAAAATACTATCAAGTTATGAAGGAATTTCTTGACCGCCTTGCAGAGTACGACCTCAACAGGTTGCATCAGGTCCTCTTGGAAGTGACCGCGGTTCTGCCTGCTGAAACAGAAGAAAACATATACAGACTCCGAAATGTCAGATTGGCTGAAAAGGGTTTTCTTCCCTTTGAAGAAGCCGTTGGGATCTATCAACCCCTAAGCGCCCGGAGTCTTTTAGAAAAGGGACCTGACGCGCAGAATATGGTAGAACAACCGGATCTTTTTGAAGTCATACCCGTTGCAAAGTCACTGCTTGTCCAGGACACGGATCCCTTTTTCATGGCACTGAGATATGTAGAAGACAGTCACACATTGGAGCGGCTCCAGATGGAATTTTCCGCCATGTGCAATCAAATCATGTCTGCGGACGGCTTTGTGGCTCGAGAGAAAGAGGACCTGGCCACTGTGGTTAGAAAAGCCTGTGGATATTTGAACATTGGGCTCAGAAAACTCACGGACGGGGACCCTCAAAAGGCCCCTTCCTTACTTGAAAAATTTCCTTTGAACCAGATCTTCCGCGTTGGTTTCGGCGCTGCCCTGGAGCTAAAATGGAAGGCGGAAAAATGGATCAAGAAAAGCTGGTTTGTCGCCAGAGACCTTGAACTAAATTTCTGGGAGGATGACTGGGAAGGTGTACTGGGTGGCCTCCTGAAGAAACGCCCCCTTTTTTACGCTGCTTTTTCAGAGGGTAGCGACCCATATCGTGAGTTCAAAAGCATAGAAGACATCAGCCGTTGCCGTGAAGCCCTTGATCAAATCATGGCCCTGGATCACCTTCTTTCCCTTGTCTTTGCTCATACGCCCCTTGCTCATCCCATGAAAACATATCAGTTCATGAGTTACAAGAATCTTCTCCTGACATTTTGGGCGCGAGACCACTTGGGCCAACCCGAAAAGACAGAACCCTTGCGGGCCGAGGAATTTAGGGCCCTCTTTCGAGATCTTTGGGCAAAGGGGGAAAAACCGTACCGGGTAGATGAAAAAATGAAGAAGTCCTTTTGGGACTGGCTGGCCCTGCGGTCCGGGCTTGCCAAGAATAAGTTCCAGGCACAGGCGGAACCTCTTGATAACCTGTTCGGTGAACTTGAAGAGGAATATGGTTCGGTATCATTGGATGAACCTGACCCGAGGTATGTAAAACATTTTCTTGTGACACCCTAACCCAGGCGAGCGGGAAAATCCGAAGCACGATATTCGGATTTGCGGCTGCCGCCTTGAGAACAGTACGGATTTTTTTGCCAGAAATAACCCTGACAAGCCGGAAAACATGAGGGGGTGGCATGAACAGAAAACAATATGCGTTGATGGTATCGTTGGTGGTCATTGCCGGCTTTATGGGTGGCGCACTTTCTGCCAGGATCTTCAAGGCCCCATGGGCCTTGGCAGAGACACCGCCAGGGCCGTCAAAGATGATTTCTGCAGAAAAGATTCAGATCGTGGACAAAAAGGGCAAGGTCTGTGCTGTGCTGGATCAGCAGAGACTGGTTTTTTTTGACAAAGACGCTGCTATTCGCTTCTCGCTCGATATGGACATATACGGAGACGCGCATATGTCGTTGCGTGACAAGGACGGGACGATTCGCCTCATGCTCGGGCTTGATCTGGGCGGCAAGCCTTATGTGGGGCTTTCTGACGAGGACGGCGAGGCTGATATCAGGCTTGAGGTGGCCGAGCGGGGCTCCTTCCTCTACCTGTCCGGCAATGATTCTCCCAGTGGCGCTGCATTGGGTTCGGATGCACAAGGCACACATCTATCCCTGTCTGACAAGGATGGACGATCTCGTCTCTGGCTAACGGTGGATTCAAAAGGAGACCCGTCATTGAATCTCTTTGACCAGGACGGCAAGTTGCGCGCTGTGCTCGGAAGCGCTGTCCTCAAGGATGTGCAGTCGGGGACAAACGAAGGAGTTCCCGCTTCCTCGGTTTTGCTGTTTAATAAAAGCGAAAAAGTCATCTGGTCTGCGCCGTAGATGCAAGTTCTCAACAAAAATCTCCTGCGTCAAATCCTCCGCATCCATGCGCGAGCCAGTACGAAAAAAAACCATGCGGAATATCTCCTTCTGAAAAAGGATCACAAGTTGTCCAAATGAGGCCCGGTCGCCGACCCGGGCCAGCTCCGCCAGGCCGTCTATCTCAGACTCGCTTGCACACATCTCTGTCTGGCCCCCTGGATGATCAGGTTCCACATTTGCTGCCATCTGCCTCTTATGACGAACGGCTCAAGGATTTCGTCTACAATCCCGCGTTTTTTCCGCAAGGCGATATCTCTGTTATCTGGTCATGCTACTCAAACATAGTTGATATCGCCTGGAGGAAAGAATTTTAAGTCCCGATGTCCATGCCAACCGTACAGCTCGAAGAATTGGGAGGTCATCATGTCCGGAAAAGCCCTGATTGTGGTCGATATGTTAAACGATTTTGTGGATGGAAATGGCGCCTTGTATTGCGGCCGATCGGCTCGCGATATCATCCCTTTGGATTACGGGTAGTTTTTCCTATTCTAAAAAGGTTTTTAAGAGAAGGATTTTTGAGGATGTAGATATGATAATCTCGTAAAAAGTCGTCCGCCTCCGGCGGAAAACCGGAGCCCAGAGCCTTTGTAACTAGGTGAATAAACTGGATTCCGGCTTTCGCCCTTTCGCCGGAATGACAGTCCGCCGGAGGCGGATTTCGACTTTTTACGAGACCGTCAGATCTTGCGCAATAATAAATTTTTCAACCTCTTTTGCGTATTTCATAAACTCAATAGCACTCTGCTTGTTAAATTCCTTTTCATAAAATTTTCTCGGCCAATTTCCTCAATTAATACTGAAACCCATTCCGGTTCAACATCCAGGTAGAAACAACTGAATCAGTTATGGCCTTTACAAGGTTTCTTTGTTTTTCAATGGAACGTCCTTTTGCTATTTTAATTGATACAATCGGCATATACTTTTCTTATGATCTTTTAATCTGTTTTCATTTCTATTTTCCTTCACTCAGGATACCCGATGATCAACAAAAACCAGTTAAGGAACCCTAAGCCCTACCCAGCAATATCATCCCTCACATCCCTATCTCCCGATTATACCACCTCTCATATCGCTCAGCCTGTTATCCTTCTATCACCTCACAACCAACTGTGCATCCCATGGGTCAATTTCTATGAGCATAAAAGGGTCAGTTTTGGTGAGCGTTGAAGCTTTTTTAGAGCCTTTCTACGCTTTTTCGCCTCCCTGCGTTTTTCTGGATTTTTATTCTTTCGCTTACTCACAACGAACGCACCCTTAATTTGGTGAAAACCTAATCCAGAGCTAACCGGCTGCCATACAAAAAAAGCTCTATAAAAGAGCAAAACAGTCTAAAACCCAAGGCAAAAAGAAAGAAGCAAAGAAAAGGCAGTCCGGTTGAGCGGCTTGTTAGGCCATGACCTATAGTTGCGATATCAACTTGTCATAATCCGAATGCGAGCCAATCCAAAACCATACCATTCCACTTTCTGTTCTTTGGCCGACAGCTCGATAACCTTTCGTCACTCGTGCTGAATAAATTGGAATGTTTAAATGTACCTGCTTAAACCGTAAGCTTGGATGCCATGGGTTTTGCCTGAATTGTCGATACGCTCCTCGTGCTTGACCCTGAATCTGCTTCGGTAATGAGGAAAATGCCTTTCTAAATCTTTTTGTAGTTCTGGATTTCACAGCAAATCCGGATCAAGTTCCTTTGTTTCACCTTTTCGATCTTCTTCCATTGCCTCTGCCGCCAACTTAGCGAGCGCATCCTGCGACTTGGAGAATGCTTGTTTCCAATGAGCCTCATCTTCCAGCTCTTCAAGGATAATAGCTGCGATCACGTTTTGTTCAGCCTCAGGAAGCCTTCGTGCTTTTTGGATTGCACGATCAAGTAGATCAGACATACTGTTTTACCTCCTATAAAATTTATACCTTTCGTATGTAGCGTTCGTTATTCGATGTTATAAATTTCCCATGTCCTCTCTGTCCTAACGCAGAGGTCAGTGGCAGCCAGGGGTAACGATAAATTTCGCCAAGGCCACGGAAAATCACTATGCAGAAAATGCATGAAAACGGCACGGCCCTGGCTGTCAACTGAACCGACATGTTGGGCGGCTCAGATAATCTCAACCTTCAAAGACATTTTAAAGGATTCTGCAATTTTTTCTAAAGTGTCCTTCTTTCTTTGAGTATTGGAGTGTGTACAAACGTACCTACCATCGATGATGCGCTGGCTATATTGGTCGCTCTTCCTGTCTCCTACCAATGGTATCCCACATTCCGTAATGCCTAAGGCTGACACTCGATCAAGTCCCATTCGTTGGACGGCTAACGCGAAAGTATCGGCAGCATAGTGCTCTTCAATAACTGTTCCATCGTCTAATTTAACCTTAAGTACGGTTTTTTGTGCTTTCCCTTGGGACGAAGTAGGAGTTTTCTTCTTCTGCGACTGGGATGATGAGAATCTTTGTCTCGTCGCAACGTCAATACCTCGATGCCAGTCTTCGAGAAGGTTTTCGACTTTGGCTAAAAAAGCCTGCAGGTTCTTCCCTGATTCTCCGAGGCGTTGAGCCGTATCATAGTTTTTTTGTCGAAAGGCTTCGGACCCCTGATCGGCAATCTGGTCGGCAACAGATTCAATTTCTTCGATTATTAACTCGAATGCTGCAGCCACTCAAGCCGAGTCTCGCTAAGATTCTTAATCTTTGCTTCATCATGGATCATGGAACAGCTCTCAAATCGCTTTCTTGCAGGCGTGTAATCGGTTAGCCCAACGTATAGCGTTTTATCCGTCGTCCCGCAGATGGCATAGGAGTTGATGAGTTTTCAGGAGACGGGGAACGTCGAACACAGGACGCGCCCGTTGCCAATAGCGGGATGACGGATAAAACGTTGTTG
>Ga0209986_10000968_pt1 | contig 28184 bp, 25 predicted proteins | sample BlataG_FD_183168 | JGI IMG/M metagenome (GOLD analysis project Ga0209986, IMG submission 183168) | Deep subsurface microbial communities from Black Sea to uncover new lineages of life (NeLLi) - Black_00105 metaG (SPAdes) (version 2) | ecosystem: Environmental > Aquatic > Marine > Oceanic >...
ACCGCTGGAAGTCGCGTATGAGATGAACGTGAGCAGCCTGAGTCTGATGAGGAGCCAGCTCTTGCCTGGTGGGGCTGTCTACAGCCGCCTGGCGGAGGTGAAATGGAACAGCCAAGGTGACACGTGATTGTTGTCTGAGCGATAGGTAGCAGTGGGGTGATTTGCCATCCAGGCTGCGGTTGGTGTATACTTTGGGCATCTTTGGAGGAGGTGGAATCGTGGAAAACAATTCCTTTCCCAAATGCTTGAAGTGCGAGACAGGTGTTCTCGTCCCGCTGTCTGACTTCGGTAGTCAAGGGGCGGCGATTCACTACAAAGCATGGGTTTGCACCAATCCTGATTGCGGGTTCAATCTCAAGATCAGGAATGGAGACGTATATCTAAATGAGCCGATTTTCAGTGGTACAGGTCCTAGCCCGCGCTCGCGCCTGTAGACGCAAGTAGCTGCGTAGATATCGCTGGACATTCGGGGTGCTGGGTTTGTCCTTATCGTTGGGGCAACTGCAAAGCACGGTTGTTGACTTCTTTTTTCCCCGCCGGTGCGTTGGCTGTGGCAAAGAGGGTGATTTCCTCTGTATTGGTTGCGGTCAGAAATTGCCCCGGCTGCTGCCACCGATTTGTCAGAGGTGTGGCAAACCTGAATCAAGCGGAGGTTTGTGCTCCACTTGCTGGGGGTGTCAGACTGCCATCAGTGGCGTACGGTCTCCGTTTCGCTTCGACGGGGTGATGCGGCGGGCTATTCACGAGCTGAAGTATCGTAACCTCAAGGCAATCTCCGGTTCTTTGGCTGAGTTGTTAGCTGCTTATCTCCGAGACAACCCGGTGGCCGGGGAAGTTCTCGTGCCGGTACCCCTTCATCCTCGACGGTTACGGGAGCGCGGTTACAATCAATCAAGCCTACTGGCGCTTGAACTGGCGAGGCGAACTGGCTTGGCTGTGGTTGAGGACGGCTTGTACCGTTCCAAGGATAGCCCGTCTCAGGCGCAAACAACGACTGTTGAAGACCGACGAGGAAATGTGGCTGATGCCTTTGCCTGCCGGAACAGCAAACTGAGTGGAAAGCAGGTTCTGTTGGTTGATGATGTATGCACCTCAGGAGCCACTCTGGAAGCCTGTGCTGCCGCTCTCAGGGCTGCTGGAGCTGCTTCAGTGTGGGGCTTGACTTTAGCCAGGGAAACTTGATGAAGGAGCTAAAGCTATGGAATTGGAAGTGTATGGCAAGAATCTGGAAGTCTCAGAAGCCGTCCGGGGCTACGTACAGAAAAAGATTGGCAAATTGGCTCGTTACCTGCCCAGGCTCAGTGACGCCAGTGTGGAAATACATGAGGAGCAGACGAAGTCGCCTCAACATCGTTTTACCGTTCAAGTTACTCTGAATAGCAGAGGCACCTTGCTGAGGGGTGAGGAGAAGGGTGAAAACGTATACGTGGCTGTTGATGCCGTGGCTGAGATATTGGCACGTCAGATCGAGCGCTACAAGGGAAAGTTGTATAAGAAAGGGAGAGGCATCTCCTTGGCGCGGCAGGCTTCCGTTTCAGGGGAAGGGATTCCTGGGCAGGAAGCTGAGGCTTTGCCTAAGGTAGTCAGAGTCAAGAGCTTTCCGGTAAAGGCGATGTCTGTGCCTGAGGCCAGTGAACAAATGGAGCTTTTGGGTCATGACTTCTTTCTCTTCATCAACGTTGATAACGACACGCTTAATTTGCTGTACAAGCGTAAGAATGGCGACTATGGACTGATTCAGCCTGACTTAGCCTGAAACTGCTAGAGAGTAGGCATGAGCGAAATTGGTGAAGTAATCATAGGAAAAACAAGACTCGGCTTGATTCAAGGTGACATTACTCGGCAGGCGACGGATGCTATTGTCAATGCCGCCAATTCCAGTTTGATGGGTGGAGGTGGTGTGGATGGCGCTATTCACAGGGCTGGTGGGCCAGCCATCTTGGCGGAGTGTCGCCAGATTGTATCGCGGATGGGGCGCTTGGATACAGGCAGAGCTGTCATGACTACTGGAGGCAACCTTGCGGCGAAATATGTGATTCACACTGTAGGCCCGGTATGGCGTGGTGGTAGCCGCGGTGAGGGCGAGCTTTTGGCCAGCTCTTACCGGGAGAGCTTGAAGCTGGCTGCTGACCATAACTTGAAGAGCGTTGCATTTCCATCCATAAGCACTGGCGCCTATGGCTACCCGGTGGCTCAAGCGGCGGATGTAGCTGTGAGCACAGTAGTTGCTTTCTTAGGTGGTGTGCCAACTTCGTTGGAAGAGGTCTTCTTTGTTCTCTACGATTCCAACACTTTCCAGGCCTATACTACTGCACTAGCTGAAGGCACCGGCCGGGGGTGAGGTCGTTTTGCTGGGGGGCTTGCCGGGGTAGAAAGAGAGGGCTCAGTTGGGTTTTGTATTGCTTGAGACTTGTCTAGGGTGGGTGGGGGTTGTGGGTTCGCCTAATGGGCTTAGAAGGGTCATCTTGCCCCAGGAATCCAGGGAAGCGGTGATTGGGCAGTTTAGGAACCTGGGTTTGCCCGTTGAAGGTGGCGATGCCACAGACTTTGGCGACTTAGCTGACAGGCTCAAGCGGTATTTGGACGGGGAGCCGGTGGATTTTCTAGATAAGTTGGATTTGGCTGGGACAACCACGTTTCAGCAGGATGTGTGGCGGGTAACACGAGCCATCCCTTATGGTGAGACCAGAAGCTATGCCTGGGTGGCGGGGCAGTTGGGTCTACCTAATGCAGCCAGGGCTGTAGGGCAAGCCCTAGGCAGGAATCCGTTGCCGATTGTAATACCATGTCACCGGGTGATTGGCAGCGATGGTGGTCTGGTTGGTTTTGGTGGTGGTGTGGAGATGAAGAAATGTCTGCTCCGTCTGGAAGCTAACGGGCAAGCAAATAGCTCTCTGCGCTCATAGACTCCAGATTACTGCCTGCCCACTACTAAGAGAGTAACCACAGGGGCTTACTCAAAGCTGTCGGAGCCGGTGCCATGTTGCGCGATAGACTGGCTGAATTACTCTGTCAATGTGTGTGAGAGGGTAGGCGTCTGGTGGCGTGAGCTTGGGTCTCGCGACAAGCAAGGCAAAACCCCGAGATCGTGACGGGAGTGCCCCGATTTTGGGTAGTGGGCCAAATTGGACATAAGGTTAGACTGCGCGAACGAATTTAATTTCGACATAGACGATAAAGACCACCCCAAGTATCAAAGGAACAATCCAACCCCAAAAATCGGCAGGTTGGTATTGATAGCTTATCCATGCTGCATTGCCCATAAAACCAAAGTAAATCAAATACGTTGCCATCTTCCCGCTACGCTTGGCAAGTACCCTGCTGGGAATTAGCATCAACGCTGCTATTACTGGCAAGGCTGCAATAAAGACAGTTATTGAAATTTTAAGGCCTATACTCATAATGACACCTCCTACAGTCAATTGTACTCATGGGCTAGGGGGTGTCAAGTGTGGTTTGAAGGTGGCTTGACAATGGTGGTATAATACATGCGTATCACCTATACCGCTTTGGTGGTATAGCGCAGGGCCATCCCGAAGGGGGTGGCCTTAGCATTTGTGGTGGGTAAGTTGCGAGCGAATGTATATATAGATGGCTTTAATCTATACTACGGATCTGTTCGCAGAACCAATCTTAAGTGGTTGAATCTGGCAGCGCTTTGTACTGAATTGTTGCCCTCATATCAGATTAATAGGATTAGATACTTTACTGCTCATGTTCGGGCTTTTAAACATGACCTAGATGCTCCAGTTAGACAGGACATTTACCTTCGTGCCCTTGGCACTATCCCGAACCTAGAAATCCACAGGGGGCACTTCAAGCCACGAGCAGGTTTGCTCCCACAGTACCCATTGGCATACATTAGGCCGGGGAAGCCACCCCACACAGTACAGGTGCTAAGAATGGAAGAGAAGGTGTCAGACGTAAGTTTAGCAACACATCTGTTATTTGATTGCTTCGAAAAAGACTTCGATGTAGCAGTAGTTATTTCAAATGATTCTGATTTAGTGCCTGCAGTTGAAATTGTAATTACTAAATACAAAAAGCCAGTGGGGGTAATCAATCCGCATCCTAGAAAAAAGCTTAGTCGAGAGTTGGAAAGAACATCAACTTGGTGTATGCAAGAAATAAACAAAAAAGTTCTAGCGGAGTGCCAGTTTCCGCCAATGCTGACAGATTCCCAAGGTACATTTTCGAAGCCCGCAACTTGGTAGAATTAATTTGACAATGTATCTATAAGCTGGCAAACTTAAACTATGCCTAAACGTTCAACGAAGAAACAGCCCCCTAAAGACGTAAACGAGTTAGGGGCGTTTATTGTTAAGACCTCTACTGGCAAATCCAACCCCAAACAATCGAAAGATAGTCAATAAAATCCCGGGTGGTTGCGACTCTCACTAGCCCATCTTCATCTATTTGAATCCGTTATCCCTCATTAATTAGTCTCAAATCCCAGTTTTAGCTTGTTGCGAAATGGTGTTCTGAACAAATTTAGTTCCATATAGAGGCTTGATATTCCCGGATTTTTTCACCCCGAGCAATGGCTAAAGGGTTTAGATTTGTCCGGAACCCTTGACAATGGTATTATAATAATAGGCTTGGGCTTTTTCAATTTGACTTTAGAGTAAACCCAAGTTGGGGGCTGTGGGAATCGAACCCGCCTGAACCGTTTTAAAGACGGTCGTCCTAGCCAATAGACGAAGCCCCCAAGGTGCCCCGGGAGGGACTGGAACCCTCACTTCGTCCTTCGGCAGAGGACGGTTCTGTCCCTTGAACTACCGGGGCACTTTAATTCTATCAAAGTATGGTTGGTGTTGTCAATATTGATATTAACGAACAACCACACAGACGTCTGATGTATGTGGGTCTTGTTGACAAACACCAATACTTCGTGGTATACTATCCGTGTATTAGGGATACACGGAGGCAAGAATGATGTATGAGCAACAAGCCATGAAGGAAAATCAACGAACGCCGCCCTATGTTGAGTACCATGCGTTTAAGGTCTTCTTAGAAGAGGCAAAGAAGAGGCTGCCAGAAAGGGTAACTGTGAAGTACCTTCGAGACACCAGCGTTGCAAAGAGTTCCCATCGAACACTCATTGCTGGCTTAAGGTCTTTGAATTTGATTGATTCGGAGGGCAAAGCGACTCTTCATCTAGCCTCGTTATTAAAGGAGGGGGGTGAATTCACTGACAACTTAAAGGAATTGGTAACAGGGACTTATGGTGCCTTACTTGCCAAGAAACACGTGCAATCTCTGTCTCGCTCAGAGATAGGTAGGTATTTCCAAGACACTTACGGCTTGTCCGAGCGCACTGCGTATGCATGTGCTAGCTTCTTTGTCCGCGTAGCAACAGACGCCAAGCTGCTGCCGGATAAACGCCGAACGGGTAAGAGAACTGGCGTACAGGGGAGGGTTGACACTAAAGGAAACGTGGATGTCTTAAGCGTCAAGGCTGACATCCTGAGCAAGTTACCAGACTTCAAAGATGGATGGAAGCCAGCGGAGGTTCAGCTTGTGTTACAGGAGTTCGAGAAGCTCCTGTCTAGTCTCGATGAATAGAAAATAAAAAACGCTCCCGCCGTCCAGCAAGACCTCGGGAGCGCAGCAAGGAAAACTTGTTAGTGCTTAGTTTGCCAAGAATGGGCGGGCGAGACAGTCCGCTTGGAATAAATAGTTGAATAAGCGAGGAAGCTGGGAAGTCTCACTTGCCGGCGATGCCATCCCAGCTTCCGAAGGAGTAAGTCAAAGTGACTCCAGTCGTCATAGCGACAGCTTGGTTGATGACCCAAGCACCCTTATTATGACTGTGCCCCCGCAAGGGGGCACACCCCTTCTGTCGCGCATTGTACCATGCTTGTCAATGACTTATCAATAATCATGGTCATTATTAATTATAAGGTGGCCTTCTTTTTTCTGGCAATATTCCAATAAGGGCTCTTGCATTCCGGGCATACACGAGGTTCCTTTTCTTTATTGCGTGGAACCCAAACATGGCCACATCGCTCGCATTTAAAGGCCGCTACCTCTAACGTGCCCATAGCAATAGTATATCATTAAAGATAATACCTGTCAAGTATATCATTACAAATATTTTACTAAAAGGTATTGACAAACTATGTACCTTATGGTGATATAGTACTAGGTAAGAATGCAGTGAACAAGCTAAGCATCAGACAAAGAACCAAAGTCATAGGAGCCCTTGTTGAAGGCAACTCAATACGTGCAACCTGCCGAATGACGGGGGCATCCAAAGGGACTGTCATGCGCCTGCTTAATGAAGTGGGTATGGCTTGTTATATGTACCAATACAGGAACTTGAAGAATCTGCAAAGTCGTAGAATACAGTGTGACGAGATATGGTCATTCTGTTATGCCAAGCAGGACAACTTGCCTGAGAACAAGCGAGGTAAGCTAGGGTACGGCGATGTTTGGACATGGGTGGCGATTGATGCCGACACCAAGCTAGTACCCTGTTGGCAAGTGGGCTTGAGAAACGCTAATTATGCCCATCAGTTCATTCGTGACTTGAAGCGCAGGCTGTCTAACAGAGTCCAGTTAACCACAGACGGCAATAGGGTATATCTGGACGTGGTAGACGACCTGTTCAGCAACAATATTGACTATGCCATGCTCGTTAAACTATATGGAAGCGAACCGGAGACTGAAAAACGTTATAGCCCATCAAAATGCTTGGGAACTGAGGTACGTGTAATAAGGGGTAATCCAGACCAATCGCATATATCAACCAGCTTTGTGGAGAGACAGAATCTAACCATGCGCATGAACATGAGGCGGTTTACCCGATTGACCAATGGATTCTCAAAGAAGGTCGATAACCTCAAATATGCCGTAGCTTTGCACTTCATGTACTACAACTTCGCTAGGGTTCATAAGACCTTGGGCGTTACACCAGCGATGGCGGCGGGTGTTAGCGACCACGTCTGGACCTTGGAAGAAATAGCTAGCCTACAAAAGTTTCAAACTTCCTCTATTTCAAATTGACCCACTACCCGATTTTGACAAGCTGCCAGCGGACACAGTATGCTGTGCATTGAGGCCCCTGTGGGTGGAGTTCTTTCGAGCCTGCTTTGCGCCCTCCGGCACGACACAAACCAGCATGAAAGGAGAGTTCATGGAATATACGCAGATCAAATGCGAAATATCCGATAGGATCTTGACTATTACGCTCAATAGACCGGAGAGGTTAAATGCTTACACGCATACCATGTGTAATGAACTCATCGACGCTTTCGCCAGGGCTGACGACGATGACGAGGTGAGAGTCGTGATTGTAACAGGCGCTGGTCGAGCCTTCTGCGCCGGGGCCGATTTGAGTCCTGATGACCCAGCCTCAAGGCGACGTCCGGGAGAGCCCGTCGATGACATTGAAGAGTATAGAGACCTTGCTGGACGGCTCACTTTGCCGATCTACGACCTGAAAAAGCCTGTAATCGCTGCCATTAACGGACCGGCAGCGGGCGTCGGAATCACAATGACGCTGGCAATGGATGTCCGACTAGCGTCTGAGAATGCCAGGATGGGATTTGTGTTCACCAGACGTGGCATTGTTGCCGAGGGAGCCAGCAATTGGTTCTTGCCTCGCATTGTGGGTATGGGCAAAGCCGCGGAGTGGATGCTCACCGGAAGAGTGTTCGCGGCTCAGGAAGCACTCGCTCATGGATTGGTCACCGAAGTCCTGGCCCCGAACGCATTGATTCCTCGGGCACGTGAGATCGCCCTGGAAATCGCCCAGAATACTTCCGCGATAGCTGTTGCTCTTTGCCGTCAGCTCCTTTGGAAGATGGTGGGTGTTGACCATCCCATGGAAGCCCACAAAATTGAGGCAAAAGCTCTCGAATGGGCTTTTCAGCAGGCAGATGCCCAAGAAGGCATCGTGTCATTTCTCGAAAAGAGACCAGCAAGATTCCCAATGAAACCCAGTACTGATATGCCCGACTTCTATCCCTGGTGGACTGAGAGGCCTTTTACTTGGTAATCGATGTATCTCCGGACGTGCTTGACACTTCCGAATCCCCCGTCCAATTCGTTGCACCTATGTGATATGTGATCACCGGAATGTCATTGCGCCCGACGCGCAGTCATATGAGGTGGTGTGACAGCCTACCCAACCTCTTCCACTCTGAGGGTATTGGCCCCTAGTACGCTATTCAAATCCTGTGCCAATTCGGGGCAGTAGTTCGTTCTGTTTGGTAGTGCCAACCTAACCGTCTTCTCACCGGCAACTATCGTCAGTTGGACGGTGTCTTCTCCCGAGTACCTGCCGAGGACTTCTCTTACCCGGTGGAGCCGGGTTACACCCTCCTCGTCCTCATCGCTTTCATTAATGGTGATTACTATTTGGCGTGGTGAGGGAGGCTGAGCGGTCGGCTCGATTTCTCCGGTTTCGTCACCGCCGGGCTGATACTGTCGCACCCGGTAGCAACTGATGCTTACTCGCTCATCTCTTAGCTTCACTGCACCTTCAACCAAGAGGATTGCACCTTCTTGCCACAGCTCCTTAGTCTGGCCATATACTTCGGGCCAGGCAGTAACCTCGATGCTGCCGTCGAGGTCTTCCAGAGTTGCAATGACAAAAGGTCGACTATCTCGGGTATAGAGTTGTCGCGTGGCGACTATCATTCCAGCGACTATGACCTTTTCACCAACCATTTCGCCGTTGATTTGCCCACAGAGGGCAGTAGTGGCGTTTGCCAACTTGGGAGCTACCGAAGCAAGAGGATGTTCGGAGAAATAGACGCCTAATAGTTCTCTCTCCCAGTCCAGTCTGTCTTTGAGAGATAGGTCGACCCCCTCCAGATTCAAGTCAGGGAGTGGCGTGGCGACAGTCTCGCCCCAGAGGTCAAACATACTGGCTTGTCCTGATTCCCTTAGTTGCTGCTCCCGCTGAGCCAGGGATATGATTCTGTCGATGGCAGGGAGGAGTACCTCGCGAGGGGCAAGACAATCTAAAGCGCCAGCTTTGATTAGGCTTTCCACCACTTTCTTGTTGATACTGCGCAGCCCGGCACGTCGGCAGAAGTCTTCGACAGACTTGAAAGTACCTCCCTCTTGGCGGGCTAATATGATAGGCTCGACAGCTGCATGTCCAACATTCTTAATGGCTGTTAGGCTGAAGCGGATGGCTGCCTTATCATCTTGCCTCTCGATTGCAAATCTCGCCTCGCTCTTGTTAACGTCAGGCGGCAGCACTGGAATGCCCAGGCGACGGCTTTCGATAATGCCTGAGCTCAGTCTTTCTGAATGGTCAGTATAAGTGTTTAGAAACGCGGTCATATACTCGACGGGGTAGTTAGCTTTGAGGTAGGCAGTTTGGTAGGCGATGAGGGCGTAGCTTACGCTGTGAGCTTTATTGAAGGCGTAGCCAGCGAAGGGTTCGATCAGTGCGAAGATCTCGGCCGCCAGGTCGGCAGATATTCCTTTCTGCTTGGCACCATTCATGAAATTCTGCCGCTCTTTCTTCATAACCTGCGGTATTTTCTTCCCCATGGCTTTGCGGAAAATGTCGGCTTGCCCCAAGCTGTACCCAGCCAAGGCCTGAACAATAAGGAGTACCTGGTCCTGATAGACGATGACCCCGTAAGTCTCCTCCAGGATTTCCTGGATGGTGGGATGAGGATAGCGTATGGGCTCAAGTCCAAGCTTTGCCTTGATGAATGTAGGTATGTGCTCCATCGGGCCAGGGCGGTACAGAGCTACCATGGCCGCTATATCATTAAACGTGGTAGGCTTAAGCTCAGTTATGTAGCGGCGCATGCCACTGCCTTCCAATTGGAAGACGCCGCTGGTTTCTCCGGAGGCGAGTAACGCAAAGGTTGCCGGGTCATCCGGCGGAAGATGCTGTAAATCTATGCAGATGTTAAGGTCTTTGGCGATGATTTCTCTGGCTTTGGCCAGGAGAGTGAGGTTAGCCAGCCCAAGGAAATCCAGCTTGAGCAGTCCAAGGCGAGCAACACTGTCCATGGAGAACTGGGTCATGGTTGTGCCCTGTTGATTATCTTTGCTGGCGCGTTGCAGTGGTAGATGCTCAGTCAGAGGATCGCTGGATATGACTACTCCAGCGGCATGTGTACTAGCGTGGCGAGCTGTTCCCTCCAGCCTCTTGGCAGTCCCGATCAAATTTCGCACTGCGTTGTCTTCATCGCAGATGCTGTGAAGCTCCTTGTTCTCGGCCAAGGCCTGGTCGAGTGTTATGTTTGGTCTGGCTGGAACCAACCGGGCTACTCTGTCAACCTCACTGTAGGGCATACCCAGGGCTCTGCCTACATCTCTAATAGCGGCTCTGGCGCCCAGAGTGCCAAAGGTGATGATCTGGGCTACGTGGTCAGAGCCATATTTCTGGGTGACGTAGGCTATCATCTCGTCACGGCGGTCATCTTGGAAGTCGAGATCGATGTCTGGTAGCTCACGCCGTTCTACGTTTAGGAAGCGTTCGAAAACCAGCCTATTGGCCAGTGGGTCGATGTTGGTTATGCCAAGGCAGTAGAGAGCGAGGCTAGCGGCAGCGCTGCCTCGAATGCCGAAGAGAATGTCTTGTTCTCTGGCGTAGGAAATAAGGTCCCAGACAACAAGGAAATAGTCAGCAAACCGCGTCTTGCCAATAACCTCTAGTTCATAAGTCAGCCGCTCCTCAATTTGCGGCGTGGTCGATGGATAGCGTTGCTTCAATCCTTGCCAGCAAAGCTCAGCCAGATAACCATCGACTGTTTTGCCTGGTGGTAACTCTACCTGCGGCAGATGAAGTTCACCAAACTTGAACTGCAGTTCGCACATGTCGGCAATTGCCTGGGTGTTCTCCAGCGCTTGGGGTAGGTCGGCGAAGAGGTTCGCCATTTCCTCAGGGCTTTTGAGGTAGAAGAAATCGCCGGCCATCTTCAGCCTTTTCTGGTCGTAAATTGAGGTGTTGGTTTGAATGCAGAGAAGCAGTTCCTGAATGGAGGCGTCTTCTTTATTAATGTAGTGGACATCAGTGGTAGCCACTACGGGGATGTTCAGCTTGTGAGAAAGAGAGAGCAGGCCTTCGTTGATCTGGTCAAGTTCGGGGATGGGGTGTCTCTGGATTTCCAGATAGTAATCCTCGAAGACTTCCCTATACCAGCCCGCTGCCGCAGTAGCGTCTTCAAGGCGACCCTGTAAGATTAGGCGAGGCAGTTCCCCGTGTGCACAGCCAGATAGAGCCACAAGGCCTTCGTGGTAATCCGTCAGGAGTTCCTTATCTACTCGTGGCTTATAGTAGAAGCCTTCGAGATGTGCTTTGGTGACTAGCTGGACCAGGTTGAGGTAGCCTTGTCGGTTCTTGGCGAGCAAGGTCAAGTGGTACGGGTTCTTGTCACTGGCATCCCGACTCTGGCGATTTGTTTGCGCCAAATAGACTTCGCAGCCAACAAGCGGCTTGATACCCGCGCTCTTAGCCGTGGTGTAGAAATCGATGACACCGTGCATGCTACCATGGTCGGTGATTGCCAGACTGTTCATGCCGAGGTCTTTGGCTTTGGAAACAAGGTCGGGAATGCGGCATAAGCCGTCAAGCAAGCTATACTCGGTGTGAACATGAAGGTGGGTAAACATTGGGCTTGTTCTGGATGGGCTTGTCTTCAATTATAGCATAAAGGATCGGGAGGACATGGTTGGACCCTGGAAAGGATTTGAAAAAAAAGTTGACAGCCGGAAGGCCCGCCGACTATTATCTGCTTTGCCTCTATAGGACTGAAATGAACATTGGTCGAGCTGTTGCATTCTGGCTTATCGCATGTTGCCTGCCCCTGCTGATGATAGCTGCTAGTCTCGGCTGGGCAGTCAATGAAACCAGGCTTTATGAGTATGGCTTTGACGAATATCAAATTGGCCGGGTAACGGGTATAGATGAGTTGGAGCTGGAAAGGATAGCCTGGCACTTGATCAACTATTTCAATCTAAGGGTGGACTCAGCTCAGGTGAGGGCCGTTAAGGGAGGAGAGGAGTTCAACCTGTTCAATGAGCGGGAGCTAGTGCATCTTCAGGATGTAAGAGACTTGATTCAATTGGACTACCGGGTTTTGGCAGGGGCTTTGGTGCTTATGCTCATATGTGCCCTCGTGCTGTTACTGTGGTTGAAGGATAGGTGGCGGACTCTCATCAAAGGTCTATTCTGGGGAAGCTTGGCCACGTTGGGTTTGGTGGTTGCCTTGGGGCTTTGGGCTGTATTTGGGTTTGAGCAGCTGTTTCTTCTTTTCCATTTGGCCAGCTTCTCTAACGAATACTGGATGCTTGACCCGGCTCGGGATTATCTAATCATGCTGTTTCCCGGGTCATTTTTCTATGATGCAGCTCTGTTTGTTTTCGTGGCAGTGTTGGCGGAAGCTCTGCTTGTTGCTGGTGTTGCCTTTGGCATCTTGAAGTCGAAGAGCGAGGGCATTGGATTCGGGTGCAGGGTGACAAATTGTGGTGCTCGAAGTGGGTGATGGGTTGATACTCAGGAGCGTCCAGCGGTCTATATGTGACAACTGTCGCAACTGGTGGCGGCGCAGCTAGAGCATGAGCTGGCTGTGCCGGCTATCGGGGTGGATTCTCCGTTGTTACCTTTGGAAAAGGAAGCGAATCGAGAGAAGAGCCGCCTGGTGGGGTGCTTGCACTGAGGGCAGGAAGCATCTTCATCGGCTCTGCTTATGGATTGCAATAGCTCAAACCTGTAACCGCACCCGAGACAGAGGTATTCATAAATAGGCACGTTATTGCTCCTGCTAGGTAACTTTAGCTGATAGCCACTGCTAAGTCAAATCCTCTCACTATCTTCTGAGGCATCTCTTTGAATGTCGTATCAGTGACTAGTATAATACCTCAGATTGGATTTGGCGTAAGTGAGGGGGTGGAGCAGAGTTGTCGATCGAGAAAGTAGTTGAGAAGCTTACCTCGTGGATTGGCGAGACGGTGTCATCAGCGGGGGGTAAGGGGGTAGTACTCGGGTTGAGCGGCGGAATCGACTCTTCTGTGGCTGCTGTTTTGTGTCAGCGGGCTCTTCCTGAGGCTACCTTAGGCGTTATCATCCCTTGCTACAGTGATAGGGTTGATAGGGAGCACGCTGAGCTTGTAGCCGCCAGCTTTGGGATACCCGTAGAGGTCGTTGTTCTCGATGAGGCTTTTGATGCTTTGGTCAAGGCCTTGCCAAGCAAGGGCTACAGATTGGCCACAAAAGAACTGGCGGAAGCCAACATCAAGCCGAGGCTGCGAATGGTGACCCTCTATTACTTCGCCAACCGTCTCAGTTACTTGGTGGTCGGCGCTGGCAACAGGAGCGAACTGTCCGTCGGTTACTTTACCAAGTATGGGGATGGGGGCGTGGACCTGTTGCCTCTAGGCAACCTGCTGAAAAGCCAGGTGCGCGACCTGGCTATGTATTTGAAGATCCCTCTGGAAATCATTGGTAAGCCGCCTTCAGCAGGTTTGTGGGCTGGGCAGACAGATGAGGCCGAGCTGGGACTGACTTACAGGGATCTCGACAATTATCTGGCTACGGGTGATGGCGGTGGGGAGGTCAAGGAAAGGATTGATTCCATGATAAATAGAAGCAGCCATAAACGTCGTACGCCACCCGCCCCCTTGCTATAGATCGGTAGCTCTTAAAGGTGGGTTGTGTTGGCCTATTGCCTGTGCTATGATGCCTCTAGTAGCTACAGGAGGGAGGAGATGACCACAGAGAGGGAAAAAGCACTGGAGTTGGCAGTAACTCATATTGAAAAACAGTACGGCGAGGGCGCGATCATGAGGCTGGGCGACCTGTCGGCGAAGCTGGTTGTGGAGGCTATCCCTACGGGTTCACTGAGTTTGGACTTAGGTCTGGGAATAGGCGGTATTCCGCGAGGCCGGGTTACCGAGATTTTTGGTAGTGAAGCTTCAGGGAAGACTACTCTTGGCCAGCATATAATTGCCGAGGCTCAGAAACTTGGCGGTATTGCTGTCTATATAGATGCTGAGCACGCTCTCGATCCCGTCTATGCAGGCAGGTGTGGGGTGAAAGTTGAAGATTTGCGCATCTCGCAACCTGATAACGGTGAGGAGGCTTTGGAGATTACCGAGGCTCTCGTGAGAAGTGGAGCTGTTGACGTAATAGTCATTGATAGCGTAGCTGCTTTGGTGCCTCGGGCTGAGATCGAGGGAGAGATGGGGGATACGCATGTTGGCTTACAGGCGCGATTGATGTCTCAGGCATTAAGGAAATTAGTAGCGGCAATCAGCAAGTCACGTACTGCTGTGGTCTTCGTTAACCAGCTGCGAGAAAAGGTGGGCATCATATTCGGTAGTCCTGAGGTTACTCCTGGCGGGAGAGCCTTGAAGTTCTATAGTTCGGTGAGGATAGATCTGAGAAAGGCCGATACTATCAAGCGTGGCTCGGAAGTCGTAGGCAACCGGGTCAGAGCCAGAGTGGTCAAGAACAAAATGGCGCCACCATTTCGCACCGCTGAATTTGACATAATGTTTGGCCGTGGCATAAGCAAGGAAGGTGACCTTATCGATTTAGGTACCGGCTTGGGGACAATAAAGAGGACTGGCACTTTCTTTACTTTCGGTGACATCAAACTGGGCCAAGGGCGGGAAAATGCCAAAGACTATCTAGTGGAGCACCCTGAGGTGGCACTGGAGATCGAGCGTGAGATAAAGGCTTCAGCGCTGTCTGTATGAAAAAGGGGTGCTGAACGTTGATTTGTGAGCCCGGGTTCGAATAGTTCATTTCCAGACGATTTTTTGGATTACAGCACACTGGTGTTGTTCTCGCGAGTGGCCTCACCTCGTTCAGGACAAGTCTCACATAGATGTCTCCTTGACATTGACAGCCAAGCAAAGCAGCCTGGTGAAGAGTGCGGACTTCGTGTTGCCAGCCTACAGTGTGCGGACTAAGGCTGGAGATGAGGGCACTGCTTAGTAGATCGCAGCTCCGCAAGAAAGGAGGCCGGAGAGAATTCAGATGGGCACGATTACGGCTCTCCGGGTGGGTAGTCGTAAGAGCCGACTGAATGTGTTTGTCGATGGTTCTTTTTCTTTCGCTATAGATGGAGAAGTCGCAGCCAGAGCCGGGCTGCAAGTTGGCCATCAGCTGTCGGCAGACCGTATGAAAGAACTAGTGCAGGGTTCCCTTTTTCAGGACTGCATTGATACTGCTTTGCGTTATCTCGGTTATCGTCCCAGAAGTGAAGCCGAGGTGAGACGGCGGCTATATCGACATGGTTGTGGTGAATATGTGGTGGATAAAACCATAACTGAGTTGAAGGGACGGAGACTGATTGACGATGTGGTTTTTGCTCAGTTCTGGAAGGATAATCGCCTGTCCTTTAGTCCGCGCAGCGGACGGATGATAAAGCTTGAATTGATGCAAAAGGGAGTAGCTGGTGAAACGGCGGATGAAGCTATAGGGGATATTGATGATGAGACCAGTGCTTACGAGGCAGGGCGGAAGAAAGCCCGTGCGCTGGCCGCTTTGGGCTATAGCGAATTCTGTCATCGTCTATCTGATTATTTGAGACGACGAGGCTTCAGTTATGAAGTCATTGGTTCTGTTGTGACACGTCTGTGGCGTGAACGGCAAGCTCCCTCTACTTAACCCTGCTGCATGGGTTATTCGTTTGACACTGGCTCCACGAAGGATTAGTATTAGACTAGGAGAATCAGTAAAGGGATTCACCATATGTTGTGTTCTATGAAAGCGAGGCAAATGAATGGCTTACCCATTAATATACGTTGTTGTAGTTGTGCTTGTTCTTTTTTTGGGCCTACTCGTTGGGTATTTTGCCAGACAATTACTGGCCAACCAACAGTTGCGTGGTGCTCAGAACGAAGCAAAGAGATTGCTGGAAGAGGCGACAGCCAAATATGAAGACATGCTCCGTAAGGCCAGAGAGGAGGCCGTTAAGGTCAGACAAGCTGCCGAAGCTGACAGCCGCGAACGCCGTTATGAGTTGCAGGGGATGGAAAGACGTTTCAACCAGAAGGAGGAGCGGCTGGATCGGAAATTGGAGTCGGTGGATCGCCGCGAACAGGGTTTAGCTGATCGGGAGAACCAACTCGAGGGTGCAAAAGCTCAACTGGAAGAGATTCGAAACAAGCAGTTACATCAACTTGAACTCATCTCGGGGATGTCGAGTGACGAGGCTACACAGGAATTGCTCCACGCTGTAGAGGAGGAGATCCGTGAGGAAGCATCACGGCGGGTTCGGGAGTGGGAAGAGCGAATAAAGGATGAAATCGGTGACAAAGCCCGTGAGATCCTGGCTACGACTATCCAGCGTTGCGCCACCGATGTAGTGTCCGAAACCACGCTATCTGTTGTCCCTTTGCCCAGCGATGAGATGAAGGGACGACTTATCGGTCGTGAAGGACGCAACATCCGAGCTTTGGAACAGGCTACGGGTGTGGACCTTATAATTGATGACTCTCCGGAGGCTGTGACTATTTCTAGTTTTGATCCGCTGAGGCGAGAAATCGCCAGGGTAGCCTTGAATAACCTTGTCCTCGACGGTCGTATTCACCCAGCGCGGATTGAAGAAGTTGTGGGCAAGGCCAAGAACGAAGTTGAGGCTACAATTCGGAATGAGGGAGAACAGGCAGCCCGCGAGGCTGGTGTGCAGGCACTGCATCCCGAGTTGATCAGGCTACTGGGTAAGCTAAAGTTCCGAAGCAGCTATGGTCAGAATGTGTTGACTCATAGCCTTGAGGTCGCCCACTTGGCGGGAATGCTGGCTGCCGAAATTGGTGCCAATGTGGGCTTGGCCAAGAGGGCTGGTCTACTTCATGATATTGGAAAAGCGGTTGATCATGAAGTCGAAGGCCCGCATGCTTCCATAGGGGCTGATTTGATAAAGCAGTGGGATAAGTCGGAAGAGGTAGCTCAGGCTGCCGCCGAGCACCATGGGGAGGCTACTACGACCAGCGCCCTGGGCTTTATCATTGCTACTGCTGATGCCATAAGTGGGTCAAGATTGGGAGCCCGGAGGGAATCTTTGGAGCAGTACCTAAAGCGCATTGAAGAGTTGGAGAATGTGGCTAACGCTTTTCCTGGAGTTGAAAAGGCTTTTGCTATCCAAGCTGGGCGCGAAGTACGCATTTTGGTTAAACCGGAGCAGATAGATGACTTGGGAGCCATGAGACTAGCTCGGGACATCGTTGAGAAAATAGAGAGCACTCTTCAGTATCCGGGGCAGATAAAGGTGACTGTGATGCGGGAGACCAGGGCAGTGGACTATGCCAAGTAACTGGCGTAAGGGATAGTATTGCGCGTATTGATGATAGGCGACGTTGTAGGTAAGCCTGGCAGAAGGACAGTGCGAGAACTCCTGCCAGGCTTACGTCATGAATACGGGCTTGACTTGGTCATAGCCAATGGTGAGAACTCGGCTGGTGGTCTAGGCATTACGTTAGGGACTGCACAGGAGTTTCTTGATTCCGGCGTGGATGTGATTACCACTGGCAACCATGTGTGGGCCAAGAAGGAGATTATTCCCTATCTGGACGGGGACTTGCCTGTTCTCCGGCCTTTGAATTTCCCGCCAGGTGCACCGGGGCGCGGGTTTTTATCGACCGGAAATGCCTTGGTAGTGAATGTAGTTGGGCGTGTTTTTGTCGGTGAGTATGATTGCCCTTTCCGGGCTATGGACTGCTTGCTTTCGGAAACCAGAAGTGCACCCAACGTTATCATCGTCGATTTCCATGCTGAAGCTACTTCCGAGAAGGTGGCTATGGGCAGGTATCTTGACGGACGAGTCAGTGCAGTGCTCGGTACGCATACACATGTGGGCACTGTGGACGCTCGCATATTGCCCAAGGGCACCGCGTATGTTACTGACGTCGGCATGGTTGGTCCTGTGGATTCGGTTATCGGCGATGATGCCGAGTCAGTGCTGCACAGTTTTCTTACCAGGATGCCTCATCGCTTGTCAGTTGGCAAAGGGAAAACCAGTTTCGACGCCGTGCTGGTCGAGGTAGACGAAGCTAGTGGCAAAGCGCTGAGCATTCAGCGGGTTCAACGGGAAGGGGAAGCAGTAGATGAAGGCTGACCTCCATGTGCATACTACTGCCTCTGATGGACGATTGGAGCCCAGGGAGATTGTTGGTTTGGCAGTGAAGGTTGGGCTTGACGTCATTGCAGTTACTGACCATGATACTGTAGGTGGTGTGACTCCGGCTCTGGCAGCTGCTGATACTTTCCCTTCGCTTACAGTTATCCCCGGGGTGGAGATTAACACCGATGTACCTCACGGTGAGGTGCACGTTCTAGGCTATTTTATTGACTACACTGGGAGGAAGCTAGGTACTACCTTACAGGGACTGCGCGATTCGCGGGAGGAGCGCGCGCAGAAGATGATTGCCAAGCTCAGTGGCTTGGGCATGGACATTGAGTGGCAGCGGGTACAAGAGCTAGCTCAAGGCGGTTCTGTATGTCGGCCTCATATAGCTCAGGCTTTGTCGGAAAAAGGGTATGTCAGCTCGGAGAAGGAAGCTTTTGATAAGTACATTGGCCACGATGGACCTGCTTATGTGGACCGGCAGAAGGTGCTTCCGGTTGAGGCCGTAAAGCTCATTATCGAAGCCCAAGGCTTGCCTGTCCTGGCTCACCCGGCAGGAATCGACAATCTCGATGAGGTTGTTTACGAGCTAAAAGGGGCTGGCTTGGTCGGCATTGAAGTGTACTACCGTGACTATGGTTCTGATGTAATGGACAGGCTGCTGAAAACTGCCAAGCAATATGAGCTTGTTCCGACGGGAGGTTCGGACTATCACGCCTTTGGGGATGGCTCTGAAGTCATGATTGGGGAAGCGTGCGCTCCGCACCAGTCGGTGGAGCGATTGTTTGCTCTGGCTGACAAGCGCAGCCTAGAACTGATAACGTGCCGTCAGTATCAGGCTGGGGAGCCCGGCTGAAGACTATGCAATGTGCTAAGCATCCAGATGTAGAAACAAACCTCGCTTGCGGGAAATGTGGTAAGCCTATCTGTCCGAAATGCTTGGTTCAGACTCCTGTAGGAGTGCGGTGTCCAGAATGCGCCAACCTGAAGTCTCTGCCCACTTATCAGGTTTCAACACCATATTATCTCAGGGCTACAGGGGCTGGCATTGGAATTGCTCTTGCTTGCGGCTTTGTTTGGTTGGGCATATATCTAGTCCCGTTGCCCTTCATGTTCTTTTTTCGCTTTCTAATAGCTGCCGGCGCAGGTTATGCTATTGGTGAAGTGGTCAGTCTCGCGGTAAACCGAAAGCGTGGCACAGGCCTCGCAATTGTCAGTGGGCTCAGCGCTGCCCTGTGTTTTGCTATTCCCAATGTGTTTTTTACCCCGGTTGGGCTCAGTCTCTGGGGTTTGCTCGTTCTGGCGGTGGTTGTCTTTATGGCGGTGATTCGGGTCCGCTAGATGGCGCGCTATTAGGCAATTCGCGCAATTTATAAGAAAGGCTATTAGGTAATTCATCTATTGACCTCTGTCTTGGCGTAGTGGTAAGATATGGGCAGCAATTCCTGACTGGTCGTTAGTATGGCTGTGTGGAGGCTGTAGGCGAAAGAACAAAGCCGGATATGCCTACCAATAACAGTAGCAACGGTTCAGAGAGAGAAAAGCCCGACGGCTTGGCAATAAGCCGGAGGGCTTTTCTTGGTGTCTCGGCAGGTGCTGCCACAGCCTTTGCGGCCAGCCGTGTCATGAAGCGCCCCGAATTCTCCCTTGTCTCTCCTCCGGATGTCAATGCTGAGGGGATTGTTACGGAGGAGTGGGTGGCTACGTCTTGTCTTAACTGCCCTACTCGCTGTGCTACCAGGGTCAGAGTAGTCAATGGCAAGGCAGTACAGATAACCGGGAATCCATTATCCAAGTTCTCTGAGGGAGAGACCTGCCCCCGCTCGTACGTGGGTCTTCAGGTGTTGTACAACCCCGATAGGGTCACGAGTCCCCTGAAGAGGACAAACCCGATGAAAGGCAAAGGGGTAGACCCTGGATGGGCTCCCATGTCATGGGAACAGGCCTTACGCGAGGTTGGTGGTCGCCTGAAGTCACTCAGGGCAAAAGAGCAGCCCCACAAGTTATTACTCCTGTATGGCTTGAATAGCACCAGCGACGAGGACTTGATTCAACGTTTTGCCAGTGCGTACGGGACTCCCAATGTTGTCTCGGGAGAGGGCCTGGAGAACGAGGCGGCGAAGGCGGGCGAATGGATGGCCGATGGGCACTACACTGATAGTGCCCATGACCTCGAACGCACCAATTACATCCTGGCCTTCGGCGCGAGTATCGTAGAGTCTCAAAGGCCGTTGGCTAGAAATCTGAGAATGTGGGGCAAGATACGTCGGGAGAGACCGAACCGTGCCAGGGTTGTCGTAGTTGACCCCCGCTACTCTGTTACCGCCGCCAAAGCCGACCAGTGGATACCTATCAATCCTGGAACAGACGGGGCATTGGCTATGGCGATAGCAAACGTAATAATAAGCGAAGGGCTTTATGACGTAGACTTCATCGAAAGCTGGACATCTGGTTTTGAGGAGTACAGAGACTTGGTGCTCGGGTCATATGCTCCCGAGAAGGTCGCGGAGATAACAGGTGTCGACGCTGACGTCATTCGCGAGGTGGCGAGGGGATTTGCCCACTTCAAACCGGCAATTGCCTGGAGGGGTCGGGGAGCGGGTTGCTGGCCCAATGGCTCGTACGCCAGCTATGCCATATTTTGCCTCAACGCCCTTGTGGGAAGCATAGACGCTCCGGGGGGCATCACATATCAAGAAACACCGAAGTACAGAGATATGCCGCAAGTGGTTGAAGATGGCATATCGGGCGAAGGCAAAACTAAACCACGTTTGGGTTTCGATAAGAACGCTGGACTCCTTGCCGAAGGCGTGGTCACTAACCAGGTGGCGGATGCCATACTGGAGGGGAGTCCCTACCCCGTTGAGGTGGCGGTAGGCTTCGGCAGCAACTTCAATATGTCGGCCCCGGATACGACTCGCTGGGACGAAGCCATGGCGAAAGTGCCTTTTTACGTCCACATCTCGCCGGGCCTGACTGAGATGGCGGAGTTCGCCGATATAGTCCTGCCAGCCTCCACCTTCTTGGAGGGATGGGCGTACGAGCAATGCCCGCCGGGCTCGGGTTTCGCCGAAGTGAAGATAAAGCGGCCTGTAGTCAAGCCGTTGCATGACTCAAAGCCCGTGGCCGAGATTATCTTTGCGCTTGCAACCCTGTTGGGGGGTGATGTGGCGGAATCATTTGCTGGGATTGGCAATAATGCCGAGGGGTTTGTGAGGTACAGGACTGAGACTATCATGCCGTGGAGCGAGCTCTGCAAGGAAGGCGTTTGGGTAGGGCCGGACTATGAGTACCACAAATACGATCAGATATTCAGTACGCCTTCAAAGAAATTCGAATTCGTTTCGGGCAACCTGGAAGCTGCATTCAAACAATCAGGGAGTGGAAGAAGTGACAAGCTGGCCCTTTTGCCCCATTATGAGGAGCCGAAGTTCTTGGGGGACGACGGGACATATCCCTTAATGCTGGTGACATACCACCCTCTACTGGACATAATGAACGGAAACCAGAACTACCCGTGGGCTCAGGAAATCTATCTGGTGATGCAGGGACAGGGCTGGACCAGTCTCGCCGAGATCAATAGGAAGACGGCGCGTAGCCTGGCGATCAGGGATGGGGACATGATATGGGTTGAATCCCCGTTCAGCAAAGTCAAGGCTAGAGCCAGGGTTTTCGAGGGGATTCGCCCGGGGGTGGTCGCAATTGCTGTTGGTCAGGGGCATTGGGCCTGTGGCAGATGGGCCAAAGGTATGGGAGTGAATCCTAATGAGATCATTGGCGTGGATTATGACCGCTTGAGCGGGCAATCCTCGTTCTTCAACACCAGAGTGAAAGCGTACAGAGCATGAGGCGATAGATGGCAAGATGGGGAATGGTCATCGATCTGGACAAGTGCACCGGCTGTCAAGCCTGCACCATTGCCTGCAAAGAAGAGAATAACGTCCCGTATGGCTCGCCCGAGGAGAATAAGCGGAGGCTTGTGCCATATTGGAACAAGGTAATTGCGGTCAGCAATGGTGAGTACCCCTCAGTCAACGTTGAGATGATTCCGATGCCGTGCATGCACTGTGATGATCCCGCTTGCGTGCAGGTCTGTCCGGCCAAGGCAACCTATCTGCGAGAGGATGGCATTGTTGTGCAGAACTACCGGAGATGTATCGGATGTAAGTACTGCATCGCTGCTTGCCCGTATGGCGTGAGGAACTTTAACTACAAGGAGCAGATAGAAGAGGAGTATCATCGCCCCGATCTTGCTCCTGACCGTTCGGTCATAGGACCGTGGCCATTTCCCCAGAGGACGCATGGTGTAGTGGAGAAATGCACTTTCTGCTTCCACCGGATAGATCAAGGGTTGAAAGAGGGCAAGAGGATTGGGGTTGACGTCGTACCGGCCTGTGTCGAGGCTTGCCCTACTAGAGCCAGGACCTTCGGAGACCTGGACGACCCTGATAGCGAGGTATCACGCCTGTTGGCAACTCGGGGGTCATTCAGACTGCGAGAGGAAATGGGGACAAGGCCCAAGGTATACTATCTCTCCAAATAAGGTGCGCCGAGTGAGTTCTGATTTCGTACCTATAGAAGGCAAGTCCAGGAAATACTACCTGGCTGTGGCAGTCCTCGCAGCGGTGGTGTTTGTCGGGTTCATTTGTTTTGCTGCGGCCTATGTTACGGGGCACCAGGTGTTCGGCAGCAGTAATGTAATCCCCTGGGGCATGCCCATCGTCTTGGCTATCTACCTGATAGGACTGAGTGCGGGGTCTCTTATCTTGTCCTCTTTGACCTACGTCTTTGGAAGGGAGGAGTTCAAGCCTATTGCCAGGATGGCGGTTTTTCTTGCCATAGTGTTGATTTTTGGCGCTATGGTGTCCATAGCAGTCGATCTGGGCAGACCAGAGAAGTTCTGGCGGCTGTTCATGTTCTTCTATTTGAATAACATGACCTCGATGTTTGCTATCAACGGGATTCTCTATGGGGGTTACTTCGTAATCAGCCTGGTGTACTTCGGATTCATACTGGCAAGTCAACAGAAGCTGACCAGGATGATGGGTATACTGGCCGTCTGTTGGGCCGTTCTGGTTCACATGGGTACGGGGGCAATATTCGGTTTTGTTGCTGCCAGAGAAGTCTGGTTCTCGCCGATAAAACCCTTCGAGTTCCTGGCTGCTGCCGTGACTTCAGGGATAGCATTACTGATAGTGGTAACCGTGTGTACTCTGAAGTTCACTGGCCGAGATGTTAAGAAGGATATCATAACCTCACTCGGGAGGATGTTGTCGACTTTCATTATCATACTCCTTATCCTAATCGTTGTAGATAAGTTGACGCATTTGTACGAACCGGCTCGGGGAGCTACGTTGTATGTGCTTGCCGGCCCGTTCAGCGGGATGTTCTGGCTGTTACAAATTGGCTTGGTGGTGGTTGTGCCGCTGGCAATATTGTTCTATCGTCGCTTGGGGAGCACTATCAGTGGTGTGGTTGCCGCTTCGATATCGGTAGTGGTTGGCATCTTCTTCGAGAGGTATTATCTGGTGATTCCAGGAGCGGCTTATCCCCAGCATTATTACCCGGGCAAGATCGAGGGAGTATACGGAGCCGTGGGCTATTTTCCCCTGACGGTCGCTGAGATGGGTCTGTCCGTAGGGATACTTGCTTTGCTGGCGCTTCTCTTTATCCTGGGCTTGAGGTATCTGGAGGCGTTACCGCCCAAGGAGGCTGAAGAGCAAAAGGACGCTGGGGAAGCATCTGACGTTTCCTTAGAAAGCGCGTCTCCAGCGACTGAGTAGACACCGGAGGACTGTGAAGCCTTCCGTTGTAGGCGAGACAACTACAAAGATAGGGAGTGCTTAGTCGAGTTGGGCATGTTGAGTAGTGATCAAGTTGTTCTTTGTGCTTGCCATGGCCGCATAGCTGACAGGCTGCCTTTACTTGAAATATGTCGGTTTCTGAAAGCGATGGCTCCGGACATAGAGGTTGTAGTTGAGGATGACCTGTGTCAGCGAGATATGCTCCGCCATCTTGTCGAGGAGGGAGGATCGCGGCTGCGGGTGGTAGCGGCCTGCTCCCGACTCAGGCCCAGCCTATACTTCTGGCAGGGGGTGGGTGGCCTTCCCCTCAACCCGTATGCCACGAGGATAGTTGATCTATTGGAAGAAGTAGCCGCACTCTACGATGAGGGTGAGGCAGTCGAGAGGGTAAAGCTTTTGCTATGGTCTCAAATGAAGCGAGCCAGCGAGTTCAAAGGGATTAGCCAGCATAACCTGACACTGCGCGTCTCCCCGCCCGATGATAAGGTTACTCGACGTGAGTTTCTGACTGCAGCTTTGCCTCGATATGAAGTCATACCTTGTATAGAACCATCGAAGTGTATGGGTGGAGACAAATGTCGGCTATGCCTGGACAGATGTCCTCTTCAGGCGATATCTGTCGAAGGGGACGTGTTGACCATCGATGCAAGCGTCTGTTCTGGGTGTGGAGTCTGTGTTGCTGTATGCCCCCGCCAAGCTGTATCTTACCCAACCTTCTCGTTTGAGGAGCTGGACAAGGAGATGGAAGCGCTTCTGGCTACTGAAGGTATATCACTCGAACCCAGGATAATTGCCTTGACCTGCCGAACCTGTTTGCCAACACCTGGAGATGGGGAAGGGGACCGACTCAGGTATCCATCCAACATTCTGCCTTTGGAAATCCCGTGTTTGGCTATGGCCTCTCCCTGGTTGATGCTGCGCGCTTTTGACATGGGAGCCCAAGGGCTGGCACTCATTTGTGGCGAGGACAAGTGCCGCAGTGGTCTTGGTGGGATTGTATGGCGGGACAATATCAGGTTCATCCAGGCAATCCTTGGTTGTTGGGGTATTGAAGCAGAACGCATAAGATTGTTTGAAGCCACAGATAGCAACCAGCTTGATATTGGACGTGAGCTAAGCCAGTTCGACCGTGAAATTGCAGGATTGGGTCCGACACCGCTAAGGGCAGTTGATCACACCTTAGTTGCCATCGAAGGGCTGCGACTGCCTGCGCTCATAAAGGAGATGGACAAAATGCTGGCGCGCTCGACGGAAGGCGCGATATCTACGGGCACTGTGCCTTTTGGCAAGGTAACTTTGGATGCTACCCGGTGCACCGGTTGTGGTTTGTGTGCCCAGAATTGCCCTACTGATGCGCTAAGAATCGCATCCAGTGATGACCGTGTCGAGTTCCAATTGCTGTTTCTACATGGTTCCTGCGTCGCTTGTGGGGCGTGTGTCAATGTCTGCCCCGAAGGCTGTCTTGGGTTGGAACGTATACTGGAACTAGATAAGATCGGCGCTGGAGCGCTCGAGCTTTTCCATGACGTTATTGTAAAGTGTCGCCGGTGCGGTGAACCTGTCGCGCCCAAATCAATGATAGACAGGCTGAGGTCCAGACTTCGAGGAGCAGGGAAAAGGCTTGGCGACCAACTTGAGCTTTGCCCCGCATGTAAAGCTGGGGCGCTAAGCAGCAGGGCTGCCAGAATTAGCAGTGGTACCGGCGTGACTGTTGCCAGTATGGATTCGGCTGCTTGTGCTGGCGCCGGCCGGGAGAGAACTCAATGATGGATATTGTGCTTAGTCTAGTACCGGTTATCATAGAGCTGGTACTCTTGGTGGCGATCTTTTATCACATACTGAGTGGCGTGCAACTCATTTTGGTTGACATGGGGTTGACGGTGAAGTACTCAAAGATTGTTGTGCTCCTGCTTAGCGCGGTAGGCGGCATGATAGTGGTCTTTCTTATTTCACATTTGCTTGCATTCTACCCGACGATGTGATTTGGGGTACAGACATGAACCGGTCAAGTGACGAGGTCACCAATATGAAGTTGGTCATATCGCGTGCTTTGAATGAGGATTTGAACTGAGGGGGATGCCTTGGACTCTTCGATTGAGCTTTTTTGGGCAGTTCAAGAAATCTACATAGTAAAGATCTTTCTTCCGATAATAGTTGCTGTTCTGATTGCATCACCTGTTTTCGTACTGCTTTTTGCCTTTGGTTTCTTGCGGCGATATTCGTTGTGGCGATTGGGGGCTGCCGATAACCGGTTTGGTAACGTAGGGGCGAGGCTCAGGACCACCCTGGCTGTCGCTCTGGCGCATGTTCGAGTCCTGAGGGAGGCATATCCTGGCATAATGCATTTTCTCATTCTCTGGGGGAGTGTGCTCCTCATCCTGGGTAAAATAGTCAGGTTATTCTCATACCCCGTGGGGCTCACCATTCCGCCCCAGGCCATATTCTTGTATTCCTCATTTGCTTCCGAGATTGGAGGGCTGCTGATTATTATTGGCGGGTGCATTGCTCTGTACCGTAGATATGTTTCGAAACCGCCACGTCTCGATACTTTGCCTGATGATACTTTGATTTTCGGTTGGGTCTTCTTGGTTCTACTTACCGGCTATATGGTGAAAGGGTACCGTATTGCAATCAGCGAAGTTGGCTCCCCCGCGGATTGGGCTATGTGGTCGCCAGTGGGCTACTTCTTCTCGTTTGCTTTCCCAACCTTTGTGACCGCGGCCAAGAACGAGATTCTCCTGTGGCATCGAGTGGTGATTCATGCCATACCAGCGCTCATACTCGTTGCGTATGTCCTCGTGAGCCGTTCCCGCTTGCAACATCTCTGGTTATCACCGCTGAACATATACTTCCGCTCTCTGAAACCCAAAGGCGCTTTGGCGCCGTTAGATATTGAGACTGCCGAGTCATACGGAGCGGCCAAGATTGAGAACTTCACCTGGAAGCAGTTGATGGATCTTGATGCCTGCACTCGGTGCGGTCGCTGCCAGGACAATTGCCCTGCCTATCTGAGCGACAAGCCTCTGACCCCAAAGAAGCTGGTGCTGGACCTCAAGGAACACCTCTACGAGGTTTATTCGATACCCTTTGTAAGAAAACCTGCGGAACCCCGGCGCGACATGCTCACCGACGTTATGACCGAGGATGTGATTTGGGCATGCACTACTTGCCGGGCTTGCCAGGAGGTATGTCCTGTCTATGTCGAGCACATTGACAAGATCATTGACATGCGTCGCAATCTAGTGCTGGAACAGGCCAGGATACCGGAGACCGGTGAGGCTGCTCTAAGGTGCATTGAAACTAGAGGACATAGCTGTAGGGGCACGACACTCACCAGGACTGACTGGACTAGCGGCCTGGATGTTAAGCTGCTCTCCGAAGATAGCAATGTTGACCTCGTATACTACGTGGGTTGCGCTGCGGCTTTGGAAGACAGGAGCATGAAGGTGGCCGTAGCTGTGGGGAAGATACTGAAAGCGGCTGGGGTCAAATTCGCCATACTTGGGCCGGAGGAGACTTGCTGCGGTGAGCCAGCCAGAAGGCTGGGCAACGAGTACCTGTTCCAGATGCAGGCCATGAAGAACATTGAGATGCTGAAGGGCTACAATGTGAAGAAGATAGTGACCAGTTGCCCTCACTGCTTCAACACCCTTAGGAATGAGTACCCGCAGTTTGATGGGCAATTCGAAGTCATCCATCATACACAGCTTATAGCTGAATTGCTTAAGGACGGTCGGCTGAAGCCGACTTCCATGAACGGAGAGAAGCTAACCTATCATGATTCCTGCTATCTGGGCAGGCATAATGACATCTACGAACCACCCAGGCAGATATTGAATAACATCTTGCAATCCAGGCTCCTGGAGATGAAGCGTTCTGGCAGGAATGGATTCTGCTGCGGTGGTGGTGGCGGACGGTACTGGATGGAAGAGCGCATTGGCCAGCGGATTAGTGAGATGCGCATTGAGCAGGTGGTAGAGACCGGGGCTGATGTTGTGGCTACCGCCTGTCCTTATTGCCTCCAGATGTTCGAGGATGCCATAAAGGCTAAAGAGGTGGAGGAGTCGTTGAAGGCCCTTGATATCGCTGAGCTTCTGGCGGCCCAACTGGACAAAGGCAGTACTGAATAGACCAGGGTTGCTATTGCCCGGGCAAACGGCTAAACTGCACTCGCGTAGGAGCAATCAATACTTCGAGGGGGTATAACAATGTGGGATGCTTCAAAATGTGACCTCTGTGGCGACTGTCTGGTGAAATGTCTCTATGTCGACTATGACAAGGACAAAGCCGCGACCGAAATCAAGGCGCTCATGGAGGGCAAAGATGC
>Ga0209986_10000969_pt1 | contig 28166 bp, 26 predicted proteins | sample BlataG_FD_183168 | JGI IMG/M metagenome (GOLD analysis project Ga0209986, IMG submission 183168) | Deep subsurface microbial communities from Black Sea to uncover new lineages of life (NeLLi) - Black_00105 metaG (SPAdes) (version 2) | ecosystem: Environmental > Aquatic > Marine > Oceanic >...
TAGAATCTAATTGACAATTCTTTTTTTGACGATATAATTGAGTTATGTCTTTGATGTTCAGTATTTCAGGACTCAGGGGGATTGTCGGTGAGGATTTGACTCCGGAGATTATTTTTAACTATGCCGCAGTATTTGGCAAGTACCTGAACCCAGGTAAGATTATAATCGGCAGGGATGCAAGAAAATCCGGCAAGATCTTTCGTTGGGCAGTTATTCAGGGCTTAGATTCAGTGGGCTGTACTGTAATTGATTTGGGCATTGTGCCAACACCCACAGTTCTCTTTATGGTGCGAAGATTAAAGGCACATGGTGGTATTGCTATAACTGCAAGCCATAATCCTGTTCAGTGGAATGCATTAAAATTTATCTCGCAGAAAGGACAATTTTTAGACCAGAGAGAGTTCAAAACCTTTTCAAAATATGTCCTTAGAAAAATGACCATAAAGCAAAGGGAGAAGAAAACAGATAAGATAAAGTTATTCCCAAATGGTGTAGATAATCACATTAAAAAGATTATTAGTACATTAAAACCGGGAGTGAAGGGATTCAAGGTCGGTGTGGATGCAGTGAATGGCGCTGGTTCAATCGGACTGCCAAGAGTTCTCGAAGAAATGGGCTGTAAGGTATATCGAATGAACTGTAAATTCCGTCCTGACTTTCCCAGGAAACCAGAACCCACACCGGAGAATATCAGGGGGCTTTGTCAGTTTGTAAAAGAAAAGAAATTGGATATGGGGTTTGCCTGTGATCCGGATTGTGACCGGTTGTCAATTGTTGATGAGAATGGCAGGGCAATTGGTGAGGAGAATACTCTGGTTCTTGCTACGGATTTTATTTTAAATAAAATCAAGGGAAACGTAGTAACAAATCTATCGACGTCTGCATTAATGGATTATATTACTAAAAAATATGATTGTAAATTGTATCGCACTAAGGTGGGTGAGGCAAATGTAGTATCAAAGATGAAAAAGACCAGTGCAATAATTGGCGGCGAAGGCAATGGGGGGGTTATTTATCCGGAGATAAACTTCACAAGGGATGCACTTGTCGGTGCGGCACTAATCGTAAAATTATTGGATGAACGTAATAAAAAAATATCGGAAATTCTTGCCACATATTCCAGATATTACATGATAAAGAAAAAGATAAAAATTTCAAAAGAACGTTTTGAAAAAAAGAAAGAGAATATTATTAAGGCTTTTAAAGGTAGACTAAATTTTCTTGATGGTTTGAGAATAACTACTAAAGATTACTGGCTGCACATCCGACCATCAAAGACCGAACCCCTAATAAGAATTATTGGAGAAGCAAGAAATAAGAAACAGATCGAAGAATATATTAACAAAATTAGGGATATTTTAAAGTAAACATTTGGTTGATATATGGTTGAAAGGAGGCTGGAAGAGGGTTATGAGGGGTATTAAAGAAACTAAAGAGCTTAAGAACAGCGTCTTTAATTACAAATTTCAAAGTCCAAATGTCAATTGAAATCCCAATGCTTAAATGCCAAATTTTGATATTTGGATTTCCTGACCCGTTCCGTGCCAGAACGCGTTGGCATTGATCCACGTCCATCCCAGATGAGCAGGATTGGTTTGACATTTGAAATTGGATATTTGACATTATTCCCTATCTATCTTTTATCCTTTTGCTTTCTTAAACCATCTTATACTTTCCTCTACTTTCTTATGCCATTTTATGCGTGTCTAGCCTTTTTTATTGACTTTTGATAAAACTGAAGTACAATTAGGTGTGGATTTGAGTGAAATTGGTGTTGTGATTCCGGCATTCAATGCAGAAAAGACGATCAGTGATCTTGTGAAAGAGCTTCTTGTTTACGGATTTAAAAAGGAGAATATTATAGTTGTTAATGATGGATCAAATGATAGAACCGATGAAGTTGTTACCAAATTGAGGTTGAGTGTAGTGACGCATAATAAGAATATAGGTAAAGGAGCAGCATTAAAACATGGTTTTGATACTGCCCGGGCAAAGAATCTTAAGAATGTATTTACCCTCGATGCCGATGGTCAACATAAGGTATCAGAGATTAATAATTTTTTAAAATTGAAAGGTCATTATGATATGATAATTGGTTCACGTAATAATGTAGTAAATATGCCCTTTTTGAGGAGAATTGTGAATAGGATGACTTCCCTTGTTATTTCTTTACTTTCAAAAGAATATATTTCAGATGTTCAATGCGGGTTTCGTTATATAAATCTAAAGATATTTAACAAAGTTAGATTAAAAACAAATAATTATCAGACAGAATCAGAAATGGTTATTAAAGCTGTAAGAAATAGATATTCTATAGGATTTGTTCCGATAAGTACAGTGTATAGCAATGAGAAGAGCTATATAAATCCTTTTATTGACACAATAAGATTCATAAAAATGGCAATAGGTTTTTTATGGCGCTAATTTTACTGACAAATGATGATGGCTATGATGCCCTGGGTTTTCAGACTCTATACAAAGAATTACAAAAAGATTTTGATGTATTTGCAGTGGCACCACGCTTTCAGCAGAGCGGAGCAAGCCATTCTTTAACCTTGAAGAGGCCAATCAGGGTTGAAAAAATTCGGAAGAAATTCTTTACTATTGATGGAACACCAACGGACTGTGTACTTCTTGCATACCATGACCTCATTACTGAGAAAATCGATATGATTGTTAGTGGTATAAATCACGGCGCGAATATGGGTAGTGATGTTTTCTATTCAGGAACTGTAGCAGCTGCACTGCAAGGGGTAAGTTTAGGAATAAACTCAATAGCAATATCTTTGTCTTCCCGGGAGTATAACAATTTTTCGCGTAGCGTTGTATATTCTAATGATTTAATAAAAAGAGTTTTGCTGTTAAACACTATAAATTTAATATTAAATGTAAATATACCTGAAGGTAAGATAAGAGGTGAAAAGATAACTAAAATGGGAAAGAGAATATATCGAGATAAGGTAATAAGGGATAACGAAAAGGAAAATGTGATGTATAGCGTTATTGATGGCACATTATCTTATAAGGTTGCTGCAGACACAGATTTCAAGGCGGTTGAGGAACACTATGTATCTATTACTCCTCTAAAATTAGATTTAACCAACTATGAGAGCATGAAAGAACTCCATAGACAACTAAAAAAATAACATTGTTTTTATGTTTAAACAGTTGAATGAATTAAAATATGATGCCAAGAATGGAGAAACGTATATTTATACTTCTTGACTTATTTTTATATATAGATATAATAACATCATAAGGAAGAAAGGAGAAAGTAATGCTGTTATTCTTATTTCAACAATCATGTGAACAAAGTGGTTCGCAACAGAGTAATCCATTATTGAGTCTATTACCTCTGATTCTTATTTTCGTTGTTTTCTATTTTCTCTTAATTCGGCCGCAACAAAAGAAGCAGAAGACACATCAAAGATTACTCGAATCATTAAATAAGGGAGATCGTGTTATTACTTCCTCAGGAATATATGGAACGATTGCTAATGTTAAAGAGCGAACAGTTATGATTGTGATTGCTGATGGAGTAAAGGTCGAGATCGAAAAAGGGCACATTGCAAACAAGTTGAATAAGACAAGAGAATATGTAAAAGGCGGTAGATAGTCAATCGAGGCTAATCTCTTGTAATTATCTGCTCATGTCTTAGGATAAGTGTTAGAGGTAAGTTGGTTTTAAAAATAGTAAAATATCCTGATGCGATTTTAAGAAAAAAGGGTCAGCCTGTTGAAAAGATATCTAAGGATGTATTTAAATTGGTTGATGACATGATTGAAACAATGATAAATGAAGAGGGGCTTGCTGTTGCTGCAAATCAGGTGGGATCTTTATATAGGATTTTTGTTATTAATGCCACACCGCGTGAAGATACACCAAAGCCAGTTGTGTTTATAAACCTTGAAATTCTAAATCAAGAAGGAACTGCGGTTGAGGAAGAAGGTTGTTTGAGTTTCCCTGAACTCTATTTAAGAATTAAAAGAGCGGACAAAATCCGTGTTCGTGCAAAAAATGTATATAATGAAAATTTAATCTATGAAACCGACGGAATATTGGCAAGGGCGATCCAGCATGAAACAGACCATCTGAATGGTATATTATTTATTGATCATGTAGATAAAACAGAAGAAGAAGAGGTGAAGAAGTATTTAGACAATTTGCATCCTTCTAAAATAAACAAATGAAAATTATCTTTTTTGGTTCAGGCCAATTCGCGCTACCTATTGTTAATAAAGTTAAAGAGGAATTTACGCTTTTAGGTGTGGTTATCACCAAACCAAAACCCCGGGGAAGAGGATTGGAAATATCTTTGCCCAAAGTTGCTCAATGGGCACAAAGTGTTGGAATAAAGGTTTTTGCTCCGGATAACCCAAATGATAATGTTTTTATTGAAGACCTTTCCAAACTCAAACCAGATTTATTTATTTTGTCTTCTTATAGTCATCTTTTAACGAATGAATTGCTTAATGTACCGAAATACGGCGGCATTAATATCCATCCTTCTTTGTTGCCAAAATATCGTGGTGCGGCGCCTATTCAAAGGGCAATTATGGCAGGAGAAAGGGAAACAGGTATAACAGTAATTTTTATGGATGAAATAATAGACCACGGCGATATGATTATCCAAAGAGAATTGACCATTGAACCTGATGATACATATGGTTCACTATTATTAAAATTATCGACCCTTGGAACAGAAATTATTGGCGATGTCATAAGGTCTATTGAATTAGACAATTACAAGATAATTAAACAAAATGAACGACAAAAGACCTATGCCCCAAAGATAAAGAAAGAAGAAACAATTATCAACTGGCAGGAGAGTACTGAGAAGATATTTAATCTCATCAGGGCATTATCTCCTAAACCTGGTGTAATAACCACTTTCCGCAATAAGGAATTGAAAATTATCGCAGCTACACCAGGGGATAGAAAAGTCAGACCTGGTGTAATTCATATTGAGAAAAAAAATCTATACATAGGAACGAGTGATGGTTCAATTATTCTAAAAAAGATTAGACCAGAAAACAGGTCAATAATTTCCGGGCTTGATTTTATAAATGGTTTTCGTATAAAAGAAGGAGAGGTGATTGGATGACTGCGCGCAAAGCAACGCTCAATGCGTTATGTGAGGTGGATGAAGGGGTAAACCTTAAGGATGCACTTGGTAAGATTTTTGAAAGAGATGAATTATCAGAAGAAGATAGATCATTAGCAAACGAACTTGCTTTTGGTACGCTGAGACACCGTGAGGAGATCGATCAGATTATACGGGAAACATATACTGGGGATTTTATGACCATTGATGTAATACTCAAGAATGTTTTGAGGATTGCTGTATACCAGTACCTCTTTTTAGACCGTATTCCCATTTATGCGATTGTTAATGAGGCTGCGAATTTCGGAAGAACGATTAAGGAAAGAGGTTTGATCAATGCAGTACTTAGGGGTATTATCAGAAATAAAAAGGTGCAGGAGTTAAGGATACCAAAGGCATGGGTCTTAAAAACAATAGTAGATGCCTATCCAGTTGAAGGCGAAAAAATTATAGAATCATTTAAGATAAGACCAACACCTTACATTCGAGTAAATCTTCTTAAGAGTAATATTGAAGAGGCAGAGGCAAAATTGGATACAATCGACGTGGAATATAAAAAGGCAAATTGGTTTCCAGAATTTAAAGTAGTCAATCGTCTGGGTAACATTATAAACGACTCTATACTGAAGGATGGTTATATTTCAATTCATGATGAGGCGCAAGGATTGATTTGCCATCTTGTAACACCAAAACCAGGCGAAAAGATTGTAGATTTATGTGCTGCGCCCGGTAGTAAAACTACATACATGGCAGAATTGATGGAGAATAAGGGTATGATTCTTGCTATTGAAGTAAGTGATGTTCGTATGAAGATGGTTCTTGAAAATGCAGTAAGACTTGGTTTAACCATAGTAAGACCGGTTATTGCCGACGGAAGAAATTATGCCATTGAAGATATAGATAAAGTTTTGGTAGATGCACCTTGTAGTAACTCAGGTGTTATTGCGAAGAGACCCGAGGTTAAAGAAAGAGTTAACAATAAAGTTATCAGAAGATTAGCAAAACTTCAATACGACCTTATTTCAAATGCGGCAAAGTTTTTAAAAGTAGGGGGATCTTTAATATACTCAACCTGTAGTATTCTTCCACAAGAAAACGAGGAGGTAGTTGATCTATTCCTGAGTAATTATCCGAATTTTGTTGTTGAACCAGCAAGCAATTTTACGCCAATCGGTGAAACATATCTGAAGGTTATGCCCGGTGATTACAGCACCGATGGTATCTTTGCGGCAAGATTGAAAAAGACAGAATAAGTAGACAGTCCCGCACTTTCGAAAAAAGATGCGGGATCCTCGTTTTTGGAGTCAAATCGATGATTTGAGCAAAAAGGGGATAGGCAGTAAACAGTGGTAAAAGATGCCTTTTTTCTAATAATTATTAATACTTATTGAAAAAAAACAATTCATAATTCTCCAACCAAAAAAATCACGAAATTTCAGCTCTTATTTCCTTAATTAAGTAATATTAGTACTTGACAAATTATAAATAATGTGTAAAATGGTATCAAATGGGGAAAAATGGGGAGAATTAGATTTAGGGGTTTTTTCCGGCATATCCTTGATGACCGAAAACGCTTGGCAATTCCAAGCCAGTTTCGGAATGTCTTGGATCGCGAATCAAAGGGTAAGGTGATATTAACTCCTGGTTACGATCAAGAAATTGCGGTTTATGCATTGAAGACATGGGAGATGATTGAACAGAATGAATTGCTTACACTTTCAATGGATCGTCTGCAATCACGTCGTTATCGCCGACACTTCACCTTTGGCATTAAAGAAGATCACCTTGATGCCCAGGGTAGGATTTTAATCCCCACGTTTCTTTTAGAACATTCGGGTATAATAAAAGAGGTTATCATTATTGGTGAGATTGACTATTTTACGTTCTGGTCTTCTGAACATTATGATAAATTCAGCAAAGAGATTGAAAAATCTTATTTGGAGGATGCAGAAAGCATTGAAAATTTAAGAAGGAGGACAAATGAAAGTGCAAGCCATTGAGGCAATAAAAAATAAGAAGGTTTTGTTTTTCTTACCAAGCGGTGAGATAAACGAAGAGGAATTCGAGACAATAGAAAATAGATTTAAGAATATGATTCAGGCTGGTGATTTTAACATCATTATAGATCTCTCTCGAGTGAGCCATATAAATTATAAAGTTGTAGGTTGGCTCATAGATTACCAGAAGAAATTCAAGAAATTTGGTGGTGATATAAAACTGGTTAATGTATCGCCATATCTATTCAATATCCTGAGGTTATATGGTTTTTATCCTTTTGAAATTTTCCCTTCAAAAAGAGCTGCACTAAAGAGTTTTATGTAAATGCACAAGAATATATCAGAGCTATGCTTTTTCATCAGTCTGTAATGTTGGCTGAGGTAATTCAGCATATGAACCTTCGTCGCGATAGAGGTTTCTATTGTGATTGTACGGTTGGCGGTGCTGGTCATCTTCTTGCAATGTTGGAGGCAACACAGAAAGCAAATTTCATCGGTATTGATTGGGATCCGGATGCGATTGCTTATTCGCAAGAAAAGGTTAAACAGTATAATAAGCGGTGCTTGTTGTTTAGGAATAATTTTACAAATTTAGGTTTAATTCTAAACAGGATTAATATTAAAGGTTTAAATGGCGTGCTCTTTGATCTTGGTGTATCGTATCATCAGCTGATAACACCGCACCGAGGATTCAGCTTTGAACGGGAAGGCGGGCTGTTAATGCGTATGTCATCAGAAGGTTCTGTTCTGTCAGAAAAAATCAGATGTGCTACAAAAAGAGAGATTGTTACTGTCCTGAAAGAATTTGGTGATGTGCGTAATTGCCACAAGATTGGCGCCCAAATTTTTGAAGACAGAAAATCTCTAAAGACCACTCTTGATTTACGAAAACTGATTGAAGAAACAACGCCGAAAAGATTCTTAAAAAAGAATTTGCGTAAAGTTTTCCAGGCTCTGCGCATCTGGGTGAACAATGAAGTAGAAAATCTCACGCAAGGTCTTTTAACAGCATTTGCGAAGCTGAATTACCGGGGCAGAATTATTGTGATTTCCTATCACTCTGGAGAGGATCGTATTGTCAAAAATACGTTCCGTGATTTGAAAAAAAAGGGAGTGATGATATTGTTACATAAAAAGGTTTTAAAACCAACACAGGACGAGATAAGGGATAATCCCAGGGCGCGTAGTGCGAAGTTTAGGGTCGGTGAAAAATGCGTGGCTTTTTGATATTTATTGCAGTAGTTATTTGCTTATTCACACTTGTTTTTATCGAAAGTGAATTGGTTAAATTAGAGGTTAGAAAGGAGCACTTAAAAAATCGCGTTGTTGAATTAAAAAATCAGAAAAAACTTTTAGAATTCGCAGTAATGAATCTATCCAACCTTGCTAATATTGAAGCAGAAGCAAAGGCAAGAGGTTTTGTATTTCCTGAAGAAGAGGATATATTAGGTGTCGTGAAATGAACCGGGCGCGGTTTTTAAATATATTTCTCTTATTCATTTCAGCTATATATTTTTCTTACCTGTTTTACATTCAATGTATTAAGCATCAATACTACGAGAGCAAGGCAAAGATCCAGCATGAAAAGAAATTTGTTCTCTTTGGCGCAAGAGGAAATATTTATGACCGCAATGGTCTTTCCTTAGCTACATCACAGCAATGTTTCTCAATATTTTGCACACCAAGATATGTATACAATAAAGAAAAATTGGCAAAGGAGATTAGTAAAATCTCTGGTAGATCACGGCGCGACCTAAACGAGCTTATCAATAGAGGTAAATTTTTCTGGATTGAGAGAAAGGTTAATTTGCGAAAACGAGATATGTATCTTCATATTGACGACCCGGGTATAGGTTTTTCCCACGATTTGAATCGACAGTATAATATGCCGGAGATATTTGCAAGTCTCATTGGTAAATGTAGTTCGTATAATCAAGGCATAGAAGGGTTAGAAATACAACTTAATGATGTTCTTAGTGGTAAATCTGGATTTACGATCTATCAGAAAGACCCAACCGGAGATATATTCCCTTATCATAATTATTCAGAAGAAGATCCTCTTCCGGGCCAGGATGTATATCTAACAATTGATCTCCATTTCCAGGCAATTCTCTATGCAAACCTGAAGGATTGTTTGATAAGAGAAAATGCAAAAAGTGCTGCAGGTTTGATTGTTGATCCGCACACTGGTGAAATTCTGGCACTGGTGAATATTGGACAGAATGGTGATCAAAGAAATCACGTTATATGTGATGAATTTGAACCCGGTTCAACGTTTAAATTAATAACTCTAACCTATGCATTGCTTGATGGTTTTAAAGAAAGCGATATTATAAATACAGAAGGGGGGAAGTTTAGGGTTCGTGGTCACACCATTCATGATTATAGAAATTATGGCACTGTAACATTTAAGCAGGCAATCGCTCATTCGAGTAATGTCGCAATGGTTAAGATTTCAAGAGAATTTGACCGGCAAAAATTTTATTTATTAATGAGAGATTTTGGCTTAGGACAATTGACCGGTATTGAATTACCTGGTGAGGTTAAAGGAAGATTGCCCAAGTCACAAAAGATCAATGATATTGAGTTTGCCACATTGGTTTTTGGCCAGGGGTTGACGGTTAATCTCCTGCAACTTACCTTTGCATATCAGTCAATTGCCAACGGCGGTGTACTGAACAAACCGACAATTGTCCGGGAGATTAAGAATAAGAAGAAAATTATTTTTCAATCAAAACCATTGCGGATACGTCGAGTCGTTGATAAAGAAACCACAGAGCGAATAACAGGAATTCTCTGCGGTGTTGTCGAAGAAGGAAGTGGGATTGAAGCCCGTATAAAGGGGATTAAGATCGCTGGTAAAACCGGTACAGCGCAGAAGGTTGTCAATGGTAAATACTCAAGCTCCTCGATTATTACCACCTTTATCGGATACTTTCCTGCAGATTCGCCCGACTACCTGATTGCAATAATGTTTGATGAACCGAAGAGGGGTCTTTGGGCGAGTACAATTGCGGCACCAGTTTTCAAAAACGTCGCCCAGAGTATTTATCAAATTAACTCTTACCAATATGCAGTTCAGTGAATTGATTACTGCAATCGATGGCGAAAGTTACAAGATGAAAGAAATTGAAATTAAGTCAATAGAGTTTGATTCAAGAAAGGTTAAACCGGGCGCGCTTTTCATCGCAGTTAAAGGAGAAGAGTTTAATGGCAATAATTTTATTGATAATGCGATAAAAAATGGTGCTGTGGCGGTCGTTACCCAGAAAGAAAAGCCAGTAAGGTTACCACAAATCATTGTTCAGGACACAAGGGCAGCAATGGGTAAACTTGCCAGGAGATTCTACGGAGATTTTGCAGATGTTACTAAAATCGGTATTACCGGGACAAATGGAAAGACGACAACATCATTTCTCCTGCATTCGATCTTAGAGAATGCGCATAAAAAGCCCGGATTGATTGGCACAATCTATTATATTGGAAAAACAAAGGTAAAGGCAGAAAGGACTACGCCAGAAAGCTTGGATATATTCAAATTAATTGATCAATTTAGAAAAGATGGGGCAAAGGCAGTTGTCATGGAGGTCTCTTCCCATGCTCTTAGTTTGAAGAGGGTTGATGATATTAGATTTCATATTGCAGTTTTTACGAATCTGTCCCAGGACCATCTCGATTTTCACCGCACTTTTGAAAATTATAAAGCCGCAAAGATGCGGATCTTTTCACTTCTTAATAAAGGCGGCTTTGCTATATTTAATTTAGACGATCCAGTGAGCAAAGCTATTGAACTTATGGATTTAGAGAATAGAGTGAGCTATGGAGTGGAGAATCGAGGCGATATATTTGCAGAAATTATAAAAGACAGCATCAATGGTCTTAACGTAGATGTTATTTATAAAGAGCAAAGATATAGAGTCAATTCCAATTTAATTGGTAAGTTTAATGTCTATAACATTCTTGCAGCATTTGCAACAGGTGTCGCAATGGATATTAATACAGATATAATCATAAGAGGTATTGAAAAACTCAAAAGTATAAGAGGAAGGATGGAGCGTGTGGTTGATAATATATTTGTTGATTTCGCACACACACCTTCTGCTATAGAGAAAGTTTTGATGTCATTAAAACAATACACCTGTGGTAAACTCATCATAGTTTTTGGTTGTGGTGGTGATCGGGATAAAGAAAAAAGACCAAAGATGGGTGCAATTGCATCAAGGCTCGCAGATTTTACCATTATAACTTCTGATAATCCCCGTAAAGAATCACCCAAGAACATTATTGGAGATATTGAAAAAGGTATGAACAATAGTTACTATAAAATTATTGAGGATCGCAGGGAAGCAATTAGATACGCAATGTCCGCGAAAAAAAAGAATGATATTCTCATCGTAGCGGGTAAAGGACATGAAGAGCATCAGATCATAGGTGATAAAACAATTGAATTTGATGATGCTGGGATTATTCGAGAATGTTTCGAGAATTAATGATTAAAGATATAACAAGAATGATTAATGGTAAGACAGATATGAATTGCCTTGATTTGATCAGGGGGATAAGCATCAATTCAAAAAATACTAAACCGGGTGATTTATTCTTTGCCCTGAAGGGCGAGCATACAAATGGCCATTTTTATACTAAAGAGGCATTAATTAATGGAGCACTTGCCGTTGTTGTTGAAGAGTGCACTAATGGTGCGTCCGAGATTATGGTTCCTGATACACTTTTTGCCCTGGGTCAGCTTGCCCTGGAATATCTCAATTTGTTTACTCCGAAGATTATTGCAATTACCGGAACAAATGGTAAAACAACAGTAAAGAATTTGGTCGCAGCTGTTTTACGTAAAAAATATCAAGTACTCTGTAGTGAAAAAAATTTTAATTCTTTGATTGGTTTACCATTGACCATATTTAATTTATCTCCTGACGAAGACTATCTGATTGTGGAAATGGGTACGAGTAATCTAGGCGAGATTAAAAGATTATGTGAGATTGCAAAGCCCGATATCGGCGTTATTACAAATATAGGACCTGGTCATCTAAAGGGCTTGGGTTCAATCGCTGGAGTGAAAAAGGAAAAAATGTCTCTGATTGAATCATTGCCCGAGGATGGATTTGCTTTGGTTGGCGAAGGGGTTGGTGATATTAATAAGAAAAACGTTGTGAGATTTTCTCGGGATATGGTTGAACATATTAACTTAACCGAGTACGGGTCTCATTTCAGTTACGAAGGACATAGATTCTTTACACCTCTTCTTGGTATTGGTAATATCTATAACTGCCTTGCCGCTATCTGTTTGACTTCATACCTTGATATTGATTATGATTTTCAACATGCGGCACTTGAAGAGATAAAACCAGAATCCGGAAGATTGGAGCCAATACACCATAATGGACTGTTTATAATCAATGATTCATATAATGCAAATCCAGTATCGATGAAGACAGCGATAGATTTTGCAACATCCCTTAAGCGCAAAAAAATATTTGTGTTAGGCGATATGCTGGAGATGGGCAGGCAATCTAAAAATCTGCACTGCGGAATTGGTAGGTATGCAAAAAAGCGTTGTGATGTATTACTTAGCTATGGTGACAAAGCAAGGTTTTATCAGGGAGAGCATTTTAACGATAAAAATATACTAACCCGATATTTAGCAGGGAATCTCGATGGTAATGAGGTTGTTCTTGTTAAGGCATCAAGGGCATTACATTTTGAAGATATTATAAATGATTTGCTGAGGTTCTTAAGATGAGGAAAAGGTAAGAAAGAGGACGTATGTTATACTGGCTTTTATATCCATTGAAAGATATATTTGGACCATTCAGGCTGTTTGGTTATATAACTTTTCGTAGCGCATCTGCAGCGATTGTTGCAATTCTTATAGTTCTGATTTTTGGTCGGCCATTTATCAATTTTCTTAAAGCAAAATCGATCAGACAAAAAATTAGAGTAGAGGTTCCTGAAAGACACAAGATTAAAGAGGGAACACCGTCGATGGGCGGTTGTTTAATCCTTTTATCAATAATTGTTGCATCCTTGCTGTTTTGTGATTTGACCAATCCTAATATTGTTATTCTTTTTACTGCAACGATCTGGTTTGGTCTTTTGGGTGCGTATGATGATTATATAAAGATTTACAAAAATAAGCCGAGGGGATTATCAATAAAAACAAAAATCGTTTTTCAAATTATTTATGGAATTGTGCTTGGTCTATGTTTATACTTTTTCGGGCCCGAAGGTTATGCAACAAAAACCAATCTCATTTTCGTAAAGAATTATGTTATAAACTTAGGCATTTTCTATCCTCTGTTTGTTGCGGTGGTTGTTGTTGGTTCATCAAACGGGGTTAATTTGACTGATGGCCTTGATGGTTTGGCAATAGGTTTGATTGGGATTGCTGCACTTGCTTACAGCGCATTGGCTTATGCTGCCGGCCATGTTGTTATCAGTGGCTATTTAGATATCATATTCTTAAAGAATGGTGGAGAAGTAACTGTGTTCTGTGCATCGATACTGGGTGCAAGTCTGGGTTTTTTATGGTTTAATTCCTATCCTGCACAGGTTTTCATGGGTGATACAGGAGCGCTCAGTCTTGGTGCAATCATTGGTACAGCAGCAATACTAATTAAGCAGGAGATACTTTTGATCTTTGTTGGTGGAGTTTTCGTAATCGAGGTAATTTCAGTACTGCTTCAGGTTATATATTTCCATCGCACGGGTGGTAAACGACTATTTAAAATGGCGCCTCTGCATCACCATTTCGAACTGAAAGGGTTGGTTGAGCCGAAGATTGTTGTCCGGTTCTGGATTGTAGGAATTATCTTTTTGTTATTTGCATTAACAACATTGAAGATTAGATGAAAACACAGATGGAGGAAAAAAATGCCAAATGACAAATACCAAATTACAAATGAACCCCGCTCCTCTTCGAGGGGCGTGGGTGAATCCCGCTCATCTGTAATGGGCGTGGATAAATGTCCAAATCCAAATGTCAAAACCCGAATACGAATAACGAATCACGAATACGATTCCTGCTTCTTACTTTTCATGTCCTACCTTTTAATTTTTAAATTTTCACTTTTAACTTTTCACTTTTAACTTGTTAGGTATGAAGGTATTATTATTAGGCTTGGGGCGAGCTAATCTATCAGTTGCTAAATATTTGATAGAAAGAGGTGACAATCTGTTTTTTTATGAGGATAATATTGAGATGATTTCAGATTATGCACACGAGTTGATAAAAACCGGGAATATTAAAATGTATCAGGACTGTGATTACGAACTGGTAATTACTTCGCCAGGGTTTCCTCTGGATAAGAAAGTCATTAAGAAATTAGAGACTAAAGATATTCCAATCATTGATGAGGTAGAATTCACCTTCGGACAGTTAAAGAATCCAAAAATCATTGCTGTTACCGGAACAAATGGAAAGAGCACAACTGCCTCGCTGATTAGCAATATTTTAAATATTGCAGGTGTAAATAATTTTCTTGGTGGTAATATTTCTCCGGGTAAGCCATTTTCACAGGCACTTTTTCAACCAGAATTCGAATACTATGTTTTAGAAATATCATCTTTTCAGTTAATGAGAATTAAAGAATTCCATCCCTGTATTGCTGTAATCACAAATATTGCTATTGACCATCTTAACTGGCACAAAGATTTTAATGAGTACAGATCAGCGAAATTTCGTATTTTTACAAACCAGAAAAAATATGATTTTGCTGTACTTAATCAGGAAGATGATAACGTATGCAATTTTGTGGAGGATATTAGAGCAGAAATTGTCTTCTTCGGGTTTGATGCGAGGAGTGGTGTTTGGTTAAATGGTGATTTCTGTTATCGACAAGAAAAATTGTTCAGGGTGGGGAGGCCGGAGTTACCAGGTCGGCATAATATGATGAACATGTTAGCAGCCATTGCTGTTGCCAAGATTCTTAATGTTGATAATAAAGATATTGAAAAGGGTCTTATTACTTTTAAAACTTTACCGCACCGTCTTGAAGATATTGGTGTGATACGTGGTATTCGATATATCAATAATTCAATGTGTACGAATGAAGATGCTGCAATTGCATCTTTTAAAGTAGTAAAAGCGGCTAAGGTTGTTATTGTTGGTGGCAAGCAAAAAGGGGACAGAGGAGAGAATTATCTTGACCTTCTAACAAATGAGGCAAAGGCATGCGTAATACTGGGTGAAAATGTTTCTTATATTGCCAGCTATTTCAAATCTAAGAATTTTACTAAATTTGCAATTGCTGAAAATATGAATGATGCAATTAAAAAAGCCCGTGCATTTGCTGTGCCAGGTGATGCTATTTTGTTAAACCCGGGATTTGCTTCTTTTGACCATTTTACAAATTTTGAAGAAAGGGGAGAGGCTTTTAAAAATGCAGCATATAGGAATTGATAGAACTCTGATTTTTTGTTTACTTTGTCTTGTTGTACTTGGAATTATATTTGTTTATTCTTCATCATATTATCGTGCAATGAGAAGAGGAGAAGATTCGACATTCTATCTTTTCGGTCATCTAAAACGCCTTGCAATTGCAAGCATTTTCTTCTTCCTGGGTTTAATTATCCCTTATGAAATAATAAGAAAAATAATCTTTCCCCTACTTATTATTATTGTTCTTGTATTAATGGTGACACTTATTTTTGGTCGTGTTCAGTATGGCGCAAGAAGGTCTCTTTCTTTATTGTCGACCTTTGGGTTTCAAGTTTCGGAATTTGTAAGAATTTGGCTCGTTTTTTTCCTTGCCAATTTCTTTGATTCTCATCCGCGAACTGCAAGTACAGGAAAAGGAATGCTGACAACCATTTCAATTTGTCTTTTTGTTATATTACTTGTTGCAATCCAACCATCAATCTCAATGGCGGTGATCTGTTTTCTTATACTTATTTTTATGCTAATATATGGGAGTACTAAATTTAGATTATTACTTCCAACAATGGCGATAAGTTTTGGAATGTTGATCTTTTTTGTGTTAGTCTTTCCCCATGCACGCGATAGAATTACAGATTTTGTTAATCATCCAACATACCAGGTACAGCAATCACTTATTGCAATCGGTTCCGGAGGAGTTTTTGGTAAGGGACCTGGAGCAGGTTTGCAAAAATTTCTCTTTCTTCCCCGTATTCATAATGATTTTATTTTCTCACATGTGGCAGAGGAATTTGGTTTTATCGGAAGTCTTATCGTATTTGTATTATACTGGCAAATATATCTCAGAGGTTTGTTTACCGCAGGTTCAGTCGGCGACGATTTTGAAAGACTATTAGTATTGGGGTTAAATATGTCGATATTTATCATTTTTCTTATTCATGTTGGTGTTAGTATTGGGCTTTTACCACCAACAGGTATTCCTTTACCGTTTATCTCCTTTGGTGGCTGGTCACTTTCGGCAAATCTTTTTGCTATGGGAATAATTCTGCAGGCATCAAGAAAAAGGATCATATGAATTACAAATGTCAAATATCAAATGCCAAAAAGATGTTAAAACCCAAGGTGGTTATTTCTGGTATTGGCACGGGTGGTCATTATTTCCCTGCTGTTGTTGTTGCAAAAGAACTGTTAAGGCGGAAGGTTGAGGTGATTTTTCTTGTACGTAAGGGATTCTTCGAGGAAGAGGTTGCCAGGATGTATGGTTTAAAGACCTTTACAATAAATACAAGTCCCTTTTACGGTAAAGCTACATTCAATAAAATTTTATCGATATTCTCTATTGTTTACTCAGTCCTGCTGCTTAATTCCATAACTAAAGGTGTGGTTGGTATAGCCTTTGGTGGTTTTGGCGCATTACCCCTGCTTGTTTCATGTCTAATTAATCGTAGTTGCTTTTACCTTTTTGAACCGAATCGGATCCCTGGACGGGCAACAAAGTTATTTGCATCAAGAGCTAATAAGGTATTTTTGGGGCTGCCTCTCGCATCTTCCAGCACAGGCAGGATTTTATTGAAGGGTGATTTTATTATCACGGGTATACCAATAAGACAAGAATTTAAGACATCTTTTAAAAAAGACCAAAAGAAAAGTAGGTTTCAAAGAAGGGTTCTCTTTTTAGGCGGTAGCCAAGGAGCTCGAAGATTGAATAGTCTTGCATTAGAGATTCAAAGGATTTTGCCCAAGGAATATCAAATAGTCATTGTCTGTGGTAGACGCGATTATAAGTGGGTAAATAGCAGGCGTAATGGGAGGACTAAAGTAATTCCATTTACATTTTCGCTCTGGGATGAAATGCGTGATGCAGATGCAATAGTTTCACGATCCGGAGCGCTCGCCGGTTATGAGATTTTATCTTCAAACAGACCTGTATTATTTATACCTTTTCCTTTTGCTATTGACAACCATCAATACTACAATGCCGAATATTTTACTGAGGTTGGAGAGGCTATTATGTTTGAGGAAAAAAATCTCACAAAGGACGTGCTCGCCCAAAAAATTGAAGAAATGTTGCAGAAAGAAGTAATAAAGAAAGGTAAGATTATCCTTGATGCAGAGAAAAGGATTGCCGATGTGATTTTAAAGGAGAATTAATATGGGAAATACTAAATACGAAATCTTAAATACTAAACAAATTCAAATCACCAAAATACAAAACTCAAAACGGCATAATATCGATTTTGAACATTTAAATTTAGAATTTAGCTATTGTTCACCCCGTGAAATAGGAGTAATCTAATTATGGGAAAAGAAAAAGGAAAGCAATCGAAGTTGGAGAAGATAAAATCCTTCAAGGAAAGCTGTATTTCACAGGGTAAAGGATTTAGTCCTGAACTTGATTCAGGATTGATATTAGTGCTTCACCGAGCGATAGCGAGGTGTATCAATGTTTGGTAAGACTGAACATATCCATTTTGTGGGAATTGGTGGTATTGGTATGAGTGGTCTTGCAATTATTCTGCGGAATATTAAATTTAAGGTTTCTGGTACAGATATTCAGCGTTCGGAAATAACCAGGGGTTTAGAAAAGATGGGTATAAAAATAACTTATTGCCACGGAAAAGAAAATATTTCTGGCGCTGATGTTGTTGTTTTTTCAACTGCGATCAAACAGGATAATCCGGAAGTTGCTGAGGCACGAAGGATTAATATTCCGGTAATACATCGTGGTGAACTGCTTGCTGAATTGACACGAATGAAAATTGCCATTTGTGTCTCAGGGACTCATGGTAAGACAACGGCAACATCAATAATCGATGAAGTATTACAAAAAGGAGGTTTATTTCCCACAACAGTTGTAGGTGGTATTATAAAGGGTAAGAGCCAGGCAAGATTTGGCAAAGGAGATTATTTGGTGTGTGAAGCAGATGAATCAGATAAATCATTCCTGAAACTTTTTCCATCTTATGCTGTAATTACAAATATTGAAGCTGAGCATCTTGATTATTATAAGGATTTAGATGAGATTAAAAATCATTTTACTTATTTTGCCAGCCATGTACCGTTCTGGGGCTGTGTATTTTTGGGTGCTGATTCAGTTAGCACGTTAGAGATAAAAGATAGGATTCATCGAAGGACTATTACATACGGGTTGAATGAGAATGCAGAACTCAGGGCTGTGAACATAAGGAAGAATAAAATTAGTTGTTCTTTTGAAGTTAGGTATCTAAATAAATCAGTAGGTAAGTTTAAAATTAATTTATTAGGCAACCACAACATTAATAATACACTTGCCGCAATAGGTATTGGATTGGAACTGGGTATTCCTGCTTTAAAAATAAAAAAGGCCTTGGAGATATTCAGCGGTGTTCATCGCCGTATAGAATATCTTGGCGATATTAAGGGAATAAAGATCTTTGATGATTACGGACATCATCCTACTGAGATCGCAGTTACATTGCAGACCATACGCGAATATTATCCGAATAAAAGAATCATATCTATATTTCAACCGCATCGGTATACACGCACCCACTATTTGTTTAATGAGTTTGCTTTTTCATTTTTCTGTGCCGATATTGTGATTGTCACTGAGATATATGCAGCTCATGAGATTCCTATTCCTGGTATCACTGGTGAATCACTGACAAAGAGAATTAGTAAGGAACAGGAAGATGTCCATTTTATGCCTGATTTTGACGATATTGTTAAATTCTTAAAAAAGATTATACGGAAGAATGATATTATTGTTATTCAGGGTGCTGGTAATATTAATCAGTTTGCAAAGAGATTGATAGAGGAATTTAAATGAAAGATCCATTCAAGGGAATGATGGGAATTAAGATTTTGAAAGATGAACCACTATCAAAACATACATCATTCCATATTGGAGGTGATGCGAAATTTTTTATTAGAGTTTGTTCAATAAAGGCTTTAAAAAAAGTTTTGCAGATTGTCAGGAAGAATAAAATGAGATATTTCGTAATTGGATCCGGGACCAATCTACTCGTCAGTGATAAAGGATTTCCTGATGTAATAATAAAACTTAATGAGATTTTTACGAAGATAAAAAGAGAACGAGATTTATTCTGTTGTGGTGGTGGTGTATTGATTGATAGACTTTTAATGAAAGCAGGTAGGTTGGGATATGGAGGAGCCGAGTTTCTTGCTGGTATTCCAGGTACTGTTGGCGGTGGTATTAAGGGAAATGCCGGTGCATTTGGGAGATCTTTTGCTGAGATTATAGATAAGATTACTATTATTAACCAGAGAATTATGGAACAAGATTTGTATAATAATGATATCGGCTTTGCTTATAGAAGTTCTAAGCTCAAAAATGGAACAATAATTATATCGGCTAAAATCAGATTTAGGAGAGGGAGACAGAAGGATATTATGGCTATAATAAAAAGAAACTTAAAGTATCGATCGCAGCGGCAACCTGCAGGGTATTCAGCCGGCTCGTTCTTTAAGAACCCTTCACTATATTCTGCGGGTAAATTAATTGAGGAGTGTGGTTTAAAAGGATTAAGGGTTGGTGATGCTGAAGTTAGCATGAAGCATGCAAATTTTATTATTAATCGAGGAAAGGCAAAGGCATCAGATGTTATTAAGTTAGCAAAAAGGATACAAAAAATTGTCAGGAATAAAAAAGGAATACTACTTAAACAGGAGGTTAAAACATTAAGCTGATAGCAATCGCTATTATAATTATGGTTAGTGCAATTTTCTTAGTTGGATTGTTAAAGAATAGGGATACTTATATATGCCTGGCTGAAGTTATTCCGGAAGCAAGGATAATATCACAGGAGGATGGAATAATTGAATATAAAGGTATCCAGTATATTTTAGGAGTTAATGATTTGAAAAGGAGAAAGCATTTAATAGAATCATTAAAATTGTTGGATCTTGAAAGTCCATGCATTGTGGATTTAAGATTCAACACGCAGATTATTATAAAAAACGGACCTGGTTCAAAAAAACATAACCAGGGCTCTAAAAATGTGCAATCAAGGAGGAACTAATGCCAAAAAGGGAAAGAATTGTTGGGGTGGATCTTGGAACGACAAAGATTGCTGCGATAATTGCTGATGTTGACAACAGCACATTAAAGGTTGTTGGTGTCGGTTCGACTCCTTCGTATGGATTGAAAAGGGGAGTTATCGTAAACCTGGAGAAGGCAGTAGAATCGATAAGAAAGGCAGTTGAAGAGGCTTCGAGAATGGCAGGCTTTAAGGTAGATGCTTGTTATGCAGGGATTTCCGGGTCGCATATTGAAAGTATAAATGCCCATGCAATGATTGCGACGTCAAAAATAGGAGGAGTAATTTCAAAACGTGACATTGAGAGAGTACTTGAACAAGCACAGGCAATCGCTCTGCCACTCGATCGCGAAATCATTCATGCTATACCGATTGAATATATAGTCGATAATGAAAGGGGTATAAAGAATCCGATTGGAATGAGTGGTGTTAAATTAGAGGCCGAGATCCACATCGTGACTGCGGCAATTACATCAGCGCAGAATATCTATACTGCGCTGGAAAGGGCTGGATTAAAGGTTAAAGATCTTGTTCTCCAACCATTGGCTTCGTCTTATTCAGTTCTACAACCTGATGAGATTGATCTTGGTGTATGCCTTTTAGATATAGGTGGAGGAACTACTGATCTCGCAATCTTTTATGATGGCGCAATTAGACATACCCAGGTGATAGCACTTGGTGGTGAATATATTACGAATGATATTGCTATCGGTATACGAACTCCCTATAAACAGGCTGAGATAACAAAAAAGAAATATGCCACCCTTGCAATAACACCAGAGGAAAAGAAGGAAGAAATCAAGGTTCCTGGTATTGGCGGGCGAGAGGACCGTTCTATTACCAAGGAACAGCTTTATTCAATCGTCAGCCCACGAGTAGAGGAGATTTTGATGATAACTAACAAGGAGATAAAAAAGAGCGGATTTGCTGATGTTCTTGCAGCTGGTGCTGTTATTACAGGCGGTACAGCAAGACTAAAGGGTTTGGCTAAAGTGGCCGAAGAAATTTTTAATCTACCGGTGAAAATTGGTATTCCCAAAAAGATTGGTGGACTTACTGATATTATCCTCGATCCGATATATGCAACGGGTGTAGGATTGATTCTTTATGGATACGAGGAAAAGAATCAAACCCTGATTCAAAGAACAAAGGGTATTGGTATATTTGATGTCCTTAAAAAACGATTTGAAGATTGGTTCAAAAGATATTTTTAAGCGTAGAGATTTCTACGCTTAAAGATAACGAAGTTATCTTAAAAGGAGGATGTTTATGTTGGAATTGGTTGATGAACCAAAATATATTGCCAAGATAAAAATGATTGGTGTTGGTGGAGCAGGATGTAATACAATTAACTATGCACAAGGGTATGGTATTGAGGGTGTTGAGTGTATTGCAGTTAACACTGATGCACAGGTCTTAAAATTGTGTGCGGCGTCGGAAAAACTACAGGTTGGTCAAAATCTAACTCAAGGCTTGGGTGCTGGAGGTGATCCGGAAATCGGCCGCAAGGCAGCTGAGGAATCGCGGGAACAGATCAGAGATGCACTAAGAGATGCCGATATGATTTTTATTACGTGTGGTGAAGGTGGGGGAACTGGATCAGGTGCATCACCTTTGATTGCTGAAGAGGCAAAGAATCTTGGTGCGCTGGTTATTGCAGTGATAACCAAACCTTTTGATTATGAAGGCGTATGGCGAATGGCAAATGCTGAGAAAGGAATCGAAGAATTACAGGAAAACGTGGATACATTGATCTGCATTCCGAACCAGAAACTTATTGCTGTGTCACCAAAAGAACAGTCTATAGTTGAAGCCTTTAAATTAGGCAATATGGTTTTATTCAATGCAATAAAGGGTATTGCAGAGATGATAACCAAACCCGGTTTGATTAATCTTGATTTTGCCGATATAAGGACTGCAATGATTGAAAAAGGTACTGCAGTAATGGGTTTGGGTATTGCTGAAGGAGAAAATCGGGCGACTCAGGCAGCTCAATCTGCAATTTCTTCTCCGTTGCTCGATGATATTTCAATTAAGGGCGCAAGAGGACTTCTTATTAATATTGCTGGTGGGGAAGATTTGACACTGGCTGAAACAAACGAAGCAGCTTCTTTAATCGTAGCAGAAACAGATAGTCAACCAAAGGTGATAACCGGTGTTGTCGTTGATGAGAAGCTTGGGGATAAAATACAGGTGATGGTGGTAGCAACAGGTATAAAGGAAAAGGTTAAAGACGAAGTGCTCGATATTATAGGCAAAAGAGAGAATCTTGAGTTTCCGACATTCAAAAGACGCGAGATCAAAAAAACTGGAAAAGAACGTATCTACAACGAAAATGATTTAGAGGTGCCGACATTTTTAAGGAGACAGATAGACTAAATAGGATATCAGATCATCAGGCGATCAGGATGAAGAACATTAAAATATCAGTAGATCAGGATGATATATTTTCTTACTGATATCCTGTATCCTGATAACCACTACCTGATACCCTGATTTCCTGGTGTCCTTATAGATATGGGAGATGCTTTGAGTAAAGATGATTATGATCTAATTATCATTGGTGCTGGTCCGGCTGGGCTTACTGCAGCAATTTATGGTGCAAGAGCCGGTTTGAAGACTCTCGTTTTAGAGAAGGGATTACCGGGTGGACTTGCTGCAACAACGGATTATATAGAAAACTATCCAGGGTTTCCTGACGGCATTAAAGGTATCGAGTTAACTGAAAAAATGAAGAATCAGGCAAAGCGTTTTGGAGTAGAAATCATTGGTGTTGAGGTAAAATCGATAAGTAAGACAGGGAAAAATATAATCGTTCAGACTGATAATAAAAAGTATGAAGTTCCTGCAGTTATTATTACCACAGGCACGACTCCAAAAAGATTGAACATTCCTGGTGAGGATACATTAAGAGGAAGAGGTATTTCTTACTGCGCAACCTGTGATGGCCCATTATTCAAAGGTAGGGATATAGCTGTAATTGGTTGTGGCAATTCAGGTCTTCAGGAGGGAAAATTTCTTCTTAATTTTGTTAAAAGTATAACATTTATAGAATTTTTACCTTATATGACTGCTGACATAATATTACAAGAAAGGTTAAGAGACGAAAAAGCGGTAAATTTTTTGCTTAATCATATGGCGGTTAGTATCAATGGTAAAGAACGAGTTGAATCAATTACCGTAAAGAATCGAGAAAATGATGAAGAAAAGACTGTTGCGGTCAGCGGCATTTTTATATATGCAGGTCTTAATCCTAATTCCGGGTTTTTGAAAAATTTTATAGAACTAGATAATTATGGATTTGTAATTACAAATAAAAAATTAGAAACCTCAGTACCTGGTATATTTGCTGCTGGTGATATTCGAGCCGAGACGATTCGTCAGGTTGTCACTGCGTGTGGTGATGGAGCCGTAGCAGCAATAAACGTGTATCATTATATTAAACACGAATAATAAATAACCACGAATTTTTATCTACATTAATTTACCCTGTGAAATAATACTGTTCTAAGAGCTATACCTCATAGATTGAGGTCTTTTACCGACCCATGGCTTTTATCACGGTCAAAAATGTTATATTTCACGGGGTAAACACGAATTTATTTACATGAATAATTATTAGGATTAGCCCCGCACTTTTGTAAAAGTGCGGGGCAGCCTCCTAACCCTAATCTATTAACCCCGTTAAATAATACTGATTTCGTGGCAATATTACATAGATTATGTTCGTTACCAGCCGATTAGTTTTATCAGTGTCAAAAATACCATATTCAACAGGGTGAACTATATTTACTTATGCTATTAGTGTAGAATGATCAGCTTTTTGGTTGTATGATTTTTTTCAGTCTCTATTGAGTAGAAATAGACACCATTCGGTAATTTAGCACCATTCTTGTCTTTTCCGTACCAGTAGATTTTATTCAATCCAGCACTACATTTTTCATCGAGGAGATTCTTTACTAATTGACCAGCCGCATTGTAAACCATAATCTTCACGTGTTCAGGTTGAGATAAACTGAATGTTATACAGGTCTGATTATCAAAAGGATTTGGATAAGGGGCATAGATATTGTATTCGCTAACTGTTGGGGTTGTATTTTCCAATACTGCGAAATATTGGTCGTAAATGCTCTGGGCAGAATCAGCATTTTCCTGTAAATTGGCTAATGATGAGCCGCCGACAAAGGCAAATGCAACTTCTTGAGTTTCTCCGGGATTCAATGTATATGATTCTGCTGAAACAACTACTGACCAGTCCTCATTAGTCGCTCCTGATGGAAAACTTAGCGTGCCATTTAAGAATTTATAGTGTGTAGTGTCATGCCAGATATTTACTGCGCCGTTATAAACGAAAATGTCATTTTGGAGAAGACTTACATTTGTAGCAGTGTAAGGTGCAAGAAGTTTCACTCCAACATAAACATTAGGTATTGCCGGATCCCATTCATAGGCAAGGCGGCGAGCAGCATCGGTACTGCCACGATTATTATAGGCATCACCCATATCCAAATCAGCGATTACACCTGTATAGATATTTGATACTGCGCTTGCCCCGGCATTTTTCACTTCAAATCGGGTTATCACAAAATCATCGTAACCGGCTGCGCTCCAGGCATAACCGTGTTGTGTTACAATTATACCCTTTGGAGATATACAACCAGAATCGCTGAACATTGCCCACGATTCCTGATCTGAGACAGCTGGTGTTATAGAATCGATCCAGCAACGACCGTCAGGATTGGTTGTACATAACCAATCAGTATTATTGGGTGTTGCGCCAGCATTTATATAGAACCGATCCATTACATAGTTTGTAGCATTAGCAAGAGCCATCGAAGAGTGGTATAATTGATTTGACCCACTTCCCGGATAGATAAAGCCGCTTCCCTGGCTGTTTACACCGAGATAGCCGATCGAACCGTGTTTTGTAACAGTGAGCACACAGTTTCCAATATCGTGGTTAACATAGTCGTATCTGGGCAATCCAACAATAATCTGGAAATTACAGTTGGTTGTATAGGCGCCACCATTGGCTTCAAAATATACAGTCATTGGAACTATTGTTCCTTGTGGTGTTGAAACTGAGGCACTGAATTGGAAAGTTCCCTGAGCAGTTCCACCATTTGCTGAGATTGTGCCATAGCTTGCAACAGAATCGATTAATGTAATATCAGAGGAAGATGTTCTTAATGTTCCGGTGGCGTTCGTTGCGTCAACACTGCCATTATTCCTCAAAGTAACTGTGATGTATACAGTTTCTCCCGGGTCTACTCTGCCATTATTATTACCGGCGCTGTCATCTATTATATTAGATACATAAACAACATCCGGTTGTACCGCAGTCCCGAGATTACCAGTGACCACAAGGGCAAATGGTTGTGGCCCGTAAGGGCAATTATTTCCGTCAACCCTTATAGTCCAGGAACCAGTTGCCGGTGAATTTATTCTCACACATTCTTCAACATTGAGTATATCATAAGAACCACCGGTCACTGATTGTCCGGCTGAATAGACATTACCCTTGTACTCATTAGCACCAGGATCAGTTACTGTAAGATGAAGGTCATTAATGAGTTTTATGCCAGCGCCAGCAGTTGCTGGATAATCAGTCCAGATCAGAGCAATTCTGATCGGAACCGAGCTTGAGTTAACACTATAGGTGTACTCGACAAATTGACCTGTTGAAAGCCCTGTTTCTTCATCAACGATTGCTAAGTTTTTTGTATCTCCAGAAAAGTATAAGACACTGTCAAGGTCTATTCTGCCCCAACCAATATTATTATTGGGTACATTAGTATATCCACTTATTGATGGGTCTGCACAATTAACAAGCATTGCCTTGAGTAAAGCCGCAGAAGGTGCGAGTGAGTCTGTTGGATTTGCATTTCCTGTAGGATAAAAACCATCAGAAAAGTACTGTCTCACCAGAGTACCGGCACCAGCAGCACCAGGAGATGCCATACTCGTTCCTTGTAATCCCCAGTATCCTGAATCCCCGGCGCCATAGGGAGAATAGACAGTTTGGGCAGGTGCAATAATTGTGGGTTTATAACGACCGTCTTGTGTTGGGCCACGACTTGATGAGCCGTAGATTAATTGGTAATTACTGCCGTTGCGGCAGCCTCCGACTGAGACACAATTTTTAGCCGCAGCTGGTGAGCCGACAGTTCCTGATCCCGGACCCGAATTTCCAGTTGAGAAAAAGGCTAAGAAATCATTATGATCCCACATAAACTGGTCAACCTGGGCACATGATGTAGTGTATGCACCATTAACATCGCTTCCCCATGAATTAGATATCATCTTCACACTACCTGCAGCATTACCATTATATGGTAAGATAAAGAGGTCATTCAGATTAGAATAATGATACACAGCACCATTTGAACCACCTCCATCAAGAAAGTAGATACGACTATCTATTCCCAGACCATCACGGCCGCTCGGACTACCCATTATATCGTCATTGCCACACGCAGTGCCTGCAGTATGGGTGCCATGAAATGAATTTATTGCTTCATCGCCAAAATCAGCATACCCAGCGCCAGAACTATTTGCGGGCTGATATGCAATAATCTTTCGGTGTGAAGGATAATCTCCCCAGGTTGTGATCCAGCCAGTTGATGTGTTTCGAAATGCATAGTGTGAGGTTCGTATTCCAGTATCACAGGTGCTTACTAATTCACCATCACCCGTAATACCCATATCCCAGATCCGGCGATTTCCTGATGAAGCAGTCTGTAAAATCCATTGGACATTGTCATTGTGTAATTCTGTTTTGTGCCAGGGTTCAATCCAACTAATTTCTTCGATTTTTGCAATCTCAGGAACTGATGAAAGGTCAACCTCAGCAATGATGAGTTTATCCCATTTGCTTTCAGCAGTGTCAGTAATCTTTGCGCCAATCGTCTCTAAGAAATCCATGACACCATCAAATTGAGCATCAGGATATAGTAAAATCGTTACTTTTCGGACACCCTGGAGTGTTTTAAAATCATCCTGTCCAGAAATCTTATATGCGGGTTGATAGATTCCAATCCAATCAATGAATTCTATATGTTCAACCTCGTTTTTTGTGATTTCACTCATTTTTATTAAAAATGAATTATTGGGAATATAAGAGTATACCTTGGCTCCGATCGCTTCGATTCTATGGACATATTCCGGATAAACAGATCCTTTGCAATGAATAATATAGTAATCTGATTTTTCTACTCTTGAAGATTTTGGTAATACTGGTTCACCGTTTTGAGTACTAAATTTTATCCCATTAGAGAAATAAATCCAGTCTGCATTTTCATAAGGTGCTGGCGTAAATTGATGGATTGTTCCTCCATTTATCACACCATAAAGGTCTGCAGATCCTAAACATAATGTTACTACTAGCCCGATGGCGAGAAGTATTTTTCTATTCATTTTATCTCCTTTCTTTGTTGATTTGCTTTTATTATTGGGTTAAGGTTAAAAAAATCTTAATGATTTTATGCTTATGGTTTAAACCTTAATAGCCCCATATTATTTTATGTTTTATCACCTCCTTTTTTTTCAGCCAAAGGCTGGAAAACGCGGATTCATACGGATTTCTCCCTGTCTCCTTGTCTCCATAATTCCTACTTCCAAACCCAAAATCCTTTTC
>Ga0209986_10000970_pt1 | contig 28164 bp, 28 predicted proteins | sample BlataG_FD_183168 | JGI IMG/M metagenome (GOLD analysis project Ga0209986, IMG submission 183168) | Deep subsurface microbial communities from Black Sea to uncover new lineages of life (NeLLi) - Black_00105 metaG (SPAdes) (version 2) | ecosystem: Environmental > Aquatic > Marine > Oceanic >...
TTCGCTGGCCGAGGAGCCCATGCGGGCCCTGGACGAGGTAAGGGAGCACTACAAAGGGGAGGTAGAGATCGCTCAGGATCTCGATATCTACGAGTTAAGTTAGCTGGTAGACCTGAGTTCCGATGGCGACGGCCCCACTCAAGTGTACGTCCCGAATTTCGGCTCGGGGGAAGACGACGGCGTTGGTGAGGATCGAGCCCACAACTCCGGCTCCCTCTCCCACAGTTACGTGGGGGCCGAGGGAAGAGTTCAGGACACGGCTCGTGGGCGATATCCAGCAAGGCGGGTTAAGGCGAAAACCCTCACAGCCTTTGTTATAGCCAGGTTCAGCGCTGGCGGGATGGAAGCAGTGATCCCACTCTCCAAGGATTCGAGCGCTAACCTCCAAGAGGTCCCGGGGCCGATTTAGGTTCCGCCGCCACCCTCGCAGGGACACTCCTTCGACAGGCCGCTCTTTGGCCAGCAAGGGATGCACCAGCTCCACCAGGCTGTCCCCTGTACCTCGGGCCAGGACCTCTCGCAGCAGGGGGAAAACGGCGGGGGAGAGAAGATAGCAGCCGCTGGTGGCAAGCCTCTTGGCCTCCGAAATCGAGGCCACACCATCGGTTAAGAAAGCGTATTCGGCTCCCTCGGCCGCCGTGACGAAGTACGCCGGGACTTGCGAAAAATAATTATCACCGTGGAGGACGAGGAAGCGCCCGGCGATGCAATCCTCTGCACTGAGGATGGCTCCCAAAAGGCCGGAAGGTTTCCTCTGCCGAAGGAGGGTTACACTGTCCTCCCACCCTAGAGCCCTCAAGTGCTCCTCCACCTTCTCCGCCAGGTGGTCTACCACGATGAATACCTGATCAACGGAGAGAGCTTTCAGCAATTGGAGTTGATATTCGAGCAGGCTTCCGCCGGGGAGATAGAGGAGGGGCTTGGGGATGAGCTCGCCAACGGGTCCCAGCCTCGTCCCCTGGCCGGCAGCGAGGATCAGGACCTGCATTGTCTTAACACCCCTTTCAGTAGTACTCAGCATACAGGTTTGTTTCCCAGAACTTGCTGTACTCCTCATCCAGGCTGCCCAAACACGCGCCATCGAACAGACACCTGCCTGGGCAATCGTAGACTATGCTACGTATGAAAGTGCACCTGTCCTCCTTGAAGCAAGCATTCCGTCCACAGATGGGCTCGTGGTCGTAGAAGCAACAGTTGCGGCCCATCATCCAGAGGATATTGTCCACCTCGAAGACGCTGTGTCCTGAGTGCCGAACCAGGAGGTCACAAGCCTCTTGCACCGCTCCCCTTACCTCAGTGTCCGTAGCAGCGTCTACTTCCTTGCGCTCTTTTAGCACCCTCTCGAGCGTGCCTCCGACCTTGGTCATCCCGCTGCGCAGGGCGATGCGCATGATGTGGTAATCCACGGCCACCTTCAGGTTCTCCGGGTCCTTGATCTTCCAGATGCCTGCCTGGCTCACGAACATCAGGAAAAGGAAGGATTTCTTTTGAATGGGGTCGCTGTAAGCCTTGAACTCGGACATGAGCTCCAGGACGCCTCGCTCGCCGTGCAGGTAGCCGTCTGCCTGGCGGTATAGGTTCATCACATCCCCATCGTACTGTGCCGACAGGCATTGGCCACAGTCGCGGAGCTGTTTCACCCTCTCCTCCACTCGATCGAGGGTAGAGTGGGCGGGGTCGAAGTCGTCGGAGAGGATGCGGCGTAGCTGCTGGCCAGTGATACGGCTCACGCTGTCGGCGCTGAAGTAATCGGGATCATCTGCCATCGCCCTCCGGCAGGCCCTCTCCAGATAGTCCCACCCCCTGTACCACTCCCCTTCGATGATCCCCTGCAGGCTCTTGGTGTGTTGGCAAAAGGCCACCAGGTAGAACCGGAAGTTGGCCTCCTTTCGCCTCTGCTCCTCCATCCAGGCGCTTCGATTGAGTCCCTCGGCCTGAGACTTGGTCGAGCTCAGTCGAGACGTTCTGGACGAAGGCTCATCGAAGTCCTCAGCCAGGAACTTTTGAGGCAAGACCTGTACATCTTTCAACCTCTTGCCTAGCTTCTCACAAATTCCCTCATCAACCTCGATCATTTCGCTCCTTTCCTATCAGCAGGACCGAGGACAGGACTAGCACCAACAGGCCGAAGATGGAGAGTGAGCTCCTCAGGGAGAGGAGATAGACCATCCCGCCAAGCAGAGGGGCCAGCAGGGCGAAGGCCGAATTCCCGACTATGCTTTGCATCGAAAGCACCGTAGCCCTGATCTCCGAAGGGATGTGACAGTTGGTATACTTCTTCAGAATTGTACCAATAGAACTTGAGCAGATCACAATTCTGTCAGGGGGCTGGCCCCTCTGCAAAGGGAGAATTGAGCTGGTGGCTCTGGCAGTATCTCTCGCCAAATTGTGAACTACTGAGTCTGAATAGTAAAAGCCACCTGGGCGATACTCCAGGTGGGCTTCATCAATTACACCATGCTACTCTCTCACCAGCTCTAACTCGCCGCCGCAGTTGGGGCACTTGTGCAGGGGGGTCTTGACGCTGAATTCGCTGCCACAGTAAGCGCAGCGGCGCACAGCTTTTGCCTCCACCAAGCCAGGGAAAACATAGAGGTCCTTACCAGCACGTCGCTCCCTCCGGCATTCCCCCCTCCGCTCCAGCACACCGAGGGCCCGCTGAGCGGCCTCAGTGGGTACATTAAGCTCGGCCACAATCTGGGCCAGGCTGACCTCGGCGCCACCGCCAGCCCGGGCCAGGTCTATGATGCTGTCGGCCAGGCGCTCGGGCTCTAACTCCTGCTCCCGCCGCCAGGTGAGGGCACTCCAGGCGGCCAGGCCACCGCCAATGACGAGCAGGATCAACGACAGAGGCCACCGCCCCGGCTCGCGGGTAGCTGCACACAGGAAAAGGAGCCCCGCGGCCAAAAGAACCACTGAAATCACAAAAGCGGCGATTAAAAGCGTTCGTTTCATCTCATCCCCTCCATCTCTTGGTTGCCTCGTCCAGGGCCTGGCCGAGGCGGTCGAACATGTTGGTGATGGCCTCATCGCTCAGGTCGCGCTCAATGACCGGCTGCACCGCTTCCAGGAACTCCGTGGGGTAGGCACACAGTCGGGCATCGTCACGCACCTTAGCTCCTAAGCCATCCCACTGGCTGTGAAAGGCGATCACTGAATCAGGTAGTTGCACCTTGAGCCGCGAGAGGAAGTCGCCATGCATGCGCTGCTGCCCGATTAGCCCCCCTACGCTCTCCTGGAAGCTGTCCATCCCCTCCCCGACGCTATCCAAGAGGGCGATGAGCCCTCCCACCGTCCCTAGCCCCTCCTGGTAGGCGTCAGTCTTGATGTTGAGCTCGATCATGGCCTCCAATCCGGGCCTCAGACCATCAGAGCAAGGGACAGGCTCTTTCAGGTTGTCCAGGACACTGCGGACCGCCCGCTTCACTGCCAGGGCTTCCCGCTGGGCCTCGTCGTCCAGGTAGGCCAGTTCCCTCTGCAGCTCAGCAACCCTGAGGCTCAGCTCGCGCCACTGACCCTGCAGGGCCTCCTGTTCGGTCCGAAATTCCTGCTGTTGGGTCTGCCATTCCTCGCGTACTTCCCTCAGGTTTCGGGCCAGGGCCTCCAGTTGGCCGATGATCCGGTGGCGCTGGCGGTCCAGCCCGGCGATGGAGACGAAATGGGTGATAAAGCCCAGACCTCGGGAGCGTCGCGAGATCTCCGAGTTGAGCCCAGCCAGCTTCGCCTCCAACTCAGCCCGCTGGGCCTTGTATGCCTCCTCACGCACATTCAACCGGGGGTTGAGCTGGCGCAGAGCCTTGACCTGTTCTTGAGCCTGGACCAAAACAGCGTCGGCCTCCGCCTGAGTCCGGGAGATCAGCTTTTCCTGGAGTTCCGTCCGGCGCTCGGCCAGGAGTCGACGCTCCTCGACAGCCCGCTCGTCTATCAGGGCTCGCAGCTCTGAGCTGAGGTTATCCAGTTTCTTGAGCAGTGTCTCGGTCAGGCGTGCCAGTTGGGCGTCGTGGTCGGCCTTGAACTCCACGTAGGCACTGTTGAAGCCTACTTGGATCTCCTCCACCTCGCGCCCCACCGCGTCGATCTTGTGCCTGTTATCCGATAGGAAATCGTATAGTTGATCCAAAGAGACTGTTCGGGTCACGGGAGACCTCCTCACAATGGTTTGAGCAGTACATCTACATCCCTACCCCCTTAACCTGTCCCAGGTAGCGTCTTTTCAAGCTCCAGGTCAGTCGATCCCAAATCGAGGTCTTGGCCATGTAAGGAGCTATCTCGACAAAGGTGCCCTGCTCATCCCAGTAGAGCGGGCAGGCTCCACAACAGATGTGGGCCAGCTCACACTCCTGACAACCTGGGGGTAGGAACTCCTTGTCCCTCCAGTAGCGAGCCGTCCGCCGATTCCAGAGGGTGGCGAAGTCCTCAGAGAGCAGGTTGCCAATGCCCTCCTCGAAGCTGGAGCAAGGCAGCACTGCCCCGTCGGGGGCGACGGACAGCAACCCATCGGCCGCTGAGCAGGACTGGGAGCCCAGGCCGTGCTGGGCTGGGTTAAAGAGGCAGTAGGGAACTGGTGAGTACCAGACGAAGCGCATCCCACGCTCCTCGGCCCTGGCCTTGAGGGAGAGCACCAAATCGCCGATAGCCTGATAATTGATGTCGGGCACGCCCACAGCCCCGCCAGTGCGAATCACCATGTTCATGGAGAGGTACTCCATGTCCATCTCGGCCAGGGAATCAATGAGGGCTGGCAGGGCCTGCTGGTTCTTTTGGTTGATGGTGGTGTTGGTGTGGGTGTGGATGCCAGCCGCCCGCAGGTTGCGCACTCCCTGCACCGTGCGCTCGAAGGCTGCCGGGTGGGCCACCACCGCATCGTGGACGGCAGCCTCTGCCGCCTCCAGACTGATCTGGGCCGAGTCCAGCCCCGCCTCGGCCAATGTGGCCACATAACTTGCGTCAGCGCACTTGATGCCGTTGCTGATGAGGTTGACCCTCATTCCCAGCCCTTTGGCGTGGGCTACCAGCTCCGGCAGGTCGTCGCGGAGGGTGGGCTCGCCGCCCGTGAAGGAGACGGTGGGCACCTTAGCCTGGTTCACGATCTTATCCAGCACAAGCTTGACCTCGTCGGTTGTCATCTCCGCCACCTGGCGGCCTCGATCGGGGGAGCTTGCATAGCAGAAGAAGCAGCGGTTCTGGCAGCGGTAGGTGAGGGCGATCTCGGAGAGGACGGGATATTTCCTTTCGTGGCTGCCGAAGAGGGTGGTCTTCACTGCTGGAGCGCAGCCGGCCTTATCCTGGAGCAGGAGCGAGAGGCTCTGGAGTAGCTTCTCCATGTCCTCCTCGATACGTTCCGGAGGTACGCCGTAGCGCTCTGCCAGTTCGGCTACGATGGCCTCGACGTCCAGCGCCTGACGGTCATAGAGGGCCTTGAGCATCACCGTGGCTGTGGCGTTCAGGTGGTGCACCCGGTTGGGCCGCAGGATGAGCAGATTGTCCTCCGGCCGGACGAAGATATAGTCGCGGGTGCTTTCTATGAAACTGCTAGCGAATTGTTGCAGTCTATCGTTCACGCCTCGCTTTTCCAAATAGCCCACAAGCGGGTGGCTCGCCTGCCAGCCACCTCGAGCTGAAGCCTTCGGCCCGAGCCCTTCGGGCTGAGCCTCAGGACGAAGCCTCAGGCCGAGGGCTCAGGGCTGCAAAAAGCCTAAGCCCGCTGAAGGCAGCTATTTGCCCGCCCCGATGAGACAGTTTAGGGCGCTTCAAGCGCCTTTGGGCTTCTCAGCCTGGGGCTTTGAAACCGGGCAACTCTTACTCTTCCGCTTGTGGTATCTTAGCTTGTACTTCTGCTCTCTCAACCCGGTTTTCGAGGGCCTGCGGAAACCTTTGGGCTTCCGGTAATTTCTCAGTAGATTGCGGAAAGAACTCCTCTTCCTTTTGCTCATTGTAGATCAGCTCGCACCTAGCACACCACCACAGTGAAAATCAGGTGTCTGTCATCAAAACCAGTGTGGCGGAGTACTAGCAGCACTTGCTCGTGGTTGCAGCCAGAGCCTGCAACAGCCTAACTCCAAAGGGGTAAGGTTGCTGACCGAAACGAAATACGTTTGACCTTGTTCCAGCAAAACCCCGAACCTCCGGGCTAGCCTACCGCTCCGGCGGCCCCTGCCTGCCCTGAGCTTGTCGAAGGGATGGAGCAAGGGTGGGGGCTAAAACGCTCCATCAGACCGGGGCAGGCAGAGAGCCTCGCCTTTACTTGAACTTGGCGATGAAGTCATCAATGGGGACGGCTGCCAGGGTCTGGATTTTGATCGTCCCTCTGGCAGCCAGCTCGGCCGAGACGTGGATAACGGTCTCGTTATCGGGGGCCTCAACGATGTTGATGAAATCGAAAGGCCCCAACACAGCGTACTGGGCCTTCACCTTGACGCCCAGAGCCTCGATCTCCTCGTTCACTTCCTTGATACGATCCGGATTCTTCTTGATGGTCTTCGATCCTTCGTCCGTAACGGTGCTCAGCATGATATAGGTTGGCATGTGTGTCCTCCTCTAAATTATCTGGCGCCCCCACCTTTGGTTTCCACCTGCTGACCTGCCTAACATTTACAGCGGCGGTCGGCTTCGGCCCTGCGGTGAGTTGGTGCACCTCTGCCAGCGCGTCCAAGTCCATGCGCTTCCCAACTTCGGCCACGATCCGCATCCGCAAAACGTCAAGCGGCAGTGCGTCAAGCTCAACGCTCACGTCCCCCGTGTCTGGCGATAACGTTATCGCCGTTGGCGAAGCCCGCCGCGCTCCGGCAGCAAGTCACCCTGCACTCACCACGACACTTCACTGGCAAGCAGCTCTCGCCCACAAGAAAGCGGCGGGTTTGGGCGTCAGCCGCCAAGGGGGCGCGTTGGATGAAGTTGTGCCTCCTCGTCCAGCACTTCGTTCAGCCGACATCAAGCGACAACTCGGCACGCTCCCCCGTGGCTTCGTTGATAACCAAAAGTCTGCCCGTGTCGTCACGCCATAGTTGCTCATTCGCGTTCAACAGCTCGATGCCGTAGACCGTTCCATCGGGAGCCATGTCCACGACTAACTCGTCGCTGATCCGAATTGTCTCTACTTCGGCCTGCTTCTCTTGAAAACGAACGTAGGCGATGTTGTAGCGGGGATCATACGTGAGTCTCATGGTGCAGTCTCCTCTCCGGACATTCAGAAACAACGTGTGATGAGCGTAATGACTAACCAATCGGGGCTTTCCCGAACAGCATAGGCCTCTACCTGCTTGGTCCTGTAATGCTTACCTCGCCACTCGCTATCAAACGGGAAGTTACGTCGAAAGCCAGTGCGTCCAAACTTTGCCGGAAACTGTTCACCTTGTTCGACTGTTGCTCTTACCTCATCCTCGGTGGCGCCGCGCTCTCCCATGCGCTGTCGGGCATGCGGGTGAAAACGAACCGCCATAGTTCAACTTCCTTCAACATCTCAACTGCTTCGTTCAAGCAACCGTGTCTTCATTGAACTCGTTACTGGCATCCTTGGGGCGTAATTTCATCCAGCGAGGGGCCGGGTAAGCGAAGTGCCGGAGCGGGCCGAAGGCCCAGCGGAGGCATTTCCGCTTACCCGGCAGTTGTGCTCGTCGCTCGCTTCGTTCGCTCTTTCCCGCCTAGCGTTTCCGGGCTTTGCGAAGAATGTCTCAACGTGGAACTGGATTGCTGACTTGACATCGGCAAGCGCCTCTTCGTAAGTGTCGCCCTCTCCGACTACAACGCCCTTTGGGCCAAGAGATTATGCAACGTACCCATCGGGGTGTTTCTCAACGATGATTTTGAATTGTCGCATCACTTTTCCTCCTTGAACTTCCTGGCTTGGCCCACCTCTGCCAGCGCGTGAGTCCATGCGCTTCTCAACTTCGGCCACGATCCGCACCCGTAAAATGTCAACCGGCCAGTGCGTCAAGCTCAACGCTCACGTTCCCCGTGTTTGGCGATAATGGCCCGGCATACATGTAGTGCCCGACCGTAGGGAGGACATTGAGCAAAGCGTCGTGTGTGCTGCGTTAAGCGAAGTGCTCGTTAAACTCGATCAGAATGTGCCGAATCTGCTCTGCCGAGACATCCGCCTGGTCCAACTTGGAATAGATCGTCACAAGGATGACGTTTGTCGGCGTCTTGAGGTGATAGATCATGCGATAGCCAGAACGTTTGCCTTTCTGAATGTCACTGTTCCGCACTCGTACCTTGAATATGGTGTAGCGCGTTCTGGGCACTTGGTCGCCGATGATCTCACCAGCCCGCAGTTGATCAATCACCGGCTGAACATCAGAGCGAATGTGGCGGTACTTCTTGGCCAACGCTCGCAGGTTACGCTTGAATTCCGGTGTGTACTCGACCTGCACTGGCTCGGTTGGCTCACTCGGCATCAATGCCCTCCCACAGTTCAGACACCGGCCTTGTCTGGCCTGCCATCGCCTCTTTCCAGCCTTGCCGGAAACTGTTCTCGGCAGGCTTTAGGGTGACACTTTCGCGGAACAGGCGGACAATCTCAAGCAGGATGGGCAAATACTCTTCAGGCGTCTCTTTAATTTCGCGGACCAGTTGTTCCGCGTAAGCCGAAACTTGTGTAGCCATAATCACATCTCCTTACTGACAACGCTCTCTTAAGGGTTCAGCCAGATGGTGTAACAATCTACTACCAGAGCGGTGAGTTGGCGCACCTCTGCCAGCGCGTCTAAGTCCATGCACTTCTCAACTTCGGCCTGCAGTAGCTCCAGGAAGTTCTCGACATCCAGGCGGGCCTGCTTCAAGATGTGCGACAGCGTGGACCGTTTGACAGGGCGGTGAGCGGGAACAGTGAGCTTCAACACTTCATCCCCCAGTCGCTTTTGCAATCTGATATGACTACCCCGTTGCCGCACTACCGTCCAACCATCTCTCTGCAATGCGCGGATGATCTTGGTATAGGGCAGGCTCGGAACCCTGCTCACAATACCAACTCCCGCACCAATACTCCCTCCTCGACGACCCGGTCATCTTCCACCGACTCCAAGTAGAGCTCTATAGCTTCCTGGATGTTTTCCAAGGCCTCTTCCATAGTGTCTCCTTCACTAATGCAGCCAGGAAGCGAAGGCACATAGACGGTGTATCCACCTTCGTCACTGGGTTCGAGCACAACTTGAAATCTCATAGCCCTTTCTCCTTGCGCTGATGTCGGATAACTCATTAGTATGCGCAGCATTGCGCATATCGCTCATTACAGCTAACGCCCTTGCCGCCCGGACAATGCTCCATCAAGGGTCCAGCCAGAGGGCGTAACAACCTACTGCCAGAGCGGTGAGTTGGCGCACCTCTACCAGCGCGTCTAAGTCCATGCGCTTCCCAACTTCAGCCACGATCTGCGTCCGTAAAACATCAACCGGCAGTGCATCAAGCTCAACGCTCACGTCCCCCGTGTTTGGCGATAACGTTCCTGCCATTGGCGAAGTTGCCGCTAGACCTTTGCCTTCCGAGGCACTCCGTTCACGGCATGGCTACAGCCATGTATTCAGACAAGGCAAACGATTCCGGCACTGGCAAGTTGTCTTCCAAGAGTCCTTGGATGTGCATTTCTATGGCCTCGTGCATAGTGCGTTCAACTTCCTCCACCGTTTTGCCGGTTGCCACACAACCGGGCAGATCAGGCGCATAAGCCGAGTAGTTCCCATCAGCCTTCTCAATCACCACAAGAAACCGGTACATTTCTACCTCCTCCTCTTCTTCAGTTGTGCCTGCTTCAAAATGCTGTTCAATGTGCCGGGACCCAAATCGTCACCAGGATGACCAGCGATGGTCACTCTCCCCGGCTTGGTCGGATGCTTGTATTGGCGATGACTGCCCTTTGTCGCTACCAAGTACCAGCCGTCGGCCTCAATCATCTTGATAGTATCACGAACCTTGATGGTTGATCAATCCTTTGGTGTAACAACCTACCGCTTGAGCCGTGAGTTGGCGCATCCCTGCCAGCGCGTCTAAGTCCATGCGCTTGCCAACTTCGGCCACGATCCGCGTCCGTAAAACGTCAACTCATGCTGCCCCGGCTCAGCCTGCCGCCGCTACCAGTAGAGCGGATCAGCGAATCCGTGCAGCCACCGCATAACCAGGAAGTAGCTCGACCATGGCTGCCTATACCATACCTGGTCCACGGCGAGATGGCCAATCATGCCAATGCCAAGTCCCAAGAGCGGAGCGGAGTACTTCCTGTCGCCTACTATGAGACCGATCAGCACCATTACCACTGCCAGTTCCCACGAGTGGAGCAACACCATGACACGACCACTGCTCGCAAAATATGAGCCTGTGGTCAGGGCCCTGGTATCCCAGTGAGGCCCGACTGTACGCAGGTAGTCTGCAATGTGGTCAACATCGATAAGGAGCGAAGACAGGAGAATCCAAGGGAGAACCGCGCGCCACTGTCCCACCCTTGCCAAGACCAGCCCAAGTATCGCCCCAACCAGCAGGTGAAGAATCTCGTGAATGAGAAGGGTCATCTTAGCACAACCCCGAAGGCAAGGACGAGCAACAACACAAATACCACTATGGCAGCTAGGATTGTTTTTGTGAGGCCCAAGGCATGGATGACCTTTAATGCTCCCAGAGCTCGCACGCCAAACTTCCACTCCCACGAACTCTGAGTTTCGGCCACTGTCCGGCGGGCCTGGAGGGACAGAACAAAAGCAAGCTCGAGTTCGGTCCGAGCAATCTCTGCTTTCATTCCCGCTGATCTAAATGCTTCCAATGCCTTCAGGTAGCAAGACTCGCTCTCTGAAGGACTAGCGGTAGCCAATAACCGCCCTTTTGCAAAGTACGCTGACCCTATCTGTATGTTATCCTGGTTCCATTGTTCTGCATACTCGATGGCATCATCAATCTTCTCACGCTTTTCCTCCAGCGTTTTCTCCGGATCGTCAGCGGCAGCAGCCGCAAGGGCCATTGGCAGACTCCGTAGATCCTTCTCGTCTTGTTCTAGTATCTCAAGGGATTTGTTGATAAGCTGTCTTGCTTGTTCCGCCAACCTTGGCCTAAGGCGTGGAGTGTAGGCAGCTGTTCTACGGTATAGCTGCCCCAGATTCATTTTAGCAGAGCCAAATCCGGCACGACCTAGCTGTTTGGCAGCTAGTTCTTCTTGCGACAAGCTTTCGTATTCCTGAATCGCTCGGGTGAGCCACGCCCCGCCAGTGTGTAGCATCGACATAGTCGGCCAGAAATACCAGAACCGTACACTCTCAAACGCGGAGAGGCTTTCACCTATTTTCTGGGCTGCCTGAGCGTAGCGACAGCGGTCAAGCGTTTTGCTTTCGTCCAATGCCTTCTTCAGATGTTTGCGCGCTGTAATATGCTCGCTAAGTTCACGTCTGGCATAGCCAGCAAACAGTAAAGCAAGCATGTGAATTGGCTGATCTGACTTCGCCTCAGCCAAGGCTTCAAGTATCTCTGCCCCCTGACCATATTGCCCTACAGAGACCAGAAGCCAGCCATACGCGAGTTCACGCTCTTGCGGTGTCAAATCCGGCGCCCAGGATCGCAGTTTTTCGAGGCGCATCTCTTTTTGTGCCCCAGTCGGTTCGTTCACAGGACCTGGATCTGGAATATCCCAGACCTTGGACAAGTGTTTCAGAATCGTTCTGATGTCCCCACTGAACACAGTAACAGAGTGGGGGTGTCGATCCTGGAGGCGAGCAAGATGCCCAGAAGGGGCCTTACGTACGCACCAGTAGATACGTGCTTGCGGTATGATACTCAACAACTCGTGGAGACTGTACCAAATGTCTGGATCGGAACCACTGTACCCCAAGAAAAGTAGTGGATAACGCGATAGCGCTTCTCTTAGCACCTGATGCTTGTCGGCTGACAAGTGAGGTCCGATACCGTGCAGTGTAACGGTCAGACTCTCCTTTCTTCTGGCAACTTCTCCGGGGGATGAGCCTCCAATCGCTCCGTGAAACTGAAAGAGATTGGTATGTAGTCCATTCTTCTTGAAGCCGACTTGCTCGTACATCGGATGGATAGGATAGGATGAAGCGATGCCCGCGTCTTCTATGCCCCGATCTTGGTTGGTCGTAAAGATGGCCGGGACCTTGCCCTCTCCTAAAGCAGCAGCCATGACGTGATGAAGAGGGTTGGGTGGAACTTCGCACATCATGAAGTAGAGAGACGTCAACTTCTCGCGGTCCGGTAACCCTTCAGCCAAGCCTTGCAGGACGACCTCGGCTGAGTGTCGGTGGATCGCCTTCTCATCATGCGACCACTCGGCCTCGGGACGTTCAAATAGATTGCGATGGGGAAATGAGCCCTGAAGGGCCGCGTGCAGAAGACGGGAACCCATGGGCAGAGCTGTCGGGGAGAAATAGGATATGGCAGCGCCCAGAAATGGGAGTAACTGATTGGAACGTGCACAACATGCAACGTTTTGCCGAACAGATTCCCAACTTGCCATCATCGGTCTCCCTCCTACCCTCACAGTCTGACCTTAGCCAGTGACTGCCAAAGGGGAATTACGCGCAGATGTACACGCTTACCGGCGGTTCCTTGGACTTCACAGGCTGATGCAGCCTAGAAGCTGCTTACGCAGGCACTGTGGCAAGCATCGTGGACACAGGCATCTAAGTCCACGTGCTTCTTAATTTCAGCCACGATCCGTGTCCGTAAAACGTTAACCGCCAGCGTATCAAGCTCAACTCTCACGTCCCCCGTGTTTGGCGATAACATTTCCCGTGTTTGCGAAGTGCGAAGCATTTGGGTTAGCGAAGCGAACCGCAAAACGGCTGTTAAGCGCACATGTTTCGCCCCCTTGCCAATCGCTTGACGAGGCACTCCGCGGCGGTTTCATCGCAAAGTTATTGCAACCACCGAGGTACAAAGCGTTTATGGTTCTTCTCTATATTCATTCCGGACTTCTTCACGATATTCGATTATTTTTTCTAAGTGCTCTTTTACTTCTTGGTTTTCAAGTGAGTCTTCGTATGAATAGTATTTGGGCATCTGCTCAATTACCCGAACGATATCTTCTACATAAACAGATTCTTCTGGTGCAGTACGCGCCTTGGAGAATTGAACCACTGAACTCAGCATTTTCCTCCTACTAGGACTCTGGTACACACATATCCCATGGTGTTCACATTCCCACCCCCTACTTCTCGCCAGTGACGTCACAATTGACTTTGCAAAGCCAAGGGCCGTTCTCTTGTTCTGATCAATGTCATCATAGGCAATCGTGCCAACTGACGATAGTAAAGCAGTACGTACTTCGGAATGTGCAGTAACATTTGACTCAAGGTTACTCCTCATGCGAGCCTCAGAGTCGGGGTGAATATGGAAAATCGGTGTAGTTATGAACAGCAGGAAGGTAGTAGTCGGTTCCTGTAATTCAAAGATTCTGCTCAAGGATTGATACAGCTTGTTATCTTGTAGATCTGGATTGAGAAGATTTCCAACGGGATCAAAGTTGATTATATCAAATGGGAAGTACCTCCCTATTCGCTCAGCTAGGTCCTTAATCCTTAGCAGCTTACGGAGTCTTCGGCTCCTAACATCTTCGTCAGGCGAAAGCCCTCTGGTTTCTTCTGTATCTTGAAACGTCAATATCTCTTCAAGTTTTCCCACGAGTATCGCTTCTTTTAACGGAGGACGAACGAGCTTGAAAATATCTGCTGCGTCTCTAGGCTCCTTCTCACAAATGATAACATTTGGCAGCTTTCTATTCTGGTCTCTTAAAAGCACTCCCTCTAGTTCTAACATAAAAACATCGATTGCTTCTTTGGCACAAAGCGTAAAGTACTTGAGGGATTTTTTCTCGACTAGCTCTCTGTATGCTTTACTTGCAGGCAACCACGCATAGTAACGAGCACAGTGTTTTGCGTAATATGTATCGTAGTCGATGTTGCTCATACAAGTTCACCTAAGATTTCTTTAACAAGTTGATAAAATTTGTTGTCCCTTTCTTCCTCAGTCTCTGTCGTGCGTTTTGCGGCATGATAGGCAAGCATAACAGCTCCAATAATCCTATCGGCCTTTTTCTTTTTCAGCGGACGTGCAGCCGTATTCAGAATGATTTCTCCCCTGTCCTCATGGACCACAACAATCGGGGCATCCTTCTCTAAGTCGCGCTGCAAAAGCTTGAATTTTCCCTTTGCCTCTTCAGCAACGATTGTTTGCATACTCTTCTTGATTTTCCCTTCTTTTTCGTAGCGCCTTTGCTCCGAACGTTTCCGCGCAACGGCATTTATCTTGTCGAAAACAGCCTCCACCTTTTTGTGAAGAACCGATTGCAATTTCTTGTAGTGCTCATTGTGTTCGTTGAAACTATCACGGTCTATGTTTAGCGCTGGTTCAAGCCCCTCATCAACAAAGATTTCTCCGGAAACCCACCTACTGCGTATAGTTTCAATTTCCTTGTAGTACTTCAAAAATGTGCTGTCGTACCCTCCAATTCCGACTCCTCGTAGGCGTATTTGCACACCATTCAATTCTAACGGTCTAATAGCTCTTGGAACTTGCGCAAAGAGGTATCCACAGAATTTCAAACGTGAATCAAACACAGTGTCATCAAATCTAACGAAATAGAGTTTGGGAATTGTATCCTTTTCTGTGGGCAATTGAATATGACGCCGCAACTCAATTCCATCGAAAACAACGCGAAAATTCTCATTTAAGAACCGCCGTTGACGATCTTGGATAAATTGAATCGCCTGCTTGAATTCATCAGATCTTCTTTCGTCTGGTGAAAAAGAAGGTAAGTCAATCGGATACTCCTCTTTCTTACCGTAGTAGGGCAGGGGACAGAGAATGGCCAATTCCCAAATTGTTTCTAGATACGGTTTGCAAGCGCGGATTGATCTCTTCGACTTATAATAGAATTCTGAATGCAAATCTGAGAGACTGAACGACAGTCGTTCACGTTCTTTCTTGCCTATGCTAGACTTCATTTCACGCCGAAACGTCAAACGCACATCGGAAGAATAGATGCGAAATCCCTTCTTTGTTTCATCATAATCAATCATCTTGTATTTCCACTTGCCAACCTCTATGTCTTTTTTTTCAACATCATGGTTGCGTATAGTCTCCTCTATATCAGGAATTGTAACATCTACAAGAACAATCTCAGCTCGATATGCTTTGCCTTCGCCATTTTCATCTTCATAATGAGATTCAATTTCAAAACTGTGGCATAACTGCCCGATGGCGAGCATTCCAATGCCCAGTCTTCCAATGATGGGACGCCGATAAATATCTGTTGTGTCTCTTCCACGCTTGCGTTTGATACAGCTCCCGATCCCTTCTTCGCTGAAAAACCTTAGAAATCCTTCCAGCGGCATTCCCGTTCCATTATCAACGCACGAGATAAAATCAAACTCGGGATAGTTTGTATCAATTCGCACTACCGTCGCATCGGCATCGTAGGCGTTGCTGACAAGCTCCTTGAACGCGGTTGCAGTGCTTCGATAGAGTCCACGACTCAACTGAGCAATGGTAATATCGGCAACGCGGATGTCACCAATGTCCTCTGATTTAATGGTATTCATCTTCACACCTCATAATACATCACTCGTGTTGAGTGCAAGTAGTTCGAAGATACACTTTGTGATTCAACTAGTTTCGCTTGTTTCAAGTGCATTGGGCCAAGTCGTTTCCGCGGAGTACGAAGTATATTAAAATCGGATACCGCGGCCACGCGCTTCCCTTTGGGGAACTCAAACACGAACTTTCTTAGTCCTCGTCTTACTTCCCCTTCAGACTCTTTTTTAAGAAATTCATGGATATAATCCAGTTCATTAGGAGTTATCAACTCGACATGTAAACGCTCTTGCATATCTAACAGTTTGTCCAAGATTTCCCGTCGTGTTCTGAGCAGAAACGGACCGAACTTCACACTTGAATCAAGATGCTTGGGGACATACTGATTTGCCTGTTGGCGGATGGCATAAAGCCAATTCCGAAAGTCCAACAGTTCTTCCATCCATTCCTCACCGTTGTCAATCAAGTTCTCCATTGATTTGTCTCTATCCACAACTGTACATACCCAGCATCCAAAGCGTGATTTTCCACAACTTTGCGTCCCTGTTGCGATCATAAATGGACATTCGCCTCCGCTGCAAGCATTGCGGTAGAGTGAAAGCAAACCTCTGTTATCGCTACCCCACGGGTTTGGGGCTTGTAAAAGGTAAGCCCATACTTCGTGATTGGACAACTCGGCGATAGGAGCGTAAACAAAAGTATTGGGCAAAGTATGTTTGCGGAGGCGCTGGCCATTGTTGTAGTTATTCATTGATGCCGCGCGGTTCCCCGATTCCGCTTTCCGGGTCCCAAGAACGATGATTGTCTGTCCATTCCCATCCATAGTCTTCAAAATGTAGCTGCTCGTCGGGTTGATTTTTAGTCGTTCCGTACACCAACGAAACCAACGATTGGGTGAAGGATAACCTTTACCGATGAGGTTCACCCAAAAGGTATCTTCAAGTTTGGGCGTCACTTTTACCACATTGAACAACTCTGGGTTGTATTTGAATAGCTCTGCTTTTCCCACTGTTTCAATCTTTTCCAACTGTTCATCCACATACTTCACGATTGCAGGATTTTCAACAAGCGTATCATTGAAAAGCACATGGATTTCTTTGGATAGTTTTCCTTTGGGTAAGGCGGAAAGCGCATAGAACACCATTTGCAATACAGTGGTGCTGTCTTTACCCCCTGAAAAACCAATAACCCAAGGAATGGTGTCTGCGAGATATAGTTCTTGGATCTCAGATAAGATGGCCTTGTAATTCAGCATCTCGCCTCCTTCACAACAGGGAATTACCCGGAGGTGTACACGCTCACCGGTGATTCCTTGGACTTCACAGGCTGACACAGCCTAGAAGCTGCTCACGCAGGCGCTGTGGCAGGCGGAGTGGCAGGCGCTGTGGCAGACGCAGGCACTGTGACAGGCGCTGTGACAGGCGTCATGGACGCAGGCGCTGTGGCAAGCATCGTGGACGCAGGCGGAGTGGCAAGCACTGTGGCAGGCGGAGTGGCAGGCGTCGTAGCCAGCATCCTCGCGCCCGGCCAGGCGGTCCAAGAAGTGAGTGGCGGAGGTGGCCAGTCCCTCGGCCCGCGTGGTGATGTTGTCAGCCACGCCCTCCAACACCCCAGCCATCTGGTCGGCGGCACCGACCAGTGGGGATTCGCGCAGCGTCTCCAGGGGCGGGGGTCCCGCAGGGACGGCGACAGGTGCAGGGCGGTAGGGCCGATAGCTGGGTGCAAGGATAATCCAGGGGAACGCCGGGTGACCCCAGCCCCAACGGCGCGCGGGCTCCAATCGGCGGTAGTCGTCCCAGGCATCCTCAGCCCGCCGCCGGTAGACGTCGCGAGTGGCCTCAGGGTCAGCGTTCCACATCTTGGTCTGCAACTGGGCCAAGAGCAGGCTCATCACCCGCTCGACGGTTGACTGGGGCAACGTGCCATCGTCGGCGATGCCCGCCACCAGTGCCCGCTCGTAATCGGCCATCTCCAAATCGGGATTGGTCACCTCCAGTTGCAGGGGCCGCCGGTTGAGCACCGTCAGCACCCCCCGCTGGGAGAGGGCCATGATCACCAGAGTGATCACCTTGGCCGTGTCACCGATGTAGAGGGCCGCCTCAATGGCCTCCAGGTCCGGCACCACCCCCGGCTGAGCGAAGGTCTCAATCTCGATCTCCGGAGCCTGGTACTCCTCCGGCGCAGCCTTGGGCGAGACCCGGCGGAAGATGATGAAGATGATGACTCCAGCTACGAACAGGCCCAGAACTCCAAAGAGAAAGAGGTAGGGCAGTAGGGAACGACTGGGCGCAGGCTCGGGCTCCTCTGCGGGAGTGAACTCCTCGGCGGGAGCGACGGGCTCGGCTGGCAGCTCGGCGAAGTAGTGGCCAGGGATGTAGACTTTGGGGGTGAAGTGGTACTCAGGGGGAACGTTTTTCTTGGAGACGTAGATGGAGAGCCAGTTGTTGCCCGTGGCCTCGTCAGGGGTGGGATAGTAGACCCAGCGGTCGAAAGAGGAAACAATGGCGTCGTCAACCACGATAGCCGCCCGGTCCACCAGCTCATCGGTCACCTGCTCCGGCTGGGTGACATCGCTTGGCAACTCGATAGGCAGGATGAAGGTCACGATCTGCTCGCCAAGGTGAAGATTCCACTGGATGGGCGCCCAGGCCAGCACGCGGTGCTCCACCTCGTCAATCTCCGTCACGTCCAAAACACGCTCTACCCGATAGTGTACCTGGACGGTGTACTCCCGGCCCGCCTTGGTGGTCAGCCCAAAGGGAACGGTGTAGAAGCCGCTGCCCTTGCTGACCAGGCTCACGGGCGTCTCCTTGCCGTCGTGCTCGATGTGAGCGTCCAGGATACGGTGACCGGCATCGAAGGGGCCCATTGTGGTGATCCTGTCCCGGGGCTCGCTCTCCCAGAAGGTCAAGCGGTACCTGACGTCGAGGTTAGCGTCCTCCAGGACGACCACCTGGGAATTCACTTCGGTGACGGTGGGCGGCCCTTGAGCCCTGACCACCGGGAAGGTGAGAACGAGGACAAGGAGAAACACAAGACCGAAACGAACCATCCTTTTCATGGCGCACCAACCTTTCTTGCCTGACTCAAGCCCGGCATCGTTGCACACTGCTCACCTCGCACCCTTAATGCTCCTGCCGCATCGCCAGATCCGGCGGCTGGCAGCTCGCCTGAGCACCGAAGCGGCGGGATTTGGCAAGCCCGCCGGAGCGGGTGAATAGTCACCGTTGGCAAACGTTGCGTGGCAATCCCATTATAACACAAAAGCGCGCTGCTGTCTAGCGCGCCTCTCGAAAATATCCCACTGGTAGAGGCAACCCTTGCGGTTGCCCCTACCAAGTCCAAGCGGCAGCCGGGGCGGCCAAGTCAATCGTGCCCCGATAGCACCTGGGCGAACTCCTCTATCGCCAGGATTGAGAGCAGGTGCTCGGCCATCTCGCGGATCACAGCCAGCGGAACAGTCACGTGGTGTGCACCGTGGGTCAAGGCAGATACCACCTCTGTTGGCGATTTCAGGCTGGCAGCCAGGATTTCGGTGCCCAGCCCCGTCCGCGTCAGCACCTCCGCCATCCGACTGAGCAGGGCCAGTCCATCTCCGTTGAGCTTCGTCATCCGGTTCACGTAGGGGATGACGTATCGCGCTCCCGCCTCGCCAGCCAGGCACGCCTGAGCGGCACTGAAGACGGCCGTGAGAGCGCATGTTATCTCGGATGAAATCCGGGCTACTAAAGCCAGGCCCTGGAGGTCGCAGGGCACTTTCAGCACCACTTGCTCAGGCGAGAGCGCGTGGAAGCGCCGTGCTTCCGCCTCCATCGCCTCCGGGGTGCGCTCGGTCAACTGGTAGAAGACCGCACCAGGGCTCAGGCCACACAGGTCGGTTATCACCTCCTGGGCCGACCGCCCGGTGCGGGCGATTAGCATCGGATTGGTGGTAATGCCCGCTACGAAGCCCAGAGCCATGGCCTGGCGGGCATCCTCAATCTCGGCGGAATCGAGGTAGAGAGCTACGCTACACCTCCATAATCACCGGCATAATCATGGGGCGGCGCTTGGTCTCCTCGTAGAACAACTTGCCCAACTCATCTCGCACCCTGTCGCCAATGGCTGCTCGCCCCCCGTCGCTCTTCTCTATAACCTCCAGGATCTTGTCCTGAGCCCGCTCCATGAGCTCCGCCGAGTCCCGCACATAGACGAAGCCTCGCGAGATGATCTCCGGCCGCCCCGCAGGCTGACCTGTGTTCTCATCCAGCTTGATCACCGCTACCACGAACCCAGCACTGGCAAGGATCTCCCGATCGCGCATCACGACCGGGCCAACATCGCCCACCCCCGATCCGTCAACGAAGACGTAGCCACCAGGAACCCGCTCGCCGATTCGACCGCTCTCCCTATCGAACTCCAAAATGTAGCCGTTCTCCACGACCATGGTGTTGGTGGCGGGAACGCCCATTTCCTGGGCAATCCGAGCATGCATAGTCAAGTGGCGTAGCTCGCCGTGAATGGGCACGAAGTACCTGGGTTTGATCAGGTGGATGAGCAGCCTCTGTTCATCCTGGCTGGCGTGGCCTGACACGTGCACCGGGGCGATCTGCTCGTACATCACGTTGGCCCCTTGTTGGAAGAGGCGGTTGATGGTGCGGTTGATCATCTCCTCGTTGCCTGGGATAGCGTGGGCCGAGATGACAATCGTATCGCCGCGAACGACCTTGATCTGACGGTGCCGGCCAACGGACATGCGGGCCAGGGCCGAGGAGGGCTCACCCTGAGTGCCCGTGGCTATGATGACCACCTTGTGCTGGGGCAGCTTGTCAATATCACCCAGCTTGATCAGGACGCCTGGCGGTATGGACAGGTAGCCCAACTCCTGGGCCATGCGCACGTTCTCGACCATGCTGTAGCCAGCGATGGCCACCTTGCGTTCGTGGCGGACGGCGGTGTTGACCACCTGTTGGATGCGGGAGATAAGGGAGGCAAAGGTGCCTACGATGATGCGACCTTCCGCCCTCTGGAAAACCTTATCGAAGGCATCGTCAACGGCCCTCTCCGAGGGGGTGGCCCCCGGCTGCTCGGCATTGGTGCTGTCGGACAGCAGCACCAGGACGCCTCGCCCCCCTAACTCAGCCAGCTTAGCGAGATCGGGGGGCTTGCCGTCCACCGGGGTATAGTCAAACTTAAAATCGCCGGAGTGGACCACCAGGCCCACGGGCGTCTCGATGGCCAACCCCACCCCGTCGGGGATGCTGTGACAGACGTGGAAGAACTCAATGCGGAAAGGCCCTAAGGCTATGTTATCGCCAGCCTGGATGGTATTCAGTTCTGCCTCGTCCAACAGGTGACGCTCTTTCAGCTTCACCTCCACCAGGCCGCGGGTCAGCTTGGTGGTGTAGATAGGAGCCCTGATCTCCTGGAGCACGTAGGGAAGGCCCCCCACGTGGTCCTCGTGGCCATGGGTGAGAATGATGCCCCGCACCATGTCCTTCTTGTCAGCTAGATAGTTGAAGTCGGGGATGATGAAGTCAATGCCCAGCATATCGTTCTCAGGGAACATAACCCCCGCGTCAATGACGATGATGTTTTTGCCATATTCCAGAACCATCATGTTTTTGCCCACTTCCCCCAGTCCTCCCAGGGGAACGATCCGTAATTTGTTTGCCATGTTTCACACTCCAGGTTTAATGATGAATCAAAGAAAGACCCCGATCAGGCAACCTGCGTCGGGGTCTTGATTATCGCGCCAAGCCAAGCCTTGAAGGCTCGGCTGTGAAGTTGGGCGTTGTCGCCATCATAACCCAACGTCAAGCTTGACTACATTGACAGCCTGAGGGCCCTTGGGGTTGTCCTCAACAGAGAACTCCACCCTTTCGCCCTCGTACAGGTTGCGGAACCCTTCCCCCTCGAGTACCGAGTAGTGCACGAAAACGTCCTCTTGGTCCTCGCCATCGGGCTGGATGAAGCCGTAGCCTTTCACGCGACTGAACCACTTGACGGTGCCAGTGATTCTCTCCATCTCCTTTGATACCTCCCTACTTCTATTGCTTTATCCTCGAAGCTCGATACCTATGCAGACAGTACCCTTTACTTTGGGAGTGCGAAGTTGCCGTCAGCTTCGGATCGAACGCAACGAGCACATTGAACCAAAAACCGCCAGACCGGACAAGAAGCTCTGGCGGTAAATCAATTGTGATCCCCAACACAGAAACCTGCCGTTCTTGGTTTGTAAGGATAGCACAATTTATCATTTTTGTCAAGTTCACGTTTTTGCTTCCGCCAAGGCGGTCTTGACAAAGATCCAAGGGGCCAAGAAGGTTCCGACCACCCCCACAACGCCATAGCGAATCGCACGACAGGCCAGGGCAAGGGAAGGGGTGACTTCCGTAGGGAAGACAGCTTTCAGCCCCACGTAGAAGACGATGATCAGGATCAGTCCCATGAGAAAGCGGAGCACCCGCCTCCACCAAAGGCCGTCGGCGGAGAAGCCCACGAACTTGCCCTCCAGCAAGAAGCCCAGTCCCATACCTGAGAGGGCCCCCATAGTCGTGGCTGTATCCTCGCTGGGGTGAGCAACTATTAAGGCTGTGGAAAAGAGCGCTAATAGACTCGCTTTGGCAACCACGGGGAGCTTGGCCAACGTCCCTCCCCAGTTGGCTGTAACCCAGTTGAAAGCCAAGAGGTACAGGATACCGATGGCTATCCCGCCCACCTGATCCTGGGGGAAGTGAACTCCAAGGTATACCCGTGAGAGGGAGTTGAGGGAGACCAGGACTATAACTGCCGCCCAGAACGCCCTGTTCTGCCACTGGGTGGCCAAGTACCCCCAGGTTACCACTGCTCCTTGGGCATGGCCGCTGGGGAAGGAGGGCGTGGTCTCCCTCCGCAAGAACCTTATGCGGGGATCATCAGGACGCGGGATGCCAAAGAGGTCCTTGAGGAAGAAATTGAGGCAAGTGGATAGGAGGAAAGCGCACGCCAAGCCAATCCCGATGCGCTTGTTAAAGCACCAGTAGATCAAGGGTAAGAAGATAAGATAGAATTCCTCCTGACCTAGCAGAGTGGCTATTGTTAGGAGCCCATCGAGGAAGGGGTTGCTAAAGGACTGGACCCAAAGGATGACCTCCGTGGCCCAGGGGATCAATGACATCAGGAACTCGCTCATCATGGCACCTCTTTTCTCGTTGATTAGCTTTCTTATCCACTAATAGATACTCGGCGCCGCAGCCGCCAGAGGACGCCCACGGGGTAGCCGATCATCTTCGCTATATCGCCTGTCACGCGGATGATGGGCACCCAGAGGATGGCTTTGACCTTGTCAGTGAAGCTGTAGCTCTTAATCATCGGCCAGAGGCGCTTGTAGGGCGTCCAGAACATGATGGCTCCACCGGCCAGGAAGACCAGCCACCAGAGGGGAGTCCGCCAAAGGCCCAATAGAAAGACAGCGGGAGCGGCTATCAGGTAAGTAGAGTAGCGGATGGCATGGCGCACCCGCCAGAGATCGGCCTTGCCATCGCCCCGGGCGTAACGATAATACTGCTTCAAGAATGCGGTAGGGCTTTTCCGAGGGCGAAAGCGGGCCAGGGCTCGGGGAGCGAAGGCGAAGGGTCCAAGTTCCCTCAGTTTGAAATCGAAGATAAGGTCCTCACAGTAGTCCAGCCACTCAGGATAGCCGCCGACTCGTTCCCAGGCCTCTTTTCTGAAGGCCACCGAGCGGCTGGAGGGCAGAAACTTTTCGGGATTGACGTCGGCCAGGACGGGCAAAACGGTGGCACCCATGGCTGTCTCGAAGACAGTCTCTGGGTCAGGCAGGAAAAAGCCAGAGACAACGTACAGCTCCCTTTCCTTCTCAAAGGGCTTGACTAACTCCTCCAGCCAATCTGGTGATAGCCTCACCCCCGCATCGGTGCTGGCGATGATCTCCCCCGTGGCCACGGAGATGGCTGCATTGCGCCCCTGGGAGATGTTGGCCCCTGGACGCGCCAACACCCTCAACGGCAAGGCACCCCCAGCGGCGTACTCCTCCAACACCTCCACGGTGCCATCGGTCGAGCCGCCGTCCACGATGACCACTTCGTCAGGTGGGCGAGTTTGGGCCGCCAGGGACTCCAGCAACCTATGCACCGCTTGGGCTTCGTTTTTGACGGTGGCTATCACCGAAACCTTCAGCGTCAAACGATCCCCCATCTATGGCTACTCTTTCACTGGATCGAAAACTGCTGCGAGACCCAAGGCGACCTTAAAGGCTCGCCGCCAGGCAGCCGGGCCAGTTGACCTTTCAGGCAATAGCCTCCCCTGGGAGCCTCCGGTGGTATGAAGATGTCGTATTGGCCCCGCACTACCTCTCCGACTTTCCAAGCGGTGGTTGGATAATCCACGCTGGCTGGCTCAGCTTGTTGGGTAGCCAGAATGTTCCCCTTGCTATCCACCAATTGTAAGGTCAACTGCCAATCGTACTGCGGTGCACGAAGGGCTCGCCAGTAGAAATCCAGGTGGAGGACGTCGCCGGGTTGGAGAGGCTCCGTTGGTTGATGTTCATGGCCCAATTCATAAACGTTGTAGCCTAACAGGACCAAGTCATCGTATTGGATTTCAGCCTCGTGTTGCATCTTCAGAGCAGCCGAAGACGGTGGCCTGGAGGGGCGCAAGACGCTGACCGAGTCCAGAAGAAGGTGGTCGCCACGGGCCCTACGACCCCGCTCAGGACAAGCCTGGCCTCCCTCGCTGACGGCCAGGCGCCGGCCTGAGATCAGGCTGTACATGCCCACCTCGATCCGATGCTGACCGGGCGGCGTGCCCGGCCGGATGAGGACGCCGTAGTTGTCAGCCACGGTTTCCCCGGCCTGCCACGTGGTAGTAATACTCAGTCCATCGCCGGGCTCGCTGTCCCGCTGGCCAACGATGTAACCGGCTTCGTCCAAGAGGTGGACAAAGACCTTGTAGCGCTCCTTGGGTTGGGCCAGGGCTTGCCAGAAAAGGGTGAGCTGCAGGATGTCACCCGCCTCAACCTCATGGGTGAGCAGGTTGTAGCCTAGGAGAGCCATCTCGTCGCCCAGCTTGGCATCGAGGGGATTCTGGACCTCCCTCGGCGAGGCGGTGGGTACGGCATAGATGGCCAGGCGCACATTGCCGTACCAGGTGTCCAGGGCCTTGTAGGCCCGTTCCCCCAACCAGCCCTCGACGAAGCGGCCGGGGTCGCTTTCGTCAACGGCCCACAGGACTGCGAAAATGCCGTTATGCTCGGCGGCAATTTCCGTCAGTTCATCTGCCGTTTGAGCCTCGTCCAAAGGGCGCGAGCGAGGCAAGGGGTAGATAGGTAAGTCACCTTTGTAGTAGTAGGTGAAGATTTCCCACTGATTGGGGGCATTGAGGAGCACCGCATTGCCTTTCCTCTCCAGGGCGGAAATGTACTGGGCGATGCCGCGATAGTCGTCTCGTGCGTACTGCGGATCGAAGTAATAATTCTGGAGCGATCTGGTGGAAGCCACGGTGATGAAAATCAAGCAGGTAGCAGGGAGCAGGTAGCGGGTGGCGAGGCGCTTACTGCTTGCTGCTTTGCTCGATCGAACGACGCCTCTTGCCAGTATAAGGCAGAAAGCTGGACTCCCGACCAAAAAGAACTTGGGGCGATAGGCAGGCCGCCATAAAGAAAGGACGTGCATCATCAGGATAGGGAAGAGGCAGTAGAATAGAGGCAGCAAGTAAATGAGTAAACGAGGGCTAGGGTATTCTTGTTCGATGGTCGGGCGAGTTCTCGGCCCTTGTCCCTGGCCAAGGACCAGGGGCCAAGCGCCAGCGATGAGGATAGCGGCAAAGCCCAGGAGCAAGAGCGAGGCGTGCTTCGTCCCTGCCGTGGGCCCTAGGCTGAAAAGGCGGAACGCTTCCTGCACCACGAAGAGAAGCCCATGGGATTGGCTGATGGAGGGCCAGTTCGAGACCTGCCGGTAAGCGATGGGGAGCCAGGGCAGATAGACGGCCACGACGGCCAACTGGACGACGACCCAGCGCAGAACCCGCCCCAGCACCCTCCCCTGCCGCCAGCTTATGACCAGCCAGATCCCGTAAAGCAGATTCTCCATAGCGATGACGATGGGGAAGGAGTAGTGAGTGTAGAGAGAGAGGGCAGTGGTTATGATGTAAGGTCCAGCCCATAAGTACCGGTTTCGGGTTTCGGGTTTCGGGTTTCGGGTCTTGGAGGCTTCTGCTTCCAGGAACTTGATGAAAGAGTAGACGGAAAGAGCACTGAGGGCGGCCAGTAGGATGTACATCCGGGCCTCCTGGGAATAGTAGACTTGAAAAGGGGAGATAGCGGAGAGGAAGGCAGCGACGAGGCCCAGCCAATGATTTGAAAGGTGGCGGCCAAGGAGATAGGTCAGGTACACGAGCACTGTACCTAGCAGGGCGGAGAGGGCGCGGACGGCGAATTCGCTGCTGCCGAAAAGACGCATCCAGAAATGGAGCAGGTAGTAATACAGGGGAGGATGGATGTCGTGGGCAGCGCCTGCGGTGATGAGGGGCAAGCTACGCCCGGACAGGGACACGCTATTGCCCTCGTCGGCCCACAGGCTTTGAGCATCGAGGCGGTAGAAGCGCAGGAAGGCGGCCAGGACGAGGATGAGGAGCAACGATATTCTGGTCCAGCTTTCAACCTTACGTCTCCAACAATTTCCCGCTGTATGCCAAAAAGTCATTTCGCAGGGCTTAACCCCCTATAGTAGTTACACAGTTCGTCCAAGCGGCTGAATCGGCTAGGGGACGCCTCGAGGGCATAATTCCTATGTCGAAAAACCCCCTTGGTTGCGAAGACCTCATGGCATCCCGACTATATCCTACCACAGGGTTCGCCTATTCGGCAGTTGGGCTTGTCGCTCGCTCTATCCGCGCTCGATTCTTGGCCAGCAGATCATAGGCCCGCTGCCGGGCTAGGTGGAACGAAGGCCAGTCCCGCCAACGGGCGCTCGCCTCCATACGCTTCAGACGGTAGCGCAGATGGTCACCCAGCACCTCCCGCTCGTCGCCAGTTACCTGGTCTATAGCCAGCACCAGTACGGGCACGGCATCCTCGGACATCCGGGTCAGGTAGTGGGCATCCAGCTTGCCGGTGGCCCCGTAGCGGGCCAGGTTGTGCCCCGCGATGAAGGCGTCGGGGTTGATGGCGTTCAAGGTAACCAGGAAGCCCAGGGCGGCCACGAAGGCGCCGATGGCGAAACGGTCGGGCCAGCGCCACAGCGTCACCAGAAACCAGACGAAGGCGACTGCCAGCCAGACCATGAAGACGTGGCTGTAGAGCCGCAGTTGGGTGTAGCCATAGGCAGCCTCGTAGAGGCACAGTCGCTGCAAGGCTGAGGCCAGAATGACCAGCACCAACCCGACCACGAGGCTGCCCAGACCGTTAAGAATCCGCGCTTGCCGGCCCGGCTCGCGGCGCGCCAGCCAGTGGAGGCCCAGGACCAGGCCCAGCGTGAGCACTGATACGGCCAGCAACTCGAAGAAGCCGCGCCGGGCATACTCAGCGTAGGTGTATCCCTCCACTGTGATGTTGGCCTGTCCGCCGAACAGGTAGGCGAATTGGATCCACACGAACACTAGGAACAGCAGATTCACCGAGATCAGCAGCGTCGCCACCTCGATGAAGCCGAGTGACATGACCTGGGCTAACCTGCCAAGCGCTTTGTCCAGAGCGCCCTGATCGTCGGACGCATGGCTGCGATCCAGCGCGTAGGCCAGGCCGCCGACCAGGAACCAGACAGCCCCTAATACGATGATCCCTCGCCAGAGCAGTTCCAGCAGATCGGGCAGGATTTCGAGACTGAAAAGGTCTTCTAGGTAGTCAGCGAAGACCAGGTCGGCCGAGGCCAGAAGGCCGGTGAAGATGACCAGCACCGGCAGTGCCAGGAGGAGCCCTCGGATCACGGGCACCAGGTTGCGGCTGCCTCGCTGACGGGCGGCCTCCAGATTCATGCTGGTCGACACCAGGGGCGCTGGCCGGACCAGGGCGTTGCCTGCCGTGCGGAGGAGAACGATGAGGTAGCCAATCAGTCCCAGCCGGTGGGGGTGGCCGGCGGCGTAGAAGTGGGCGACAAGCCCCAGCAGCGCCAGACTGGCCACCACGTTGAGGAAGGTGATGAAGGGATTGGCTCGCACGAAGACCATGCTGGCGAAGAAGATGAGCGGGGTCAGCAGCCAGAGGTTGCGCCGAACTGGTGGCACTCTCTCCAGCCGGCCCAGGCCAAAGAGGGCGAGCATTAGCAAGAGCACGAAGAGGGGGGCGGAAATGCCCAGGGCTTTGCCATAGAAGAGCAAGTCCACGCCCCAGCCCAGGGCCAGGGCGACCAGCAGAATACGAGCGGATGGCTTGCCGCGAATCATGGCTCGTTCCTCTTAATCCAACTCAGCTTGGGTACGCTCTTGTGTAGAAATGAGTCTAACATTCGGGACCTCCCACCTGTGGCTCGCCTAATATATCCATACCCAAACCACTTCTCCTCGTGTCAATTATACCTATCCCTCCCCAAAAAGCAAGCCCCCGTATTCATTCACGTATAATCCTACCGAAGTGGTATAGTTCACTCAAATGATAATCTTACCGGAGGGAACTATGTCCACTGAAGACAAGATGACTATTGATGAACGGCTGAAGTATCTGCGCATGAT
>Ga0209986_10000971_pt1 | contig 28146 bp, 20 predicted proteins | sample BlataG_FD_183168 | JGI IMG/M metagenome (GOLD analysis project Ga0209986, IMG submission 183168) | Deep subsurface microbial communities from Black Sea to uncover new lineages of life (NeLLi) - Black_00105 metaG (SPAdes) (version 2) | ecosystem: Environmental > Aquatic > Marine > Oceanic >...
CTGAGACATGAATTCAGAAACGGCGGGGAATGAAGTTTTCAGTTACTTTGAGCCTTTGATGAAATTTTCATATATAGTTGGGAAAAAAGAAAAAATGGAGCGTACTGATCCGAAAGACTGGAAAGGGGTCATAGTCGATTTGTAAAAATCCTGGCCCAGAGGACCAGGGTTTTTACTACTGGGAATACACTCATTGGACCTGGTTCGATTCCATGGGAAATTGTGTATTTCGAGGATGTCTACGATATTACGCTTTACGTTGGCCGAAGAAGGTAATAATGACGAGGCATGCTAAGAAAAGGAAGCCCTAACGTTGCAAAAGTCGAGGATGCCGCAGATCCAAGACGTCGAGGGTGAAGCTGTAGTAGTTTACCGCGAACCCTTGACCCGCCTGCCATAGTCATGTACGGCGGCCAGGCAACGCAGGAGATGCGGTATCCCTCCTGCGGCGGATCTTCGACATCGGCTTTCCCGAAGGGTAAACAACTTGGCTGTTTTTCTAGTTTTCTCGATATCACTCGCAGTGAATTCCTCAAAACTGCTCAAAAAAGCCGCAAAGAAAGACTGTTATTGCTTTTCATGACCCTTTGCCATGTTGTTTATGCAACTATAGGGTTTATATAAGGTTTTAGATAGATACCGGACTTAAAGGCTCCAACGTTTTGATCGTTTTGTATTCAAATCTTGAATATTGTTTCGAATTCAAACTCGAACCGAGTGAAGGAAGGTCACAAAAATAGACGCCTGATGATTCCCAGGAAAAACCGGCGACGTCGAAGGATCATGCCTGGCACCACACCTGCCAAGTGATAAGGCAAGAACTCCCGACCAGTCACATCCCACCCCAGTCCCCAGCGCACCACCGCGTATACCCCCCACACGGCCACACCAAGAATTACAAGGACGGTTCCGAGGGTCGTCAATAAGTTTTTCTCATCCATTGTCTTTGCCTGTTCGTTTTACCCTTTCCACTACCCGGCGGACGTCTGGTAAGCATCAGTGTTTTTTAGCGTTTCTGGTAGCACAATCACGTGCCCGATTTTTCTTCCCAGCCATTATTTATTTGATAATGGTCGACGTGCTGTTCTCCTCAATGTCCTTCAAGATGTCGTCCGATGTATAGTCAAAGGAATAACAAATTTTTTCAGACATGAGTCGCACATCCCCTTTCGCCAACGTCGGCCTACTCCTTCGCGAGAGGCATGCCATGCTTTCCTGCTGATGAATCCCCGGCACAACCTCGGCAAGAAGCTCGAAAATAAACAATCTATGCCTAATAAAGCATATTATCGAGGGGTTGCCAGCCACCTCCGGAGGTTATATATAGTGCTCGACCGAAAACCCCGGTTTTGCGGTCAAAAATCCGAAATCCGAAACAATGACAGAAATAAAAATGCTCCAATGACAAAAACATAGAGTTTCCAAGAAGTTTGGTTTCGGTCATTTTGTCATTTCGTATTCGAATTTGTTTCGAATTTCGTGTTTCGATATTCGGATTTTGCCTGAACATGGCTTTCCGTTCAGGCATTATATAGGCAAAAAAAGTTCCCATCAGGCAATTCGAACCCTATATCAGAGGAGGAGGCCATGTCCACAATATTGAGAATTAATACCAGGGAAAAGACTCACAGCTTTGAAGAGGCTGGCGGGGATCTCGCCTCCCTGGGGGGAAGGGCTTTGACGTCGAGACTTCTTCTTAATGAAGTTCCTCCCGCCTGTCACCCCCTTGGCAAGAGCAACAAGCTGATTGTAGCGCCGGGACTGTTGTCTGGTACGGCTGCTGCTAACTCGGGAAGGCTCTCAGTAGGAGCCAAGTCTCCGCTGACTGGCGGGATCAAGGAAAGCAACTCAGGAGGACTTGTTTCTCAAAAATTGGCAAAGCTTGGCATTAAGGCCGTTGTCCTTGAAGACAAGCCCGAAGATGCGGGCTTGTCTCTTATCGTCATCAAGAACGACTCGGTTGAGATACTGCCCGCCGATGAATATGTGGGCCTTGGCAATAATGAAGTCATCAAGAGGCTGTGGGAAAAGTACGGAAAGCGCGTGGGAGTCATGAGTATTGGTCCTGCCGGCGAACAGCGTCTCACAGCGGCTTGCATAAATTTTGCCGACCCAAATGGCAGGCCCGGCCGGGCAGCCGGTCGCGGAGGGCTCGGTGCTGTCATGGGTTCCAAGGGCGTGAAGGCCATCGTGGTCGACGACAGCGGTTCCGGCAAAGTCCCGGTGGCCAATCCTGAGGCCTTTAAGACCGCCAATAAACGTTGGGTTGAAATGCTCAGGGGCCATCCAGTGACCGGCCAGGGGCTTCCGACGTATGGTACCGCCGTCTTGATCAATATCATCAATGAAGCAGGTGCCCTTCCTACAAAGAATTTTCGCTCCGGTCGCTTTGAATACGCCCAGGACATTAGCGGGGAGTGCATTGCCGAACTCATTGAAAAGCGTGGCGGAAAGGCAAAGGAAGGCTGCCATCCCGGCTGCGTGATCCAGTGTTCCAATGTGTATAACGACAAGGACGGCAAATACCTCACATCCGGATTTGAGTACGAAACCATCTGGGCCCTGGGCGCCAACACTACCATCAAAGACCTTGACGATGTGGCCATGCTGGACCATTTATGCGATGATATCGGCCTGGATACCATTGAAACAGGAGTAACCCTTGGGGTGGCCATGGAAGGCGGGCTCATAGCCTGGGGTGATGGCAAGGCCGCCATAGACCTTGTAAGAAAAGTCGCCACGGGTGAACCGATGGGCAAGATAATCGGAAATGGAGCGGTCTTTACCGGCCAGGCCCTGGGCGTGGATCGTATACCCGTTGTAAAAAGACAGGCTCTGCCCGCCTATGACCCCAGATCCGTAAAGGGTGTGGGGGTGACCTATTGCACGTCCCCCATGGGTGCAGATCATACTGCAGGCTATGCAGTGGCCCCCAACATCTTAAAGGTGGGAGGCGATGTGGATCCCCTCAAAAAGGAAGGCAACGTGGAGATCTCCAAGAATCTCCAGATCGCCACCGCAGCTATTGACAGCGCAGGGCTTTGTCTTTTTGTGGCCTTTGCTGTTCTGGATGCTGAAGACGGTGTTCAAACCATCGTGAATCTGCTGAACGCCCAATATGGCCTGAGTCTCACACCCGATGATGTGGTCAGTCTCGGCATATCTGTCTTAAAGGATGAATACGAGTTCAACGCAAGGGCAGGTTTCACAAAAATCCATGACAGGCTGCCTGAGTTCTTTAAAGAGCCCTTGCCACCCCACAATACGACCTGGGATTTTACCGACGAGGAGCTGCAACAAGCGAAAGATTTTGCGTAACCGGATGGGATCTCGGAGATCATGTAGGCCTTTGCACTAATTAGGAACGAATCCTATCCGAATAAGACAGGATTTACCGGATAATCAGGATACTTTTGCCTTTCCTGAAGAAAGGCAAAAGGCTCAATCCCTCTTCGAGGGAAGGACCTCTCCTTAGATACAGCGAAAGTGTCAACGGCTGGGTCGACAACAAACAAAAAACAAAAATCCCTTAAATCCTGTTAATCCTGTCTGGCAAACAGAACTGTAAGTATGTGAATCAACAAATCAGATGCGCAACAATTTTTTGCGCTGTTTACAGTAAGTGACCCGCAGAGTCCTGTTGAATTAAGCAGGACTCTTTTCGTTCACCGACCTGGAAGTCTTGCCGAACTATGGCCACTATCTTGTTCAATGCATTTTCGTTTCTTCAAAAAAAATTGAAGGCACAAAACCGACCCTACGCCAATGCCTCCATAGACGTGGCCGAAGGGACCACCGTCACTGACCTTGTTAATGATGTGGGCCTTGAGGTTCAGGAGATAGAGGCCGTATTTGTCAATGGATCTGTTACATCTTTCGATGCCATCCTCCACCACGGGGACCGCGTGGCTCTTGTTCCACCAGGAACCCCCGGGCCGTATCGGGTACTCCTGGGAATGAAAGCACAACAGAAAAATATCAGGTGACCGATGCCTTCTCCCATGGCAACAGATATTCAGCTCAAACTGTTTGCCCCTTTGAGTAAGTTCTTGCCCTTTGATTCTGACCGCTTCCCAATATCTTCAGGTGAAACCGTTCAGGATGTGCAATGCAAGATTTGAGATGCAGTCTACATACTGTCGCAATCGTTGAGAGGACTGTAAACAACCACGGTGGAAAAGTCTGGGGGGAGTAGGCATTCTTTTACCTATTGTATAACCTTTGTTACATGGTCTTGAGTTCCAAGAAAGAGAATGTGACGGTCAGAAATACAGCTCGCTTCAGTTTCATCGGTTTTACTGCCCTTATCACTATTGCTTCAATGATACTGATGCATTCCATACTGAACCATGAATTCATCTATAGCTATGTCACGCGATACTCGTCCCGCGATCTTCCTTTACTGTACTTGATTAGCTCTTTCTGGGCGGGCCAGGAAGGCAGCTTTCTGCTCTGGGTATTGCTCGGCGCCTGGCTTGGCATCCTACTTATGTACAAGGCCAAGAACATGGAACCCCAGGTCATGTTCATTTACAACCTCAGCAACCTCTTCCTTATGATTCTGCTGATCAAGCAGAGTCCCTTTGGATTGCTCAACTTTGCCCCTTCTAACTTTGCCCCTTCTGATGGCAACGGACTCAACATGCTCTTGCAGAATCCCTGGATGGTTATCCATCCGCCCATAGTATTTCTGGGTTATGCAGCCTTTGCCATTCCCTTTGCCTATGGCGTGTCGGCCCTGTGGCGAAGAGATTATGACAGTTGGATCAAGCCTGCCCTGCCCTGGACGGCTTTTGCCTTCGTAAGCCTGTGCGCCGGAATCATCATCGGCGGATATTGGTCCTATAAGGTGCTGGGATGGGGAGGCTACTGGGGTTGGGACCCGGTGGAAAATGCATCGCTATTACCGTGGCTGGCAGGGATGGCACTGATGCATGGCATGATCTTACAGCACACTCGCCACAAGTTGCGCAAGACGAACTTCGTATTGGCTGCCTTTTCTTTTATTCTGGTCATTTATTGCACATTTCTTACCAGGTCTGGAATTTTGGCCGACTTTTCAGTTCACTCCTTCACCGATTTGGGTATCACCGGTTCCCCCTCACCGCCGACATCCCTACGCCGTTACTCCTTCTCAATGCGTTCTAGAAACTGACGTGCGATTCCGTTAGTTGGGTCGATTTCCAGAATCTTTCGAAGTTGACCACGAGCCTTTTGCAAATCCCCCATATCTGCGTAAAGCATGCTCAGATACAACCGTGCATCCAGGTGTCCAGGATCAATCTCTGTGGCCTTCAAAAACTCCTCTTCAGCAAATCTATCATCAGAGTTTCTTTGATAGGCCATGGCTAGACCAAAGTGATTGTCAGCGCTGTCGGGATCGATTCCCAAAGCTTTCCTAAAGGCACGAATGGACTTGTCTCCTTGGTTCAACTCCCCGTAAGCCATGCCCAGGTTGAAGTAGATACGCTCTCCTTGAAATCCGAGCCCGATCGCCTTCTCATAACAAGATACTTCCTTCAAGTGGTTTCCCGTCTGGCCGTATGCGTAACCAAGGTGATACAGAGCAAACCCATTCTCAGGCTCCTTCTCTAGAAACCGTTGATGAAGAAGAATGCCAGCATCATAATCTTGCCGTCGCATGGCGCTGTCTGCCTCTTCATCACAAATCCATGTTTTGTTAATATCACGGCTTTTTCCAAGAGGAATTTTCGAACACCCTGCGGATAGAAGCAGACCAGCCAAGCACAATACTACGACTGTGAACTTAAAGATCCTGTGATTGAGTCTAAGCATCCTATTTAAGAATACCATATTTCTTCAAATTGGCCTTTATGTAGCCCCAGTGCAATACAATGTGAACAATAATAATAGCCATAAAAAGCAGGGCCGTCCACTCATGGACCTCAACCAGCAAATGTCTCAAAGAAACGAGAAACCCGCCTCTGGCTCCATACCCTTTCGGTAATACGAGCCAGTTTATTAGGCCAGTAAGGCTCAACAAGCTGAAAAGAACAAACGATACAACGTTGACTATCCAAAGCTTGAAGGTTCTCCTGTTCGTCATCTACTTTCCTCCTGGAAATAGTAACATCCACTAAGTCTAATTTTTAGTTTCCCATTTACAGCAGCATAAGTCTACAACAAAATTCGTTTTCTTTCCGCAATCTGACTAAAGGTTCGCGAAGAAATAAATTTACATTTTCAGGAGTCGAGGCGCACGCATGGCAAGGCGCGAGGAGGGCGAATAGCAAGCTATTTAACCGACGAGCAACGCAGCCAGGCGGGATGGACCTGCCTGCCGGCAGGCAGGTCGGCGCATCAAAATGTGAAGTTATTTTTGAGCGAGCCCTTAGTTGCGCCTGGAAGGAAATGACCTGCCCCCATATCATCTACCAGTTCTTGAGTGTGACAGTTTTCTTCCCTGGTCTATCAACAGTCAATCGCTTCTTTCAACTCCTTCCTGCACTTGAAGAACGGTAGCTTCTTTCGTGGCACCTGGCTGAGCGCGCCGGTCTTGGGGTTCCTTACGGTGTACCCTTTTTATTCCTTCACGTACACATGAAAACTGAGTGATTTACAAATAGTCAAATTAACTGTATATTTTGATCAATTTGAAAAAAGCTTAAGAGTTTCACTTTAAGGAGATCAACAAGAACAAAGAACAAAATTCGCAGGGGGAAAAGAATGACAAAGAGCGATGAAAAAACTCAAAGGCACCAATTCAGTAAAGACTTCCTGACCGGATGCCTTGCGATTATCCTAATACTGGCAATCGTATTTGTCTTGGTGCCACTTCTGATTTTGGCCTTGAAGGTAAGTATTTTCATCGCTATTCCCGTAGGACTTCTTTTAGCTTTGGTTGTACTGACAGCGTTTTTTGGCCGGATCATAAACCTTCTTCGAAGAAAGTGGTGACATATTGCAGCGTTACCGGAAAGTAGTCATGACTGGTATAGGGCAGCCACATGATTAGTGTGGAGAATCTCACGAAAAGTTACGGCACTCAAGTTCTCTTTGATCGGATTAGCCTTAAGATTAATCCCCGCGAACGCGTTGGGCTCGTTGGACGAAACGGCCACGGAAAGACGACCCTGTTTCGACTAATTGTCGGAGACGAGCGTCCTGATTCAGGGGCTATTACAATACCCAAACACCATCGCATGGGTTACGTCCGGCAACATCTTGAATTCACGGAAGATACGCTGTTGAAAGAAGGGATGAAGGGACTTCGGGAAGAAGAGCGAGATCACCACTGGAAGGTTGAAAGAATTCTTGCAGGGCTCGGCTTTTCCCCTAATGACCTGGCCCGCCACCCGGAAGAGTTTTCCGGTGGATATCAGGTCCGTCTGAATCTCGCCAAGGTACTTGTCTCTGAACCGGATTTGCTGCTTTTGGATGAGCCAACGAACTACCTCGACATTACTTCAATCCGGTGGGTTGAGCACTTCTTGTTGAGCTGGCCTCGCGAACTCATCCTTATTACCCACGACAGGGGGTTCATGGACAAAGTCGTCACACACACCATGGCAATCCACCGCAAAAAGGTCCGCAAAGTTGAGGGAAACACAGAAAAGCTCTACGCTCAGATCGCCCAACAGGAGGAAATATACGAGAAAACTCGAATCAACGACGAGCGTCGCCGAAAAAAGATCGAGGAGTTCATAAGACGGTTCAGGGCCAACGCCAGGCTCGCCAATCTAGTGCAGTCCAGAATCAAAACCCTTGAGAAAAAGGAAAAGCTGGGGAGGCTTGAACGGATCGAAACACTCGATTTCTCCTTCCGGAGCAGACCTTATACGGGAAAATACGTGATGAGCGCCCGAGATGTTTCGTTTTCGTACGATGCCAAGGCGCCGCTTATCAGGGATTTCAATATTACCATAGGGGCCCGCGACAGGGTCTGCGTAATCGGCAGGAACGGCAAGGGCAAAACCACTCTCCTTAGACTACTCGCGGCAGACCTCAAACCTGATGCCGGTGAGATTGTCTCCAATCCTGGCGTAACAAAAGGGTTCTTTGAGCAGACCAATATCGCAAGCCTTAACGAGGCTAGAACGGTGGAGGAAGAACTTTTTCATTCCCATCCCGATGTGGACAGGCAATTGGCCCGCAACATTGGTGGTGCAATGATGTTTGAAGGCGACGCTGCTCTAAAGAAAATAGCAGTCCTGTCAGGGGGAGAAAAGGCCAGGGTGATGCTGGGCAAAATCCTTGCAGCGCCTGTCAACCTCCTACTTCTTGACGAGCCGACAAATCACCTGGACATGTTTTCCTGTGACTCTCTACTGGCGGCTATCGCCAGCTTTGAAGGAGCAGTTGTGATGGTTACCCACAACGAAATGTTTCTCGACGCCCTCGCAGATCGGCTTATTGTATTCCAGCATGACGAGGTCTGTGTGTTTGAGGGAGGCTATCAACGGTTTCTGGAAAAAGGCGGTTGGGAAAATGAAGTAGAAGTCCGAAGACTGGTGAAGCTTGACACTGAGAAAGATGCCGACAAGGAAGGACCGTCTGCCAAGTTGACAAAAAAAGAGGTTAGGCGCAGACGCTCTGAGATTATAACCGAACGAGGCAAGGTGCTGAAACCCATCGAAGAGCGTGTTGCCCAGGTGGAACATGAAATTGAATCGCGCGAGCGGGAACTCAATGAGCTGAGCCAGGCCATGCTGGAAGCATCCCAGGCTCATGACGGCGAAAGGATAGCAATAGTGTCTCAGTCTATTCATAAATGCCAACCTGCCATTGACAAGCTCTTTTATGAATTGGAAGAGATCACCAGCCTTTTTGAACAACGGAGCGCTATGTATGAGAAAAGATTGGAAGAACTGGAATAGACGCGGTACGCTGCAAAGAAGCGTTCACCAGGACGACTACGGTTCATGCAGCATTTTGTAGGACTGCGGGCATGCAAGTCCGCCCCCGTTGGCGTTTTCTGAGCCGTATGTTCCGGGGAGTGATCTCGACCAGCTCATCGTCGTTGATGTAGGAAATACATTCTTCCAGCCCCATGATCAACGGTGGCGTGAGAATAACGTTTTCATCGGATCCTGCTGCGCGCATGTTGGTGAGCTTCTTTCCTTTGGCGGGGTTCACCACCAGGTCCCTGTCTCGGCTGTGCTCACCGATGATCTGTCCTTCATAGACCTCAACGCCCGGCCCGTGAAAAAGCTTGCCTCGGGCCTGCAGGTTGAACAGGGCATAGGCCACGGTCATGCAGGTAGACTTGGAAATCAGGACGCCGTTTCTTCGATGGCGGATTTCGCCGGCGTGAGGGCCGTATTCCAGGAAAACATAGTTCATAACGCCCATGCCCTTGGTGCTGGACATGAACTCAGACCGGTAGCCGATAAGGCCCCGGGTAGGTATCTTGTACTTGAGGCGCGCCCGGCCGCTTCCTTGTCGCATATCGATGAGCCTGCCCTTGCGCAAACCGAGCCCTTCCATTGTCGTGCCGATGTACTCCTCGTCGACGTCAATGGTCAGCTCCTCATAGGGCTCCAGGGTGTTATCACCTTGCCGCTTCAACACAACCTGGGGGCAAGAGACCTGAAATTCGTAACCCTCTCTTCGCATCTTCTCAATCAAGATGGCCAGATGCAGTTCCCCACGACCCGACACCTTGAAGCCCACGTCTTCGGCCAACTCTTCTACGACCAATGCGACATCCGCCAGAGTTTCCCGATGCAAACGATCGGCAAGATGGCGGGATGTCACGAAGGTTCCTTCCGTCCCCGCAAAGGGCGAATCATTGGGGAGGATATTTACCGAAATCGTTGGCGGATCAATGGAAATCGGCGGGCACGGGCAGGGGTTATCCGGGACCGTATAGGTATCGCCGATTGCGACGGAGTCCATTCCGGCAACGGCAACGATCTCGCCCACACCGGCATGGGCTGTCGGTACTTTGCGGTTGCCCTCAAATCGATACACCTGGGAAATGACGGCAGAGAGAAGCGCGCCTTTCTGATCCGCCACGACAACAGCCTGACCGACATTGACATCGCCTGAAGTGATTTTACCGATGCCGAGACGACCCAGAAAGGGTGAATAGTCGATGGAGCTTACTCGCAGTTGCAGTCGGGCTGCCTGATCGCCCGACGGGGGCGGCACGCGAGAAATGATGGCCTCCACAAGGGGCGCCATGGACGAGCCCTGTTCCCATGTCTCCGTAACGGCGTAACCGTCTTTTGCAGAGGCATAGATGACCGCGAAATCGAGGATGTCATCAGGGGCGTCCAGTTTCACAAAGAGGTCAAATACGTGATCCACTACCCAATCCGGGCGGGCGTTGGGTTTGTCGATCTTGTTGATCACCACTATGATGGGCAGCTTGATGGCAAGGGCTTTCTTGAGCACAAAGTACGTCTGGGGCATTGGGCCTTCCTGAGCGTCAACGAGGAGCAACGCACCATCGGCCATATTCAGAACCCGCTCGACCTGACCGCCAAAATCGGCATGGCCGGGCGTGTCGATGATGTTGATCCAATACCCGTCATGCGCAAAGGACCCGTTCTTTGAGGATATCGTCATGCCCCGCTCCCGCTCCAGATCCATTGAATCCATTAGTCGCTCATCAACCTGCTGATTATCGCGAAACATACCGCTCTGTTTGAACAGTTGGTCCACAAGGGTGGTTTTTCCATGATCGACATGGGCGATGATGGCCACGTTTCGAATCTTGTCCTGCTGGATATTGTTTTGTGTCATGTTGATTATCCCTTACGAACCACTCGGTGGCGTATCTAAAATTTAAGGTCTTGCTAAACATGAAAGCGGATGTTCATGACGTCCCCGTCCCGGACTATGTAATCCTTTCCTTCCAAGTGGAAGTGGCCATCTTCGCGAACACCCTTTTCAGATCCGCATTGCATCAAATCATCACAGGAGAAACATTCGGCCCGGATGAATCCACGGGCCAGATCGGTGTGAATGGTTTCGGCCGCCTTTACAGCGGTGTTTCCATGGACAATGTTCCATGCCCGCACTTCATCGGAGCCCACCGTGAAAAAGCTGATATAGCCCAGTGTCTTATAGGCCAGGCAGGTTAAACGTTGCCGCGCCGATTCCTGAGTACCCATATCTTCCATGAAGAGCTTAACGTCGTCCTCATCCGTCAGGCGGGCCAATTCCATCTCAAATTTCCCTGCAAATTCTATCACACTGTTTTGCTTTTCGATTTCCCGAAGGATATCCTGATTATTTCCGAAAAGCGTTTCGTCGGAGTTCAGAATAATCATGAACGGCTTTTGCGTTAGGAACTGAAATCCACGGATAATTTTTTCCTGGTCGCCGTCCAGGTCGAGATCCCTGATCCATCCATCGTTGCTCACATGCGCTACAATGTCTCGCAGGGTTTTTTCTTCCATTTCAAGAATGTAGGTTTTTTTACCCCTTTTGTAGGCCTTTTCAATCCGTTCCAGTCGATTTTCAGCAACGATCATGTCGGAAATCAGCAACTCATCTTTGATAGTTGCAATATCTTCCAGAGGTGCTGGAGGATCGCCGGCGGCATCCGGAAAGTTGCGTACCACCAAGGCCAATGCGTCCGAGTTCTTCATGAGAGCCAGGGATGTGCTGGAAAAGAGGCCATCTTTTACAGAACCCTGGCTCAGACCCACAAAATCAGTCAATTCAATGGTGGCATGAACGGTTTTTTTGGGGTTGTACATTTTCGAAAGGGAGGTGACCCTGTCATCGATCACATCGACAACCGCCAGGTTCGGCTTCGCCTTGCAATCGGTATAGGCGGTGACCGTTGCATGGGCCTTTGTCAAGGCATTAAAAACCGTTGTTTTTCCCGAATTCGGCAAACCAATTAATCCGATTTTCATCAATTTTTCCCTATTCTCTTCCCTGTTTTGCAGAAGCAATGCTGGCGGGACTCGGCAAACATCATGCCACGGGAGGCGTGGTTGTTTTTCGAAAGTGGGTCTGCTGCATGTTAGGCACGGTGATCATGTGGTGCAACGCATCCAAAAAATGGGCCACCCCAATACATTCTGGAGTGGCCCTTAACCACAGTGTCTCAAGGTAAGCGCCCATTAGTCCGTTTGGCACCGCAAATATAAAAACTATATAGTTTAAATACATCGAATCATTTTGTCAAATATTAATATTGATGGTCTCGTAAAATCCGGCGGACCGGTGAAAACCGGAGTCCAGAGCCTTTGTAACTACCTGCCGCGACGGGCGCGAGCACGGCGGGGCTGAATAAACTGGATTCCGGCTTTCGCTAGCCGCGCTGTTAGCCCGTCTCAGCGGGCCGGAATGACAGTCCGCCGGAGATGACGCCATATGGCATCTTGGGGATACCATATGTCGTGATCTCAACTTGTGCCATCTGTCAACCGACCACAATATGTGGGACGGGTCGCCAGATGGCACAAGCGGAAGGCGGATTTCGACTTTTTACGGTTTTATCAACATTATGAAAATCAAAAGAAAGGGAGAACAGAAAGCAGAACTTCTTATTGCAAGAACAGGGGCCCCTACTGTTTTCTGGTCCATTTTGGTCTCCCCTCCTTGATTCTCAGGAGTTCATGGTAGGCCTCAGTGAGTTTCACAAAGGCTTCGTTGGTCCCCCCCGTGTCTGGATGCATTGTTTTAGCCACACGGCGATAAAGACGGACCAGCCCGCGTTTGGTCATGGTTTTAAGGGCGTCCTTTTTGACGCCAAATATAGTGCTTGCCTCCTCAAGACTCACGGACCGTTTGTTTGGCGGCGCCCTCCACGCCCTCCTGGCATCGATAAAATCCCTTATATAGTCTTCCAAGAAAGTGTCCGGGGCATAGTCGTGATCAAAAAACATGATCACGTATCGAATCAGATGCTCGTGCAGGCACGCGCGTTTTTCGTTTCCGCTACAGAAAGAGGCATCTTCATTCAGCCGGCAAATCTCTTCCAGAAAGTGTTTCTCCATCTTGTCTTTGTCTAATCCCTGAGGGACTTGTCTCGCCCAACTTTCCGTGAAAAACCGCTCCAGGTCAAAGATAGCGAAGGTGTAGTTTTTGGGTTCCGAGGGGTTGAGGCAACGCTCCATGTTCAAAAAACGCTGTTCGATCTCATCCCGTGATTTTTCAAAGGCCCATCTGTAAAGGGACACAGGCATGCGATAGATGCTGTTGTGTTCCACGCCTCCGAACCGCAAATAATGGACACGTCGTTTGTCAAAATCACTGACCTGCGCACGAATTACGTCGTCCTGCTTGGGCTTCTCACGCACCTTTTTTCGTCTGGCCCTGGCTTTTTGCTCAAGGGCGTCCACAAGCCGTCTGATTCTGGGGTTGAGAAAAGGCCAGAATATATCTTCCAGATCATCCTGGTTCGCCCTCACCCCCAGGTCGGACAGCCTATCTTCCACAACGTCGTCAATGTAAAAGGCGTTTCCTCCAGGGTAGATGATATAACCGGCAGGGTTCGTACCGAGACAAAAAAGATCGCGGCTCCTGAAGAAACAGCCGTCTTTGACGGATTCCCTGATGAAATAATGCGTCTGTTTCCCTATTTTTTGTTCAGCCAGATACAAGAAAAGGCCTCCGCTGCCAAATCAAAACAAAATCAATCGGCCCGTGGGGCCTACGCCCCGGAGGGAAGAAAGGCAAAAAGAGTCATTCCTCTTCGAGGGAAATAATGAGGCTCTCTGTTTTCTGCCCCAGGGCGGGATTAAGTTTTCTCCCTTCCGTATGGCCCCTTTTAGGGGCCTTCCTCATACCACCTGTTTTACGGGTGGTAATTGATTGGGTCCGTGCTTTTTCATTCTTATTGTAAGAACGTAAGAGAAACCCGTCAAACAAAATCATCCATCGGCCAATCTGGCGCTTTCGGGACGTCTATGATTTTATGCTTTACGTTGGCCGAAGGAGATGATGTTGAAAGGCGATGAAAGGATTCTGGGGGATAGTGAATTTGTTGAAAGCGTCTTAAATGAGAGCAACGAGCGTTTGGAAAGAAAATACCTTCTGCAAGCGCGGGGATACGATTTTTCCGCGGTTGTTGAACGCGTTGCAAACCTGTTAGATTTGGAGGTCAATGAGATTTTGCGGTCGGGCAAACAACCTCAAATAGTGAAGGCACGGAGCTTGATTTGTTTCTGGGCGAATCGACAATTGGGTATGACCACGGTTGAGATAGCCAGGCGCCTGGGAATCTGCCAATCGGCAGTAAGTAGATCGTCGTTTCGAGGAAAAAAGATAGCAGAAGAAAACCACTTCAGACTGGTATAACGCCGAATAGCATAAAATCATAGACCTCCCCCAAAATCGCCCTGTGCTTCGTCTAGTGCACTCAGTTATCAAATCCCTGGTATTAAGGGTAGGTGCGCAAAATCGTTGCCAATGATGGGCTCTCTTTTCTCGAAATCAACGGGGTGATGGAACAGTGGTCCGTCAAATACGAAGCTGTGAAATTCCCCATTTTCACCACATGGGTCGCATCCGAGTGCAACCATTTCACCTACGAGATCGACGGTTAATTCGCGACCGAGAAACGACGCCGGCAACTTCGCGAGATCAATGGACGTAATGATTGCGAGCATTCCACTGTTGATAAGCTCAACAATGAGCTTTTCGGTTTGTTCCTCCCATAGGGGAAATAAGGTGCCAATCCCCGTTTCGGCCATATTCTGCTCACGGTAACGCCTAATTTCTTCAAGGAACAAGTCCCCGAAGACAAAAAAACTAACACCGCTTCGCGTCGCGTCATTCAACAAGGCTAGAAATCCGGCATCTCGGCCCTCGTCGTCTAACGCAACAAGACGGTGTTGGATTCCCAGTGCATCTACCTGATGTTTCAATAAATCGATGCTTACAGCGTGCATTGGGATTTGACTCCTTGAGGTATCGACAAAAGTGAACATACATTCGATTTCATAGAGGTTCTCGGCCCACAGTTCTCGTAAAGCCGCATAACCATCCTTTCCTGAACTCCAACTCACCCAAATCTTGGGACGCAAAGATTTGGCGATGTCACGATCAAATGATTTTGTGAGGGGTCGTATCCGTTGAAGTGGACGTTGATAGGCTACAAATACGATCCGCGGCAAAGCTGCTTCGTGAAGTTTGATCAATTCCATCTCAGACGTTGACAGAGATGCCGTCTTATAGGTGTGACAGAGGCCGTTTTGTCGACCATGGGATTGTGCCCGATACGCGGCAAAATAGAATCCTGTGGCTTCCTCCAAAATTTTTCGAGCATTCTCAACTTGGGCATCGTTGGTTAAAAGCTCTTCGAGATTAATATTTGTCACTTCTGATATGGGGATCCAAGAAGGATACCCTATTTGTGTAGGTGCTGCATTCATTGCATCATCGCATTTGCGCCGTTGTTTCGATGGCTGACACATAACGGGCGCGAGATGAGCTGCAGGTTCGTCGTCTAATCGCACCGGAGCGAAGTGCAGAGTGTGTGTTAGACGGCGGTTCTGTCAGCTCCATTGAGGGTTAGGCGGCGCGTAGCGCCGACTGACACTCGATGGCGTAGCAGCTCGCGCTCGTTAAGCGGTGCGGAGCGCCGCTTAACATGAAATATCTTACCCATTAGTAGTCTTATAAAGCAATAAATGCCCTTGCCGTTGAAAAGCATTTTTTTGTTGATCAATGGGTGATGATCCGGTATCAAAAAATATTGTATTTGTCAAATCCTCAAAAGCACGCTTTGGGGACGTCTATGATTTTATGCTTTACGTTGGCCGAAGAAGGTGATAATGACGAGGCATGCCAAGAAAAGCAAGGATAGACTCACCTGGGGCTTTCCATCATATCATCATCAGGGCTATAGAGCGCGGCAAGATATTTTGTGAGGACGCTGATCGAGTCAACTTTTTGGATCGGCTTGGGGGCATCGTCGTCGATACACAAACCCAGTGCTTTGCTTGGGCATTGATTCCTGATCATGCTCATATATTGTTGAGAACTGGTCGTGTGCCGATTGCCATAGTGAAGGCACGGAGCTTGATTTGTTTCTGGGCGAATCGACAATTGGGTATGACCACGGTTGAGATAGCCAGGCGCCTGGGAATCTGCCAATCGGCGGTAAGTAGATCGTCGTTGCGAGGAGAAAAGATAGCAGAAGAAAACCACTTCAGACTGCTATAACGCCGAATAGCATAAAATCATAGACCTCCCCCAAAATCGCTTCAAGCCTTTCGATTTTGAATAGTGGTAATCGTTGCAAGGTATATCGGTCAGACCTGGCAAGGCTTGAGTAAAGTATAGTGCAAGGAACAATAAAATCTGACGATCCTTGTCCTCTGCCACACATATCAAAATGAGATCTTTAGGGTCCTTTCTTGGTTTCAAAGCGGGGCAGGTGTGATATCTATAATAATATCAGGCGATAAAGCTTGAAGCGTTTGGCAAGAACACGAAACTCGACGCAAGCTGATGTCAGTTTCCATATCCATTTGAAAGCGACAGTCCTTAGGCCAAATTCCGCTCGTCGTCCCGGGAAGATATCTCTAATGAGGCATCCTCGGGCTAATCCTCGATAAAGACAAGCCATCGATGATCGAGTCCGTTGGGCACGGTCGCAGATTTTGCCAGATCGGCCGGGATGGGGGAGTCGAGATAACCGCGAAATCTATGCTGCCCCTTTTCTGGCGTCCGTATCAAGCCCGACAGCTATCTTGATAAAAAACCGCATGATGGGTCTCGATTCTGATAAGTACCTATAATCCATCTTAGGCCGCTTCACACCCCCCTCTGCCAACGGGCAAAACACCCAGACCATTCAATACCAATCATGCCAAGAAAAACCGTGGAGAAAAAAATAAGGCCTGAGGACCGCGGTCTTCATGGGTCCTTCATGATTCCTTGCTATCTTTCTGACTGAAAATAGTCGGGAGGGTGTTGGTCGTCCTCCTAATGTATTGATTGCACTGATCGGAACCGGAACTATGATTCTCGGTCTTGCCGGCGCAGGTCCGTCTCTTGTGAAATCCGGCGGCCATGAGGCCGACGAAGGATAGGTTTCCCTATCACGCCGCCGGGTAAACCGTAACATTGCAACGATAGGGTAACGGCGAACGGAGATCGCGTATTGAAAAAATCAGCAATGATGATCCCGGGGCTTCTTCTTTTGCTCTATATTGCCCCCCTCGGCTTGCGGCCTATTATTATTCCTGACGAATCCCGTTATGCGGAGATACCAAGGGAGATGATCGCCTCGGGCGACTGGATCGTTCCCCACCTGAACGGCCTGCGGTACTTCGAAAAACCCGTTCTGGGATATTGGATCAACGCAGCGTCGATGCTCTTGTTCGGGGAGAACGCATTTGCCATCAGATTGCCGTCGGCCCTTGCAGCGGGTCTGTCTTCGCTGATCCTTTTTTTTATGGTGCGCAGATTTGTGGGCCGGGATTCGATCGGGATCCTTGCCTCTGCAGTCTTTCTAACCTGCCTGGAAGTGGTGGGCGTAGGGACTTTCAGCGTGCTGGACACCATGCTCGCCTTGTTCACTACCGGCATGATGGCTACCTTCTTTTTTGCCCACATGGAGGAGATGCCCGGGAAAAGGAGGGCGTTTCTGGCCTTGTCGGGTATCTTCTGCGGATTGGCGTTTCTTACCAAGGGGTTCATTGCCGTTGTGATGCCCCTGGCTGCCATTGTGCCGTTCATGGTCTGGGAACGCCGGTGGAGCGATCTATTCCAAACTTGCTGGATTCCAATTGTCGCAGCCGTTCTGGTTTCCCTGCCGTGGGCCGTCATGATCCACATCCGTGAGCCTGATTTCTGGCACTTCTTTTTCTGGAATGAGCATATCAGGCGGTTTATGGCCGGAAACGCCCAGCACATGGAATCGTTCTGGTATTTTTTGCGGCTTCTTCCGGGAGCTGTCCTGCCGTGGACCTTCCTTATTCCGGCGGCTGTTTTCGGCCTCAAGTCGTTCGGTTCTGAAAACAAACTTATTCGTTTTGCCATATGCTGGTTCATTTTCCCATTTCTGTTCTTCTCGGTCTCCAACGGGAAACTTCTCACCTATATCCTTCCGTGCTTTCCCCCTGTTGCCATACTCATGGCAGTAGGACTCCACAATTACTTAAAGGAAGGGAAGAAAAAGGCGTTCACTGCCGGCGCCCTGTCGTTGGGAGCGGTCCTCACCGTTCTGGCCGTGACGTTGATCGTACTCCAGGTGTGGGGTTTTCACGACCTCAAGCCCTATTCAAAAACTTGGCAATGGGTGCTGGCTGTCACCGGGCTTTTGTCCTGGATGGTCCTGCTGCTGGCATCCAGGGCATCTCACTGGTCCCAAAAGGTCATGTACTTCGCCGCCGCACCCGTTCTTCTCATGATTACAGCCCCCCTCCTCTTGCCGGATGGGGTTGCGGAGCATAAAGCACCGGGAGAATTTTTGCTCCGTCATGCCCATAGGATTCGGCCGGCCGGCCTTGTTGTTTCGGACGAAGACCCGTTGGGGGCGGTCTGCTGGTTCTACAAGCGAAGTGACGTCTATCTGCTTGGAGGTGCCGGTGAATTGGACTACGGACTTGGTTACAACGACTTGAAACACCGCATGCTGAACCTGGCCCGATTCAGGGCGCTCATTTCCAAGAATCACGGCTCGGGTACTGCAACGCTTATTGCAAGGGCAAAGAACTACCAAGACTGGAAACAAGATCTGCCCGAACCATGCTTTGAAGACACCAGCGGGGACAACGGCTTTGTGTTTGCCCAGTATTGAGAAAATCGACTTGAGGCCTCCCGTCTTCACGGTTCCTTCATAATCGTGTGTTATTTTCTGATCAAAAGAGGCTGCGGGGTTGGCATCGTCATCGCTATACCACCCCGGTTTCTTGATAAATTTATCGAAAAGTGGAAAGCTTAACGGAGATCTCTCGTCATTTCGGAGACAAATGCAGGATAAATCCTAAATATAAAGGCTTAGTCGGGAACGACCTTGAGAATCCTTATCATAGACGATGAGCCAGATCTACTGGAGCAGCTCAGCCGGGTGCTCGCCGAGCAGAAATACAGCGTCGATACCGCCGTGGATGGCGAAATGGCCATGGATAAGGTCTGCGACAACCCTTATGATCTGATCCTCCTGGATATTATGCTGCCGAAGAAAGACGGCCTGGAGGTCTTGAAGAGCATCCGGGAGGCCGGGATCGGGACACCGGTCCTGATGTTGACGGCCAAGGGGGAGGTTCATGACAAGATCAAGGGCCTCGATCAGGGCGCCGATGACTATCTTCCCAAACCGTTTTCCATCGCTGAATTGCTGGCACGGATTCGGGCGTTGCTGAGACGATCTACGGAACCCGGGGTCCCCGTTCTGGGCGTGAAAGACATACGCCTCGACACAATAACCCGCCAGGTGACGAAGGGCGCCGAATCGATCCAGCTTACGCCCAAGGAGTTTTCCATCCTTGAATTCCTCCTGTACAACAAGAACCGGGCCGTTTCTCGATTTAGTCTGGCGGAGCACGTGTGGGGCGAAGATTTTGACCCTTTCACTATGTCCAACTATATGGACGTCCATATCAAAAACCTGCGGCAGAAAATTGGCGACGTGGACGGGAGCGTCATCCGGACGCTTCGAGGAGTAGGTTATATTATAAGGGACAAAGCGCCGTGAAAATCCGCCACAAAATCACATTGTGGGTAGCCTTGGCCGGTTTTCTTACTAGTCTCGTATTTTCCCTGGTCGTTTTCTTGGAAATGATAGAGCAGCCTTACGAACTGCTCGACTCGGAGCTTGAAGCTGCGGCCGCGGCGGTGGCCGGGCGACTTACCAAGGATCGAGAACCATTGGAAATGGTACCGGCAAAGGCCCTTCCCATTCCGGATAAGGGTTACTGGATCAAGGTGTACGATCAAAACCGCCGGTTGGTTTACCACTCCGACCTTTCCTCAATGGTGGACCTTCCCCTTCATAACGAGGGTGATGACGGCTATACGGTCAGAACTCAGATTCCGAATGATCGGGCCCATTTGAACCAGGACGTGAAAGGCAAGATAGCCTTCAGGGTCAGGGTGGTCAGCGCAGGTTCCAATGTAATCCAGATCGCCAAATCCATGGAAGAACTGGATGACGAGATCTCAGAGGTCTCGATTATTCTTGGTATCGGACTGGTCGTGTCCACTGTGCTGCTTGTCATCATCAGTTATGGTTTTGCAGGTCGGATTCTAAGGCCGGTTGCCGAGATCAACAGGCTTTCCAAAAAGATCAATGAAAGGACCCTGGAAACGAGAATCCCTCTGGGAAAAAGCCGCGACGAGCTATATGAGCTTTCAAGCTCTCTCAACCGGATGTTTGACCGTTTGCAGTATTCTTTCGAAAAGCAGAAAGAATTCCTTGCCAGCGCTTCCCATGAGCTTGAGACGCCGACCTCCATGTTGCGGCTCTTTTTCGACGAAGCCGTTCAGCGGCAAGATCTGCCCGTGTCCTTGCAGCAACAGTTGATGACTCAGGGCAATATCGTCCTGCGGATGGAACGCCTCGTCAAGAAGCTGCTGGAGTTATCTGTGCTGGAACTCAGGGATTCCACCAAACTCGAAAAAGTCAGCCTGACCGAGCTGGTCATATCGGTACTGGAAGACTTCGGGCCCGTTGCTGCTGGAAGAAAAATTCAGATGGAGGTTGATCTTCCGGAAAGTCTGTACGTTTTGGGTGATAAGGATCAGATACGCCGAATGCTTATCAATATTTTCGATAATGCCGCCAAATACAACTTTGAAAAGGGCCGAATAAAACTTGAAGCCAACGAAGACAAGGACGGTGTCCACCTTGTCGTTTTCAATTCGGGGCCTGGGATCCCGCAGGACGACCTGGAGAAAGTCTTCGAGCAGTTCTACCGAGTGGAAAAATCCCGGTCACTCCAATACGGAGGAGCAGGGCTCGGTCTTGCAATCGTCAAAGAAATTGTAAGGCTTCACCGAGGGAAGGTAACCATGGAGAGCACACCGGGGGCCTGGGCGCGAATACGCATCACCTTGCCGAAAGACCACAATTGATTATGAGGCCAAGCCAATTGATTCGATTCAGAAAAAAAATTGTAACCGAGGCGGGCTAAGACATTCCATGAGAGACGATTTTTTGCCATTTTCCCGTCCCTCCATCACGGAGGACGACATTGCAGCCGTGGCCGACGTCCTTCGTTCGGGCTGGATCACCACAGGGCGAAAAAGCGCCGAGTTTGAACAACGGTTTTGTGAGTACGTTGGCTGCCCCAGGGCGGTGGCGCTGTCTTCCGCCACGGCCGGCATGCACCTGGCTCTTCGGGCGCTCGGCATAGGGCCGGGCGATGAGGTTGTCACGCCCTCCATGACCTGGGTCTCCACTGTAAACCTGATCGTTTTGGCCGGCGCCACCCCGGTGTTTGCGGACATTGACAGGGACACCTTGATGGCCACTGCACAGACCATAGAAGAGTGTTTGAGCGATCGGACGCGGCTGATTTGCCCCGTTCACTTTGCAGGCGCACCGGCTGACATGGCCCCGATCCGCCAGATCGCAGTCGCAAGAAGTGCTTTTCTTGTGGAGGACGCCGCACACGCCCTGGGAACAGAGTACCTGGGGGAACGCATTGGGCGGAAAGGGGCCTCCATTTTCTCGTTCCATCCCATCAAGAACATCACCACCGGTGAAGGAGGCATGTTCTGCTCGGACGATGAGGACCTCCTGAACCGCATCCGGCGATTGAAATTTCACGGCCTCGGCGTTGATGCCTTCGACCGTCACACCCAGGGCCGGTCCCCCCAGGCCGAGGTCCTGGAACCGGGATACAAGTACAACATGACAGACCTCTCGGCAGCCCTGGGGGTAAGACAGTTGGCACGCATTGAAGCGTTCAACGACAAGAGAACCCAACTGGCCCTGCGATACCGCGAGGAGCTTTCCGATGTGAAGGAAATCCTTCCCCTTTCTGATCCGTCATATAACATGAAACACGCCTGGCACCTCTTCGTTGTGCGATTAAACATAGAAAAGGCCGGTTTCAGCCGCGACGAATTCATGGATCGTCTAACACAGAAAAACATCGGCACGGGCCTTCACTTTCGGGCCGTTCACCTCCAGAAGTATTACATGGAATCCATGGGAACCCGGCGGGGCATGTTGCCGAATACGGAGTGGAACTCTGACCGCATATGTTCGCTACCCCTTTTTCCAGACATGACGGTTGACGACGTGGACCATGTCGTCCGCACGGTCAAGGAGGTGCTGAAGAAATGAGCCGAAAGCCAGACATCTCTGTCGTCATCCCGGTGTTTAACGAAGCACCAAATCTGGAAGAGCTCATCAGGCGGTGTTTGGCTGCCTGCGGACAGTTGGAGAGGTCTTTCGAGGTTATCCTCGTGGATGACGGCAGCACGGATAATTCTGCTGATAGGATTGTGAAGGCGGCCGAAGAGAGACCCGGTGACATCGTCGCGGTAATCTTAAACAGGAATTACGGCCAGCACGCTGCGGTCATGGCGGGTTTTGAACAATCGAGGGGCGCCATGGTCGTCACCCTTGACGCCGACCTGCAGAATCCTCCCGAGGAAATCCCGAAGCTTGTGAAGACCATGGAGAAAGGATTCGACGTTGTGGGAACGGTGCGGGTCCCGAGGCGAGACACCCTGTTTCGGCGGATCGCTTCCTTTACGATCAACAAAGTGGCGCAAAAGGCGACCGGTGTCGACATGCGCGACTATGGCTGTATGCTCCGGGCCTATCGCCGTTCCATTGTAGAGGCCATGTTGGCCTGTCACGAACGGAGTACTTTTATCCCCCTCCTTGCCAATACCTTTGCCAGAAGCGCCACGGAGATCGAGGTGCGTCACGAAAAGCGCTCCAGGGGCAGCTCCAAGTACGGTTTGTGGAAACTCATCAGCCTGCAGTTTGACCTCATGACCAGCATGACGACTTTCCCTCTGCGACTCCTGAGTGTGCTGGGCGGTTTCATCTCCGCACTCGGGGTGGGATTTGGGTCCTTTCTGCTGGTCATGAGGCTGGCGCATGGACCCGAGTGGGCGGCAGAGGGGGTATTCACGCTCTTTGCTGTCCTGTTTTTCTTTGTGGGCGCCCAGTTCATCGCCATGGGATTGCTGGGTGAGTATATCGGTAGAATCTATCATGATGTGCGGGCGCGCCCCCGATGGTTTGTCCAAAAGATTGTTGGGGGAAACGTGGTGGAGCGGGAACAAGAGCGTCATGTAATAAAAGCGATTTAGGGGGACGACACGAAAACAGTAGTCTTGGCTTATCACAACATCGGGCGCCTCGGTATCAAGGCATTGCTTCGGAATGGGTTCGAGATTTCAGCCATCTTCACGCATCTGGACGATCCTCGAGAGATGATCTGGTTTGATTCTGTTGCGGAGCTTGCCGCATCTCTTGGAATCCCGGTTTTTGCCCCCGATGATATCAATCACCCCATGTGGGTTCGAAAGATCAAGGAGTTTGAGCCCGATATCCTCTTTTCATTTTACTACCGCCGAATGGTGGGAGCAGACATACTGAGAATTCCCCCGTCCGGATGTCTGAACCTCCATGGCTCGCTCCTGCCGAAGTACCGAGGCCGATGTCCCATTAACTGGGTACTGGTCAACGGGGAGGAGGAATCCGGGGTCACGCTCCATTACATGACCCCACGGCCGGATGACGGCGATATTGTCTGCCAGCAAAAGATCGCGATCTCGCATGGCGATACGGCGTTATCGCTCCATGGACGGATGGCAAAGCTTTCTGCCGAAATGCTCGACGAGGTGCTGCCCCTTTTGAAAGAGGGTACCGCCCTCCGCAATCCTCAGGACCATTCCAAGGCCACGTATTACGGCGGACGTCGCCCGGAAGACGGTGAAATAGACTGGAACCAAACGGCCACGGAAGTGAGAAATCTGGCGAGGGCCGTGACCCGCCCATATCCCGGGGCGTTCAGTCACCAGGGAAACCGAAAGTGTTTTTTCTGGAGGGTGACGGAATGCCCCGGCGGAGGGCAGCCTCCGGGCACGGTCATTTCAACGGATCCGCTTTTGGTCGCCTGCGGCGGGTCCGCTGTCCGGGTTGATTTTGGCCAGCGGGAGGGAGGCGTTTACACGACCGGACGACAGCTTGCCCTGGAACTTCACCTGATCGAGGGGATGGCCTTTGGGCCATGTGCAAGCATCCAGGCGGAGGCAAAAAGAAAAAAACGGGTTCTCATTCTCGGCGTCGACGGCTTCATCGGCAATGCCCTCAGTGAGCGACTCTTAGAGTCTGGAAAATATGAGGTATATGGGATGGATTTGCACTCGGGATACCTGGAGCGCCTTATAGACCGGCCGGGTTTTCACTTTACCGAAGGCGATATTTCCATCCACCGCGAGTGGATTGAATACCATACCATGAAGTCCGACGTCGTGGTCCCCCTCGTGGCTATCGCCACGCCGGTCGAATATACGCGCAATCCGCTCGGGGTGTTCGAGCTCGATTTTGAGGAGAATCTGCGGGTTGTTCGATATTGTGTGAAATACGGCAAGCAGCTTATTTTCCCCTCTACATCGGAAGTCTACGGCATGTGTGAAGAGGAATCTTTCGACGAGGACAACTCCAAACTCGTTCTGGGTCCCATCCGGATGCAACGGTGGATCTACTCCTGCTGCAAACAGTTGCTTGACAGGGTGATCTGGGCCTACGGGCAGCAGAAAGGCCTGCGGTTTACCTTGTTTCGGCCGTTCAACTGGATTGGTCCGAGGCTTGACACCCTTACCTCCGCCCGGATTGGAAGTTCCCGTGCCATTACACAACTGATTCTGAATCTGGTGGAGGGCAGCCCGATTCAACTGGTGGACGGCGGGGACCAGAAACGGTGTTTCACCGACGTGTCGGACGGCATTGAGTGTCTTTATCGGATTATCGAAAACAAGGACGGAGTTTGCGACGGACGGATCATCAATGTGGGAAACCCTGAAAACGAATTCAGCATTCGTAGGCTCGCCGAAATGCTGGTCGCCAAGTTTGAACGAAATCCTCTTCGATCGAAGTTTCCTCCTTTTGCGGGGTTCTGTCAGGTGGAAAGCGCATCGTACTACGGGGCAGGCTACCAGGACATGCAAAGCCGGAAGCCGAGCATCCGAAACGCCCAGCGGTTGTTGGGGTGGAGTCCCACGGTGGGACTTGAGCAATCCGTTGAGCAGACCCTCGATTTCTTCCTCCAGGAAGCACTGAGATGTGGCGAGTTCGGGATTGATAAGGACAACAACTTCCACTGTGTCGCGGCCTAGATGCGGACTGCGGCATGTCACTCCCGGAACCCTTCGATGGCCAGAAGCCTTCCATGCTGATCGGGCTGAGAATTGATGTTGACACCTTCCGGGGAACCAAACAGGGGGTCCCGAATCTGTGTAAACTTCTGGCGGCGTATGCCATCAGGGCGTCTTTCTTCTTTTCGGTGGGCCCCGACAACATGGGCCGGCATGTCTGGCGCCTGATCCGCCCCTCTTTTCTCGGAAAGATGCTGAGAACCAGCGCTTCGAGCCTATATGGATGGGATATCCTCTTGCGAGGCACCCTCTGGCCGGGCCCTCTCATTGGGAAGAAACTCGCCCACATCATACGCTCCGTTGCCGATGCCGGCCATGAGGTCGGGTTTCACGCGTGGGATCATCACGCCTGGCAGACACAGATAGCCTCCATGGACAGGGTGGCCATCCATCGCCACATGAAAAAGGGTGTTGATGTGCTTACCCGAATTCTGGGACGCCCACCGGCCTGTTCGGCCGCTCCCGCCTGGAAGGCCACCGATCTCGTACTGATGGAAAAAGAACGATTCCCCTTTGCCTATAACAGCGATTGCAGAGGGCACACCATCTTCCGGCCCTGTGTTCTTGGCAAAACCCTTTCCCAGCCGCAAATTCCCGTCACCCTGCCGACCTATGACGAAGTGGTCGGCTCAAAGGGCGTTTCGGAAAGGAATTACAATGACTACCTCTTTTCTCTTATTGCCCCGGAAAAGCTAAATATCCTGACCATCCACGCTGAGGTAGAGGGCATGGCTCTTTTGCCTACCTTCAGAAGCTTCGTAAAAACAGCCCAATCGCGGGGGATGGCCTTCGTTCCCCTCGAATCCTTTCTCGCACATGATCCCATCTTGGACTCAGGCGCCATGGTGGCCAGGGAGATTTCCGGCAGAGACGGTTGGGTATCCTGCCAGGCGGACATAGCATCTTCCGGGGAGGGCATTAAATGACAAGAAGTCTGGGCGCAGCCGCCATAGGTGTGTTTTTCCTCATCTACATAGTCCCCCTGGGCATCCGGCCCATGGTTATTCCCGACGAGACCCGCTATGCCGAGGTTCCGCGGGAGATGGTTGCATCAGGCGACTGGGTCGTCCCTCGTCTTAATGGCCTCAGGTATTTCGAGAAACCCATACTGGGCTATTGGCTGAACGGGGCAGCCATGCTGCTGTTCGGCGAAAACGCCTTTGCCGTGCGATTTCCATCAGCCATGGCGGTCGGCCTCTCTTCACTGCTGGTATTCTTGCTGGTTAGAAAATTCGAAGGGGGGCACGGTGCATCCGTGTTGGCCGCCGTGGGACTTTTTACCTCTGTAGAAGTCTACGGTGTCGGCATTTTTAACGTTCTCGACAATCTCCTTTCTCTGTTTATCACAGCGGGAATGGTCTCTTTCTTTTTTGCCCACATGGAAGCGAAGCCGAGGAGAAGGCTCGGCTTTCTCGCGCTCTTTGGGCTGTCCTGTGGCTTGGCCTTCCTCACCAAGGGGTTTGTCGCCTTTGCGGTGCCCGTGGTCGCCGTTGTGCCGTTCATGATCTGGGAGCGCCGGTGGAAGGACCTGTTCAAAGCGCCGTGGCTGCCCATGGTCGTCGCCGTGCTTGTCGCACTGCCGTGGGCCGTCATGATCCACATCCGGGAGCCTAATTTCTGGCATTACTTCTTTTGGACCGAACACATCAAACGGTTTTTGTCAGATAATGCCCAGCATGCTGAGCCCTTTTGGTTCTTCATGCCCTTTATCCTCGGGGGGGGGACTGCCCTGGACCGTCCTTTTTCCTGCAGCGATGTCAGGGGTGAGACAGATAGGCTCCAGAGCCCCTCTCGTTCGGTTTGCTGTCTGCTGGTTCGTTTTCCCGTTCCTTTTCTTTTCCGCCTCAAGCGGCAAGATGGGCACCTATATCCTCCCATGTTTCCCAGCGCTTATGGTTTTCATATCCATCGGAATCTTGAAATACTTGAATGCGGGCAAGGCACGGGCGTTTTCTGCTGGAGCGCTCTTTCTTGCCGGGATTTTGGGCCTGGCGGCTTTGGCGTTGGTATTGAGCCAGATCCTGGCTTTACCGGGCCTGTACGCATACAGCGATGGGGAACACTGGAAATGGGTTTTGGGGACCCAGGGGCTTTTGGCGTGGGTCGTGCTACTGGTGGTCGCTGCCAGATCAGCGGGTACGGCCAAGAAACTCGTTCTCTTTTCTATTGCCCCGTTGCTATGCATGGTCACTGCCCACTTTATCACGCCCAACCTGTCCATAGAAAGAAAGGCCCCCGGCAATTTCTTGATGGGCCATTCAGACCGGGTGACGCCAGCCTCGGTCCTTGTTGCCGACGGGGACGTCCTGCGGGCTGTATGCTGGTTTTACAAACGCAACGACGTTTACCTTTTTGATGGGGCTGATGAACTGGGATACGGCCTAAACTACCCAGACGCAAGGCATCGCCTGCTCTCTGTGGGTCAGTTTACAACCCTCGTGAACGAGAATACGGGCAAAAATTCTGTTATCCTCATCTCAAGGACTAAAGACTACTTGCCATACAGAAACAGGATTCCAAAACCAGCAGTTGAAGATATCCGTGGTGGCTTCGTATTTGCTCAGTTCTAGGAGTTGGTCTGTAATTTTCATAAACATGCTTCGAAAAGGAGGGAAATATGAAAAAGAACATTTCGGGGGTATTACTATGATATTCTTGTTCAGCATCTCTGCACGTGCAGAGAATTAAAAGGGTGCGGCTCTTTTGCGACGACCTTAAAAGGTTGTGATAACGGTCAGTTAGTGATTCTGCGGAGTCAAGTTCAAGCTGGCTGTTGCCGGAATAACATTGGGGCAAAACGATATGTCTGATCTTTTTGCGAGTCTGAGAGCGGGAGCGATTCGGGGGCAAGGGTGATGAATTTTTCCGGCAGTGATCATTTTTCGCTGGACAAGGCGCCATTGTTTCGCTATGAGACAA